>Ga0209635_10000663_pt1 | contig 24321 bp, 27 predicted proteins | sample DeeMarSWOR230_32_FD_187463 | JGI IMG/M metagenome (GOLD analysis project Ga0209635, IMG submission 187463) | Marine sediment microbial communities from White Oak River estuary, North Carolina - WOR-2-30_32 (SPAdes) (version 2) | ecosystem: Environmental > Aquatic > Marine > Intertidal zone >...
CTTCAGATCTCTTAGATATCATCTGCAATCCTTTTACTATCACAAAACCCACTCTATCACCAACACCCGGAGCGGATGCAGGATCTCTTTTCTTCATCTTTTTCACCAATTCGATGTGTGGTTGGATTCCCTTGTAACTCTTCAAAGATTTAGAAATACTCTTCGTTATAATCAACTTATCGATGTCCATTTTTCCTGTTTTGATTTTTTCAACCCTATCCCTGACAATACCAATCGCTTTCTTAATATCTTGTTCTTTAAGAATCGTTTCCAAAACTCCACTCAATGTTTCCGATACTAAATCGCACCAGTCTCTCCTAACCGTTTCTATTCCTTTAGTAATTATCGACTCTTCAAATTCACTATCCGTTGGTTCAAAGTTCCAGCCAGCATATCTTTTTTTAGAGAGGATTAATAACGTCTTGAAAACATTCTCAATTTTAATATCTAGAATGTGATGGATGCCTTCATTGATTAATTTCGAAAGCTCTTCTCCCGTTCTAAAGGCCTCCTTAATATCTTTAGTTTTGAGGCCAACCATGACAGAATCTGTGTCTGCGTATATGACTTTATAGGGCATCTCTGTCTCAACAATTTGTTTCGTTTTTTTTATAAGATCCCTACCAGTACTCGTTATAGCATTGGCGGTATCCAGTACATAAAGTTTTGCTCGAATATAACCCAGATGACCATAAAATGCGTTCGCTACAGTCTTGAATGCGTATTGTTTTGAATATAGATATCTTCTCCTCTCCGGCTTTCTGGACCGTTTCATCTCTTTCTTTATTTTTGCTCTAGTATCGAGTAGATATTTTATAATTTCTGGAATTATGCCTTGTTTTATTTGGGGAGAGACAAACTTAGAGCCGTTTGGTGTTTGAGAATATTCTATTTCTTTTTGTTCAAGCAGAAGAGTTGTGGGGCATATATTAAATGACCTGATGATGCTTGGGTACATGCTACGGAAATCTAGGTAAACAACACATTTATCATGAAATCCTATATCTGGTTTTAAGACAAATGCTCCTTTCAATCCCTCTGTTCTTCTTTCAAGGTTTCTACGTGAGACTTGACTAGAAGTGGGTCTGCATGGAATGATGTAATTTCTTTTATTAAATTCACGTAAGAGCAAGTTCTCGATTCTAGTGCTCTCCCCTCCATTTATCGCATCCTGGAGAACTATTCCTGAAACTTTGGATATTTCTAAAAATTTGTCGAGCATATGCTCCTTGAGTAATATTTGTAATGGAAGTTGTGCATCTTTTCTACTGTATTCAAGAAGTTTTTTAAAACGCTCTCCGTCGTCTGCCCATCTACCGTTCATTTCACTTAGCGCAATATCGATTTTTCCTTCACCAAGAATGAGCTTGGAAACATCACCCAAACCATACCTCTTAAGGCCCTTGAATAGACCAAATTTTATAGTTGCTTCTTTCACCAAATCATAAACGTCCACTATCACTCTTCCTGGTACAGTGTTTCTAGTTCTGTTGGCGAAGGTCCTGCTCATTATGGATTTTTGATTACATCTTCCGATTGTTCTGGGTAAATTATTTTTCCTTAATCTGGTATCGATGTACGGAAGATCAAAATTGTTTATGTTATAACCAAGGATAATGTCTGGATCAAAGTTATTTATGATTTTAATGAATTCGTTTAACATCTCTTTCTCTGAAGGAAATCCTATAGTATCTCCATTCAATATTTTGGTTTTTTTTGCAGCTAGAACTAGAGAGTTCTTGCCCCTAAAGGCTGGGAAAAAATACATGCTCACTAGTATAATCGGGTTTTTTTCTGGGTCTGGCAACGAGGCCTCACCGGGAATAACCTCTATGTCAATACTCATGTGCTTGAAATTCATGTTTTTTTCTGTATCAATTTCTTCAAACTTATCAGCAACTATTCTTTTTTCCGCTTTAGTTGTGGTGGTGTTAACACCGTTTCCAACAACCCTGTACCATCTCATACCCAAGATATTATGATCAGCCATAAATCTATATCTAAAGAGAATGTCAGCCTCAAAAACCTGTTTCACTACTTTCTCTGCTCGAAGACTATCCCGGATAAAGGGTGTTTTACTTGGGTTATTCAAGGTAATTTTGAATAATTTAATCGGGTTTTCATTGTAACCGATCGGTAAGAGTTTTTCCACTGTCTCAATTTTAACGATCATATCTTTGAATTTTTCTTTAAGAATGTTCTTCACGTCTTTCTCCTTACCTTTGACTGGTAAGAGATAAAAATAAGGCAGGATTTTTTCGTAGAATACACATATCGGTTTGTTTTCATCTGTTTTACCAAACAAACGAATGATGGGTTTGGAATCTGTCATTATATAGTCTACATCAAGGACTTGAAATTTTGTTTCCATAAGAATAAAATTGTAAGTTAAAGTTTTTATGTACTTATCATTTGGACAATATAAGTTCTAAGACTTTATTGATTTTTCGACAACCTCTCTCGTTTTCAAATTAATTAGGAAATATTTGTTTGGATCTGAGTTTGATATGATTGTTGCGCCTTTATAATTTTTATGAAGATTTATATCGAAGTTGGAAACAATGATATCTGGGGTTTCCTCAAGAACAAAATCAAAACCCGTACAGATTTTTGAGTTAAATGGTACAAATATACAGCGTTTTCTTAAAATAGATGTAAAAAAATTGAAATTAATATTCACCAATGGTTTAAAGGGGTTTTTTTGTAAGATAAGTATCTTAATCTTGTTTAACTGAAATAATGTGGGCGGCGAGTCCTTTGGTATTTTTATTAAATTAGGGTTTATGGATTCTTCCATTATCTTAGAATCGTCTGTAAAAATGAATACTGAAGACGGGGATCTGTTCGTATTAAATAAATCTTTTTGTTTTTTAGTCAATAATGACAGGTTAAATAAAAAAGCTATTTTAATTTCTTCTTCTGATCTGTTAATCTCTCTAATTGAAGGTATTTCTGGAAAATATAAAATTTTAACAAAAAATGATTCTTTATTTCTTTTACAATTAACGCCAATAACATCGTCTAAATTTATTTCCTTTAGTTTTGGTTTCATGATAGTATCGAAAAAAACAAGTACTTCTCCAGATAGGTCCTCCAACAAGACATTATTTTCTCCCTTTTCTCTAACAATACCTATTATTGAAAATGTTTTTGTTTGGAGGGTTATTTTGTTGATGGATATTAATTTTTTTTTGTCCATTCTCTCTAAAAGGATGTCTCTAACTTTCTTATATTTAGTTTGAAGATGTTTAACGTAATCGTCTATAGTGATTTCTTTTTTAGGAAATTCATATTTTTTTAATACCTTCACTTTTATTCGTGTTTTTCCAGAAGGACTAAGAATTTTTTTTGCATGGTTTTCTGTTATAATAAAAGGCCTTGGTTTTAATTTTGAGATGTTTTGAATTATTTTTTCAGGATCGGTTAAAATTAGCGGCAATGCTTTCTTCGAGATTTGATATCCACTTTTTAAAAATAACCTGATGACTTCCTCTTCATTGGACATAAAAACATCTCTTTAAATAAAAAGATTGGATTTGAGAGTTTCTTTTATTTTCTTTGTTGTTTTATTTGAAAGATTTAGCCTTATTTTTCTCGTTCTCCCGTACCTACCAAGAGAAATTACTTTAGCATTAATTAAACCCATCATATCCAATTCTGATAATAAATCTGAAATCCTCCTTTGTGTTAATGGGTGTAGAGCCGATTTTTTACATGTATCTTCATAGATGGTGTATACGTCTCCTGTTTGAATGTTTTTTTCATTCTCCTCTTCTAGATTTATAATAGACCAAAGAACTGCCTTTGTTTGTTTTGGTAGTGACTTGACAGATTCAATTACTCTATCGTAATCTATTTTTTCTAGAGCAATGTCAACATGTTTTTCTGTTATCTTTGAGTCACCGAGCCTCTCAGCAATTTCGCCGGCAACCCTAAGAAGGTCAAGTGCTCGTCTTGCATCTCCATGCTCTTGGGCCGCCAAAGCAGCACATTTAGGAATCACCTCATCTGATAAAATACCATTAGAAAATCCAAGTTCTACCCTTTGTTTAAGAATGTCTTGTAGTTCTGGGGCATTATACGGCGGGAATAATATTTCTTCTTCACCCAGAGAACTTTTTACACGGGGGTCCAAAATATCTATAAATTGTAAATCATTAGTAATCCCAATTATTGATACTTTAGCTTTTTTTAGATCTTGGTTTATTCTCGTAAAATTATAGAGAAAGTCGTCTCCCATTTTTTTCACAAGGGTATCTATTTCATCCAAAATTATGATAACAACCCAATTTTTTGAATCTAGACTATTAAAAAATGTTTGATACACATATTCAGTTGGGAGGCCTGTAATGGGTATTTCTTGGCCCAAAACACGAGAAAGCTCAGCAACCAACCTGTACTCTGTGTCCGCAATTTTTTTCATCTTACAATTTATATAAATAACTTTGACTTGATTGGAGCCACGATTTGATGTTTTTTCCAACTCTCTTCCCACATATTTTGAAATAAGTGTTTTTCCTGTTCCGGGCAGACCATAAATAAAAATATTTGATGGTCTATCGCTACTTAACGAAGGAGCTAATATAGATGCTAGGGTGTTTTTTTGTTCGTCTCTGTGGGGGGTGTTTTCTGGTGTAAAATATGAAGTTAATACGTTCCTGTTCTTAAAAACGGGTGTTTTTTTTTCGATAAATTCTTGAAAAATTGTTTGAATCGTACGAGACATACAATATTTTTTTTCCTATAGAAATAAAGCCTTTTCTATTGGAAAGAGATAACCCCCCTACCCCCATTGTTTCTTTTGGAAATCGTTTGTTTTGTTTAATATAGTATAACAGTGTTATATTATTATTTATATTATTTATATTTACTTTCTAATGGAAACGAACGGGATAGAAGCATTATTCAATTAAATTTAAAACCCTACCTGAAATTTTATTTTCGTTTATATTAACCAAACCAAAATACCCCTCTGAAAACTTACCAGAGTTTATTAAGAATGTTCCTTTTAATTTATCAGTTGTTCTGGCCTCATGTATATGTGAGGATATAGCAACAACAGGAGCGTGTCTTTCAATAAAATTTTTGACTTCTACGGAGCCTACATGAGCACCAGACTGTATAATATCAATTCTTGTTCCAAATGGCGGGTTGTGGGTAATTTGTATTTTTTGTTTAATATTTTTCACGTCTTTCCATGCATTACTTAAACCAATTTTTAATTCTTCTTCATTGGGTTCAATATTTGTTTTAAATGGTGTTTTTGCCCCTCCGTACCCATAAAACCCAACACTCCCCACCACCCGACCCTTCCCATGGACAGAAACATCTTCCTCCTCTAAAACGCCCAAAACACCACGTGTATCTACATTTCCCGGAACACATAACACCGGTTTTCCTAAGGACTTAAACTCTTTCAATATAAGCTTGGCGATGTCTTCCTGTGTAAACCCCCCTGGCGTATCAACGTCTGTAAAATCTCCTGGGGAGACAATAACATCAAATTTTAACTCCTTTATTTTATCTAAGTAACTCAAGAGATTTTCAACGTCGCCGTGTATGTCTGAAATAATCAAAATATTCATTTCCGTTTTCACACCAACAACCACTATTTATATTTCAACAATTATTATAAATATTCTAACATAAATTGAATGTGGGGAGCATATGGTTATTGGTATACGTGTAAAAAACATCATGACAAGACCAGCAATTAGAATTGAACACAAAAAAACCGTTCGGGCGGCTGCAAAAGAAATGATCAAAAACAGGGTGGGTTCAATAATTGTGGTTAAAAACAAAAATCCCATAGGAATCATCACAGAAACCGACTTAAACAAAAAAATTGTTGCACCAGGAAAAAATCCAAACAAAATTAAAGTCTCGGATATAATGTCGTCCCCAATGGTGTTTTCTAATCCAAACGACGATTTAGAAATAGCCGTAGAAAAAATGGAAAAATATAAGATCAAAAGACTACCAGTTGTGGAGAGAGGCAAAATAGTTGGCATCATCACAAATACTGATATAGCCAGAGCTTCGCCCGAGATGATAGATATATTAAACTTCAGATTGAGGATGCGAACTGAAATTCCTGCAATAAAAGAGAGTTCTACTTCCGGTCTTTGTGAAGTTTGTGGTGGTTATTCGGGCAACTTGAAATTTATAGACGACCAATGGGTTTGTGTGAACTGCCGGGGGGTTGAATAATATACCAAAATCTTTATAAACTTATAATATAATATTCGAACTGAATTTTATACACGAATGATCATTATGTTTATCCCTCATAATCTGGAGAAGCTTTTGAATACTCTTAGGGAGTCATCGATAATCGTAGAAGGCAAAAGGGACAAACACGCGTTAAAAACACTTGGAGTCTATAATGTTTTAGATATTTCTGGTAGGTCTTTGGAAGATTTAGCAAAAAAACTCAAAAAAACTAAGAACTACGTAGTCCTAACAGACTTCGATGATGAGGGAGAACATAAAAACAAATTAATCTCTAAATTTTTAGAAAAAAATGGATTTAAATTTAACTCAATACTAAGAAAAAAATTTAGATATTTTTTTGGTTTATCAAAAATCGAAGAGTTAATCAAATTTTCAAAGTTAAAGGAGGATGTTTATCATGGCAAAATTAGCGCAATCAACTATAAAATATTTAATAGAAACAAATTTTACCGCAAATGGTGTAGTAGAAAAACCAGATGTGATTGGGGCAATATTTGGTCAAACAGAGGGTTTATTGGGCCAGGATTTGGATTTGAGGGAGCTACAGAGATCTGGGAGAATAGGGAGAATAGAGGTAACACTAAAAACCGATAAAGGAAAAACAACGGGGAAAATTTTAATACCATCAAGTCTAGACGGCTCCGAAACTGCTTTAATAGCTGCAGCGATAGAAACTATAGAGAGAATAGGACCCTGCGTTTCATTCATCAAACTTAAATCTGTTAAGGACATACGTGCAGTTAAACGTGAATATGTTGTAGATAGAGCGAAAAGAATACTATCCAAACTAATAGAAGAAGAAATTCCCCCCACGACAGAACTGACTGAAAAAATAAAAGAATCAGTAAGGACCGCAGAAATAACGGAATACAAAGGACTGCCTTCCGGCACTGAAGTTTTGACTTCTGATGAAATAATAATAGTTGAAGGAAGAGCAGATGTTTTAGCCCTTTTAAGACATGGTATTAAGAATGTCGTCGCAACGGGCGGCACAACAATACCAAAGCCCATTTTGGATCTATGTGAAGAGAAAACATCAACAGTGTTCTTGGATGGGGATAGGGGAGGAGACTTGATTTTAAAGGAATTATTACAACTTACCAACATCGATTATGTTGCCAGGGCCCCCGAAGGCAAGGAAGTTGAAGAACTAACAAAAAAAGAGATTTTCAAAGCTCTACGTGAGCGGGTTTCAGTTGGACAAATTATATTGGAAATGAAAAAAGATCTCGATAAAAAAACAAAAAAGAAAATAAACACGACACTAGAAAAAATGGTTGGAACAAGAGCAGCATACATTTTTGATGAAAACATGAAACTAAAAGCAAAAATCCCTTTAAATCAGTTCACCGAAAGCGACGAGCGTTTAAAAGAAGCAGAAATTGTTGTTTTGGATGGGGCGATTGATGATAAAATCGTTAGGACTGCAGAAACATGTAATGTAAAATTTTTAATAGGCAATAAAACAGAAAAGGAGTACAAAACAAAAATTTTAAAAATTTATACAAAAACCGACCTTTAGTATTTTAAAAATCCCTTAACACGGATTCATACACAGTTTTGTATACAGGGCCCCGTCTAGTCAATATACTTTTCACTATAGATATACTTTTAACGTTTAAAATACCGATTTCTACATTTCGGTATTTTTCAATAAAATTTCTTAACGCTTGTTTGTCTATAATATTTTTTACCCTGCACAATGTTAACTTCATTTCTTCGTAAAATTTTCCATCTATCACATTGGCTACATTTTTTATTAGATTAGAAATATTATCTCCGTTTTTTGCGTTTATCCCAATCACTCTAATATAATTTTCATTCGGTATAATTTTTAATCCTTCCAATTTTATATTGAATTTAACTATGTTTTTTACTGAATTGTCTAACATCTCTTTTAACGAATTTATTTCCCTCTCTTCAACTTCACCTAAAAATGTTACTGTTAAGTGTAGGTTTTCTGGTTCGATAAATTTTGCTTTCATAACAAGTTTTTTCATTTCCTCTTGAAATTTAACTATACGTTTTCGTAAAAAATCAGGTATCCATATACAAACAAACATACGTACCATAATTTTATTTATCTCTCCTGAAACTTAATAATAAATTTTTTATATAAACCATCACAAAAATTTCACGATTATTTCACGATAAATATTTATCCTTCCCTACCAAAAAATGAAGCATTCGTGAATTCAATGTTAATAAAATATGAATATTATTCAAAATTTAACTGGGACTCCAACCCCTTTACTCTTACCATATCACCCGAATTAATGGTTGGCTATCCCCAACAAACAGAATCGCTACTCACACACATATTCAATTTACATAAATTTGCAATTATAATTGGCCCAACTGGTTCTGGGAAAACAACATTGCTTATGTGGCTGAGATCACAGCTTATGGCATATAAAAAATTTTTTCCACACTATATTTCTAAACCCCCAAAATCCTCCAAAAATTTAATATACATTATCAAATCCATTTTAGGTTTTAACTTATTAGACAGACTTCGACAAAAAAATTTATCAATTTTTGATCTTCCTAAATTTGCCTCAAGGAAATTAAGAAATAAATATCTTGTATTGCTTGTTGATGAAGCACATGAATCCTCCCTAACTAATCTTGAATGGTTTAGGACAATCGTTGACTCAGTGCCCAATCTTTCTATAGTTTTTGCTGGTCTTCCTCCTTTTGAAAATAAATTAGAAACACGCCTGCCAACACTTTCAATGAGAGTTACCACAAAAACATATTTAAACACGTTAACTAAACCCGAGACAGAATCTCTAATTATTAAGAGAATTGAAAATGTTGGCGGGGAGGGCTCTAAACCGTTCACATCTGGAGCCATCGAGAGAATATTTGAAATCACAGGTGGGTTTCCTAGGGAAGTCATAAAAACTTGTGATATACTCGTTTTGGAATCAGCTAAGAAAAATATATCGGGCATAAACAGAGATTTTGTTGATGAAGTCATTGGCCAGAAGGATGTAAATCCTCTAAAATTAAAGGTCGCTTTCTCCAAGAAACAAAAAACAATCTTAAATATTTTAAATGAAAATCCAAATCTTACACCATCTGAAATCGTTGAATATATTAGCTATGTCGATTATAAAAGTAGAAATAATGCGGTCCGCTCAATTAACAACATCTTGACAAGATTACTTAAAGATGAAATATTGCAAAGGAAAAAACTCGGTAATAGTTATGTTTATTCCCTCTCTGGAAAAGCAAGGAGTATGTTCGCAGAGGCTTAGTATATTATAGAATGTTACTAATAGTTAAAGTTAAATTCATTAAAATACTATTATATTTATGAGAGGTGAAACTTATGGTTGAAACCAGAGTTAGGGCAAAAGATATAGTTAAAAAAACAGTTATTAGCGAGGAGACTGGCAGAAAATTTGGTGTTGTAGGTAACGTTGATTTTATCACTGAGAGCGGTGAGTTACTCAATGTTATCATCGAAACTCCCACAACACATTTAAAGGATTTAAATCTAAAAGGCGACGAGAAGGGCAGATTCCTAATTCCGTTCAGTGCTGTAAAATCAATTGGCGACTTTGTAATCGTTAGTGAAAATGAACTAGTATAGGTATTTTTCAATTACTTAACAACCTATTAATCTTAAGTAATTTTCATACTATTACTTAATTATTTAAGTTATAAATTAAGTAATATTTTATGGTATTATGGGAATCTATTCTTGGGTTAAAACTTTATTTAGAACTAAAACCGAAACACTTAACGGCACAGCTCCATCTATATCCATTCTAAGGACCGAAACACCTGAGAGGGTTATAGAAACCAGAATTAAACCAATTAAGATTCCTACAATTGTGGATGTAGGCGAACGCTTGGGTTTAATCAATAAACACCTTATTGAATTAAAAAATGAAATGGCGACTAGATCTTGGTTCAAATCCGAGTATGAAGACACTGGAACTGAAGTCCTTGACCGATTAGAAGTCATTGAAAACACATTGAACACACTTCAAACTTCACTTAACCAAATTACTAAAGGGTTAAGTAATTTTACTAAAGGCATAACTAAAATTGACTTAAGCAAAACTATTCGTCCTAAAGACAATTTCACTATACCCAATAGGATACTTGAAATTATTAATCAAAGAAAGAGAATAAGATACAAAGACATCGCTGTTGAATTAAGATTCTCTGATCCCACCCTATCCAAATATCTAAAAATCCTATGTAATGAAAATAAGCTTAAAAGAATTAAAGAAGGGAAAGCAGTTTATTATGAACCAATCTGATTTTTTAATTCATCAATTATACTTTTAATCGGTATAGGACCTTCACGTATTATCTTCACGTTATTTTCATCTGTCATATCAATACATGTTGATGGTTTGATTTTCGGTAAATCCCCGTAATCTACTATCACATCTACTTTTTCTTCAAAAATTTCAATGATCTTTTCTATTTCATAAATCGATGATCGACCAGAGATGTTTGCACTAGTCGTTGTAATCGGCCTTTTTAATAATTTTACTAAAGTAGAAGCGACAGGATGGCTCGATACGCGAAATGATATTCCTTCTTGATTTACGTCTGAAACCATTCTCTCCTTCTTTATTACGATACTTAGAGGCCCTGGCATAAATTTCTTAACTAAAAATTCTACCTGTTTTGTTACTAGTCCATATTTTTTGATCATGTTTAAACCCGACACCAAAATAGGCATTGGTTTCGTTGGGTCACGACCTTTTATTTCATATATTTTTTGTATACTTTCGGTATTTGTTGCGTCTGCTCCAATCCCATAACACGTTTCTGTTGGGTATATTATTAAACCGCCCCCTTTCATGACATTAACTGCTTCTTTGAGGACTTTCACGTCTGGTTTTTTAACTTCTACACGTAATATTTTCGCCTTCATTTCAACCACGTAATGTCTACTTCATCTGTTCTCCAGGCCTTTATGAAGCCTGTATCTTCTACTTTCATTTTTTGTCTAGACTTGAATGCTAGAATACCATTCCATGCAATCATCACTCCATTATCACCAGCATATTTTATTGGAACTGAATAAGATTTTGCTTCACGTCCGCTACACATAACCTTCATCATGTCTTGTAAACGATGCGATGCAGCTACACCACCGACCAACAATACTTCTTGCTTGTTTGTATGTGCTAACGCTCTTTCTGTGACTTCTGTTAACATTGCAAAAACTGTTTCTTGAAAACTGTAAGCTACATCATCTTTTTTTACACCATCTTTGCACAATTTTTTACATTGAGTTACTATACCCGTGAACGATAAATCCATGCCTTTAACAACATAAGGTAAATCAACCCAACTTCCTTTCTTTGCCAATTTTTCTATTTTTGGCCCACCAGGCATTTCTAAACCAATCTCTCTCGCTAGAACATCGAAAGCATTTCCAATAGGAATATCTTCGGTCTCTCCGAATATTCTGTATTTTTTTTCGACATAGGCAATGATTTGTGTATTACCTCCCGAGCAATAAACTACTACTGGATCTTTACACTTAGTCATTAACTTGCCTATTTCAATATGCCCAATACAATGGTTTACTCCGATCAATGGTTTTTTGTATTTCAAACTAAGGAACCTTGCTATGGTTGCTCCAACTTGTAAACAGTTTGGTAGACCTGGTCCCATCGAGAAGGAAATAATATCGATATCATTTATCTTAACTTTTTTTAACGCATTCTTTACAACTTTTGTTGCGTTATCTGTATGGAATTGAGCAGCCTCTCTAGGATATATTCCTTTTCCTAAAGGAGGTTTATAGACTGATCTCTCGTCGAATAGGACGTTCCCCTTATCATCTATGATTCCTATTGCGAATGAATGGGCTGTAGATTCAATTCCTAAACATTTCATTCTATCGCCTATAGACTTCATTTATCATATTTGTCATAATATTGAGTTTTTTTATTAGTTCTTCGTCAGATAAGTCTTTTACGTCGTTTTTTAGCCGAATTAAGAGTAATGGTAATTTAAAACTCTCAAAATCACTGCCTCTTTTAATATCCAAGACAGGTTCTAGCCTTTTTACTGCTCTAGAGACGGCCATGTGGTTTATCTGAAGGACTCTTGACATCTCTCTTATGCTTAATCTTGCCTCTGGGCGTTTGGAAAGCTCTTTCAGTAGCTTTAAGACCATTAGGGTGTATTTATTTTGCTGTTTAGACGGTTTTTTCCTTTTCATGTAAACTCTCACCGTGTGATATTGTTACGACTGGAACAAATAAGGATTTTTAGAGTTAAATAATTTTAAATAATCAGATAGATTTCAATGTTTTTTTTGTATATATTTCCATTTTCCTTTCCCAAGATACATTCCATCCTTTTTAATTTCCTTCATTTCTTCCTCTATTTTGCGCCATGGCGTCTTATCTGGATTTAAATTCATATAGGTAAAAATTTGGGAGGAAACATCGTGGAGCTTTTCATCAATTTTTATACAATATTTCCGAGTTGTAGATTGATTTATAATCAGTTTCTTTTTTCCTGTCTTTTGAAAATATCTTTTGTCTGGTTTACCCTCATTATGAACGATACAATGACGAATTTCGAAGATGAACTCAATATATTTTTTTTCTTTTTTTGACGAAAAAAGGTCTATTCTAAAGATTTCCTTATAAAATTTATAAACATCTGGAAAAATAGGAAATAATTTGTCTCTATAGAGTTCAAAAAAGATTTTATCTACATTCCCAAGAATATCGAAGCCATATTTTCCTAAAGTTTTGATTGGTTTATCTATTCTTCCTAGAAATCTTTTAGCAGCATCCTTATTATTTTTTAATACCCATGGAATCATTTCCTTTAAAAAATATTCATACGCAGTACATACAGCAACTATTGCCTGCTCCAATAACACTTTATTATTTATTAAATTAGTCTGCCCCTTAAGATCATTAGCAAAATCTGCATATTTCCAGAAGGTATATGTTATATCTGCAGTTAAATGGCCGCCTATTCCTTTTTTAAATATTTCGTTAGCCAACTTAGCTGTTTTTTTAGGAGTCTCCCACTCATTAAACACCTTTAATATTTTTTTATTCTTTATATTGAGTAATTTAATAAAACACTTATTGCAACCTGGCACTGCTTTTAAATTATTTTTAAAAATTTTTATATTGCGCTTTCCAGGATACAATTTAAAAAGTATTTTACTTTTATCTATATAACTATGAAAGCGGGTATAATACTCATTAAATTCATCATCTAAGAGCTTTTGTTTTTTTTCTTTCTCTTCATTTTTCTCAGCTTCTCTTATTCTAAATATCTATCTCTATCTAATGACTTTAAATTTACAATAAAATAGTACTTTTATACAATTTTAAATTCTTCTTTCTAATAAAAATCTGTCTGAAATTAAGAAAGTAGAAAATAAAGGAGGATAAGAAGTGCCCCAAAGCCCCCAACAAACTCGAGTTTAGGAAACTTTACAGCAACTCCCTCCTAAACCCCTATCAAACAAAATAATCCAATAACAAATAGAAGTTGACAAGCCATAAGAAAAATTAATGGCATGACATATTTATATTTGACATAAAATTTACTGAATTGTATTCTCCAGTGGTAACTTATTTGAGACAATTTCTGTATAAATTTGGAAAAACCATTTTTATTTTTTTAAATCAAACAAGATTCTATGGAAAACGAAATAATCAAAAAAACCCTTGAATTATCTAAAATCAACTCATTAAACCCAATGCAAACTTTAGCCGTAAAAAAGGGGTTACTAGACGAAAAAAATCTCGTAGTTGCAGCACCAACAGCCTCAGGCAAAACCCTTCTGTGTGAATTAGCTGCCCTAAACCTTTTCAGGAATAAAAAAACTAAGATGATCTACATGGCTCCCCTAGTCGCTCTAGTCTCAGAAAAATACCAATCCTTCAAACAAAAATACTCGAAATTAGGAGTAAGAGTTGCAATGTCTGTTGGAGACTACGACTCAACCAGTCAATGGTTAGCAGATTACGATTGGATACTCACTTCAAACGAAAAATGTGACAGCCTTATGAGGCATAACGTAGGCTGGATCAGGGATGTTGGTCTAATAGTCGTAGACGAGATTCACATGCTCCAAGACCCTTCACGCGGCCCAACACTAGAAGTCACTCTAACAAGACTAAGAGAAACTGTTCCAAACGCTCAAATCCTAGCCTTATCCGCAACCATAAAGAACGTGAAAGAATTAGGGGAATGGTTAAACGCAGAAACAGTCGTTTCAGATTATCGTCCTGTTGAATTACGTGAAGGTATTTATCTCGACTCAAAAATCCAGTTCTTCGGCAACAACCGTTACGATCTCAACCCTGTCTTAGACCCAGAACCAGCAATACTACAGAACACGATAAACATGAGAAAACAGGCTTTGTACTTTGTAGCAACAAGAAAATACACAGAATCCCTAGCCGAAAACCTAGGAAAATTCAACCAAAATTTCTTACAAAAGAATGAAAAGAGAGATTTGGCAAAACTTTCAGACGAAGTAAAGAACGTTCTAGAGATGCCTACAAAACAATGCAGGAAATTAGCAGAATGCATAAAGAAAGGCATCGCATTCCATCATGCCGGTCTACTGTACAAACAAAAAAAACTAATCGAGGATAATTTCCGTCAAGGCCTGTTGAGATGTATAATATCCACCCCAACCTTAGCTTATGGTGTAAATCTTCCAGCATTCAGGGTCATCATCCGTGACTTGAGACGTTACTATAGAGGCTTTGGCTCTAGGTTCATCCCAGTCTTAGAATACAAACAGTTTGCTGGTAGAGGTGGAAGACCAGATTATGATGAATGGGGTGAATCCGTTATCATAGCAAAGTCAGAAGACGAGGCACAAGAGCTAACAGACAAATACATCTTGGGTGAACCAGAAGAGATCAGTTCCAAACTGGCTTTTGATCCTGTCTTGAGAATGCAAACACTCGCTTTGATAGCATCCAGTTTTGTGAAGACTGAAGACGCTTTAATGAAATTCTTTGAAAAGACTTTTTTCGCTTACCAGTATGGAGACGCTTCTGAGATTAACTCGAAGTTAGAGCAAATCCTGGAGATGTTAGTCGAATTCAAATTCATTACTAGAAAAGATGATAAACTCATACCAACCAGAATCGGTAAGAGAGTCTCAGAATTATACATCGACCCGTTCACTGCACATCACATCATCAAATGTCTGGGAAGAGCCATGAAAGCTAAACCAAATATATTCAGTTACCTACACATGATAACCAACACTCTTGAAATGAGGCCCTTACTGTCTGTTAGGAATAAAGACTTTGAAGAGATTAACGATGTCATTGCCACTAAAAAATTCTTAGAAAAAGTCCCAAAAGACTGGGAGTTGGAATTTGACAACTTTCTAAAATCTGTAAAAACGACTTTGATGTTTCAAGGATGGGTGGATGAAGAGACAGAAGATCAGATATTAACTAAATTCAGGGTTGCGCCCGGAGAATTATGGACAAGGTTGAATAATGCTGATTGGTTGTTGTACGCCTCGCAGGAACTTGCACTTTTGCTAAGGTATAAAAAATTGTTGAGCGATCTAAGAAAAACCAGAGTCAGGGTTAAGTATGGTGTCAGGGAAGAATTAATGCCTCTTGTACGATTGCAACAGATCGGTCGTGTTCGTGCTAGGAAATTATACAATAGCGGGTTAAAGACCATATCAAGTTTGAGGAAGATTCCTCTGAAAAGCCTAGAAAGAATAATCGGTCCTAAAATAGCAGCAATAATAAAAAAACAATTAGGAGAGAAAGTGAAGGAAAAAAAAGAAGAAAAACAAGAAACTTTATCTGAATTTGAGGGAAAGTCGTCTAGTTTGGTCTAGGATCTAGGCTTCGGGAGTCTAAGACCGGGGTTCAAATCCCCGCTTTCCCATAAGTTAGAAATACGAAAAAACATAATAATTATCATGCCATTTGCGGTCACTCACATACTAGTTCCTATGATTTTAGTTGATTTTGCTAGAGATCATTTTTTCAAGATAAAAAAACAATTTCTTCCCAATAAATATGTTTTATTGGTCGGTTTATTTGGATTGATACCAGATATAGACATGTTATCTGTTTTATTTGGTATGCCAAATTTACATGGAACTATTACCCATTCCATTATTTTTCCAACTATATTTTTCATCGGTTTCTTAATATTCCATTTTTTAAACAAAGAAAGGACCTATAAGATTTTTTTGATGTTATTCATCGGGTTCTCTATTCACATTGTTTTGGATGGTACATTTTCTGATAAGATAGCGTTATTTTTTCCTTTTGATTTCAATCAATATGGATTGAATTTAATAGGTCCTTTAGAAAATTGGTATGATATATATGCAGCAATCGATGCAATATTGTTATTCCTTTGGTTAATCCATGAAGGATTAGAACAAAAGATATCTGAATATTTTTAATTATTTGAGTTCTGAAACAAATTCTTTAATTTCTTTCTGATAATTTACGTATGCTTTTTGGATTAGAAACCCTGTTACTAATCCTATTATCGAACCAAAGACAATATCTTCTATCCTGTGTACATTCAATATCATTCTGGATAAAGCAACTAGACAAGCAGAAATAAAAAGAAAAACAGTTAAACGTTTATCCTTGTAATATAAACTCAAAACACCTGCGGCAGCAAATATCACAGTTGCATGTCCACTTGGAAAGGAATACGTTGTTGGGCAATAAGGCAAACCCAAACACGGTCTTGGTATTTTAAAAATTTCTTTTAAATTTTGAGTAACCCCCCAGCTTATTATTACTGTAGGCAAGACTAAAAAGACAAACCATGCAATATGTTTTCTTGCTCTTTTTGGTACAGTAAAAAGAAAAATGAGGGAGGTTAATGCTGTACCCATCCAGAACTGTATATCTCCGAATATTGAAAGAAACTGCCAAATCATAATAATATTTTCGATTGACTAATATAACTTTTTTTGAATTATTCTATCTATATCGTTTCCGTATATTTTAACTATCACCAAATAAAAACCAGCTGGAAAAACCCATCCAAAAGGAGCTGGCCACGGGACATTAAAAATTTTTGGAATATGCTCCACAAAAGAATATTCCCATAAACCAATATTATAACCTATCAATTCCAACGGAAAGCCGAATATTAACATGGATATCAACCCACAGAAATAATAACTGATGTTGTCTTTGCGTTTCAACATTCTACTTTGTAACAATTCGGCTGTTGTTGCAGCCACACTTAATACACAACCCCATGCCAATACTATACCCAATATAATTTCTTCATTACCTATTATGAAAAACCATGTCAATTTGCTTGTATCATATATGAACATGGGAGATGTTGTCATTTCAAATAATAAACCAAGAATTATACCCATTAATATCTTTCCAACCATATTCTTTTTCATATTCTTTCCGATGAAATAAATTATAACTAGACATATTGATGCAAATATAGTTAGTAACATTTAAACCATTATTTTATTTCTAGTACAATTTTAACTTTTGTACTTGAACTCTTCAACTTCTTAACTAACTCTTCCTTTAAATCACAAGCAGATTTATCAGCAAGTATAGCTAAAGTTCTTTCATTGATGAAATCTGTTTTTTGAATAGAAATATTTTTTTCATCTATAAACTTAAGCGCGGGAGAACCATGAGCAATCACAATATCTTCAATATCACCAACGGCTATGGTCATTTTCAGTTCTCCCCCAAATTTTAAGTAATTTTTCAATTTTTCACTTAAATCTTCACAGGATTTGTTCGCTTTCACGCCTATGATAGCATCTTTTTCGTTAACGGGTTCATTCCCTTTGGTTATTTCTATTCTCGTTTCACTCCTTCCAGTTATTTTTGGATGCCCCCATGCGATTATTTCATCTTTTATCACTTTCCTTTTCTTGAATAATTCTTCTGCCTTTTTTGTTGTTATATAAGCACCACCTACATACTCTACAAGGCCCTTTGCCTGTAATTCTACAAGGGTTAATTGAAGCATTTCTGGTGTGAATTTGCTTCTTATATCTTCTGGTATTACTTCTAGATCCTTTCCATTACTCAAATGTTCGAGAACCAACCTTTCACTTACAGATAATTTCATATTCCCACTAATTTCTTTAAAGTTTAGTTAAATTTAAGTTTTTAGTTGGTAATACTCATATTATAAGATCTTTGTGAGTAATATGCTCGTAGTTAAGAAAGACGGTTCTATGGAGGAATTTGATAAAGAAAAGATAAGGAGATCTTGTCTTAATGCTGGAGTTGCTCCAGACGTTGCTGAGAACATAACAAATGAGATTGCGAACCTAGTATATGAAAATATGACAACCGAGGAAATAAGGGTTCTAATTCTTTCAAGGTTAAGGAAAGCGGATCCTGCTTGTGTGCAGAAATGGATGGATTACGAAAAAAATAAATAACTAAATTTTTCTAGCAAAGGTTAGCCAACCAGTATGTATCACTCCTGAAACTTCTGGTAGAGTATGTCTTCCTACCCTCCACTCTCTAACAATATTTTCAACAGTTTTTACCTGTGTGAAGTTCAAATTTTCTATTTCATCTCTTACAGAAATAACTTGTTCAATGTAAGGAGAGTAAACTACTAACCAACCACCTGGTTTCAAAACTTGAAACGAATTTTTAACAACTTTTTCTACACCTTTCATATCCAATGTAATGATGTCAATATTCCTTTCTTCAATACCTTCAAGAATATCTTTTTTCTTCACGACTATATTTTTTAATCCTGATGATTTTACGTTCTTTTTTACAACTTCAGCAAAATCAGATCTTTTTTCATAAGTTACAACTTTCCCCCCTCTACAATAATACGCCAAGAATATGCATAGAAAACCAGATCCAGATCCTGCATCAACTATAAGACTGTCTGGAGAAATACCAGTATACCCCAATATTAAAGAGGCATCCTTCGGAGTAACTATCTGTGGTAATCTTTTCATTTTTTTTAGTATATCTAACAAGTTCGTTTTTTCTTTCATTCTTTTCCCAATTTACATTGATTTTAAGATTTTTATTCTCTTTTCTAAGGGTGGGTGGGTTGCATACAAAGAATCAAGAGGACTTTTGTTAGGATCAGTAAAAAATAAATGAGAAACTGCTTCACTGATTTTCATTTTACCTGTATTAATTTTCATTATTTTTTCTAGTGCTGATGCCAAACCGTCTGGATAACGAGTTAACTCGACCGATGACGCATCAGCTAAATACTCCCTCCTTCTCGATACAGCGAATTGAACTAATCTTGCGATTATCGGAGCGAATATGGCTAAAATTAAACCTATCAATATTAATAATCCTCCTTTGTCTCTATCCCTTTTTCCACCGAATCTAAATGTCCTTAAAAACATATGACTGATTATAGCAACTAATCCTACAAGAACTGCCACTAAAGTCGCAAATCTAATATCATAGTTTTTTATATGAGATAATTCATGCCCTATAACACCTTCAATTTCATCTCTCTTTAAATTCTTCAATAATCCTGAAGTGACAGCCACACTAGCATTTTTTGGGCTCTTCCCGGTAGCAAACGCATTAATCTCATCACTTTCGATGACGTAAATTTTGGGTTTAGGTATACCAGCTGCTATAGACAACCCTTCAACGGCGTTTATCAAATGGATGTATCTTCTATCATTTTCTTTCACTGGCTTAGCCTTGGTAGCTGCGAGAACTACTCTATCGCCATAATTATAAGAGCCATATGTATATGCAAAGATAATGACCATACTAAATATCAAAAAAACTGTAGACAATTCTGGAACTAAAATTTGGCTTATCACATAAACAAAAGCAACTAAAAAAGAAAAGACTAGAATTCCGAGTAAAACAGAGTCACGTTTATTCTTGGCTATTTGATCATGGAAACTGATCTTTTTCATCTAGAATTTCACTTTAACTGGTTTTCTTTCAACTTCTTTTATCTCGAAAAACACTCTCTTCTTAGTTTTACCTGTTAATCCAGTAAACCACATTCCTGGTATTGTTGTTATCATATTGTTGAATATCAAGACAGAGTCGTTGTAGAATTGACGAGCATAAGCAATTTTATTTTCAACACCTTCCAATTGTTCTTGTAATAGTTTAAAGTTCTCACTCGCTCTCAGTTTTGGATAGTTTTCGGCTATTGCAAAAATCGTCTTCAACGCCCTAGTTAACTCCCCTTCTGCCTTTGCCTTAGCTTTGATATCAGTTGCTTTCATCATATTCTCTCTAGCCTTCGTTACCATTCTTATAGCATCTTTCTCATGTTTCATATAACCTTTAACAGTCTCAACTAAGTTTGGGACTAGATCAGCTCTTTTTTTCAATTGGACATCTATCTGTGACCATGCATTATCAATCCTGTTCGATAATACGATTATTCTGTTCCAGTAGTAGATAACAATGCCAATTGCAATTACTATTCCGATCCCCAATACAATAAAGGGCCAAACCAATAGTACCACCTCAACTACTTTTATAAGAAAATTAGTTTAAGTAGTTTAAAATCTTTTTAAAGAAATGAATATTTTATATTTTTAGAACAATTCTATTATTTATGAAATTTACGAAAATTGTATTTGGCCTAATTGTAATAACATTTCTTTTGGTGTTTATTTGGTTTTTAGTTCCACCCAACACCGATGAAGACAAATATACTACGACATCAACAACAACTATTCCAGAACACCATGGTTCATCGACCCATGGGAAATGTTCTACTGATGGCGACTGTTTCATTTCTGGCTGTAATAATGAAATCTGTCAAAGTAAATCTGAAGACCCCCTAACATCAATCTGTATTTATAACCCACCATACCCCAAGGACTTGGATTATGAATGCAGATGCGTAGAAAAAAAGTGTTTGTGGTCAATCTGAATATGATTTAAATATTTTTATGAAAACCAAACTCGAGTTTTTAACTAAATAATTCAAAAAACTATTTTTTCTCACCGAAAAGAGTTTATAAATAAAGTTTCAATTTCCAAATAGAGTGCATATCATCAAACTCTATTCAGCGACCCCAGAAATGGGGTCGAGGCACTCCTTAATCATTCAACATCTCCAGTTTTTTTCTTAAAATTTTTTACTAATTTTTTGAACTTTTCACCTTCAATGTCTTCTAATTTCATGAGTCTAGAACTACCACACTCATTGCAGCTAAGGGTGAAACCTTTGAATATATCTATGTAGGTATTAACGAATTTCTTACAGTTCAGACAATACCATTTTTTCATCCAATCAAAATCTATTTCAAAACTTAAGCTAAAATTATTATGTAATTCAAATGTCCATTAAGAGGATTATAAATACAGACAAATCAAAGAGAGAAGTTATAAAAATCATGAAGAGCATTGGTATAAAAGAATACTCCCTCAGGGCCTTGAAAGGGAAGAGAACTAAGATAACTCTAAGGTGTAATCTCGAGACTTGTAGAAAAATTCTCAAAGGACTAGAAAAACCTACTTCTTCAATAACTTAAGTATTATAACGATGAATAGTATGTAAGATAATCCTGTTAAGAAGGCCAATAAACTAAACTTGAATGTGATATCTTCCGTACCGCCCTCGCTAACAGAAATGAAAAACCATGTACTGATTAATAGTAAGGCCATACCTATTATGCCGAGTACAACCAACATACTTTCTATAAACTTCATAGAGTAATATAGTGATTCTTATTATTTATTATTCTCGACTTTCATGAGCCGATTTTCCCTTCTTCTTCCTAGCAAAAATATATTTTCTGGTATAAATTCTAGGAATTTTTGATAACCACGCCCTCAGTCTTATTCTCTTACCCATGATTAAATTTTGATTCTGGGAGATAAAATATAAGCTCTTATAGATAAACGAGAAAAACTAGGTACAATAAAGAGATTGAAAAGACCCGTATAAATTATCGTCTAAATATCCTACTTATTCCAAATCTACTCTTTTTACTCTTCTTCAACTCATCCCTACATTTCTTGCATAAAGGTGCTCTGAAGCCTAGCCAGGTTACCCTTATTAACCTACCTGCCTCCTTTATAGGTCTACCACATTTAGAACATTTCTTCTGCACAATAAATGTTATGACATTATATTAAAAAATACTTAACTTCCATCAATAGTTATAAATGTTCAAAAGAGATGAATATTGAGATGAGAGTTTACATAGTTTTAAACCTATTAGGCATATTTGCTTTAGACAAAAAAGGCGAATTAATAGACCAAATTCCTTTCCCGAGAGATACAAAGGAAATAGTTCAGAAATTGAATGAAATGGGATTAACAACAGAAGAAATAGAACTAATTAAAAAATTAAAGAAAATGGGATATAAAGAATTTATTTCATCCAAACCCCATGAGACATATAACTTTGAGCCGGAGAATTTTGGTGAAAGAAAGTTTAGACGAGACTTCAGGATCATTATAAAAAAGTTAAATTTCTCTGATATTGAACTAAACGAGTTGTTAACAAATGTTGGCATAGAATTAACCAAACAAAGAATAAAACAGTCGGTAAAGAAGGATAAAATCATTATTCAGACCATAGATGCAATAGACGAAATTGATAAATCACTTAATATTTTTGTCACTAGGTTAAGAGAATGGTACGGCCTACACTTCCCAGAGATGATTAGATTAATAGAAAAACATGAGAAGTTCACCAAGATTATTTCCGAATATGGACTTAGGAATAAAATAAAAGAAAAGGAATTGGAAAGTATAAAGAAAACGAGCATGGGGATAGAACTATCTGAAAAAGATGAAAATATTTTGAAAGAATACGCGACACAACTTAAGGATTTATACAAACTTAGAGAACACATGGAGAAATATGTTGATCATGTCCTGAAAGAAATTGCCCCCAACCTTAGAGAGTTGGGGGGATCTCTATTAACTGGAAGATTAATAGCCCTTGCGGGCGGGTTGGATAAATTAGCAAAAAAACCTTCTTCAACTGTACAATTGTTGGGCGCGGAGAAAGCACTTTTCAGGTATTTACATGGTAGGGGTCGTTCACCAAAGTACGGATTACTTTTTACACACCCTTTAATTCAAAACGCGCCTCCAGAAAAAAGAGGTAAAATAGCGAGAGTTTTAGCCTCGAAACTGAGCATCGCAGCTAAGTTAGATTATTATGGGAAAAAAGGCAAATCTAAGGAATTGATGGAAGATTTGGAAAAGAGAGTTAAAAAAATAATGGCGGGTTAAAATGAAGATAAAACAACACAAACAATTTCAAAATCTTTTTTGGGTCAACAATAAACTTTGCACAAAAAACTTAATCCCAGGAGAACGGGTTTATGGAGAAAGGTTAATTAAAACAAATCAAGGCGAGTTCAGGGAATGGGATGCATACAGAAGTAAACCCGCCGCAGCGATTCATAAAAATTTACATCATTTTCCTCTTAAAGAAAAAATGAAAGTTCTTTATCTTGGCGTTGCTTCTGGTACAACGTGTTCACATTTTTCTGACATTATTGGAAAACAAGGTATGATTTATGGAATAGAGATCTCAGAGAGGGTTTTAAGAGATTTAATTCCTGTGTCAGAATCAAGAAAAAATATCATGCCCATACTTGCTGATGCTCGTAAACCCGAAGAATACCCGTGGATAGAACAAGCAGACCTTGTTTACGCAGATATAGCGATAAAAGAACAATCAGAGATCCTAATAAGAAATGCAAAAATTTTCCTAAGACCAGGGGGGTTTGGAATGATTGCCATAAAATCTAGAAGTATAGATGTCACTGAAAAACCAAAGACTGTCTATAAACAACAAAGAAAACTACTTGAAAAATTCTTTAACGTAACTGATTTTATTACTCTTGAGCCATATGAACGAGATCATGGGTTTTTTGTTTTGAAAAGAAAGGATTAAAGCCTGTTCACTGGCTTCAACCAGCCAAAAATCAAATTTTCTTTCACCAGATTGACTCTCCATTTTAAAAGGTTTCTATCATTAATTAATTCAATTTCCACCCTTTTCAAGACCTTCAAATGAACACCCCCCTAATATGTCCCAACATGCTTTAGCGAATGTCCACCATAATATACAAATTCCGATAATTTTTTGGTATCTCTTAAATTATTCACAGA
>Ga0209635_10000668_pt1 | contig 24252 bp, 25 predicted proteins | sample DeeMarSWOR230_32_FD_187463 | JGI IMG/M metagenome (GOLD analysis project Ga0209635, IMG submission 187463) | Marine sediment microbial communities from White Oak River estuary, North Carolina - WOR-2-30_32 (SPAdes) (version 2) | ecosystem: Environmental > Aquatic > Marine > Intertidal zone >...
AGTCTGGATGTAGCCCGTGATATAGCCGCGATGAACCTGGAGATGGCTTTTTCTGACATGGCTATTATAGAACGTAGACTGGGCAGAATCGAGGAGTCGCTGAAAGGGGCCAAGCCGGCGGAGCGCCAGCCTTTCCTCCGTGAGAAGGAACTAATGATGAAGATAAAGGCCAGTCTGGAAGAAGAAGTCCCCATTCGGGAGCAGGGGTTGACCGAAGAGGAGACGCGGACTATCAGCAACTTCCAGTTTCTCACCGCTAAGCCGCTACTAATTGTTGTTAATATCGGCGAAGACCGCCTGGCGGAAGCAGAGGCATTGGAGTCGGAGCTGAATGCGACTTACGCGCGGCCGAAGTGCCGTGCTATCGTGCTCTGTGGCAAACTGGAGATGGAGCTGGCCCAACTCGATAGCGAGACTGCAGCGATCTGGCAAGCCGAATTTGGCCTGACCGAGTCCGGGTTTGCCCGGATTATCAGGGTCTCATACGAGCTACTCGGTCTGGTCTCGTTCTTTACCACCGCTTCGGCTGAGGTCAGGGCCTGGCCGGTGCCGAGCGGAACAGCAGCGCCCGTGGCTGCCGGGAAGATTCATTCGGATATGGAGCGTGGTTTTATCCGGGCTGAGGTCATCAGCTTCAATGACCTCGTCAAATGCGGCAGTCTCGCCGAAGCCCGTAAGAGGGGACTGCTCAGGACGGAGGGTAAGAGTTATACAGTACAAGACGGCGATGTGATTACCTTCCTGTTTAGCATTTAGCGTCAGAGTGCCTATAGCGGCCAGCCCAGCCATTCAAAGAGACCAATCATCCTTAGTCCCAAATAGAAGGTGATGAGGATAAAGATGTAGGCTAGCCGCCTGTCAGGTGTACGGCGAGCTATCGTTGCCCCGATCTGCGCCATGACTATGCTGGGGACAGCCAGTAACAGCCATGCTTGTAGGTTGACATAACCAAATGAATAGACAGGCAGGTCCGGGGCCCCGATACCGTTGCTGATGTAGCCGATAATACCACCGATGCTGGTGAGTATCATCATGGCCAATGACGTGGCCACGGCGTTGTGTATCTTAAAACGGAGTATCAGTGTCATAATAGGGATAGCCAGTACTCCCCCTCCCATTCCCAGAAGCCCGGCAGCAAAGCTCATAAACAGCGCCCAGACGCCCCACAGCCAGCGATTAGTCACAGGTGCCTCTTCAATATCAGGCTGTTTGGCGGTGAGCATCCTGATGCCACTAACGATGATGATAGCACCAAAGGTTATCTTTAGGGCTTCTCCGGGGAGATTAGTGGCCAGGGTTGCACCGGCCAGGCTGCCGGCCAGACTGCAACCACCCATGATAACCGCAGCCTGCCAGAACACGGCTCCCTGTCTGTGATATCTCCAGGTACCGCTTATGGCGGTGGGGAAAATGACCAGCATATTAGTCCCGAAGGCCAGCTTGATGGCTATATCTGTTGGGATACCCATATCGGAATAGATGGCATATTGCACCGGGGTCATAATGAAAGCGCCGCCCAGACCCAGGAGACTGCCGGCAAAACCAGTAACGGCGCCGGTTGCCAGCAGGATAACTATGTGGGCAATTGTCATATTAACCAGTCTTTGCTACCTACTCCAATTAGGGGTGATTTCCCATTATAAATCTTCTGCCGATTGAGCGCCAGACTGTAAACTATCTTGGCCTTACCCTGATGGCCTTATTTTATAACATGCGTCAAATTGAGAAGGGCGGTCATTGTTGCTATAATGTTTTCACTACGGGGCTGTAGCTCAGCTGGGAGAGCGCCTCCTTTGCACGGAGGAGGTCAGGGGTTCGAGTCCCCTCAGCTCCACCAAAGGTATCGAACAGTAGTCTGGACGTAATAGAATTCTAAGCAGAAGAGCCACAAGATGACGATTGACACCCATGCTCACCTGTTCATTCGGGAGTTCTATGGGGAAGGCCTGTGGAATGGCTACACTCGCCTCAACGCTAGCTGGCGGCCCGCCACGGTAACGCAAGAGGAGGCTGAGGAAGAGGTACGGAATACCGTCCTGCCCTCGTGGTGGGAGGACCGCGATGGTTTGGAACATGTCTGGCGCATGGACGAGGCGGGCATCGAGAAATGTATTTTGCTCTATATTGATTTCGGTTTTCTATTTCCACGCGAGGGAGCACCATCGGTTGTAGAACAGAACCGCTACATCAGTGAGGTAGTCAGTAAACATCCGGACCGCTTGATTTACTTTTGCGGGATTGACCCAAGAAGAGACGATGCCGTTGACCTTTTTGAGAAGTGTTTCACCGAGTTTGGTGCCCGTGGACTAAAACTGTATCCTAGCACTGGTTTCCTGCCTGCTGACAAGGAGGTTTATCCTCTATATGAGAGAGCAGCTGCCTGGGGGTTACCGGTCTACTTTCATATGGGCCCTCAGAGCCCGCCATATAAGAATGAGGGTAATACCCACCCATCACTTCTATTGCGAGTATTAGTTGATTTTCCGGAGCTTACTGTAGTCGTCGCACACCTTGCCAATGAGTACTGGCGTGACTTGTTAGCCCTTGGTAGAGTACGAGAGAACGTATATTGTGATATCTCCGCCAAGCAGATCGTTGCTAAAGAGAACTTCGGACAATTCTGCCACATCCTGAGACGGTACCTAGACGAATTCGGCAAGGAGCGAGTATTGTTCGGTACCGATGCTCCCCTGCTGGAAAGGGCGGCATCCAGCAGTGAATGGGTCGACATCGTTAGAGGTCTTCCACAGAACGCTCCAGAGGACTGCCGTTTTACCGAGCAGGAAATCGCTGACCTAATGGATGGTAACGCCAGCCGGTTGCTGGCAACCATCCCTGAGGCCTCGGATCTTGGTTGAGATAAGGAGGTAATCTGAATGACAATTGATGTCCATTGCCACCTTTATGCAGAGGGATTCTACAATGAGTCATTTGTCGGGCCAACGGCAATCAATACAGAGCTCGGAGGGACTTCTGGCTGGCACAGCCTCGATCCGGATGGCTCCGGTCATATCCAACGTATGAATGAGGCGGGTATCGATCGGTGCAATATACTACACATTGATATGGGGGTCCTCTTTGGTGAGGGTGCGTTAGCAATAGAGCAACAGAACCATCACATTAGTGAGGTAGTTCGGAAACACAAAGACCAATTCACCTGGTTTTGTGGTGTTGACCCACGCCGAAAAGAAGCAGCTGAGCTTTCCGAAAAGTGCATTAGTCAGTGGGGAGCTAGCGGAATCAAGCTCTACCCAACGACCGGCTTCTTGCCGGCAGACAAAGAGTGTTACCCTCTTTACGAGGTTGCAGTATCGAAACAAGTGCCTGTCTACTTCCACATGGGACCAGAGGCCCCACCATACAAGAACGAGGGCAACGCCCACCCATCCGGGCTGTTACGGGTACTGGTAGACTTCTCCGGGCTGACTGTAGTGGTGGCCCACCTTAGTTTTGAGTACTGGCGTGACCTAATTACCTTAGGTAAGGTCTGTGATAATGTCATGGCGGATTTCTGTGCCTGGCAACGTATTGCCCAGCGGAGCTACGACCAGTTCTGCCACATTCTAAGGAGGTTCCTTGACCAGTTCGGTAGTGACCGTGTCATGTTTGGCACAGACGCCCCACTGGTAGAGCTGGCAATGTCGAGCAAGGAATGGGTCGAGATGGTGAAGCGCCTTCCTCACGATTCCCCAAAGGGAGTGGCGTTCAGCGAGGAAGAGATAGGTGCTCTTCTCGATGGGAATGCACGGCGTTTGTTCGCCACCATCAAACAACAGGTTGACTAAACAGCTCGGTTTCCCGATAAGTAGCTCTCACCTCAAATAAGCTTACGTTATTTGTTTAGTATGCTGGAGGCTTGCGAGGTTGTCATGGCGTTAAGAACGAGTGAAGTAGACAGTCAACGCAATCCTGATCTTGTTTGACAGCCAAGTATTTGGAGCATATCATGGGCACTAACATGAGAATACGGTAGTGAGGAGTAAACATGCTACCGCTCGAAGGTATCAGGGTTATCGAGTTGTGTCACTGGGTGCTCGGTCCAACTTGTTGCCGTGCACTTGGCGAGATGGGCGCCGATGTCATCAAGATAGAGGACCCGAAGGGCGGAGACCCAGTGCGGGGTTTATTACCGCCGAACGCGATGACCGAACGAGGCCTGGGGGTAATAAATCCTTTCTGGGAGCAATGGAATGGCAGTAAGCGCGCTATTGTCATTGACCTCTCGAAGGAAACTGGTAAAGAAGTTGCTCTTAAGCTGTTAAGCCAGGCCGATGTCTTTGTAACGAACTACCGCCCCAAGGTTATAGATCGGCTTGGCCTAGACTACCAGAGTATCTCCAGCCTGAACCCGAAGATTATCTATGCGCAGGCGACTGGTTTTGGTTCCATGGGACCAGACCGGGATCGAGCGGCCTTCGATGATACAGTCTTCTGGATACGTGCCGGTATCATGTCCACCCTCGGCGAGCCTGACGCACCGCCAGTGCCGCTACGCGGTGCTATGGGAGACCTGACCAGTGCCGTCTTCCTTGCAGGCGCAATAGTAGCAGCTTTATATGCACGGGACCGCTCTGGTCTTGGGCAGAAGATAGACATCTCGTTACTCTCTACGGGCATGTGGGTAGCTGGGGAAGATATGCAGCGCCGCCTAACCTGGCGAGAGCGTGGCGGTAACCGTAAGTATGGTCGTAAGGAAGCTCCAAACCCACTCCGTAACACGTATCAGACTGCCGACGGTAAGTGGGTGTTCTTCATGATGTTGCAGACTGACCGCTATTGGCCGGCCGTCTGTCGAGCAATCGGGCGGGAAGACCTGGTAGATGACCCTCGCTTTGACTGCCATCAGAAACGCATGCAGAACCACCGTGAGATAATCGCACTCTTAGATGAGGTTTTAGTAACCCGGACACTGGATGAGTGGGCAGAACGTTTCGAAGAGTATAGCCTTGTCTGGGAAGCCGAGACAACAATCGCCGAGGTTGTAGCAGACCCACAAGTTACCGCAAACGACCTTGTGGCCGAACTCCCCCATTCCTCGGGTGAAATTATGCAACTACTCCGCCTTCCGTTCCAGTTCAGTAATACACCGATTGCTCCCAGAACGCCAGCGCCGGAGTTTGGTCAGCATACCGAGGAGGTTCTGCTGGAGTTAGGCTACAATTGGGACGATTTAACCCAAATGAAGGAACAGGGCACGATACTGTAAGAGGTGCCTCGGTCACTAGCATTAACCGGCATGTAGGAGGTTCTAATGGAATATAAAACGGTGCTCTATAAGAAGCAAGATGGCATCATCGTTATTAGCCTTAACCGTCCCGAAAAGCTCAATGCTATAGACGGGCAGCTCAGTAGAGATTTCTTGGCAGCGCTTATGGAGGCTGAGGCTGACACTGAGGCTAAGGTGGTCATCATTCGAGGCGAGGGAAGAGCCTTCTGTGCCGGCTTTGACCTTTCCCAGTCCGGCTCACCAGAAAGGCAGGTACCTCTTGAGTACCAACGCGACACCGGGCAAAACATCACCCGGGCAATGATGCGAATGCCCAAGATTGTCATTGCCGCCGTGCATGGCTATGCCATCGGTGCCGGACTGGAGTGGACCATGGGTGCTGACTTGCGGGTTGTCGCCGAGGGAACACAGTTCGGCGCCACCGAGACGAACGTCGGGCAGACGGTGACTAATGCGGGTACTAAGCTGCTGACACACCACATCGGACTGTCCAAGGCGAAGGAGCTTTACTTCACCAATGAGTTCATGGATGCTGAGGAAGCACACCGCCTCGGCTACGTCAACAAGCTCGTTCCTCCTGATAAGCTGGAAAGTGCCAGCATGGAGATGGCTAAGAGGATCGACCAGAACTCCGGTCTGTCATTGATGCTGACCAAGCAGGCTGTCAACCGGGCGCTGAGCATGTCGATTGAAGAGACGCTGCAGATGGAGACACGTGACTCGCAGCTCAACGCCCTTAGTCCGTCCCAGCAAGAGTATGGCAGGGCTGCCATGCAGCGCCTGCAGGACAAGAAGAGGTGAAGCCAATGATCATTGATTTCCGTGTCACTGTCCCATACGCGGAGTACGGTGAAAGATCTAGACATGAAGGTTCGACCAGGCGAGCAGGAGAGGGTACGAGCCGGGGATATAGTCGTGTTTACCGCGAGAACCTCCAGGGCGACTGGAGATCCACGGTCGAGAACATGCTAGCGAGTTTGGACGAGGCAGGTATAGACAGATCTGTTATCCAAGCAGAGTATGGTGGCAGCGGCGACTATCATGCTCTTAACGATGCCGCCGCCAAGATTGCTCACGACCATGCAGACAGGTTCCCGGCAGCCTTCATGTGCCTCAACCCGCTTGTTGACGAAGATATGGTCAAAGTACTCGAGCGTGGTGCAAAAGAACAGGGATTCCGTGGAGTTAACATCCAGGCCTGGGCGGTGCGGGTCAGCAGCACAGACAGCCGCTTCTGGCCGGTGTATGCCAAGTGTCAGGAGTTGGGTTTGATTGTAACTGTTCACTCGTCAATCAGCTTCAACGTGGATCGTGTACTGGACTATTCTCATGTAAGTCACCTTGACAAGATTGCCTGCGACTTTCCCGAACTGAAATTGGTGGCCAATCACGGCGGCTGGCCTTGGGTTCTCGAGATGATAGCAGTCGCCTGGAAACATTCAAACGTATATATAGAACTCGGTGGCGTTTCTCCAAAGTACTTTGGCACGCCAGGTTCTGGATGGGAGCCACTGATGCAGTATGGCAACAGTCTGCTTCAGAACCAGGTGCTCTTTGCCACAGACAGCATGCTACCGCACAGGCGTTGCGTTGACGAGCTGCGAGCACTGCCTCTAAAGAATGAGGTCAGAGATAAATGGCTTGGCGACAACGCTTCAAGATTACTGGGCTTGTAGGTCATTAGGAAGACTTCTACTGTTCAATTCCCTATCGTATCGTAAACGAAGAGGTCAGGGGTTCGAGTCCCCTCAGCTCCACAAGCCCCTTCTTTGTAGTTATAGTATCCTTTTTACCCCGGCCATAAATCATGGTATAGTTTGACAGGCAGAGTATTATTTGATAATCTCAAGCAAGACTCGTTTCCTTAGGATGATTTAATAGATGGCTATGAGAGAACTCGACCAAGTATCACCTGATTTCTTTACCCCAATATTAGTGTACGAGTATAGAAAGTCCGCTCGGATTTCCCGCTAAAGCGGGGACTCTTGGCGGACTCTTCCAAGGTGCCCTCAGGGCCCCACACAGACACATCCAAAAAAGAACGCTATAGACATCCGTTGATTTCAAGACCCTGAGAAGGCTTACCTTCCCGGGGTTTTATTTCAATCAGGTACTTATGCCAATGACGAGGAGGAACATTATATGAGTGAAAAAAGGTATGGACCCACAACCATAACGCCAAACTTCTATCAACTGGGTATGCATTCTTATCCCGCTTATCTATCTATGGGAGATGATGGCATGCTCATTGAAGGCGGTACCGGGGCCACCTTCGATATTATCGTAGAGCAGATTAAGGAGTTGGGTATTAATCCGGAGCGTATCAAGTACCTTGCCCTGACTCACACCCATCCCGACCACATTGGAGCAATTCCAAAGCTGAGAAAGCTATGGCCTCATCTGAAAGTCGTGGCCAGCGCGGTAGCCGAAAAGATGTTGCAAAGAGAAGAGGCTGTTGGTGAATTTCTCCAGATAGACAGCAGTATCACTGAGATTCTAATCATAAAAGGTGATATTTTGGAATGGCCTGCTGAGTTCGAGAACCCCGCCTTTGAGGTAGATTTTGAGGTAGATATGGTTGTTGGAGAAGGAGATAAGCTCGACCTCGGTTCAGGCATCGTGTGGAATGTCTATGAGACCCCCGGCCATGCACCGTGCCACATCTCTCTATATGAAGAAAAAGAGGGTACCCTGGCCATAGGGGACGTAACTGGATTTTTTATCCCCGAAAAGGACGCCTTCTGGCCCAACTACTTCCAGTCTCTCGAGACCTACTGCAACAGCATTCGGAAGCTTTCCGCTATAGCAGCCAAGAGGGGTGCTCTGGGTCACAATGGGATGGTTGATGGACAGATGGACAAATACTTTGCAAAGGCTATGAAAGCTACCGAGGCCTTTCATATGGATATACTTGAGAGGTTGGGTAAGGGGGAGGACCCCGATAAGATTGCTATGGACAAGACAAAGTGGGTGTACCTGCTCACCAACCTTCAGCCTTTCGCATCAATGCACAACTTGACCAAGCTCTTAATCAGGCGCTCTCAGCAAGCTGCCGATAAGGAGAACCTGTTTGTCATCCCATGATGCACAACATGTGGTGTGGTTAAAAAAGATAATTCAAAAAGAGGTGGACAATGGCAGAAAGTAGACGTGTGGAAATCAAGGCATCCGCGCAGGTAAGGGCCGTTATGGAACAGCACTTCAGGGAGCTGGATGAGGCGGCCAAGACCGGAAACAGAAAGATTGCCTGGTGCAGCAGTGTGGGGCCGGCGGAGCTGGCAATCTCCATGGGATTCCTGGTTTATTTCTACGAAAACCACGGTGCCATGCTGGGCTCGACCCGAACGGCCACTGATTACATTCCGGTTACCAATGCAGTCGGGTATTCCCCTGATATATGCTCTTATCTCACCAGTGACATCGGTGCCTACCTCAGGGGTGAAACGCCTCTGATGAGGGCCTATGGCATAGAGCGGGTCCCCAAACCCGACGTATTGCTTTACAATACCAATCAGTGCCGCGAGGTATACGACTGGATGAGCTGGTATTCGCGGGAGCTCAAGGTGCCTCTATACGGTGTAAATACACCTCGCACGCAGCGCCAGTCGCGAGAGGACGTCGTAGAGTCGGTGGCTGCTCAGATTGAGGAGATGGTACCCGGGCTGGAAGAGGTGGCCGGGCGTCGCTTCGATATCGACGAGTTTCGTGAGGTAGTCGCCACTTCCCGTGAATGCTCTCAACTATGGGAGGAATGTCTGGACACGGCGGAGGCCATGCCTTCCCCGATGACGTTCTTCGATGACTGCATCCACATGGGCCCGGCGGTGGTTATGCGGGGGAGGAAAGAGGCCAACGACTACTATAAAATCCTTCTGGCGGAGCTAAAGGAGCGTGTCGAGCAGGGGGTGGCGGCCGTGGAGGGAGAGCGCCATCGCCTCTACTGGGAGGGGATGCCCATCTGGGGAAAGCTGCGGATGATGAGCGAGCTCTTCGCCCGATTGAATTCCTGCATCCTGGTCAGCACCTACTGCAACAGCTGGGTCTTCTCTGCTCTCGACCCAAAGGACCCCTTCAAGAGTATGGCCAGGGCATACAGTTCTATCTTCATCGGTCAGGACGACAACTGGAAAGAGGACTACATTGCCGAGAAGGTGGAGCGTTTTAACGTCGATGGAATCCTTTACCATGATTCCAAGACCTGTCCCAATAATACCAACAGTCGCTATGGCATGCCCGACCGCCTGAGCGAGCGACTGGGTGTACCCTATCTGATAATCTATGGCGATCTCAACGACCTCCGTTGTTTTTCCGAGGAGCAGACCATTACCAATGTCGAAGCCTTCATCGAGCAATTAGAGGAGTAACAGTGACGATATATGCCGGTATTGACATCGGCAGCTGTACTACCAAGGCGGTGGTGATTGACCAGGAAGATAACATAGTTGGGAGCCATGTACGCCGCTCCGGGGTCGACTACCAGAGCGTTGCCCGGGAAGTACTGGACACCGCCCTGGAAGGCAGGGCATGGGACAACATCCCCATCGTGGCCACCGGCTACGGCAGGCACACCATTGACTTTGCCCAAGAGGTAAAGACGGAGATAGCCTGCCATGCCAAAGGTGGCTACCACCATGTCTCAAGGGCGCTGACGCTGGTTGATATCGGGGGGCAGGACAACAAGGTAATCAAAATCGATGATAACGGTCACAGGCTCGATTTCAAGATGAACCGGAAGTGTGCTGCTGGCACCGGTACCTTCATCGAGGAGATTGCCGCCCGGATGGATATCCCCCTCGAGCGGCTGGACGATATGGCGAGGAAGGCGGAGAAGCGGGTCAAAATCGGGAGCTACTGCACCGTGTTCGCCTCCACCGAGATACTGTCCCATATCAGGGCAGGGGTCGCCTCCGAGGACCTGGTAAGGGGGGTGTTCGAGTCGGTGGTAGACCGTGTCATGGAGATGATTCCCCTCGCCGACCCCCTGCTGCTGTGTGGTGGGGTGGTGCAGTACTTCCCCATTGTTGCCGATATTTTCCGGGAGCGTATTAAGGGCGAGATAATCGTTCCCCCCCTCCCCCAGTTGACCGGGGCCTATGGTGCCGCCCTCTTTGCCCGCCAGTCGGCTGGCTAACGTGCCTTGTCTCAAGGAGGACAGTTGGAGACGCAGAGTCGCTATGGCAGGGTCACCGATGAGGTCTTAGCCCTGCTGGCTGGGATAGCCGGTGAGAAGAACGTCGTGACGGGAGAAGGGCTGGAGAACTACTCCCACGACGAGATGCCCATGCCCAAACCGTTCCTCCCCGAGGTGGTGGTCAAGCCTGATAACAGCACCCAGGTCTCCGAGATACTGAAGCTGGCTAATCAGAGGCTCATCCCGGTTACTCCCAGGGGTGGAGGCACCGGTCTTTCTGGTGGGGCGATACCCACTCACGGGGGCATTGTCCTCTCCCTGGAGAGGATGAACCGGATAATCGAGATAGACAGGGCCAACTTTGTGGCCACGGTCGAGGCGGGCGTTCTCCTTTCCGACATTTTTCAGGCTGTGGCCGAGCACGGACTCCATTATCCCCTCTACCCCGGTGAGGCCAGTGCCGCCATCGGCGGGAACGTGGCGACCAATGCCGGCGGAATGCGGGCCGTGAAATACGGCGTGACCAGGCATTTCGTGCTGGGGTTGGAAGCAGTGCTGCCCACCGGAGAGATTATCCAGACGGGGGGCAAGTTCGTCAAAAACTCCACCGCCTATGACCTGACCCAGCTGCTTATCGGCTCGGAGGGGACACTGGCGGTCGTTACCAGAGTATTGCTCAGATTGATACCTCCCCCCGGAAAGATGGAGCTGCTCTTTATCCCCTTCAACAGTCTGCACGACGCCATCAGCTCTGTCCCGGCGATACTGCAGCGAGGCATACTCCCCGTCGGCATCGAGTTCATGGAGAAGGACATTATCCACATGGCCGAGGAGTACGCCGGCAAGGAAGTCCCCCTGCACGACTATGAGGCCTTTCTCATGATTTTCCTGGAGGGCGATAACGAGGAGGAGATTCACCGGCAGGCCGGAGAAATCGGCCCGATTTGCCTGAGCAACGGCGCCGTTGATGTCTACAGCCCCGCCACCGAAAGGGCCAAGCGTAATTTACTGGATGTCAGGGAGAAGTTCTACTATGCCCTGAAACGGGCGGGTATGCTCGACTTTGCCGACGTGGTCGTGCCGCGGAGCCGCATCGCCGAGTTCGTCGAGATGTCACACCGGACAGGGTAGGAGTACGGGATACCTGTCATCGCCGTGGGGCATGCCGGGGACGGAAATGTGCACCTGGCCATTCTGGGCGAGGCAACCGACGAGATGCAGAAAAAGGTGAAAGAGCTTCTCGGCAGGATTTGCCGGGAGGGCGTGGCGATGGGGGGCACGATATCCGGGGAGCACGGCCTCGGCTTTACCAAGACGGACTACCTCCCGATGGTGGCTGGCGGGGGCAAGATGGAGCTGATGCAGCGGATAAAGCAGGCCTTCGACCCTAACGGCATCATGAACCCCGGCAAGATTTTCAGTTAGGGGTAGTTGCAACTACCAGCGGTGATAAGTATAAAACCCGACCCTTATCATTTCTTGACTGCTTTCTATTATTCCTATTCTGTAATTAATGGCAAAGGCTGGAATTTTCACCAGTATATTGCATAACATAATAATTAGGTGTAGATTGTAATAAATAATTATGGAAAATATGGACCAAGAAGTATCGGGACAATTCAACGGTATTTCCCTGAAAGTTCGAAACTTAAAATGCTTTGGCGATGAAGAACAAGGATTTGAAGATATACTTCCCGTCAATATATTAGTTGGTCGGAATAACTCAGGGAAATCTACTTTAATTGATGCCATTGAATACGCCATAACTCCAGCCGATATATCTAAGCTAGGACATAACGGTGATACTATTCCGGAAATAATTATTACTCAACCCTTGAAGGAAGAAGAACTCCGTCGTGTGTTTCGAGATAGTGTATCAGGAGGACCTTTACCCGGTAATCATTGGGATTTCGGCTCCAAATTAATTGGGTTGAGGACAAAACTTAGAATTGAATACAATAATCAATTATCATTCTTAGATATCGTAACCGATGAAGGAAGCTATAGGGATAAGTGTCAGAGATTTACCGGTGAGCTGTCTTCAATAATAACTAGAGCTACTGTAGGTAAGATATTCAAAAGACTTCGCTCTGAAAGAGACATTAAACCTGAGACTGACAACTGGCCACTTGAAATACGATTCAATGGTGATGGTGCTACTAATGCAATACAATCATTTTTCACAAATTCCACCTTACCAACAAATCTGGTTGAAGAAGTACTTTTGGATGCACTAAATCAAGTTTATCGGCCTGATTCTAGTTTTTCACGTATGTTACCACAAAGGATTGCCCCAAGTGGCTCAGCCCCTTGGGAAGTCTATTTAATTGAGGATTTCAGCAAAGTGCCAATTGCGCTTTCTCAAACAGGCAGTGGTTTCAAGACTATTCTTCTAGCTTTGGTATATCTATACTTGATTCCTACCATTAACAATGTGAATGTGCAAAATTACGTCTTCGCTTTTGAAGAATTAGAAAATAACCTCCATCCAGCAGTACAACGTAGGCTCTTGCTGTATTTGCGAGACTTTGCCCTAAAGAATGGATGTACTTTATTTATTACTACCCATTCAAATGTGGTGATAGATTTATTTAGTCGTGACGAATATTCACAGATTATACATATTACACGCGATGAGAATCGTACAATTACTAGAAGAGTTAAACCTATTTTGACAACAGAGGAATACTGGATGATTTGGACGTCAGGGCAAGTGACTTACTTCAGGCGAATTCTATTGTATGGGTTGAAGGGCCTTCTGACAGGCTCTACATAAATAAGTGGATAGAACTATGGACAGATGGCAAAATTAAAGAGGGTATTCATTATCAATGCATGTTTTACGGTGGGCGTTTGCTTGCTCACATTTCTGCGGATTCGCCAGAAGAAGCTGTGGAACCTGCCGTAGCAATACTCAGCATAAATAGAAATGCTGCCGTCATAATTGATAGCGATAAAGATACCCTACAAGATAGTATAAATGCAACTAAAGAGCGTATTGTCGAAGAGATTATACAAATTGACGGAATAACCTGGATAACCGACGGTAAAGAGATAGAGAATTACATACCATCTGAGGTATTATCACATTACTATTCGAAACCAAACCTACCCGCTCTAGGTAGATTCGAGAAAATATCTGATTATCTCGATAGAAATGTTGGCCCAGGTATAGGTGATAAATTCAAATCAACGAAGGTTGAACTCGCAGCGGACATATGCGATATACTTACGAAAGAGCAACTACAAGCCGATACTGCTTTGGCAAACAGATTAGATGAACTATGTGGTGCTATCAAGCGTTGGAACAGGCTTGAATAGTTATTTACATATAATCATTCTGCAAATGCTCTTTCCGTAATGTCCCCGCCCCAAAACAAAAGATGGTACAATAGGTTACCATAGTTTACTCAAAGTCGTTGTTTACCGCTTTCTGTTATTCCAATTCTAAAGAAGGGTGCGGACATATTTCCTGACACATGCTTACCGGGATTAAAAGCCTGCTGAAGAAGATAGACGGGACTTTGATATTCCTCGGCGCGCTGGTGCTGGTGGCGGTCATTGCCGCCCAGGCAATCGGGGGCGGGGACAAAGTCCTTGACGGTCTGGAGAGGGCCGGTAGCCTTTTCGAGTCGGTGTGGTTGCGGCTAATCCTCGGCTTCATCCTGGGGGGGATGATACGTTTGCTGATTCCCAGCGCCCTGATAGCCAGATGGCTGGGGCATACGTCGGGAATCAGGGGCCTCCTCATCGGCTCATACATTGCCATCATTATGCCCGGTGGCCCCTATATTACGATGCCCGTGATCGCCGCTATCTACAGCGCCGGCGCGGGTATCGGCCCGATTATTGCGCTGCTGACAGGCCGGGCGCTGCTGGGACTTCAGATGCTCATCGTCTGGCAGATTCCCTTCCTCGGCGTGGAGATATCAATGGCCCGCTATATTGCCTGCCTGGTACTCCCACCGATTGCCGGTATGGTCGGGGCAGCTATATATAAGCTCGTCTTCGGACCACCTCCGGTGGTGGGGGAGATAGGGGGGCAAACCACCGATGCCGACCCGCCGTCGGACACGACCGATGATGCTTCCAGTGATTCGGAGAATGAGGTGTAGGTAGAGGCATGGACCTGTCACTGGCAATACTGATAGGAATGGTGGCTGTTGCCATAGGCCTGGCCTTCTGGAGAGGGGGGTGGCGGCAGATACTGGCCGGTCTTAAGGAGGCCGTCCTCACCTTCAAGACGGTCTGGTTCCGCCTCATCCTGGGCTTTACGCTCGGCGGACTGATTCAGGTGTTGATACCCGGCGACCTGATTGCAGAGTGGCTCGGGCCGACTTCCGGGATAAAGGGAATCCTGATTGCTTCCTACGCTGGCGTTGTTATGACCGGCGGGCCGTATGTCAGCTTACCGATAGTCGCCTCAATCTATGCGGCCGGGGCGGGACCTGGTCCGGTAATCGCCCTGCTGACGTCGATGAACCTGCTCAGCCTGCCGGGTCTTCTAACCTGGGCAATTCCTTTCCTGGGGGCAAAGATAGCCCTGACCCGCTATATCGTCTGTCTCTTCCTCCCCCCGCTAATAGGCTTCGTCGGGGCCGGTGTCTTCGAGCTAATTAGTTAACTACCTCACCACTCCAAATCAAAAGATGGTACAATAGGTACCAGGATTCACACAAAGTCGTTGTTGACCCTCTGATAAATTGGGGGGAAAGTCTATGCTTATGAAAAAGTGTGCGCTGCTTCTGGTGGTTTTGGTGGTATTGCTGTCGGTCGGCCCTGCCTGCGGGCATCCGAATATTGAAGCTGGACTCGGCGAAGAGTTCTCTCTGGCTATCGGTCAGAAAGCCATAATTACCGGCGAGGACCTCGAGATACGCTTCAGGGAGGTCAGTGAGGACAGTCGCTGTGCCCGCGACGTCGTTTGTGTGTGGGAGGGGCAGGTGGTATGTCTTCTGGAGGTAAGGAGGGGTGGGGTTTCAGAGGAGATAACACTGACACAGCCGGGGCTTACCGACCAGTCTGCCCGGCAATTCTATCAGGGCTATTTTTTCACATTCAATGTCGAGCCTTATCCTGAAGAAGCCGAGAAGCCGATTAAGTGCAGTGAGTACCGTCTGCGGCTGACCATAACCCGGAGTTCATCCTCATATATTAATACCAAAAACTAAAATGGCCAACGTTTCCGCTGACGATATTCCCCGGCCATGAAAAAAGGGTATACCAACACTATTGTTCCTTATGCCTGTTCGGGTCTGGCGTGTCAGCCGCGATTATTACATGTGCAGCACTTTGCTGAGGAATAGCTTGGTGCGCTCGTTGGTAGAGGCAAAAAACTTATCGGGCACGGCCTCTTCGACTATCTGGCCCTCGTCTACGAGTATCATGCGGTCGGCGGCGGCGCGGGCAAACCCCATCTCGTGTGAAACAACAACCATCGTCATACCTTCCTTGGCCAGGTCCAGCATGACGTCCAGGACCTCCTTAATCATCTCGGGGTCGAGCGCACTGGTTGGTTCGTCGAAGAGCATGATTTTTGGGTTCATGGCCAAAGCCCGTGCGATAGCTACGCGCTGCTGCTGTCCGCCGGAAAGCTGGATGGGGAAGGCCTCGGCCTTGTCTGGAATACCAACCTTATTCAGGAGTTCCAGAGCAATCCTCTCTGATTCTTCATTGGAGCGTTTACGCACCACACGCTGCGTCAGGACCAGGTTTTTCAGTACTGTCAAGTGAGCAAACAGGTTGAACGACTGGAACACCATCCCTATCTCTTGACGGACAATATTGATATTCTTGGCGTTGTCCAGTGAGATACCGTCCACGACGATGTTGCCGGCATCGTATTCCTCCAGACGGTTGATGCAGCGCAGCAGGGTGGACTTGCCTGACCCGGAGGGACCGATAATGACGACCACTTCGCCCTTCCGCACATCCAGGCTTACCCCTCGCAGCGCGTGTACTCTACCAAAGTGCTTGTGAACGTCTTTAATCTGGATGATTGGCTCACCTGAGTTCATCTTTCGAATTTGCTCCTCTTCTCAATCCAGGCTACGCCGCGAGCTGATAGCAAGGTCATCACCAGATATACTAAAGCCACCATTGTCCACGTCTCGATAGGATTGAAATGCGTGGACATATACTCGCGCCCCCGCCGTGTTAAATCGGTTACGGCCACTACACTAACCAGGGAAGAGTCCTTGAGCAGGGCAATAAACTCATTACCCACTGGCGGTAGGACAACGCGTATCGCCTGTGGCAGGATAATGTGACGCATAGCCTGGAAACGTGTCATTCCCAGGCTGCGGGCGGCCTCCATCTGGCCCCTGGGGATACTCTGGATACCGGCGCGGTATATCTCGCTCATATAGGCACCGTAGCAGACCGTCATACCCACGATAGCCATGGCAATAGGGTTTGCCTGATAGTCAGCCAGGACCTGGATGCCCAGCGAGTTACCTACTTCTTTTATGACGGCAGGAAAGGCATAGTACCACCAGATTAGCTGTACCAGAAGAGGAATACCCCGAACAATCTCAACGTAGACTGTGGCCAGTGCATAGATGAAGCGGTTCTGTGAGAGTCGACCAAGGCCGCCGAACAGGCCCAGCACCAGCACAAGAACGAACGACGATACCGTAATAATGACGGTAATGAGGATACCATCACTTACGAAGCGTAGCATATTCCAGAAGGGGTCGGCACTAACTACGCACAGTACCACAATCAGGATGATTACCAAGACCACCAGACCCCACCATGGGTCAATACGCATGGTGGACTCGACACCAAGAGTGCGTAACAGCTTGCTGCCGTTGGAACTGGGCTCCGGTTGTTCAGCCATAAAACTTCGGAGTAAAGCGGCAGGCCCCTTGACAGGCCTGCCGCTACCTTATTGGCCTAGTCGCCCACAAGCCACTTGTCAACCAGGTCGTCAATCAGGCCTTCTTCCATAACGGCTTCCAGGCCCGAGTTGATTTGAGCCTGCAGCTCTGTATTGTCCTTGCAAATCGCTATCCCGTAATTTTCGTCGGTAAAGACATCACCAACTGTCTTCAAATCATCTGGATTCTCACCAACATAGCTTAGAGCCAGTGGATTATCAGCAACAACGGCATCGATCTGCCCGTTCATCAGGTCCTGCATAGCCAGACCGATATCGTCGTATGTCCTGAGCTGTGCCCCTCCGATATTTCCCACCTCAATGGCGCCGGTTGTGCCGATTTGAGCCCCGACTACTTTACCAGATAGGTCATGTTTGCTGTTGATGTCGGTGTTGTCGATATGTACGGTGATAATCTGCCCTGCAAAGAAGTATGGGTCCGAGAAAAGGAATTGCTCCGCACGCTCTTCGGTGATGGTCATGGCTGATATTGCCGCATCATACGTGCACTGCGCCATACCAGCCAGAAGCGGGTCCCACGCCACGTTGACAATCTCTATTTCGAGGCCCTCCTTCTCGGCGATGGCATTTATCAGGTCGATGTCGAATCCGACAATCTCTTTAGTATCCTCGTCAACGTATTCAAAGGGCGGCCAGGTGGCATCAGTGGCGATGCGGATCACCGTTGTCTTGTTATCACAACCACTGATTACCAGGCTGAGAATCACCAACCCAACCAGGACAAGCAAAAGATATCTTTTCATACTCACACCTCTCTTCAGAATTTCATGGGATTCTAGCATATTTACCGCATAATGTCCACAAACGTATTGTAACGCGTTTGCACAAACCAATCTATAGTCGCAAGATAAATGGCTAAGGTGAGTTCTGCTCTCAACACGCTGACCCTGCTCATTATACTGTAGCGTTTCATAGTGCTGTTCCGTTATAATCCAGGTAATGGACGGAATTACTTTCAAACTGGTCGAAAATGACTCCGAACTCGAAGGGGCTTTTGAGGTTCGACGGGTGGTATTCGTTGAGGAACAGGATATCGATGAAGATGAGGAGTATGATGGCCTGGACCACGAGGCACTACAAATGGTCGCCAAGAGAAACGACGAGATTATTGGTACTGCCCGGGTCCGGTTCTTGGGCGAGGATAAGGCCAAGATTGAACGGATGGCCGTGCTGAAATCCTTCCGCCGAAGAGGAATCGGTAGTGGCATGATGTCGTTTTTGACCAGTGAGCTTGAGGCGCGATATATCAGGCACGTAGTCTTGCACGCGCAATACATCGTAATACCCTTCTACGAGTCCTGCGGCTATAGCTCAACAGGCTCGCCATTCTGGGAGGCTGGCATCAAACACATCGCGATGGAAAAACGAATTCCTGGTTGATTGTCCTGTCTGCCCAGGGCCAACCTTACTCCCTCAGGTATGAACAGAAAGGAGGACCGCCATGGGAATGTCCAGTCAGGTGCGAGAAAACATGCTCCGGGGTTCCTGGGTTCGGCGGATGTTTGAGGAAGGTATCCTGCTCATGCAGCGCCACGGCGATGAGAACGTCTTTGACCTCTCCCTGGGGAACCCGGTCATGGAGCCGCCCGCCAAGTTCCGCCATGAGCTTGAGAAGTTAGCCAGCCAGCCGCAACCGGGAATGCACCGCTACATGTCCAACGCCGGCTATGAAGAAACCCGGACAGCGGTCGCCGCACAACTAAGTCAGGAGACGGGCCTCGGTTTCGCTGCCGGTGACATCGTTATGACCTGCGGGGCGGCGGGGGGTCTAAATGTGGTGCTCAAAACGATACTGGACCCCGGCGATGAGGTCATTGTCCTGGCGCCGTACTTTGTGGAGTTCCTCAACTATATCGAGAACCACGGCGGTGTGGCTAAGGTGGTCCAGACGAGCGATGATTTCCTGCCCTCGCTCGATAAGCTGGAAGCGGCGCTCAGCCCGAAGACCAAGGCCGTTATCCTGAACTCTCCCAACAACCCCACCGGTGTCGTCTATAGAGATGACCTGCTGCATGGACTGGCGGAAGCAGTACAGCGGAAGGAGAGGGAGTACGGGACACAGGTCTATCTCCTGAGTGACGAGGCGTACTGTCGGCTCATATACGACGGGATGGAGTTTCCGGTGTTGCTCATACACCACCCCCGGAGCTTCGCGATTCGGTCTTACTCCAAGGACTTGGCCCTGCCCGGCGAGCGTATCGGTTTCGTGGCAGTGCACCCCGATTGCGACGACAAGCAAGACGTCGTCGATGGACTGGTCTTCTGCAACCGGATACTGGGGTTTGTCAATGCCCCCGCCCTGATGCAGAATATAGTGGGCCATCTGCAGGGTGTCACCGTCTCAATTGCCGACTATGAGAAAAGGCGCGACCTGCTTTACAACGGCCTTGTGGGGATGGGTTACTCGATGGTGAAGCCGCGGGGGGCGTTCTATGTCTTCCCGAAGACACCTGTCGATGACGACGTTGCTTTTGTCAGGGAACTGCAGGAGCAACTAGTGCTTGTTGTCCCGGGGAGTGGCTTTGGTACCCCCGGCTATTTCCGCGTTTCGTTCTGCGTGGATGACCACACCATCGAAGGCTCCTTCGACGGCTTCCGCAAGGTCGCCCAGAAGTACGGCCTTTGTTAGCTTAAAGGCGAGGTCCGGTATTGTACTATGAATTCTTTTCAAGAATATCTCCGACCAACTGAGCTCTGCGATTTTGATAAATCGCCTGAGATAAAATCTGTTGCTTTTAGTCTGACTGCCGGACTGATAGACGGGCGCCAGAAACTTGATGCGATATACAGGTTTGTCAAAGAATTCAGCTACGTATACGACGACTGGTACGTTAAGGCCTCGGATACGCTCCGGGAAAAAGTGGGCATGTGCTCGAGTAAAACCAATCTTCTCGTGGCTATGTCGAGGTCTGTTGGAATACCAGCCAGATACCGGGTTTTTAAAGTCGAAGCAGAATTGATGCTCTTCGAGTGGATAACCGGACAGGATGAACGGATTGCACTTCAGATGGGTGAACCATATCAAGAGCAGGACCATGTCCTTGCGGAGGTGTACGTTGATGGCTGGGAAGTCTTCGATACATCACGTGATACTCCATACGAGGAAGGACTCAAGAAACTAGGAATCCCTCTGGAGTTAAAGCCGGTATCGTCGACTGACGTCCCCGGACCGCTCATCTTGGCCTCATTTGACGATTGGGCAAGGGACCGCCAGGGGAGGCGCCGGTTGGATGGCACCGAACGTACTGTCTTCTCTCTGGCAAACGAACAACTGGAAAAGATAAGGCTCATCGGGTGCGGTCAGTAACAGGGTGTTCTTGTCCCTCTCTACTTTCATGCGTTAGTGCAGTCGTCTGGCTTCTTGTAGGTAAGGCTGTTTTAGTGTATAATATGGGTAATTAGTGTCGGTTTAGGTTATTACAGGCTTTTTATTATCATTAGTTTACATAAGCATTGGATGACCCGGACTCTAGCTAAAATCTAAGAGAGAGGAGGTCATCCAATGAGTTTTGAGGACAAGATACTCACGTGCTCCGATTGCGGGACAACCTTCACCTTCAGCGCTGACGAACAAGAGCTTTTCCAATCCAGAGGCTATACCAACGAGCCCAAGCGCTGTCTGGAGTGCCGCCAGGCGAGGAAAGCAGGGCGCTACGGAAACAACAGCTTTGGTGCCCGACGTCAGATGTTTCCCGTTGTCTGTGCCGAGTGTGGCAAAGATACCGAAGTACCTTTTGAACCCCGCGGCGATAGACCGGTGTACTGTAGCGATTGCTATCGCAAAGTAAGACCAGCTAGATAGTCTGGTTTAAGACCTTAGACATACCTGGGCCGGAGATTTCTGGCCTGGGTATGTCGTAATGTGATGGGAGTGTTATGGCATTAGAAGTTTGGATACGTGAAGGTGAATCTCAGGAGGCATTGTTGCGGCGTTTTCAGAGGATGGTGCAGATAGAGGGCGTGTTGCGTGAAGCGAAAACGCATCGTCACTTCGTATCCAAGAGGGATGCTGCCCGGATAAAGGCGAAGAATAACGCCAGGCGGAGACGACGCCAGGGTAACAGGTAATAGTCGGCCACAATAGCGACCAACAAGCTGTGAGGCCGGGTAATTTAACAAAGGGGTCCTAATATGAAGATATATGCGGGGAACCTATCTTACGATATCACTGAGGTGGAGTTGCGCCAGGAGTTCCTGGCTTTTGGAGAGGTTGAGTCTGTAAGCATTATCACGGATAAGTACAGTGGACGGCCAAAAGGATTTGGCTTTGTAGAAATGGCATCAAAGTCTGAGGCTGAAGCTGCAATCGCGGGCTTGAACGGGAAAATACTGAGAGAGCGGACTATTGTAGTTAATGAAGCTCGCCCTCGCCCTGACAACAGGAGCGGCGGGTTCTATGGTGACAGGAGGGGTGGCGGCTTTTCCGGTGGTAGAGGTGGCAGAACTGGTGGGGGGAGGCAGAGGAGATATTAGCCCGACCAAACATGCAGGCCAGAAATATCTGGTCTGAGACTCCTCACCCATTGAAACCACAGCCCCACCAGAGGGGACGGAACCTGGAATTCCTAGAATCCCCCACTGAGACCACAGCTGTTTCAGCCCTTCGAGTTTGTGGTAAACTCTTTGGGGCTCCCTCATTTTATGTTTAGACTACCACCGTACTATGTCTCCAGTTTGTCCTTCAGTTTGAGACTGTGGTAGCATGGAATTTGGGTTCTGGAAGGGAGACTTGACTAATGCCTGAGCAACATGAGCTTGACACCATGTTCTATCCACGTTCGGTAGCTGTCGTTGGTGCCTCAGCGAATCCGGCGTCATGGGGTGGGACAAACTTTCTGTCCCGTCTGCAAAAGCTCGGGTTTTCCGGCGAGCTTTATCCGGTCAATCCCAGGGATACTGAGATTCTGGGCCTCAAGGCCTACCCGAGTGTAAAGTCTATTCCCAATCCACCGGAACTGGTTATTATTGCCATTCCGGCGTCAGTGGTGCCCCAGGTGCTCAAGGACTGTGTTGCCACCGGAGTAAGGAACGTGCATATCTTCTCCTCCGGCTTTGCTGAGACCGGGCTGGAAGAGGGACGTCGGCTTGACGAGGAGATTACAGAGATTATTCAGCAGGGTGGCTTGCGGGTTGTCGGGCCAAACTGCATGGGCTTATATATCCCCAAGAGTAAACTGGCCTATTGGGGTGCGGAGCCGACCGGGAGTGGTCCGGTGGCCTTTCTCTCACAGAGCGGTGGTCATGCTGAGTGGCTGAGTGAATATGCTCAGGACCTCGGTGTTTACTTCAGTAAGATAGTCAGCTTCGGGAATGCTCGTGGTCTTCAGGCGGTTGATTTCCTTGAATACCTGGCCCAGGACCCGGAGACCAGCATAATTACGATGTACCTTGAAGGAATCAGAGAAGGCAACCGTTTCGCCCAGCTCATCAAATCAATAAATCGCACCAAGCCGGTTATCATTTGGAAGGGTGGACTGACTGAGTCTGGTTCCAGGGCGGTCGCCTCTCATACTGGTTCACTCGCTGGCGAGGAAAGGGTGTGGGATGCCTTCTTTACCCAGACTGGGGCAGTGAGGGTAGATTCACTTCAGGAGATAGTAGACGTAGTCATGGCGTTTTTATACCTGCAACCGCCGCGAGGACGGCGTACTCTCCTGATTGGTGGTGGCGGTGGCAACTCAGTAGCCATGGCCGATATCTGTAGTCAGGAGGGGCTCGAGGTGCCCCGCCTTGCTGAAGAAACGAGGCAGAAACTTAATACTTTTATCAGCCTGGCTGGTAACAGTGCTCGAAATCCGGTGGATGCCTGGATGCTTCAGAACAATGTTGAACTGTTTCAGCGCGCCTTGGAATTGGCGGCTGGCGACCCGGTCATCGACCTGGTGATACTGGATCAGTACACCTCGGATACAGATGATTACGAGAGTCCTGAGAATGGTCAGAAAGCTGAGAAGGTGGGTGACTTTATAATTGATTTCGCCAAGAATAACCGATTTGGTAAACCGGTTGTCCTGGCTTTGAACGGGCGTTTCAACGCCCCAGACTCCGCTACCTCCATAGCTAGGTTGTGGCGGAAATTTGCCCTGGCCGGAGTCCCAACCTATATATCTCAGCAGAGTGCCTCAAGGGCCCTCTCACGCTTCATTGGGTACCATCAGTTCCAGCAGAGACACGCCGATGTCGCGTAGTTCCTGTCCGGGTGGATGTGGCATAGTCTTCCTGCTTCAGGCCTCTATCTCATCCTCGTGCAGAACAACCGTCTTGCGGCCTGTGTTACCGATACGCACCGTGTAGAGATAGAAGGATTCGCTCGCGCTCGGGCTGATCCAATAGTAGTCAGTGACCTCGCCAGCCTGGCCGATGTAAGGCTCGATACTGGAGTCCCGCAGGGAGACGCTCTGCTCACGGGTTGGTTTAACCACAACTTTCTGTCCTATCTGGAACTTCGGCGCCATGTGATCCTTCCTCGTGGTTTGTCTGCGCATGATAAACCCTTATGCAATTGTTTGTCAATAGTGGCTGGCAATGAAGTGTACGGTCATTTCGGATTACCTCTTAAGTGCCGTGTTCGGTAAGGACACGTCGTAAAGCGCGGTTGTTGATTGAACGGCATAAGGGAGAGCCTGTGTTGTGTCGGTGTTACCGAGGATGTCTAGAGTAGAAATACAGTCGAGTTCCAGGTCACGACACCAACATAAAAAGCCACGCAGATAGATGTGGAAAAGAAGGCTAATCGAGGATGCCGCCGGTGAATGTCCCATAGAATAAACGCAGAAACAAGTGCTCCGACTACTTTAAGGATAATGAAACCAGGCTCACCGACAAGTCCGAGCAGGAAAGGATTGCCCTCACTTCCGAGGCCGAGTTTTACGACGAAGTGGGTTATCACACCGTCGGCGATATTAAGCAGGATAAGTAAGCTCAGAAGGTATTTCATTGGCTATATTGCAACAAGACTCCTGTGAAAAGATACACCCAGAATAGTAGTTATTC
>Ga0209635_10000671_pt1 | contig 24247 bp, 21 predicted proteins | sample DeeMarSWOR230_32_FD_187463 | JGI IMG/M metagenome (GOLD analysis project Ga0209635, IMG submission 187463) | Marine sediment microbial communities from White Oak River estuary, North Carolina - WOR-2-30_32 (SPAdes) (version 2) | ecosystem: Environmental > Aquatic > Marine > Intertidal zone >...
CGCCAAGGAACCGCTCTTTGCGATCTTGGAAAGCATGAGGAGGCGGTGGACAAGTTTCTCAAAGCTTCTGAGATATATGAAAAGACGGGCAACCATTTCGATGCTTCCTATACTTTGTTTAAAGCGGCTGAGTGCAACTACCTGCTCAAAGATTACAGCACAGCGATTGAACGATTTCTAAAATCAGCCGACCTCGCCTTCAAAAAAGGCTATGATCGTTTCGGGTTGAGCGCGCTGGAGTATGTACTTGACTGCTACAAGGCAACTGAAGAAGAAGGAAAGGCTAAAGAACTGAAGAAAAAGATAAAGGAAGTAAAAGACAAGCTTTCAACTCTGTAGAAAATAAAAAGTGCGCTAGTTCTCTTTGAACCTTATATGAGTATACACTGGAAACAGTCAAGTTTCTTGAATTATTTATGTTTCAGGACTTCCGACGAACATAAATGTGAACTATGCCAACGAAAATACAAGGACATCAATGAAAAATGCCAGCGCATCTTTTCACTTGGAACATTGGGTAGATTCGTATCATCAACAGAAAGTCGCCACTATTGAACTTGTAGTCAACGAGGAAACCTGAAAACATACGCGCACCATAAGCTTAAATAAGGCAACTTGTCAACTGATTGAACCAGTAAGAATTAGAATTCAACTCAAGAATACTAGTTCTTTGTTAACTATAAGAGGGAGGTGCAATTCGCGTGTCGTATAGAGAATCCCGAGAGATGCATAAAGCAGTCTGTGCCGATTGTGGTCAAGAATGCGAAGTTCCATTCAAACCCGATCCTAGCAGACCAGTTTACTGTCGAGATTGCTGGTCAAAGAGAAGACGATCAAGAAGACCTAGATATTAGGCTCCACCGCCAATTCATCTAGTTGCTAAGTCGCTTGTGCCAATTTTCTTAAAAGTTTTTTGTTATTTTTTCAAGTTTCAAAATGCGCGCGTATTCAGTGAGGCATATGCGCATGGAAAAAATTACAGAAAAGAGAGAAGTTTGTGAGACCTAGTTTGGAAATGCTTGAAGAGACTGTAACTTTCATAAGATACGAAAAGCTTTCTTTTTTCCGATTCTTCAAATCCCAAAAAATGGTGGGAGAAGGCTACGAGCTTCCTAAAATCTCCTCTTCAGGCGGAGGAGACGGGATGAAACCTTCCTTCATCAGTGTGGCGGTTGATTCTCTGGCGTTCTTAATAATTGAAACGGCTCTGTCCCACAACTCCTGTCTGCTCAACTTGACTCTAGCAACACCTTCCTTTATCGACTTTAAGGCGCAAGCAACAGCCACTCTGGGATAGACCTCCCACTCATCCATTCTAGGAACGATATCACCCTCGTGAATTCCCCGCTCTTCAGCGAAATTCGCCAGCTCAACGGCAGCAGCAATACACATATCATCAGTGATAGTCGTAGCTTTCACGTCTAAAACTCCTCTGAAGATTCCTGGGAAGCCCAAAGAATTGTTTATCTGGTTTTCAAAGTCGGACCTGCCAGTCGCAACAATCTTGGCACCCGCCTCTTTTGCCTCCCAAGGCCATATTTCGGGAACTGGATTTGCGCAAGCAAATAGTATGGAGTTGGTTGCCATATTGGATATCCATTCTTTCTTGATGGTGCCGGGTCCCGGTTTTGATGCGGCTATGCAAGCGTCAACATCTTTCAAAGCTTCAGTTATGTTTCCTGTTCTTCCCTCGCCATTGGTTTTTAGACAGAAATCCCATTTCCACGGGTTTGCTTTCTTTTCAGCTTCCAAGTCTTTCCTGTTAGGATGTAGAATTCCCTTGGTGTCCACTACAATGATGTTTTCCGGCTTAACACCCGCCCTCATGAGAACAATGGCTGTTCTTGTGTTTGCTGATCCTACACCTACTAGGGTTATTAACGCCTCATCCATTTTCTTACCCGCAATTTTCAGAGCGTTAATCAATCCTGCTAGTATAACTGTAGCTGTACCCTGTTGATCATCATGCCAAACTGGGATTTTAAGCTGATCTCTCACGTGCTCAAGTATGTAGAAGCATTTTGGCTTGCTTATGTCCTCGAGGTTGATGCCTCCGAATGTGGGCTCTAACCACCTGCACGCGGTTATGATTTCGTCTGGGTCTTTGGTTCCTAGACAGATTGGGAACGCGTCAACTCCGCCTAGATATTTGAATAGTAAGGCTTTTCCTTCCATCACTGGCAAGCCAGCTTCGGGTCCTATATCGCCTAAACCAAGCACTCTGGTTCCGTCGCTTACAACGGCTACGTAGTTCCACTTGTTGGTGTGTTGGAAAACCTGTTCCGGTTCTTCCTTAATTTTTCTACAGGAAGCTGCTACACCTGGTGTGTACCATATGGCGAAGTCGGAAGGAGTTCTTATAGCGCATTTAGGCATAACCTGAACTTTTCCCGCGTAGAAGGGGTGGTAGGCTAGAGCAAGTTTGGCTGGTTTTTTCGCTTTAGCTAAAAGTTCTTCAACAGTCGCTTTTTTGTTCATACGACCTTACCTCTGAGAATTTGAGAGGTTGTTGTACGGCATATCCTAAATTTAAGCGTTGTGGCTTTATCCAAACACGCGCTATATTATTTCTGACGAGTTCCATAGGTACTGGAAATAGTCTTTAGCAAACTTCACTAATCCCAAATGGTCTGACCATATGGCTAGGGGTGATTTTTCTTCGCCTAGTAGGAGTAACGCCTCCTTGCCGTCCACGATGACACCTCCGCCAAACATGTGGTCTCGAACTCTAACCTCTGCCACGTCCATTAGTTTTTTTATAATCTGTTCTTCCGCATCTTTTCCTATCATCAACAGAGTATTAACTTTGCTGCCTTTGAAAGCGATTAATAATGGAGCAACCGTTTCTACAAGTGCCTTCGGGAGCTTGGGAGCTGCAATCATCAACTCGACCTTGGCTTTGCTTAGCATTTCACGAAGCTTTGCGAGTGTGTTGAATTCGCCGCGGAGAATCCAGATGTCTGGTTTTTCGCGGATTTCCCTCTTTTCGTAGAGTGGTTGTAACTCGCTCACGACAGTTTGTTCCCATGACTTCAAAGAGTCTTCTAATTGTAGTCTGACCGCGTTCAAAGCTTCTGACGGAGATTTTGGGTAGTATCGACTGGGTCTGCCTCGCTTGGTTTCGATCCATCCCTTCCTCTCCAACGAGTTTAGGGTTTCATAAATCTTTGAGTATGGAACGTTTGCGTGTTCGCTGACTTGGCTGGCTGTTGTGGCTCCTTTCTCCAGCAACGACAAATACGCGCGGGTCTCGTATTCTGTAAGCCCAAGTTCACGTAGAATCTTTTTCGCGTGGTCGCTTATGGACATGTTTGCTCACCCCTTTTTCACCTTATGAGAAGTTTGGAAACTTTCTTATATACAGTATTTTCTAACTTCTAAGTTAAATAATTTACAACTCTCAGTGGTGTCAAATTGCAGTTTATAAAAGAAACGAAATCCATATGCCCAGAATGCTTCAAGGTCCTAAACGCGACCATATTTGAAGAGGACAACAAAGTCTACATCAAGAAAGAATGTCCTGAGCACGGAAAGTTTCAAGATGTTTACTGGTCAGATTATGAACAGTACAAGCGCGCCGAAAAATTCAGGTATGACGGTGAAGGACTGCGAAATCCCCGCACCAAAACAGAACAAGGCTGCCCCCTTGACTGCGGCATCTGTCCACAACATAAGTCACACACAGTGCTTGCAATCATCGACGTAACCAACCGATGCAACCTGAAGTGTCCAGTCTGCTTCGCCAACGCTGCCACTGCTGGATACGTGTACCAACCATCGAAGGAAGAGGTTCGAGAGATGATGGAGAACCTTCGAAGCAACGATCCTGTACCCGCAACTGCATTGCAGTTCTCAGGGGGAGAGCCCACCATCAGAGAAGACTTGTTCGAGTTGATACGTATGGCAAAGGAGCTGGGCTTTCGACATGTGGAAGTGAACACTAATGGTCTGCGACTTGCGCAAAGTGTAGACTATTGTCGCGGTTTGAAAGAAGCTGGGATGAGCACAGTTTATCTGCAGTTCGATGGCTTGTCCCCTAAAGTGTACCAGTTCACGCGTGGATGTGATCTGCTTGAAATTAAAATGAAAGCTATTGAAAACTGTCGAAAAGCAGGAATAAATAGCATGGTTCTGGTGGTAACGCTGGTCAAAGGCGTCAACGACCATCAAATAGGAGATATCATACGATTCGCCGTTCAAAACTTCGACGTGATCAGATGCATAAATGTTCAACCTGTTTCTCTCTGCGGAAGACTTCCAGAGCAGGAAAGGGCAAAAATGCGCATTACCATACCTGATTTCACTAGGCTCTGTGAAGAACAAACTGACGGAAAAATAAAGGTCTCCGATTTCTATCCAGTGCCAGTGGTAGTTCCTGTATCTAAAGCGGCTGGCGCGTTAAAAGATAAACGTTATCCAGAGTTCACAGTTCATCCTCACTGCGGAACTGCCACCTACATATTTGTTGAAGACGGAGAAATCATCCCAATCACTAACTATGGAAATATTGAGAAGTTCCTTGAGAGCATGAGCAAAGTGTATGAAGAAGCTGAAAAAGGACATGAGAGAAGAGCCAAGCTTCGACTTGTCGGCGCGTTACGCCACATAAAATTTGGTTTAATGCGAAAGTATCTCTTGCCCATAGTAACATCAGGAAGCTATAAGGCGTTAGGAGACTTGCACAGAAAGATGTTGATGATCTCAGCCATGCATTTCATGGATCCCTACAACTTTGATCTTGAAAGGGTTCAGCGATGTTGTATACATTACGCTGTGCCTGGAGGTAAGATTATTCCTTTTTGCACCATGAACTCCATACACAGAACTAAAATCGAGAAACAACTCGGAGTTCCTGTGAAAGAGTGGCAAAAAAAACATAAGATAGAAATCAGCGCAATAGCATAAAGTCATGTGCGCACATTTTTCATATAGGGTAGGCGCCGCACGTTCGGCAGAAAGTTGACTTCTCAGCAACATTCGAGTTGCATTGAGGACACCGCCTGCCTTCGGGGTCAGTGGGACGCGGCACTCCTAAAGCTGACCTGTAAATTTCGTAATAGAAAAGTTGTTCCTTATCTCGAATTGTCACTTTGTCTTCGTCAAAATATTTGCTTTTTTTCTCCCTGAACTCAGCGTCACTTATCTTCTGACTGAACCTGCTTGGAAGTGTTGTAGTTCCTGAGCCTTGTTCGATAGGTACTTTAATTCTCCACACGATTTCTTTGGGCAAGAAATCTTCGTAAGCCTTGCGAATAATCCATTTGCCCACTAGCTGTCTTTTCTCACTCCAAACTTTATATTGTGAGTCAAGCTTCATGGCAAACGCTTTGAAGTCTGCGTCAAGGAATGGAAGTTTAGCTTCAACTCCAATAGCCTTTGCTAATTGAACAGACGAGAATGACATCACTCTCCACATTTTCCGAAGTTCCAAATCTAACAGTTCTTTTTCCAAATTGAAAAAGAAACTGTACCCAGCAAACAATTCATCACACCCATCGCCTGTCATGACAGTGTTTACTCCGTTCTCCTTCGCCATCTTTAAACCAACGGAAACTGCAGCACTGTTGCGTATTTCCATAGGATCAAAAGACTTCAGTGTTTTAACAACCTTCTTGATGCCATCGTAAAGTTCATCTTCGCCGAAATAGTGAACTAAATGTTTGAGTTTTAAACGATTAGCCATTAAAGTAGCATATTTCACATCTGGAGCTGGGGCTCCTTGCAACGCAACAGTGAAAGCTTTTAGCGAAACGAACTTTGATGCAACAACCGCTAAAATACTTGTGTCCAAACCGCCTGAAAGTAGAATTCCTTGTGCTAAATTCTTTTTCACGGCTTTTTCAAGCAGAGTTTGAAGTTCAAGAATGATTTTATGGACAGAGTTGCTCATGAATGATAAACTTTTCTCTGTTAGAGTATGTTGTGTCATTGTGTCTTTAAGCATTCTGACCATTCCAAATTCAATATTATGAACCGAAAAATAATGCCTCTAACAAACGCTACAGAATAGTCAGAGGAAAATCTATAAGGAACCGCTTCTTTTTCAACATTCAGATGAGGAACATGGGCGGCGGAAAGAAAAAACAATCTCTTAAAAAGATGGAAGATACTGGGAAGAAAAAAGAGCGAAAAGAAAGTAAATCTAAAGAATCTGCCACCGAAAAGAAAAGCGCAGGGATAATTCCACCTGACCCAAAAAGCAAAGAGGTAACTGATAAACTTAAAAAGATGAAGGTTCTCACACCTTACACAGTAGCTACACGGTTTAATCTGCGCTTAAGTGTGGCAAAAACCTTCCTTAAGGAACTGGAGAAACAGGGCATTGTTGAGTTTATCTCTGGGAGCAAAAACACCAAGATATTCAAACCAGCAGACTAAAAACCAGTCTTTTTCAGCCTAGTTTTCTCGCTACTTTTGTATCTTCTATACATGCTTTTATAGGATTTCCATAAAGAATTTATTAAAAAATGTTCCACCAAAAGTGTGAGGCATACCAAAGTGAATTTCCCAGAGAGAGTTTACACAATTGAAGAGGTACAACAAGCTAGAAAACTCATAAAAAACGGATACAAACACAGCGTAACCATAGAAGGAAACCCCGATTTTAAGCAGAAGGTGGAAGAAATTTTAAATCTGATCAAAACCGCTGGCTACTACGATTTCTTCAGAACATACATCAAAAAAATCGTTGAAATCAGCGGTTTAACTCAGCTTCGCGAGTCTGAGGTCGCCATATGGGCAAGCAAATACACGATAGCTGACCCAGTTGATGCAGCGAGTCTTTTTATACAAAAGGCGCAGCAGATGAAAGATTACATAGATGGCAAACTCTACTATGAAATGGCAGAGATTAGGGCTGTTAAAAAACGCATCGAATTCTTAGAAACCCTGAAAGAGAAGACTAACAATAATGCTGTGAAGAAGAGTTGTGAAGATCTTTTAAAAAGATGGGCGGAAACTACCTTCCCATAACCCGTTTTAAAGCGCGAGCTAACCGTCTATTTCTGTTTTCAGAGCGACTTATCAACCAAGTCCTCTGCGTGTATGTAAAGAGTTTCACCAACATCCAACCCCTTCTTCACAAGTTCTATAACCGTAGGCTTTTCCTTGGGAAACTTGTATCCATCATAATCTTGCTTAAACACCCAAACATAACCCGACTCTACTCTATAATAGGGATTTATGAAATGGTCAAAGCAAACTCTACCCGTAATATTCAAATTTTCAATCATCATTCCAATTTCTCTTAGTTCCTCATGAGGAGAGAGCAAATGAAATTCACCTTTTTTCCATTCCTCGAATAGCGGCGTTGCCTTACGAGGCACAAAACGTCTTGATCTTACAAAATCTGGGTTTATAGCGTTTAAAACTCTTGCAGTGTTAATAGCATGCTGTTTCGAAAAAGTTTTTCCACCTAGACCCGGCATCCAATATTCTGAAAGTTCGAAACCTGCTTCCTTAGCCTTTCTACCTGCCAAAATATGTTCTTCACTTGTGACGCCTTTGTTAACGTATTTTAACAATTCATCATCGCCAGTTTCTAGACCAACGTGCAATCTTGAGAGCCCAGCTTTACGCAGTTCCTTCAACTCGCCTAAAGTTTTGGTTTTTTGAGCAAGAGTTTTCGCCCTAGCATAAGACGTTATCCTTTGGATGGTTGGAAAAGTTTGCTTCAGATACCTTAACACTTCAAGCAGATCAGAAGTACGCATAACTAGGCTGTTAGCATCTTGTAAAAACGCGTTTCTTGCGCCAGAACGAAGCCACCTGAACACTTTTTTAATGCTTAGAAAATTTTGCAGTTCTTTTTGATCTAGTTCCATTGAATCCTTATTGTATAAAGAAGAAGGTTCAATCAATTCAGCTACATGGTCCAAGCCTCCAAGTTTTTTCGCTATAACTTTAATTTGTTCACTGATTGCCTTCGCTGCGTCTATGTCTTTTTTTATCTCCTCTACACTTCTCAGTTGAAACCGCTCTCGGTTGTAAAAAGTGCCGTAACAGAATTTGCATAGGCTCCATGGGCAGTTACGAGTTGTCCTTATGAGCAGGGAACGGCTTCCGCCTTCTGATGGTGGTCTTATCGGACCCATTTCAAAGGAGTATTCTTTTAATCTTTCAAGCTCAGGCAAACTCATAGTTCATGTCGCGGCTCCACCATTTATTCTTCTAATAAACGGGCATTTATTCACATTTAACATGCGTCTAATTATCGCTTAATTACATTCTTATAAAAATTCTCAATGACTTTGTAGCCTTCCAGATGTGATTCACCTTTGATGTTTATTCGCTCTGGATGAAACTGAACACCATAAAACGGTTTGTGTTTATGCTTAACTGCCTCTACTTCGCATGAAGTAGAGTCTGCGAGTAAAACAAAGTCAGCTTGATTAAAGTTTTCTTTTAAGACATAGTCGTAGTGCCATTGCGCTAAGGGTATCGTTTGGTATTTTTCAAAGCCTGCAAATATTTCATCAACTTCAATTATACGAACTTTTTCAAATCTGTCTTTAATTGGTTTAGCGAAGGATGCTACGGTAGCGCCTAATGACCAACAAAGCAATTGGTGACCGTAGCAGACACTGAATATGGGGAGACCGAGGTGTTTGATCAAATTAACAGTTTCCTTGAACATGTCTCTATGAGAAGGGTTTACAATTCTTGCTTTAGATCCACTTATGATAACCGCATCTATGTCCTTGCCAACTTGATAATTAGCATCAAGGTCTCCAAACTGAATAACAATGCAATCGCTAAACTTCTTAATAGCCTTGAGCAAAGTCTCTATTTTCGAGGGATTCAAATAACAGTTCACAATTAATGATCTCACCATTTCATCATAACCAAATCATTAAAGTGTGTGTGCCACCGTTTTCTTTTTGAAAAATCACGAAGTCCTTTCTACCCTTATTTTTGTTCCACTCTTCACCTGCCCAAACAGTTCCAAATTCTTTGTCACATTACCAACTATGTTGACTGGACTGTAAGGTTGAGTGTCACCGAAAAAAATGCACAAGGCATTTCCCATGGGCCAAAACGCGATGGCGCCTTTCTCTACGGTAGGTTTCGCTTTTTCATTTCCCATCTTCACTGGAATTTCAAAGTAAACCTCTTCTTTCCATAGGGCTGCTCGTCCTTCGATTGGAAGTTTTCTCATTATTGCTTCCACGGTTCTAGGAGAAAGATGACGCACAAGTTCTCCTTCAGCTTCACCAATTCCTTCAATCACGAACTTTATGGGTATACGAGATACGCTCATTTCAAACACACCTATCTTTTGGGAAACTCCTAAGTTGACTAGGAAAAGTCTCTTCATTCCATATAAGCTTTGCAAGTCATTGAATCACATGTGTCAGTGAATCCGTAATGTGACTAATTTCCTCCGATGTCACGCTAGAGTGGATGGTTAACACGTTTTTTCTAAGACTTCAACAACCATTTCAGTTTCTGGTTCATTGTTCAAGCTCAGCTAAACACGCACGACGATGGTTCTATTGTATAACCGAGTGATACCAGCTCATAATGTATTCTGGCAACTTCAGCCCTCTTTCACTCAATCTTTCAGCCAATTTAACTGGCAAAGGACTCAACACGTATGTTGCTCGCATATAAAACCGTCTAGGCTGACCTAGCTTGACTTCTTCTTCCAAGGTTATTTGGAAGTCTGACTTTTTGGCTAAAGTTGACTTTTCGGATCCCGTGATTGCCAAGACAATTCCATTCAGTTTTTTAAAGACGTTACACCAATTGATGACAGGTTTGGTTTCTCCGGAAAATGACACCAAAATCTCAAGGTCTCCAGCTCTTGGATGCGGAGTGTTCACGCCTCTAGCTATGTAGACGTTGTCTCCCAAGAAACCCTTAATGTGGAAAAGTCTTACGCCCGTCATCTTTACAATTTCGTTTGCTGTGCCCTTCCCGCCTAGAAACACGTTGGTTCGTCTTTCCAGTATATCAATGAGGCGAGTGTAGTTTTCTGACTCCGCATTTACGTCAATTATGGGTCCTAGCTTGGCGAATTCTTCCTCGCAGAGTTGAAACACGTCGCCTACCGGTAGGTTTCGGAAGATCGCTTCGGTCATCATGCACAGAAGGAGGAGGCTCCCGAGCTCGAACATGTCGCCCATGATGCCTATCTCGCTGTATTCAAAGGAGGGCTTCGATCTTCCTCGCCCCATCAGCTCAACTACATGTCCGTGTTCGCTGACTATCTGGGCTAGCGAAGACTTCGCGTTAGAGGTTATGAGTCCCATGGAAAACTTTGACGTTTTTTTGTCTTCTATATATTGTGCCAAGTCTTGTGCCATCGCCAACGGATCATCAGAGATGCCGCTACCCGAGTTTATCAAGAGCAGAATTTTTTTGTATCGTCTTTCAAGTTCAGCTGCCGCATCGTACATGTTTTTTCCAGGAAAGCCTGGATCATCAGGAGTTAATACAACCTTGTTTCTCCAGCCTATCTGACTCATTGCGATTTGGCTCATCGCAGTGTTCAAGGAGTACAGTGACCTGCCAGATCCTCCACAGACCACGCAGTTGGCTGATTTTAGGTCATTATAGAGTGGCAACAGTTTTTTTCTTTTTATGTTGAGAAGGTTATCTCTGATCTTGTTAACATATCCTATATGGCTGATCTTGCTTCTAATTTCTCTCACGCCCCATTTAAGATGTTCTTCTAGCAATTAAAATCTTAAACTATATACCCATAGATAGTTTGTTTTTAAGAGATTGTAAAGTTTATTGTCTTATTTAACTTAAATCAGAAACATCCGAAATCATCGCATGTATTTTAATAAGTTAAAGGTTTTTTTAAGCTCTTAAACCGATATTTCATGTTCTGGAATATTTCGCCATATGAAGTACTGCTTTTAGGTTTTGATGTTCTAAGTTATAATAAGTGTCATAAAAAAAAGTGTTCAGCGAGGATTTTGATTTGGCTGACGACCTTCTTACGCATGTAAAAACCGATAGGGTGCCTTTAACGACTGAAGCTTGTTATTTGGCATCACTTGCAAACATTCAGTCATGCGATGAGTGTTATTGCAAATTAGCCTGCAAACTCTACGAACTCCTTAAGCAGTCAGCGCGTCGACCTTAATTAAGCACGCGTACCTGGACGAGACGGTTAATCTGGTCGTGTTTGACGCCGCTTTATCCATACATTCTGTATTTATTAGAGAAAAACTTCAGTAAAATTTATATCTAAAGTGTGTTTCTACTGTTCCGCAATATAAGGAGAGATGTTTGAGATTGTCACAAGAATTAGCAGGAGGAACACCTGTTCTCATTTTAAGGGAAGGATCTAGTCGATCTCGAGGTAGGGAAGCTCAGCACGCCAACATCATGGCGGCTCACATCGTTGCAGAGGCAGTTAAGAGCGCCCTTGGACCGAAGGGCATGGATAAGATGCTCGTGGACAGCTTTGGCGATGTCACAATCACCAGCGACGGACGCACAATTCTCGACGAAATGGATATTCAGCACCCAGCAGCAAAAATGATGGTGGAGGTTGCAAAAACACAGGACAACGAGGTAGGTGATGGAACCACAACAGCGGTAATCATAACCGGCGAGTTGCTGAAGAAAGCTGAAGACCTTGTTGACAAAAACGTCCACCCAACTGTTATCATAGACGGATACCGAAAAGCCGCTGACAGAGCCCTTGAGGTACTTGAGAAAATTTCTATCCCGACAAAACCAACTGACAGGAAGGCGATAGAAAAAATTGCAATGACCTCTATGGCAAGCAAGTTGGTGGCGGGGAACAAAGAATACCTAGCGAAGATTGCCGCTTCAGGAGTCCTTTCTGTTGCTGAGAAAGTTAAGAATCAATTTAAAGTGGACATTGACGATATAAAAGTGGAGAAAAAACCAGGTGAAGCCCTCACCGACACAAAACTCATCAACGGCATTGTTCTTGACAAAGAAACAGTTCATTCAGGCATGCCAAAACGCGTGGAAAAGGCTAAAATTGCCTTGTTAGACAGCGCACTTGAAATTGAAAAAACAGAGTTTGATGCAAAAATTAGTATTGAAAGTCCAGAGCAAATGGACACGTTCATAAAACAAGAAGAGAAAATGCTGAAAGATATGGTTGACAAAGTAACCGCAAAAGGTGCCAACGTAATCATTTGCCAGAAGGGCATCGATGATCTAGCTCAACACTTCCTTGCGAGGAAGAAAATACTAGCGGTGCGTAGAGTTAAAAAATCAGATATGGAAAAACTTTCAAAATCGACTGGAGCAAAAATAGTCACCAACTTAGACGACTTAACTAAAACAGATCTCGGTTATTCCGAAATCGTGGAAGAAAGAAAAATTGGTGACGACAAAATGACCTTCATCGAAGGATGCAAAAACCCCCGCGCAGTCACCATTCTCATACGCGGCGGAACTGAGAGAATTGTGGATGAAGCAGAACGTTCACTGCATGATGCATTGTGTGTTGCCCGTGACGTCGTTGAAGAACCCAAGATTGTGGCTGGCGGAGGAGCACCAGAACTGGAAGTCGCAAAGGCACTCAAAGAATTCGCAGAGACACTTCCAGGAAGAGAACAACTTGCAGTGGCTAGTTTCGCAGAGGCACTTGAAGCCGTGCCTACTACCCTAGCAGAAAACGCTGGGCTAGACCCTATAGATATCATATCTGAACTCCGAGCTCGACATGAAAAAGGCGAAATTTGGGCTGGAATCGAAGCACATGAAGGAAAAGTAAAAGACATGAATAAAGCTAGCATATTTGAACCACTGGTGGTCAAAAAACAGATAATAAAATCCGCCACAGAAGCCGCGTCAATGATCCTAAAAATCGACGACATAATTGCATCCAGCAAAATGAAACAACCGCCAGGGTCCCCACAGGGACCTCCCGGAATGGGACCTCAAGGTGTCGGGCCGTACTAGCGAAATGAGTGACGATAAGAAATTTTGGATTGGCCCTCCAAAGCTCACTCGCTTTGAAAAAGCTCGCATAGTAGGGGCAAGGGCTCTTCAGATAGCTATGGGAGCACCTATACTTGTCGAGTTATCTAAAACGCTCTCAAACCCCATTGACATAGCTCTCAATGAACTGGAAGTAGGAATACTTCCTATCACCATTCGCAGAACGTTGCCTGACGAAACTCACCAAGACATTCCGCTTAAATGGCTTCTTCAAGGATGAAACACAACCGTTTTTGGTTCTAGAGACAGCGTGAACAGGAAAAATGCAAAGTCAGAAACTCGTCGTCACTATTTGAATCAATTCACCGTGTTTTCATCATGCGCTAATATTTCTTTTGCCTCTTCTAAAGTTTTGTTTATCCTTTTCCAATGAGCCCCTTGCCAGTATATTTTTTCGCAGTGGGGGCACTTCCAAAACTCATTGTAATGTGAAGCGGTTGTTTCTGGGACTTTGCCAGCGATTTCGCTTTTGGCAATTGGTTTGATTTGGGAGTTACATTTGGGGCAACGTGAAACTATGACATCAAAGTCAAGTTTGAGATTGAAATGTTTTGCTAGGCTAGCGAGTTTTTTTGCTTCTGTTGTGCGTTCAACGAAAAAGGAATCTATCTTTTGCACCATAGCTTGACGATAAAGTTCAAGGTCACGAGTAAGTAAGATGCGTTTTTCTTTTTTCGCGATTTCAATTAGTTGTTCATCGTTAAGAGAACGTGAGTATTTGACGTTGTAACCGAGTAGGCGAAGCCATCTGGTGAGCTTACCCAGCATCCCGTCTGTCAAGAACTTCAACCTTTCTCACCGAATTACTGCTGTAAAGCTAGGATTTATATTGTCTTCCGGATAATCTGCCCTGTTCCCGGCTTTGCAACAATTTCTCCATCATCCATGACTAGATGTCCATTTACAAAGGTTTTTGTGGGCTTACCCTTAACCATCCATCCGTCAAATGGGGAGTGTTTGGCTTTTGAATGGAATTTCGACGAGTCGATTTGGTATTTTTGTTTCATGTCCACCACAACGAGGTCTGCATAGAACCCTTCAGCTAGGCTTCCTCTATGTTTAATATGAAATATTTCCGCTGGCTTTTTCGAGGACGCTTTAATCAAACTTGCTAACGTTAGTTTACCCTCATTTACCTGTGTGAGTAGAAGCGGAAGCATCGTTTCAAGTCCAGCTATGCCGGGCATAACGTTCCAGACGAACTCAGATTTTTTTTCTTCAATTGTGTGAGGAGCGTGATCTGAAGCCAAGACGTCGATCAACCCTTGTTTAAATGCTGTCCAAAGCGTCCTAACATCTTGTTCTGTCCTTAGTGGAGGATTCATGAGCGCCACAGTTTTCCAGTGTTTCAAATGTTTAGAGGATAAGAGGAGATGATGCGGCATAGCTTCACAGGTGATTGGTAAACCTCTGTTTTTTTCCGTTAAGATGGCTTTCAGCCCCCCGGCTGAACTGACGTGGCAAAAGTGGATGTGTGAGTTGGCTTTCTTTGCGAGTCTAATTGTTCGCCGTATTGCCCTAAGTTCAGCTTCTGGCGAGTGAACTTTGAGATACGCTTCCAAGTCACCGCGTCCTGTTTGCAACATCTTTTTCTTAATGTTTTCAAGAGTTTTCCTGTCCTCAGCGTGCACTGCAACCGGAACGTTCATTTCTCCAGCTCTGCTTAACGCCCGTATAACCGCTTCGTCATCCTCGATGTCTAAGCCTCCAATTTTCTGCGAAAGGTAGAGCTTGAATGCTACTGCTCCCTGTTTGACTATCTGAGATACTTCTTCGAGGTTTTCTGGAAAAGCTGAGTGAAAGGCAACGTTGACAACTGTTTTGGGTTCAGCCAGTTTCATGCGTTCTTTTAGAGACTTTGTGCTCATTGTAACTGGTTTATTATTAGGCATATCGATTGTGAGAGTTACGCCTCCAGAGGCTGCTGCTGTCGTTCCGCTGAAGAAAGTTTCTTTGTAAGCCAATTGCTGGTCTCTAAGATGTACATGGGAGTCTATTAGCCCGGGAAGCACTATCTGTTCATTAATGTTCATTTTTGTCGAAGCTTGTGGGAGGTTTGGTTTCTTAGCAATTTTGAGGATCTTTCCATCATCTACAGCTACGCCAGCTTCAATTATTCCTTCAGTTGTGTAGATTTTAGCGTTGTAAAGAACCAAGTCAACCAGCAAATTTTATTCCTCATTTATTCTAGGATACTCTCACATTACAAAACTTGTAATATGTGTTTTGCCGTTTTTTCGTAAACTTTAGATTGGAGGTGATCGGTATCTCCTAAGCGATTAGTTTGAAGAAATCTCGTTCAGTTATTATACCGACAAGTCTTTCTTTTTGTACCACGGGCAAAGCCCCAACCTTTCTATCTCGCATGAGCTTAGCCGCTTGTCCAACATCAACCTCAGGATCAACTGTAACAATGTCTCGCACAGCAATGTCCAGAATCTTAGTCTGCAAAACCTGAGTAATGGTTCTGGATTGTAAATGTTCAAAAACGTGACCGGAACCGAAAAAGCGCAGTATATCCATAACTGTGACTATGCCGATAAGCTTTTCATTTTGAACAATGGGCAGTCGTCTGAAACCATGTTGGATCATCGTTTTTTCAGCTTCAAAGATAGACGTGCTGGGCTTCGCTGCTACAACTTTTTTGGACATCGCACCCGCAACCTTTAAATCACTTATTTTTCCACTGAAGAGGAAGACGACGTCTCGTTCTGTCACGATAGCCCAAACTCGATTTTCTTTATCCACAACAGGTAATCCACCAACATTATGTTTTTTCATAAGCTCTATAGCGTCACTAGTGTTTGCAATGGTCAAAATTGAAAACACCTTTTGAGTCATAACCGATTTAATCGGCTCATTTATGGCCTCAAAGAAGTTGCCAGCATATCTACTTTGAATCATCTGAAACTTTTCGCCTCCTCCAAGATAATTGACGATGTCAGTGGCGGTTATTATACCGCGAAGTCTCTTGGTTCCAGAATCCACAATTGGCATCCGGCGAAATCCAGCTTTCACCATTATCTGTATAGCTTCATATATGGGGGTGTTGGGCGCCATCGTGACCACTGGACTCTTTGCGATAGTCATAATTTCGCCTTTACGTTTCCTAGATTGATAATCCTTCAAATCGAGTTGCTTTTTTTCTTTCAATGTGCGCCGAAAAGTTTCTCGTCTATCATCACGATTCACTCTCAACTTCAAGCCTCTACTTGGCATTGAGGATATTTTTGACCAATTAATTCTTATCCCTGCAAACGGACGGCCTCAGTATTCAGAGCCATTTTCTATTTGGCATTCCTCACAGATGAAACTGCCTTCAATTTCTTTGAGGTCGTCAGCCCACCGCCCACATTGATCGCAATATCCTGCTAAAGGAGGATGCTCGTCGGCTTCTCTAGCCGCAGTTTCTCCTTCAAGACGTGCTTTTTCTTGCATAATCTCTATTAGTTCTGGTGTTATGGCTAGAATGTCTTTGCTGGAGATGATCCCAGCTAGATTTCCTTTGTACATGACTCCCATCCTTCGAATGTTGAGTCGACTCATTCTCCTAGCGGCTTCACTTAAGGTTTCATCAGGGACCACGGTGATGAGGGGTGTAGTCATTACGTCTTTGGCGGTTAGTTTGCTTGCCTTAGCATTTTTGGCTAAGACTCGTATAACAAGGTCTCTTTCAGTGATTATACCTAAGGGTTTGTTTCCCTTCTTGCTGGTTACGATGACGCATCCCAAGTTGTGTTTTGCCATGAGTTGCGCAGCTTTGTCGATTGTATCGTCTTCATTTATTGTGATGACTGGGCTGGTCATAATGTCTTTTACCAGCATTCGTGTTCTAATGCCCATCTCAGCCATAGTTTTTTGTCCTCCTTTAGGAGACATTAATCGAAGAGGTATTAAACGGTTATGGAGTTGTGATATCCCCTGTGAAACATTATTTTTTTTCTAGTTTGTCACTTCATTTTGTTTTTTCAGGGAATACTTGTTTTGTTAACATTCTGCTGCTATCAAGAGCCAAATATGACTTGCTAGATTTTCAGAAAACGGAGATAAACAAAAAATACAAGGATGAATTGGAAAAGGCATAAGTAAATCTTATTACAACACCGAGTGGCGATATCACCCGCAAATTCCCCATTTTCTATATGTGTATGCATGCAATAGGCCGAAAACAAACCATTGAAACTCTGATTAACGAGGAAACATTGTTGTTGGCGAAGTTTTTGAGGGAAGAAAGAGGGAGATTGTGACAGAGAGAAAGTTGGTTAATGGAAGAATTAGTTAATGAGAATTTGGGTTTGGGGATTTAAATGCAAGGCACAAACACAAACTGTCCTGACGACTAAAGTCTGAGGAGCATGCATGAGTTCACATATTAGCATCCTTGTGGGTGAGTCATGCCATTTATGAGAAGTGATTTTAAAAGATTCAAAAGAACATAACTATATTCTTTATGGAAGGACCTTATGATGCAGAAGAAGCTTACTTCAAAAGAGAGGATGCTAGCGGCTATTAACCTTGAAGAGCCTGATGTAATACCTCTAGCCCCATACACAGGCTTTTGGTACGCCCCAAAACTGCTGGGACTCAAAATTTCGGATTACTCTTTAGGAAGCAACAAATTGAGGGCGAAAATCCTTCTAGCAGCGCAGAAAAGACATGGGTATGATTGGATACTAGCAGGGACTGGACACACCCATGATTGGAGGAAAAACGTTGACATTAAGGATATTGGAGACAGATACATTGTTAAAGCTAAAAAGCCTGGCTGGCAGTTAGGAGGATGGTGGTACAACGAGTGGGTTGCCCCGAAAGATGATGCGCCCTACTACGAATCCGGCTACTTAAAGATTGAGGATGTACCGGAACTCGAGATAAACGACTCCGATAGTATTCTACGTGGCGGAGAGCTTGAGCAGGTGGAGATAATATCCAAACACGTTGGCGATGAGGTGCTTGTAGCCAACAACATCGGAGCTCCGTTCGGCGATGCGGCGTTCTATGTGGGGCTTCAAGAATGGATTTTAGCGCTATACAGAAAACCTCGGCTTGCAGAGAAGGCTATGGAATGGTGTCTTTCAAGTGAACTCGAATGGGCTAAAGCGCTAGTCGAGGCGGGCGCTGAAGCTTTATATATGGAAGAGATATGGGCTTCAACAGACATCATCTCGCCCAGCCTCTACGAAAAGTTTGCTTTCCCCTACGAGCGCTTACAGATCGAAAAGCTAAGAAAACTTGGTGTCCCACTAATACTTTCTTTTTGCGGAAACCCCATGCCTATCATTGACAAGATTATAGAAACGAAACCGGATGCTCACCACTTCGAGGAAAGCAAAAAAGGCTTCATAATTGACATCTTTAAGATAAGAGAAAAATTGAGGGGTAAGACATGTTTCTTTGAGCCATTTGACGCCATAAACCTGTTGCCCAGCGGCGATCTTGAAGCAATCCGAAAAAGCGTTATCGAGATTGTTACCGGAACCGCTGGAGGTGGCGGTGTAGTTCTGGGCACCGGATGTCCATTGATGAAGGACACTTCGCCAGAGAGTCTTGACATGATGATAAGAACTGCCAGAGAAGTAGGCAAATATCCTATACGCGCTTGAACGGAAAGAAGGCAGCAAGAAAAATAAAGAGATAGAAAACTATTGCCAGAAATAGGTTTTATCGAACTTTGTATTTATGATATTCATTTTTACATGGATTTCCAGAAGACACGTACATCTCCCGTTTTTCCGGCACTATGACTGACGCGCTGCATGTTGAACCGGCTGGGGGATGCCTACATATCGACTTTGGATAGTTCGCATGATCTTTCTGGAAACTCATCGCCGTTTCAAGATCAATGCTACCACACTTCTTGTTTATGAGTTTCGTCATTCGGTTATGTCGAATCATTGTGTGAGAGTCTTCTGACAGTATGAGGTCTTTTTCAATTTTTAGCTTGCCTGAAACAAAGTGATTGGCGTGGACTATTATTTTTTCACAATATGTAAGATCATAATTATCCGGTGTGGCTTCAAAATTGTAAATTTCCCCGTATTTGTCGGCGATAATGAAGTTCAAGGATTCAGCTCTCTCTATTTTGATTAGCCTGTCAATAACTTCACTGAGAAGTTTCTGATGTAACACCTCCCGCACAATAAGGTACGCTGGTACCCCCAATTGGGATTTTTCACAATGCAACGAGTTCCAGACCACTGTAATGCCTTCAGAGTTCAACCCATATCCAGCTGGAAAACCGTAGTCAGTATATGTAAGAACGTTAGGTTTCGTGTCTCTCTTCACGTAAAGCATAACACCTGAAACCAGCTCTGCACTATCCCAGTTCTGCCCGATATAAGTTTCCCCGTTAACAGTTGCGTCTCCCGTGACTCCAAAACATGTGCATGAGCTAGGGATATTCTCGCCCAGCTCATAATATGAAATGAGCGTTACAATTTCGTCGTGCTCTATCCCTGCACCCTTTGCAATACCCTTGATTTCATCTGCAATTTCCGGCACATGCTGTTCAATGAAAGGCATATATTTTTGCCCTTCTATTAATAACCTGTCTCTTTTCCATTTCCGGGCTTGCTCAAAAGACGAATAGAGCTCATCTAGAGATTGTTTGATTTGATTCTTGAATTTCTCACCGTATTGGTATCCTCTATCGTATGGTTTGCCTGAAATTTTCGTTACTCGAACCCTAGACGATTTCATGCTCATGCAACCCTTTATTGTTCAAATCAAAGTATTTTGACTTGGGGTAGGGTATTAAAAATCTTTCTCTCGATATGTGGTTGTCTATTTTTGCTTTCCATAAATTTCATAACGAAAAATATGCACAAAATCTTTTTAGATAAAACTCAAATGTGAATTGAAGTTGGTGATTCAAAGAATGCACGCGAAAGGAGTTAGAGGTGGTCAGCTGAAAGTCTTGAGCAGAAACCAAATACGCGATGTTCACTACGCAACGCTTGACGTGCTCCAACATACTGGTGTGGTTGTACACTCAGAGGAAGCTCTGAAGGTTCTAGATGAGGCTGGGGCAGACATCGACTATGAAAAGGAAAGGGCATGGATCCCGCCGCACCTCGTGGAGGAAGCCATACGGAAAACACCACACGGGTTTAGATTGTGTGGTAGAAATCCGAAGAAATACTGTAAGCTTGAAGGCAATCGAGTTTACTTTTGTACAGCGGGCGGTCCCCCTCATGTTCTAGATCTCAACGGCAAGAGGAGACGTGCAACAATAAGGGACTTCGAGAATCTTGTCAAGCTGACAGATGCGCTGGAAAACATAGATATGGCTGGCGCGGGCATCCATGGTATGGTCGAGGAAATTGGTCTCCCTGAAGCAGTTCAACATGCTCGTGAATTCTTAAGAACACTTAAGAATACAGACAAACCTTGCGGATTGTTGGAAGCGGGACGAGGGAAAGACCAAGCGATAGATAGTATCAAACTGGCTTGTGCGGTGATGGGAGACCTCAAGAAATTGAGGAGGAATCCCATGACACGGTGCCATGTTAACCCTGTAAGTCCATTGATACTATCGAAAGGACTCATAGAGAGCGCTATAGTGTATGCGAGGCACGGCCTCCCTATCCATTTCGGCAGCGAGGTTTTGGGAAGTGCCACTGGTCCCACAACCTTGGCCGGGATACTGGTTCAGCTGAACGCAGAGAATCTCAGTGGCGTAGTGGTCGCTCAGTTCGCGGCCAGCCCTGAGCACAGACCTCCAATACTTTACGGTTGCATTTCAGGAATCCTAGACCAAAGAACCGTGGTGCCGGCTTTGGGTTCCCCAGAAGCAGGCCTAATTAATGCAGCTTCAACGCAGATGGCTAAATATTATGGAATGGCGAGTCGAGGAAGCGGGGGTTATACGGAGTCAAAGATTCCTGACGCCCAAGCTGGGTACGAGAGCATGATGACGTTGATGATGACCGCCCTAGCTGGCACGAACCTTATTTATGCCAGCGGAGGTCTCGAACCTGGAGTGCTCTCGATCAGCTACGAGAAATACGTTCTGGACAATGACATGATAGGTATGATTCGCAGAATAATGGATGGGTTCCGCATCACTGACGAGACATTAGCCGTGGATATAATCGACAAGGTTGGACCGGGAGGACACTATCTAGCCCAAAAACACACCCTAAAGTTCATCACAAAAGAACATTACCTCCCAACGATCTTTGACAGAAAGAACTATGAGCGCTGGGTGCAATTCAACTCCGAGAATATTCGCAAGGCTGCCAGAGATAGAGCCAAAAAGATCTTGGAGGAACACCAACCAGAACCCCTAGACAAAGACGTTGAAAAAGACTTACAGAAAATAATTAAACAGATTGAGCAAAGAGAGATCAAAAGTTAAGTTCAGGAAAGATCCAGGTGGAAAAAAAGTTTCAACAAAAATTGGTCAAGGCTGGCATATTGGTGATAAAAAAGAAAGAAATTTTGAACATGTTAAGAGAGTGCATCGTAAACCTAAACATTGAAGAAATAAAGCAGACGTGCCAAGATGCCTTAGCTGTTGGTATTCCTCCAGTTAAGGCTATCACCGAGGGAATGGCTGAAGGTATGAACATAGTAGGCGAAAGATACGAGGCTGGAGAATACTTCCTATCGGAGCTTATCGTGGCTGGGGAAGTAATGAAGGAAGGCATGAAAGTTTTAGAGCCACACTTAAAGAAAGCAGAAATAAAGAAGTTGGGTAAAGTTGTTTTAGCCACAGTCAAAGGCGACATTCATGATATTGGAAAAAACATAGTTGCCACACTCCTAGATGCGGCTGGCTTCGAAGTAATCGACCTGGGCGTCGATGTGTCAGCTGAGAAATTCTTGGAAACAGTGCGCACACAGAATCCAGATATCTTAGCAATGTCAGCCCTGGTTACAACCACCATGCCAGAAATGGAAAACGTGATAAAAAAACTTGCAAAAGCCGGACAAAGAAAAAAAGTCAAAGTAATAGTCGGCGGCGCCCCGCTTACAGAAGGATACGCCGAAATAATAGGAGCAGACGGTTATTCCTCAGATGCACTTGCAGGTGTGAACATCTGCAAAAAATGGATTTCTCAGAGAATAAAATAAAGTTAGACTGCATGCGTTATTGTTTTTATTTGGTCTATACGTATAGTTTTTATCACTCTTTGGCAACAGATTAACATCCTCTATCAACAATAATGCAAACTGCATTTCTTAACATCTCCTTTTTTTGCGCGCACATAATCTATTTAAAACCTTGAAGCCATAGTAGAAAACGTAGTGGTAAAACTGTGAATATGCCTTTCAGAACAAAGATGCAACTTTTGGTGATGTTACTCACGCTATTGGTTTCTATCATGCCTGTTTCTGCTGGCAACGGTGCTGTAGGAGTCAAATCTGGTGACTGGGCGAAGTATGGGGAAATCTCTCTCAATTGGGTTTCGTTCTCATCGGAATCTACACCTCAATACGTAGTTGATTGGAACAGCACTGAATGGATTGAGATTGAGGTTCAAAGCGTTTATGGAACCAACATAACCGCCGTGCAGACTAATCATTTAAAGAACGGAACGGAAAACACTGAGACACACACGTGGAACATGACAGATAACACGCGATTTTTGCCTCCTCCTTTGTATACACCCGACATCTTTGTGATCGAAGCAAATCTCAGTAAAGGCGACCCGATAAATATCGAATCCCTTACGCTAACAGATACAGTCTCTCGAAAATATGCGGGTAGAACAAGAGAGGTCAACCAGATGAACACTACTTTTTGGCAAGGCATGCACGTTGGTGTTACTGTGAATGCCTACTGGAACAAAACAACCGGAATCCTCTGCGAGCATAACGAGACAAGGATCAACCCGCTCCCAGGGCATGCATGCAGATTAACGACGACAATGAAAATCATAGAAACCAATCTGTGGCAGCCAACTCCTTTCTGGACGGAGCCGTTGTTCTGGGTAATCATAGATGTAATCATAGTTGTCGTTACTGCCTCTGGTATTCTAATATGGCAAAGAAGAAAACGCTACGCGCCCCCCATTCCAGCCTATAAAATGTCTACGCTCGTGTGTGTTTGCTTGTCTGTGTTTGTCTGTTTGTTCTGTGTGTGTTTGTCTGTCTCTGTCTGTTTGTCTGTGTGACTGAGAGTGCCAGAGACTGACTGAGAGACTGGGCATGAATGAATGGGAATGAATGCACACACGCGTACACGAAAACAAGAGAGAGAGTTAAAATTTAACCCAACCAACCAAAAAACGACGGACGAAACGACGATCAACGGCTAATGGATGACTTGTAACCTGTATGCTGGAGTTGGGTACTAGCGTGTTTTCGTGATAGAGGTGCCTCTAACCTTAAATCTAATGTCTCGCTTAGTGAGGCTAGAAGACACACATGTTGAAAACTTGACACCATAAGCTTCTTATGTTCCTTTGGCGATTGAATACAAAGTATTGTTGGGAGATGTAATTTGGTCGAATCTTTGGAAGTGGGTAATGTTTCTGTGAATAGAGGAGAAATGAAGCTTGGCTTCATCAAGGGAATAGAGCTATGGGACGGGACGAAGGTTGACATACCTATTATTGTTGTGAATGGCGTGAAGGATGGGCCAGTTCTTCTTTTGATGTCGACTCAGCACGGTGATGAGATACAAGGAATTGAGGTGATTAGACAAATTACGAGAGTAGGGGTAGATCCGAAGAAGCTAAACGGAAGTATAATAGGTATTCCCGTTGGCAACCCGCTGGCTTTCCAGCATGGCTTGTATACCTCGTGGGTAGACAACGCTGATGTAGGTGAGGTAAGAGCCGACAGACCAGAGGGCACTATAACAGAGAGGCTTGCAAACGCGATTTGGGAACAAGCGTTTTCAAAGGCGGATTGCATCCTTAACATTCACTGTAATGTCAATGAAAACGCGCTTGCATATCAATCAGGGGACCTGCGGTTTGCAAAGACGAAGGAAAAGCTTGAAAAGATTATTGCAGCATTCGGAGTGACAGCTATCGAGAACGAAGAAGAGCCTCTGCCAGACAAAGGTTCTCCAACGCTTGGAAACTTAGCTATGATGAAGGGGATACCTGTTCTGCTTGTAGAACTTTTTAATGGTAAAAGGATTTCGAAGCTGTCTGTGGAGACTGGTGTCCGTGGCGTTTTAAATGTTATGAAGACTCTGGGAATGATAGAGGGGGAAATAGAGAAACAGAAGGGAATACGAGTTTTGCCGGGTCGAAACAAGTTTTTCGGCGTAGTCCATTCCAAGCGAGGGGGCTTGTTACACCCAGAGAAAGAACCAGGTGAAAAAATAAAGAAGGGTGAGGTCATT
>Ga0209635_10000672_pt1 | contig 24215 bp, 17 predicted proteins | sample DeeMarSWOR230_32_FD_187463 | JGI IMG/M metagenome (GOLD analysis project Ga0209635, IMG submission 187463) | Marine sediment microbial communities from White Oak River estuary, North Carolina - WOR-2-30_32 (SPAdes) (version 2) | ecosystem: Environmental > Aquatic > Marine > Intertidal zone >...
AATTCGTAAGACTGATGAGAATGGAAAAGAATTTTGGGCTTATGGAGGAGATTTTGGTGATGAACCAAATGATAGAAATTACTGCATTAATGGAATTGTTATGCCTGATAGAAAACCAAATCCAGCATTATTTGAAGTTAAAAAGGTCTATCAAAATATTAAGATAATACCAATTGATTTATTAGAAGGTAAAGTTAAGATTCAGAATAAATATAATTTTCAATCGTTATATTTTGTCGCTTTATTATGGGAATTAACTGCTAATGGATTAAAAGTCGAGGAGGGCCGAATAGAAAAAATTAATGTTAAACCTGGACAGACCCTAGAGTTAATCATTCCATTTAAGACTCCAGAAATATATCCAAATACTGAATATCACTTAAAAATATCCTCAGTTCTAGCAGATGATATGATTTGGGCTAATAAAGGTCACATCCTTGCCTGGGATCAATTTCAAATACCTTATAAAGTTCCTATAAAGGCGGATATGAATTTAAAGGAAATAGAGGATATTATGCTTGAAGAATATGATGAATATTATATAGTAAAAGGAAAAGAATTCACAATTAGATTTGGTAAAATAACAGGTGTAATAGAATCTTATTCATTTAGAGATATGAATCTAATAATCGAACCGTTAATTCCAAATTTTTGGAGAGCATTAACTGATAATGATCAACAAAAAACTGATTTTCTCGAATTTCCAATTCCGAGTGTTGATAAAAATTGGAGAGACGCGGGGAAGACAAGAAAATTAATAAAAGTTGTTTATGAAAAGATTAATCCCAAAGTTATTCAGATAAAAGTGGAATTTAATATTCAAAATTCTAAAAAACCTCTTGAAACAATATATTATATTTATGGGTTCGGTGGTGTAATTATAGAAAATAGTTTTACCCCAAGCAAGGATATGGTCCGTTTTGGTATGCAAACGTCAATTCCAAGAGAATTCAACAAAATGACATGGTTTGGGAGAGGACCTCATGAAACTATGTTTGATAGAAAAAATGGGGCTGCTATAGGGATATATACTGGTTTCATAGAAGATTTAATTACTCCATATATTAAACCACAGGAAAATGGGAATAGGACTGATGTACGTTGGGTTGCTATGACCAATGAAAGAGGAAATGGATTATTAATATCAGATTTTGGTGGAACTTATCTTAGTACGAGTGCTTGGCCCTATACTATGGAAGATTTAGAATCTACAGCACATGATTATGAATTACCTCGTCGTGAATCGATTACTTTTAATATTGATTATAAACAACAAGGAGTTGGGGGGGATTATCCGGCACTTGCTGCTCTCCATAGTAAATATAGACTAAAAGGGGGGGTTGATTATAATTATTCTTTTTTTGTTAGAGGATATACAAATGATATGGGAGAAATTAGCTTAATCGCTAATAAAAGGCCTTCAATTATTTAAGATGGATTTAACAATTTTATTAAATTAAAAATGACTTAAAATAATATTTAGAAAGTATTTCAAGGATCATAGTGATAAGATGGCTCGTCCATTATGGTTTGTAAAATTACTCAAAAAAGCATTTCCAAATATTAAATTTATTGCTAAATTAACAAATCTACCCATTTTAGGTACTGTCTTCGATAAGCTCCTTTTTAAGGGCGATGATATCATATATCTCGTAAAAGATAAAGTTATTGAATTAAATAAACCAATGGGAGAATATAATGAATTTGTTCTCCCCTCTCAGGTGCTAGAATACTTCATAAATAAGGCTAAACATCATTGGGTTATGAATTTCTGTATTTGTAGATCAAGTATGGATTGTAAAAATTATCCTATCGATTTAGGGTGTCTTTTTCTAGGAGATGCTGTATTGGATATTAATCCTCAATTAGGAAGATTAGTTTCTAAAGAAGATGCTCTAGAACACCTAAGAAAATGTAGAGAAGCGGGTTTAGTTCATATGATTGGTAGAAACAGATTAGATGCACAATGGCTAGGTGTTAAGCCTGGAGAGAAACTTTTGAGTATTTGTAATTGCGATCCATGTTGTTGCTTATGGCGTGTATCTTCAATATTGAACCCCAAAATTGGGTCGAAGATTAACAAAATGCCAGGAGTAAATGTTACGGTTAGTGATAAATGTATTGGATGTGGAACGTGTACTAAAGGAGTGTGTTTTGTTGATGCAATAGAAATAATAGATGACCATGCTGTTATAAATAATAATTGTAGAGGATGCGGTCGCTGTGTGGAAATTTGCCCTCAAAAAGCTATAGATATTATTATTGAAGATGTTCATTTTATAAAAAAAACAATTGAGAAGATTGATAAAGTAATAGATCTGACTTAATTTTAAAGTCTTAAGATTTTTCTTTCCAGAAATAATTTTTTAGCTTTAAGTTATCTACCCTTGTTCTTTCTTTTAGTGCTGATACAGCTTGTACTGTTTCTTTGATAGAATGGAACACAGGAATATTCGCCAGTTCTAAAGATTCTATTATTAAGCTATACTTTGGAACATAGGGAACAAAGCACACAATTGGTTTCTTTTTATATGATATAATGTTAGCTATCCTTCTTCCTATTTGAAAGGATATATTTGGAGGATAAGGTAATAATAGCAATATTATACACTCAATTTTTTCTAAGTTTGATAAATAGCGAATTATGTTTTCTATATCTGTATCCAATACAGAGCCTGTTAAATCAATAGGATTATTAAACGAGGCAATTTCTCTAGCAACTGGGTTCATTAACTCTTTTAGATCTCTTTTTTCTTGGGGTGTAAATCGTACAGCATTTAATCCATATTTTTTTAACATATCTGATGCAAGTACAGCATGTCCTCCAGAAACAGATACTATTGCTACATCACCATAAATTATAACATTTTGTCCAAATGGATTTCTACGATGAGATAATACGTCATATACTTTTAAACAGGTTAATAGCTCTCTTTCAGAATGTGGTTGGATGATATAATGCTGTCTTAATGCATCATAAATTATTTTAAAATCACCTGCTAGACTTGCTGTGTGTGATTGGGTTGCTACTTTTCCCTCTCTAGTTTTTCCTCCAAAAAATACAATTACAGTATCTTCTGATTCTTTTGCTAACCGTAAAAATTCACGTGCTCTCCCTTCTTTAAACCCTTCTAAATAAAAAGCGATATTTGACGTTTCTGGATCTATTTGACTGAAATATTCTAATAACATTGTTTCATCTACAACAGCGCGATTTCCAATAGAAACAGCAGTGGATACCCCTATATTTCTTTCATTGAATTTAACAAAAAATTGATCTACAAGTACACCTCCACTTTGGCTTATTAGTGCTACAGAACCTTTTGGTGGTTTAGTAATACGTTCTGTAGGTAGAAAGATAGTATCAACGAGAGGTGGGGCATAAACTCCTAGGCAGTTTGGTCCTAATACTGCAATATCATTTTCAAATGCGATTTTTACTAACTCTTCTTGTCTTTTTTTACCCTTTCCCCCAATTTCAGCAAAACCACCACCAATTATTACTGCTGCTGGGATTTTTAAATCTACACAATCTTGAATATATCCCAACGTGTCATCAGGACCAACTGCAATGACAAGAAGATCTGGAACCTCTGGTAATTTATCTAAGCGTTCATATAGTTGGATACCCTCAATCTCTCCTGCACTAGGATATATTCCATAGACTTTTACATTCATTTCAAATTCGTTCTTTAACAAAACTATCCTTCCAGGGCTTAAAGGATTTTTTTTACTTATCCCTACAACACACATCGATTTTGGTCTAAATAGCTTTTCTAAATCCATTTTAGACAAAACATTATTAAGGTTTGTAATTAAAATATATTCTTTAAAGAATTAAATAATATTTACTTTACTTTAAGATTCTTCTAAATAAAACCTTTATTAGGAAAGAAAGAGAAATATTATCATTTTAAGAAATTTTAGAAATTTAATATGAATGAGAGAAAAAAAATGAAAGAACAAGAAATAAAAGATGAAGGTTATTCAATTAAAAAAGCCGCTAGCTATGCTACAGCACAAATTGCCGATCAAGCTTCCTATCAATCCTTTACATTTTTAGTTTTTACATTTTATTTCGCGGTGGTTCAACTCAATATTGTCCTTATTACTATAGGATTTATAATATGGGCCATTTGGAACGCCTTTAATGACCCTATGTTGGGTTATTTATCAGATAGAACGCATACTAAATTTGGTCGTCGCATGCCATATATCATGATTGCCTTTATACCTTTAGGAATAGTTCTATTTTTGTTATTTACACCGCCATTACCAATTGGAGTAGAAAATCAGTTCGGGAATTTCTTATATTTCATACTTATAATAATAATATTTGAACTTTTCTATAGCATGTTTAGTCTTAATGCTACTTCTTTATTTCCTGAAACTTTTATTACTGAAGATGAAAGAACAAAAGCCAACAATGTTAGACAGGTTTTCCTTATTTTAGGTTTAATAGTAGCATTTATTTTGCCGGGTCTATTTGTTGAAGATTATTCAGATCCTTCCTCAAAGACATTGGGAGAATATCAAATTTTTGGAATAATCTTAGCTGTAATTATTATCATTATAGGTGGAATTTTTATCAAATTTACACCACGAGAAAAGGCTGAATTCAGAGAAGACTATAAGAAAGCACCCAGTTTTTTTAATTCTATTAAACTTTGTTTGAAAAGTAAATCCTTTAGATGGTTTATTCCTGCAGAAATTGCTAATTGGTTTGTTTATGGAATACTTCCAACATTAGTACCACTTTATGCAAAAGCAGTTTTAGGAATGGAAGATGCTTTTATGATCTCAATTTTATCAGCTTTTTTATTTCTACCATGTGTTATTTTCATCCCATTTGTGTGGAAACCGGTGGTACAAAAAATAGGTAATAGAAAAGGTTGGTTAATTTCAATGACAGTATGGATCTTAACACTTTTACCGTTGATGTTCCTTGGACCAAATATGGAAATAACTGCTATGATAGTATTTTTCTTTATCGGGCTTGGAATGTCAGGATCTTTTTACGTGATCGATTTAATTATGGCTGATTTTATTGATGAAGATGAAATTAATACGGGTACTCGTAGAGAAGCAGGATATTATGGCGTGAATTCATTTTTTCTGAGATTAGGCATCATCGTTGTGTTTTTAAGTATTGGTCCAGTCTTTATCATCGCTGATTGGGAAGTTTTCGGTACAATAACTCCAGAGGTACAATTAGGACTTCGAATTTTAATGTTTGTTTATCCAGCTGTCGCATTGGTAATCGCTATTTTATCAATTTATAAATATCCATTACACGGTGATAAATTAAGACAAGTTAAAGAAGAAGTTCAAAAACTTCATGAAATAAAAAAATCTAAAATTTAAATCACTTAAATTTTCTTTATTTTTTTTAAGTTTATTATACCTTGACGAATTCTTTTTAGAATTTCTTCAATTTCTTCTTTTTTTACTATTAACGGAGGCATGATTATGAGAGTATCTTTTTTATTTCCACAATAATTAAGGAGAACTCCCTCTTTTATAATTGAAATCATGCTTAATTGACTATCCTCTTCCTCATAAAATTCTAAACCCCACATTAACCCTCTTCCCCTAGTTTCTTTAATGATTGCTGAATATTCTTCAGTAATTTCATTCAATCCTTTACCAAACAATGTCCCCATTTCCTTCACATGATGCAAAAATTTTGGATTGGATTGAATTTCTAACATTTCAAGAGCAATAGCACATCCTAAATCAGAACCTCCCGTAGTAGAAATATGAATAAATGGGTCATCTTTGAAAACTGCTTTTTCTATGAATGGTTTATAACTACACGTTGATAATGGATATACTCCGGAACTCATTCCCTTTCCACATACAATAAAATCTGGGACTACTTTCTCATTAGGATATAAACCACCATAAATTGCCCAAAATTCCCCAGTGCGCCCCAGACCTGCTTGAACTTCGTCATTAATCATCATTACACCCTTATCATCACAGATCTCACGAACTTCTGAATAATATCCTTCTGGAGCAATCAAGACGCCTGCTGTAGCAGGTATTGTTTCTAAAATAACACAAGCTATATCTTCAGTAACAATTTTTCGCAAAGCATCAATGTCTCCATAAGGGACTTGCTTAAATTCTGGAGAATTCCACAAAAACGGATCTTTGAAATCTGGATCTCCTGTAAGTAAAGCAAATCCAGTATGACCATGATATCCCCCAATTGCAGAAACACAACCATATCTTTTTGTATAGGCTCTTGAAAATTTAATAGCAGTATCTATTGCTTCCCCTCCACTAACTCCAAAAGTAGTTTTACTAATACCTCCAGGCATTAATTCTGCTAATTTCTTTCCTAATAGAGCCCTTTGTTCTGAGAGGAGCATATGATCACCTAAATCAAGACCTCCATCTAATGCTTCCTTTAAACATTTGATAATTCTAGGGTTTCTATGACCTAAATTAAATACACCCCCAGAAGAGCGACAATTATATAATTCGATTGGAGGATCTCCGAGCCTTGAACCTTCTAATGTTCTTAAGTGAATACCATCTCTTTCGCCAGGAATAACTCCTAATCCAAAACCTTTAAAAAGTCGAACTTTAGGACCATTCACATATTTTGAATATAATTTAAGTAATTCTTTTTGAGATAATGTGCCGATATATTTATTTTCACGTTTTTCATTCATTATTGATATTTAAAACGGAAGAATATTTTTAATTTGCTAAATCTATTTTTGAAGAGTTATGTATAATTATTTTTATATATATGGATCTCTAATCTCTAAATAATCCAATAAAGTCTAATTATAATCAGAATGAGAAATTGTAAATGGTTTTCTATAGTAACGTTAATTATTTATTTACTTTTAAATTTCGCACTAGAAAATTCTTTAAATTTCAACCATTTAGGCAAAATTGAAATTTTAAATTCATAATATTATAAAAGAAAAAGAAAATATAAAAAACTTTAAAGAAATTCGTCAGAATTATGTTTTGGTTCTTCTTATCCCCTAAAATTCGTACCCGCATTTCTTACACACATGCTTTTTTGCATACATTGGGATATGACCCACATATGAGAGTACTTTGCTCTTGTCTTCCACTGTTTTAATATCTCCACCAACAGCGCCACACATGGGGCATGTAATTCGTTCATCACTAGCGAATCCTCCTGAGCCAATATCGGGTGGTTTCAATTCTTCTAACTCAGACTCAACTTCATGAAGTTGTACTGATTTTGATTCTAAAGCTTGTTCTTTTTCACTGATTTGATCAGTTAGTTCTTGGATTTGGTTATCTCTTTGTAAAAGGTTGTTATTCAATTCACTTAATTGCGAATTTAATTGAGTAATTTCGCCTTGAGCCGTTGTAAGTTTAGAATTTAATTCTTCAATTTGTGAAGATAAATTACTTATTTCTTCATCTTTTGCTGAAATAGCATTATTTGCTTCATTCAATTGGGTTTCAAAACTTGAGGTTTTTTCTAGTTCTGAGGTTAAAGTAGTTAGTTTTTCTTCAGATTCAGTAACTTTATCTTCTTTAAGAGCCAAATTGTTTTCTAGATCGTCTACTTTAGTTTTAAACTCTGCTAATTCTTGCTTAAGGTCATTATTCTCGATATTTAAGTCTTTTATTACTTCTTGATCATCTGTTTTAATCTTTTCAAGATCATTTTTAGTTTGTTCTAGTTTGGATTGACTTTCATCGAGTTCATTCATTGTATCGGCGAGTTTATCTTTTGTTTGGGTTAATTCGTTCTTAGTTTCAGATAATTGTTTTTCTAAGTCATTAACTTTGGCTCTGAGATCCAGCAAGAATCTGCCTTCAACTGACATTTTCTTATCGGGTTTCTCTTCTGCTCTTGCCCAGTCGATACTAATTATATTTCACCTTGTTCATACTTTTTTGTATTTTGAAATGATTTTATGAATTAAATTTGTTAATAATATATAAATCATAGTGTAATAAGTTTTTAATTATTTTTACTTTTGAAATCCATTTGCTAAAATTAAATATGATGATTTAATTATTTTCGAAATTATAATATATTATAAAGATATCATCATTGAAGTGTGATTAACACAATGGAAGATATAGATGATTCACAATTCAAAGTGGAATATATTTCAACTTCGGGGGTGTATAAAACCCCATTTACCTTAATTATCCTCCTACAATTGTTTGTTGGTTGCCTCATTGTGGTTTTAATTAATCTTTGGTTTTATAATGATCTATATTATCTTCTCACGGGACAGAGATTTCTATCATTTTTATTTATTGGTCAATGGTGGGAATGGTTTTTACTTCCTTTAAATATATATGGAAATCTTCTCTTGTTCGCTTTCTCTATAATTTTGTTTTCATCAGTTCTTTTTAAAATTCTGAATAAACTATGCCCTCCAATAGAGGGTGTATTTGAAAAAGGTAGTAAAGAATGGAAGTATACACATCGAAGATTGTGGACTGCTTATTTTCCAATTTGGTTAGCAAGATCATTACCCTTGCCTTGGTCCGATATTTTTGTTTATCGTTTTCTAGGAGTTCCTATAGGTAAAAATGTTGTAGCCTATGAGGGATATATTGATCCAGAACTTATAGAAATTGGTAATTATACCATGACTTCACTTAACATTTGTATATTTTCTCATCTTATATATCATGACAAAATAATAATCAAGAAAGTAAAAATTGGAAAGGCTTGCATTGTTGGACCCCAAACCATAATTAGTCCTGGGACTATACTTCAAGATGGAGCAATTTTGGGAGTTAATAGTTATACTTGGGTAAATCAAGTATTAGAAGGAGATTTAATTCATGTGGGAACACCAGTAAAGTTAACACTTCAAATCCAATCGGTTGAAGAATCTCAAAAAAAAGCAGAGAAAATAAAAGGAGGTTCTTTAAGAGAAATTGATAATATTAATAAAAGTAAGAGCAGAGGTAATAGATAAAATATGTTTCAACCAGCAAGTTTAAAGGGAGATTCTCCTACTCCAATAGATGAGAGGATTAGAAATAGATATCTTATCTTATATTTTTTCATCATCATTTTAAGTTCTATTCCATGTGCTCTATTTGAATATATATATCTAGGATTATTCTGGAAAAAAGGATTGTATTTATGGTTTTTTTTCCTAATACCTCTCAATATCATGATATTAATTTACCTGCTCCAATTAAGTGCTATATTAATATCAGTCTTATTTTTGACTATAGTTAAACTAATATATCCTCCAAAGGAGGGTATTTTTAGTAGAGATATAAAAAAAAAGGATTATTTTTACTGGAATTTAAGAAATATTATTAAAAAGTGGCCACTTTTCATTAGTGCATCAAATCCCTTTCCCTGGTTTAAAAATCGTTTCATTCTTCGATTTTTCGGAGTAAAAATTGGGAAAAATGGGATACATGATAATAGCTGGATTTCTTCTGAATTTGTATCTATTGGTAAAAATGTAATCATTGGAATGAATAGTACCATATTGAGTTTTGGAATTGAGCAGGATAAGTTTATTTTAAAAAGAATAATAGTGGAAGATGAAGTTCTAATCGGAGCAAAATGTGTATTATTGCCAGGAACCCACATTAAACACAATACAAAATTATCTGCCCATTCATATACAGATTTTAATCAGATTTTAGAAGAAAACTCAATCTATATGGGGCATCCAGCAAAATTAAAATAAAACTAAATAAAGATGATATCTGAAAAAAGTATTGGAATAAACACAGAAGAAAAAAAATCACCAAAAAAAAGATTTGTTATTGTATCAGATACTCATATAAGTCGAGCTAGAGGTCCGTTCAACCTTCATGCCTTTAATATAGGCATTAATCGAATTAATAAGATAAAAGACGTTGATCTTTATTTACACCTTGGAGATATTACGCATACTGGCACGCTTTTAGAATATGAATATGCGATGGAGCAATTTAAGAAATTCAAGCCTGTATCTAAATGTCCTTTGATGATTCTAATTGGAAATCATGATGCGATGAATGTTGGATACTTATTATTTGAAGAAATGATTGGGAAAAGGCATTATGAATATGAAGATGATGAGGTATTTGTAATTGGAATTGATAGTACTAAACCAGATTTACCAGGAGGGATAATTCATCATAATGTAATCGAGGCCGTAAGAAAAAGATTAACACAACCCGAAAGAGAAAATAAATTTAAAGTAGTTTGTTTCCATCATCAATTAATCCCAATTCCAAACACTGGAAAAGAGAGATCTGCTATTGATGATTCAGGGGATATGTTAAAAATGCTTTTAGAAACAAAAGCAGATTTAGTTTTAAATGGTCATAGGCACATATCAAATTTATATACTGTAAGTAGTAGTGAAAAAGATATGTATATTTTTAATGCCGGAACATTTTGTTGTAATAAAACTAGATATCGAGAATTATTTACTTATTCAATTATCGACATTGAAGAAAATAATCTTACTTTCAAGGTAATTCCGATTTTAGATTCAAATTCAAAACGCGAAATACATCGGGAAGTTAATTATTATCTTCCTTTAGATGTGGAGAAAGTACAAAAACCACTATGTCGGTTTATACAACTATCACATTCATTAATTAATGAAAAATCAGATAATGAGATAACAAATTTAGATAGAGCAATTGAAAAAATCAATAACTTTAAAGATGTCGATTTAGTAGTACATACAGGAAATCTAACTCAGAATAGTTATAAAGAAGAATTTAGAATAGCTAGAGATAAAATTAGTAAGTTAAAATATCCCTATCTAGTTGTTCCAGGTTATACGGATTCGAAACCTCCAGCTTGGCAATATTGGAAACACATTTTTGGTGATTTGGATCCTTTATATGAGAATGAAAAATTATACTTTCAAGGTTTAAATTCTACTACAAGAGACTCTACTGAAGGTTTTATAGGACGAAAAAGATTAAACACGTTCATTGAAAAAGTTTTATCTTTAAGTCATCAAAAAATTTTTGGTGTTTGTTGTTTTCATAGTTTAATTCCTACGCCATTAAGTGTATGGAGAACAGAGCTAATAGATTCTGGAGATATTCTATCTCAATTTGCTCGTTCCCAAATTGATTTATGTTTAAACAGCTCTCCAAGTATCTCTTTTAATGTAAAAATAGATCACACAATTTTTTCTAATGGTGGAAACCTTAACCCTCAACGCTTTGATGAGGCATTTATTGAAATTGAAATTTATAAAAAGGGTAATGTTATTTTAAAGGAGCATAACTTAAAAACAGATCAATTCAAAACAGTAGGTACTTATAATATAACTATTTTCATATAATTGGAAAGCAAGAATATATCCGAAGAATACTCTAGGTTTATTATTTCATCTATTTTTGATAAAAAATAACCTTAAATTTCATATATTTTTCATAAAAATAAAGAATATACTGCAAATATAATAATTATTACAAGATTCTTTGTATTTTAAGGGAGTTTTTATGGCTAAGGTGAAATTAAACTTATTAAATATTTTTCAACTTAGAATTAATAAAAAATCTATAAACTATGAAGGAAAGACTGTTGGGGATATAATATCTCAATTTCTAAAGGAAAATGGAGATAAACTTGATTCTGAACTATTAAATAAGAGTAGAAAAAAATTTAATGCTCAAATTCTAATATTATTGAACGGGAGAAACATTAAATATCTTAAAAATTACAAAACAGGTCTTAATGATGGAGATGAACTATATTTATCTTATGCATTAGCAGGAGGCTAAGGAGATCGCTTCCTTAAACGTTAAGCTTAAATATTAAGATCATCATATTTTTTTTACTAAAAGTGATTATTTATTAATAGTTTTTAATATTGAATAATTTAAAAAAGGCTTCATTTAAAATTATATAAAATCTAGATTTGGTGATTTTTTATTTCAACAAGGAAAATCGGGGTAATGGGCCTCGATAATGCTGGAAAGACCAGTATCATAACAGCAATCACAAGACGTTTTGGTTTTGAAGAAGAAATTGCTAATTTAATACCTACCAGAAGAATTGCACGTGATTCTTTCAAGTTTTTAGGAATTGAATTTACGAGGATGGATTTTGGAGGTCAGAAACAATATCGGGAAGAATATTTAAAACATCCAGAAAAATATCTAATGGGAACAGATTTACTATTTTATGTTATTGATGCTCAGGATTTTAACCGATATATCGAATCTATTGATTATTTAGAGGAAATCTTACTATTTTTCAAAGAAGAGCAAGAAAATATCCCAATATGTATTCTTTTTCATAAATTTGACCCTCAACTTGTTGATGATAGAGATATTAATAAAAGAATTCTTACTTTAAAACAAGCGTTAACAAGATATTCAAATGCCTTTGATATATTTTTCTTTGAAACAACAATATTCGACATAAAATCTATAATGGATGCTTTTTCAAGCGGATTATCAATGTTATTTGAAAAAATAGAAATGGTATCTCAATTATTTTCAGAAATTAGTAAGAACTATAATTCCATTTTAATCGCATTATTTGATTCAAAGGGTATAACATTGGGGGAGTACTATAGACCGCATCTTCAATTGAAAGAGAAATTAAAAATATATGAAAAATATATAGATTTGCAAAAACGTATTGTAGCCGAAAATAAAAGTTTATTAGAATTTTCTGATAAATTTGAAAGTGGAGAGCGGTTTTCTGGTATAATTGAAGTTCTTAAATTTGGAAAATTGGATTTCTATTTGTTATTCATTGTAGAAGAAGATGAGGCTGATTTAGAAAAAACTATCACAATTTTAGACAAAATTGAAGCCGCTAAACCTCAAATGGAAAATTTAATTCTACAGATAATTCAGTAGATTATAAAAAAACGCAGATGGAGGGAATCGAACCCCCGAGCGCTTACGCGCACCGGCTTTCTTGATCATTGCTAATAACGCTCGAGGCCGGCGTCTTACCAGCTAGGCTACATCTGCTTCATGTAAACAAAATATGTCATTCAATTTTCATAATATACTCTAAATATTTTAAAAAACTATGTATATAAATTTGTTTCCTTTCTAAATTAGCATTAGTACATTTGAATTCTTTAAAAAAATAAGATAATATGTAATACAATGATAATTTTAAGATGAAGGAATGTAAATTTTTAATTTTAAAGATGGATCAAGTAATTTGATTAAACCTTCCCCTTCATATTGTTTTAAAAGTAATTTTGCTGTTGATACTCTTATATCATACCTTAAAGCAATATCTGTTGCTAAAATAGTCTTCTTTTTCATTATAGCTTCCTTTATTTCTTTTTCTATATTATTAGGAATAAAAGCATCTCTCTCAACAACATTGATTTGCTTAGTTCTTCCATATTTCCTTCTAAGATTTAGTGTAGTTTTTCTAACAATTTGCTTTTCTTCTTTTTCCGACACTAAAAAACACTTTACAATTAATAAATTTCAAAAAATATTAGCTGAATGAAATTATAAATATTTAAAATTAAATAAAATTTTTGATTTATTATTGAAAATTAAATTTCAGCGTTGCATAGCTGAGTAAAATATTAAAATACCATAGAATTTGAGTAACAATTACAATTTTAACGTTAAAAGGAAAAGACCAGAAGAGATATATAGTGATGTCATGGATTATTTTAAAGGAGATGTCCTAAAACAATATGCATCTTCTAAAAGTATGATGAAGACACAAGAGAAAATTACAATCAGAGCTTTAGAACTTTTAAATCTTGAAAGAGAAAATGCTTTAATCTTAGACGCTGGTAGTGGCCCAGGATTTGCTTCAATGTATTTAAATGAGATAGGATATAAAACAGTGGCTATTGATCTCATATCGTCATTCTTAAATTATTATAACATAAGAGAATTAAACCCAATTAATTCAGATATGTGTTACCCTCCTTTTAAACCCAACATATTTGATGCTATTATATCAATTTCAGCGTTACAATGGATATATAGAGATATTAACAATGAAAAAATGAATAATGTGTTAAGAAATTTATCTAAAGCTTTTTTTCAGATCCTAAAACCTAATTCCAGAGTTATAATTCAATTATATCCTAAAAATAAAAAAATTTTAGAAAATATCGGTAAAATTATTGCAGAAAGCACAGCCTTTTCTGGAAATTTCATAATAGACAATCCAAATAGTCTAAGAAAGCGAAAAATCTATCTTTTATTAAATAAGGAGTCATAATTAGAAAGATTAATTCTTTGAATGATGAAGATCTTACATTAAGTGTTCGTATATGAATTTGATTATAAGCATAATATTTTATTTACCTTCTCCTATAATATTTTTAAATATTTATTCTAAAAATTTTAAAGCAAAAATATCGATAACATAAAAAATATTAAAAAAATCAAAATGATGATTCATGAATAACATAACAATAAGAAAACAAAGAGTAAGAGCAATTTCATTGATTTTAATATTTCTAATTACAAGTATTTATGGAGTTCTTCTATTTTGTTCTTCAAGTTCTTTTTCCAACACAAAAAATAATTTAGATAATAATGAAACTTTTGTTAATGAAACACCAAAATCTAGCTTAATAGGGACTCATACATGGTGGGATACAACATTTCGATCCAGAAGATTGATCAATATTACAAATCCTTATAGTGTAAGTCTTAACAACTATGCTGTGAATATCTCTTTTAATTATAAAAATTTTGTAGATCAAGGTAATATGAATAAGAGCTTAAAAGACATAAGAATCATTGAATATGACTCTAACAACAACCCACATGCAAGGAAATATTATTTTAAAAAAGATTATCCAACTATAGATTGGGTAACTGTTTGGTTTGATACGAACATCTCATCTACTGTTTCTGAATACGATACTTATTTATATTATGGGAATGATGAAGTTGAGATAGATACGACCTATTTTATGAATAAAACTTCAGCTTATGATGCAGATAATTTTGGTTGGATTAGAAACGGTAATTTTGAACTAGATATAAAAACTGGTCAGTGGATTAATGATGTATTTGGCTGGTATTATGCAGATGATGCTCCTGATGATCTTACTTCTGCGGTTCCCGTTACACAGAATATTAATACATACCAACACAACTTATCTAAATCTTTTGATGGTCAAGAGCATGTGCCAGAAGGAATTCACACATTTAAGTTTGGTGATATTGCTAGTGATGTTTCAAGTGGTGGTTTAGGAGATGATATAATGGGAACCTTGTATTCTACTCCATTTGTTGTTCCAGAGGTCAATGGAGGTAGTATTGCCATACGTGCTTGGCGTAACCTCAGAACCTATGAAAATCATCCATCTAAATTATACTTTTATAGGGCGAGAATTTGTAATACATTTAGTACCAACATAGACACGCATGTTGGGATTTCTAATATAGAAGGATGGCAAACACTATCATCAGTATCAGTTACTACAGTAGAAGATACTTTTGGGACTCAACAAATCAATACTGCTGGAGATGATTTAATGGATTATTTCACTTTCAATATACCTGAAATATATGAAGGTACAACAATTTTCATAGAATTTGTTATTTATGTTGTTGATACCGAAAGATCTCAATTTTCCGCTTTCTGTCAAGTTGATGATGTAAGTTTTAATTATATTTTATCAACTGAATTGGAAGAAATTGAAGAAAGAAAGTCAGATGTAGCCGTAATTGTTAAAGATGTTGATGGAAGACTTGTTCCTAATGCAGAAGTATTTCTAACTAACAATACTCACCTAAATCCGATAAAATATTCTGCCAGTTCTACTGAAAGTGATGGAACTGCTTATTTTACAGGTGTGGGATATGATAAATATGACATTTGGGTAAATTACACGATTCCTTTTACAGGCAATGAAACTGTTGTGTATAATAGTACTGAAATACCTAAGAATTGGACAATCAGTGAAGCTGTTCACACTATAGAGATTGAAGTAGATATTTGGACTATTGATTTTGAGATTGTTGATTTTGGAAAGGAACCATTAAACTATGGATACATTGAAATCAACTATACAAAAGGAGGTGGCTTTTTAGATAATTTGACCCTTAACTTTGATGGTAAAGCCACTTTCCGCTGGAAAAATAAATCTAATTATTACTATAAAGTGTACTATGATAATGATGATTACAACCTGAATCCAACAATATTAAATGAGAGTTATATCTCTAGGGATACATATGAACAAAATAATAAATATTTAGTTCAAGAACTCAATATAACACAGTATAATCAAGATCCGTATGGAGCAGGTTTTTTTACAGTTTATCAACATGTTTATACCAATGGATCATTAACAAAACTTGGAAATAAGAAGATCATTAATGCTAATATAAATATAACTTTACCATTGGTTGGTAGTTCCTTTGATAGAGTACGCATCTATTACATTGATAAAAATAATTCAACAGTTGGTAATCTTATATATGAAAATGAGACATATGCGGGAATTGATAAATCTGATATCATTGATATTGATATTAGGAGACCTCCTATAGTTTCTGGTAATTTACCTGGAGATTCATATGAAGCTTATGGTCTATTAATTGAAGTTAAAGGTGCAAATTCCTCTATATGTGATGGTGTAATTAAGGTTAATTTCACTGAAACTTGTAATATTTATAATATTACAGACTTATGTAAAGTGAATATTAAAATCATTGATTCCATTGGAGCAGGTGTTTCTGGTTGTCTTGTGAAAGTAAATAGTACAAACAGAGATGGACTCTTTGAAGTTAAAAACAATTTATTAACAAAAGATTTTACTGGATATGCATATGGACAGATAAATACAGATCTGCCACTTTGGTATTTAAGAGGATTTAATTATACCTTTTCTTTAATATTTTTCGGGTCACATAAGGATTTAATAGTAAATTACACAGATGATTGGCAACCAGATGGCTCTATATATTCTTATGCATATAACTTAACGCATCCGACAAATCTTACTTTTGAAATTGATCTTGGCGGTGTAAATGCAAGCGATTATCAAACTAGGTTTGATAACTTGAGCTCGCCAGAATCGGTAATATGGGACCAGGATGTTACAATAAAAGTTGATTTTTCATTAACAGAAGATAATTGGGCCAGCTCAGAACCAGTCTCTCTTCCAGCAAATTTATTTTATACTATTAAAACAACTGGAGCAACGAACGTTATAGTATTGGAAGATGAAATGGATCCTCAAGGAAATGGATTATTTGAGACTACATTTGATTCTTCTCTTTTATCTGCAGGAGAGAAAGGTAAACTCTATAGTATTATTATTTCTGGATACAAAGTAGGATATACTAATCCCACAAATTTGAGCGATTCTATATTCATAGACACAGTTCCAACTAATATAAGTATGCATGACTATTATGATTCTCTAACAGAAATTACTAGTTTTTCTCAAATTTTTGGCGAAACTGTTAATTTAACAATACGATATGCTAATTCATTTACTGAGTTACCACTTAAAGGGGCAGCTTTGACTTATGAATGGCTGAATTTAGATCCTGTTCAATTTTTTGAAGATCCAATCAATGATGGATACTACACAGCAACAATAGATACCACAATTGCTGAAGGGTGCGGTACAAAATCAATTGAAATTATAGCAAAGAATGAAAATCATACATCCCAGACATTATATACCTCTCTTAGCATTATAGAGAGAATTTCAACTCTCAATGGTGAGACTGATTTAGTTTATATGAATCCCAAAGTATGGGTGGAGGATCCTAATCCTTTCGAATTTTTTTACCAAGACGAAATTACAGAAGAATTTATTGGGAACCTAACAACTGCCACATATACTTGGGAAGAATTATATGCAAACGGTACAAGAATTCCAGGAGTACACGGTTCAGGAACACTTATCGAAAATGTTAATAAAACACATATTTTAGATTTTAATACTGAAGTAAGATCTGTTGGGTATTACTACTTATATCTTACGTTACAGAAACAAAACTACAAAGCACGATCTGCTCTTATTAACTTAGAAATTAGGTTAAGGGAGTTTGAACCCACTATTAATGCTACTCAATTAAGTAGCAACAACCAAATCCGGATCGATCATGGAACTGACATTGATTTTGAGGTTAGATTATGGGATAAGAGCAGAAATGTGGAATTAGAAAACGCGACAGTTAAATTTGAATTTAGAGGAGTTAATCATACTTTTGCACCATCTGCTGCTACAACAGGTTTATACACTTTAAACTTATTAACTAGTACTATTGATACATTTCTCACAGCCCAAACATTCACAGGGAAAATTTATATAGAAGCTGCTAACTTCACTAAAAAAGAAAGAACAGTTACAATTACCATAAAGATGGAGGAAATATTTCCTGGAATGCCATCATTCTACTTTATATTGATCACTGTATCAATAATCGGAGTTTTAGGAAGTGTAGTGGCATATCGTGTCATTCAGCAAGCCAGGATACCTAAACATGTGAAAAAAATTAGAAAAGTAAAGAGCTTAATAAAATCTAAGAAGACAATTGAGGAATTAATTTCTGTTCCCTCAAAAGAGCAAATGATAGCAAATCTATTTGGAAACGATTGGAAAGAGATCGGTCTTTCACTTGATGAAACATTAGGAATACAAGATTTAAAATCTAAAAAATTAGCATTAAAAAATAAAATTTCTAAAGAAGGAGGTGTAGATTAAAAATGCCAATTGGATTAGTTATAATGAGATGGGATATTAAAGTTAGCACTGAAATTCTTGCTAAATACCCTGAAGAACTCATAATTGGTGATGAAACTTTAATGCAAATCTATGCTGCACATGAATATACCGGAGAACCAGGAATGATTAGTCTATTAGTAGGTCCACTCAATATTGCTTCATATTATACTGGTCGAGAGAAACCTCTTTATATCATTTTACTCTTAAATTTAGATGAAGACGCCGATGCTTATGAAGGAGGATTATCAGATATATCAAGGGTTATTTTCCAAAATTTCGAAGATGACGCTTATCTCGAAATGATTCCCTTCCTGTTCCAGAGATTATCGAATTATCCTAATTTAAATGAAGAGCAAAATTTGGCTATTACATATTTGGATGGTGTAAATCGATTAATAATTAATAGGCTTAGAGAGGAAGGCGTTATTACCAAATCTGAGTTAAAAATCTGGCTTAAAGACAGATATAGAGAGGGATTTTTTGACGTAGATGCGATTTTGATGGAATTAATTAAAAAGGAAATCATCAAAGAAACTTCAGTGAAGGGAATGCCTTCTGAATTAATCTTTTTAATTAATGATCTTTTCATGATTAGAAGACCTCCAGTTAAGTTACTTAAAAATCCAGTGGAACGCGGCTTACCTGAAAGATTTGTTGAAGATTATAATGTTGCTGTAAAGAATTTCTTTCAAAAATATCATCCATCTGATGAAGATAATATCAAAATTTTAGATCAAATAATTGCTGATCCCCAAATCTATGAAATTTTCAAACTTCTAAGAATTTCAATTGTAACTAAAAATGTATTAGAGAAACTTAGAAAAAAAGGAGTAGACGATATAGATGGTGGTTTAAAGAAATTATGGGATAATCAAATGGTCCATGTATTTCAAGACTCAAAAGGAAATGAATATTATGCTTTGCTTACTGATTTCTATAATTCATTACTCTATCCTAAATACATGTTGAACACAATTATTCAGCAATATGGGGTAAAATCAAAATCAGAGGGCGTTTTAATTGAATATCTAAACGTTCTCGATGATAATTATCGATCTACAAAACTATTGACTGAAATTGAAGAAGAATAACTTTTTTTTTATTTTTTTCTTTTGTCTGTAAAATAAAAGGAAAAATAAATATAGATATAAAATTTATAGATTGGTCAAATATCCTTTCAATTTTTTAGCTTTTTCATAAAATTCCTTATAAAGAGTATCATCTCCCAATTCAAGACATAAGTCAGATATTTTTTCAAAATATTCAGCAGTTTTAGCAATGTCACCATTTTCTAAGCTTACTTTCGCTTGATGAATTAGTTGATCTCTCTCAAATAAAGGTTTTAATAATGGAGACGCATCAGTCCTTATTCCTAAGATGTCAGCAATTATTTGGATCATTTTGTCTCTATTATCTGGATCAATAGCGATCATTGAATATGTTTTTAACTCTAAGATCTCTTCAATTTTTTTAACACTTAAAGCACCCTGTAAATCTTGTTTATTTCCTATTATAGCTGTATGAGCATAAGGGGCGTGTTCTTTTATCAATTCAATGAAAAACCTACTTTTCTCAACATTTTCTAATGTAGAATCAGTAATGATGAGAACAGCATCGCTACCGAGAATGAAATCATTCCATAAATAACTAAACTGTTCTTGTCCAGCAAAATCCCATAAATGAAAATATAACTTTCCAATTTTAACAGTTGAAATTTTACCTGTTATTGTAGGAATATGTACAGAAGGAATCTCAGTAGCGCATATTAGTTTTGTAGTCGTTGTTTTTCCTACTCCTGAAAATCCGACTAGAGAAATCTTTGTTTTTAGATTCCTATGTATGGAATCCATAATAGGATCAAGCAACTCCATAAGAGAAGGATCCAAATTCTCTGTGTTTTCTCCAAATATATCTAAAAATTCTTTTTGTAAAGTTGCTAATTCACGTTTTGTCTGTCTAAGTTCATCATTAAGATCAGTTATAAATATAAACGCTAATCCTAAATCTTGATCTAATGAAAAGACTATTTTATATTTAATATAATCATAACTATCAAGTTCAATTCCTGTTCCCTTAGTAGAGGTTTCGATAATTTGTTGATATAACTTATTAAAATCCTCCGAAGGCACAGCTTTGCCAAAATTCTTGTTATACAAAACTTTTTCATCTTTTAAAATATATACTTGCCTTAACATATTCCCTAGCCTAATTCATATGAAATTTCAACAATAAATACGTTTGTTTATCTTTTTCTGAAGATAAAATCATTACTTTGATATTTTTCCTTGATTCTTCAATCTAAATCTAAATATTTAAATTTTTAGAAATTAAAAATTATGAGAAGCAATTGTTATAATTATCACTAATAGTTTTAATATGGAAAAAAAAGGTTAAAAAATTGAATAAACCTACTATGCTTATCTAAATAATTCTTAAAATGAATAAAAAATGTTATAGCTAAATTATTCATTTTTCAATAGTTAAGATATAATTTTGTATTTAAATTAATTTTTAATTAATATTACTGTAAAAAATTACTCTAATGAAAAGTTAAATACTAATGTTGACATTAATAAAGATAAGAATTTCTTTTTTTTTGGAAATTATTAATATCATAGAAAAAATGGTATAGGAAATATGAAGAGAAAAACAATTCAAAGTATTAATTTTACTATTATACTCATTTTAATTCTAATTATATCAATATTTTTAACTTTATATTTATTCAATCAAATTTATTTGAGTGATGGGTTATTTTCAGAATTCTTTACGATTTTCTTCTGGATTATTACTGGTATAGCGATTGCGGTCATTTCTAGCCTTGGAATATACCAATTAAACCAACGACAGAAGATTCCTACTTTCATTAGGAGATTAAAAAAGATGAAAAAAGAGATAAAACGAAAAAATCCAATTTCTGAATCTATATTATATCCAATGAAAAATGAATATATTGTAAAGAAATTAGGATATAAATGGAAGATTCTTGGATTATCGTTAGAGCCAATATTAGGAATAGAGAGTATACTAGGTAAAAAAACTTCTAAAGAAAAAGAAGAATATCAAAGGGGTGTAGTCTAATGCCAATTGGATTAGTAGTGATGAGATGGGATGAAAGAGTTGGAACAGAAATGTTGGCAAAATACCCCGAAGAAATAGATATCACGGATAAAACCCTCATGCAAGTTTATAGTACTCATGAGTATAGCGAAGAATCCGGAATGATCAGTTTGATGGTTGGTTCATTAAACATTACGTCTTATTATACTGGTCCTGATAAAGGTTTGTACATTCTTCTACTCTTAAGTCTTGATGATGATCCAGATTCGTATGAAGGAGGATTAATAGATATTTCTCGAATTGTTTTACAAAATGTAGTGGATGATGCCTATGTACCAATGATTCCTACATTATTTAGAAGGCTATCTGTTTATCCTACATTAAACAAGGAACAACACCTTGTCATTACATATCAAGATGAGATTAAACGGATGATAATTAATCGTTTGAGAGATGAAGGTGTCGTTGCAAAGTCAGAATTAATGGTATGGTTAAAAGATCAATACAAACAAGGCTTTGTTGATTTAGAAGGTGTTTTAATAGAACTTGTGAAAAGTGAAATTGTAAAAGAAACAACGATAAAAGATAGGCCCTCAGAATTTATCTTTTTAATTCAAGATTTTGTTGCTTTAAGAGTACCTCCTGTTAAAATATTTGATGATCCTGTTAGTCATGGTTTACCATCTCAACTTGCGGAAGATTATAAGATAGAAGTCAAGAAATACTTTCAAAACTATCGTCCCTCAGAAGGAGACAATCTTAGGATTATAGATATATTAATTAATCCACAAGTCTATGAAACATTACGATTACTAAGAACAGCAATAGTTACTAAAAATGATCTTGAGAAATTAAAAAAGAAAGGAGTAGATGACTTAGATGATGTGCTAAAGATGCTTTGGGACACGCAGATGATTCAAGTATTTCAAGATGAGAGAAATAATGAATATTATGCCTTGCTTTCAGACTATTATTTGGATCTCGTATTTCCAAAATATCTTTTAAATATAATAAAGAATGTTTACGATCAAAAATCAAAAGCAAACCAAGTTTTAGTTGAATATTTAACTGTACTAGAAAATTCTTATATTGAACTTAAAGCTGTAGCTAAAGCTGAAGCAAAAACTATAGCTAAATATGAAGGTTAATTCATTCTATTTTTTTTTCCAACTTATTTTTTTATGTACTAAAATTTTTCAATTGTCAAAGATAATTTCATATTAAAATTAATATAATTTTAAAACTCAAAGTGATTAAAATGGAAGAAGAAGAATTTCCATCATGTGAACAGTATTATGATGTTCCAGAAGCTGTTGGATTAGATGGGATCGATTTAGAAAAATATATCATCGCAAGTTACATTATTAAACGACCTAAAGGGCAAAATGTTAACTATTTATCTAGATTTGCAGCAATTGAACAATCTACAGGAACTTGGGTAAGAGTACCTGCTGAAACAGAAGAAGTAAGAAAATATCATGTAGCACGTGTACTGGGGGTTTATGAGCTTCCAATGTATGAATATTATATCCCTAAGGATCTTAAGGAAAGGACTTACTTCGTACAGATTGGTTTTCCTATTGTAAATATTAAGGGATTGGGCATTCCTATGTTATTCACTACAGTGATCGGGAATATTAGCATAACCCATGGGTTAAAATTAGTAGATCTAGCCTTTCCAAAAGCTTGGTTAGAAGATTTTAAGGGTCCAAAATTCGGGATTGATGGAATTAGAAAACTTATGAACATCCCTGAACGTCCTCTATTGAATAATATGGTTAAACCTTGTACTGGGCACACTGCAGATGTAGCTGCAGATTTAGTTTACAAAGCTGCTGTTGGAGGGTGTGATGTGGTAAAAGATGATGAACTAATCTCCGATCCCTCCTTTAATAGACTTGAAGAAAGAATTGTTAAAGTTATGGAAGCAGTTGATAAAGCAGATTCTGAGAAAGGTGAAAAGACATTATATACTATAAATATTACTTCTAAATTCCCAGATATATTTGAACATGCCGATAAAATGATCGAATTAGGAGCTAATGCGCTAATGATAAATTATTTAGCTACTGGTTTTGAAGCATTAAGACAAATAGCAGAGGATCCTTCCATAAAAGTTCCAATTTTGGGTCATATGGATTTTGGTGGTGCATATTTTGGAGGAGAATGGACAGGTATGACGAGTATGCTAACGTTTGCCAAGTTACCACGAATTTGTGGCGCTGATACGGTAGTCATTCCTGCACCATATGGAAAAGCTGAAATACTAGATGAAAGATATGAGCAAAATCTTAAAGCACTTCGATATCCACTTCAACATATTAAACCCACGTTACCGATGCCTAGTGGAGGAATAACACAAGGGATGGTTGAGAAGTGTATAAAAGAAGCAGGGAAGGATATACTCATTGGGAGCGGTGGTGGTATTCATAGTCATCCCGATGGACCAATAGCGGGAGCTAAAGCCTTTAGACAAGCAATAGATGCTGTTATGGAAGG
>Ga0209635_10000673_pt1 | contig 24203 bp, 21 predicted proteins | sample DeeMarSWOR230_32_FD_187463 | JGI IMG/M metagenome (GOLD analysis project Ga0209635, IMG submission 187463) | Marine sediment microbial communities from White Oak River estuary, North Carolina - WOR-2-30_32 (SPAdes) (version 2) | ecosystem: Environmental > Aquatic > Marine > Intertidal zone >...
CAGATTCATGGCTTCGCCTATTCCTACCCCGAGTATTGCCCGACCGTTTGACAGGACATCGCAAGTGGCTGCTCTCTGAGCTAAAGCAGCTGGATGGCACCGGTAGGTGTCGCTTACGCCGCTGGCGAGTTTGATTCTCTTTGTCTTTACTGCAAGGGCGCAGATGGTGCTCCATGCTTCTAGGGCATCCCAGCGTCGGACTCCTGTGGCCACCAGATGGTCAGGCATCCAGTAGGAGTCGAAGCCGATCTTCTCTGCGAGGAGCGCGGTGTCGTGTATGACTTCCCAGGGATAGTTGGGTCCTTCAACACCAAACTTCACTGATTCATGGGGACTCATCTAAAAGTCCTACCTCACGCTCTTATGCATTGGCTTACGCTTTTCTGAACTCGTAGGTGATTCTCCCGTTAGGCAACTGCAATGGTGCAAGCTTAAGATCCATGCCGATATGGACTTCGCTTTCGTTGAGGTTCTTGTTCAAGCCCGCATAGACGTTCACGCCTTCTTCGCACCGTGCTAGAGCCAATGTGTAGGGCAAATCCTCTTGGAAACCAGTCGGGGCGAAATGTGCTGTGGTATATGTGATCAGTTTGCATCTTCCGCTTAGCTTCTCCCACGTCATGTCCGTTGACAGATCTCGTGGGCAGTCAGCTCTCGGAGGGAAGTAGAGTTGGCCGCATCGGCGGCATCTGGTTGCCATGATCTTTCCTTCCTCAAGGTGCTTTACGAAGTCTGCTACTTTTGCTTCAGAAATGTAGCCGATCTTTCCGAATTTGTCAAAGCTCATAGAGGTTCACCTTCTAAGTATTGTCACGTTTCCGTAGAGTCCAACTCCTCCGATGTTATGTACCAAGCCGACTTCCGCGCCGTTTACCTGGGTCTTGCCAGCCCTTCCCTGGAGTTGGAGCACAACTGTTCTGAGCTGGGAGCCTCCTGTGGCCCCAATTGGGTGTCCTTTGGACAGCAATCCGCCGTCGATGTTCACTGGGATTTTGCCGCCTATGTACGTCTGTGACTCTTCGATAAGCTTGCCGCCTTCGCCGGGTTTGCAGAATCCCAGATTCTCGTAGGCCATTATCTCGGCGATTGAGAAGCAGTCATGAACCTCTGCTACATCCACGTCTTTCGGCTGGATATGAGCCATCTTATAGGCCTGCTTTCCAGCCTCTACGGCGCAGTTGAGACCTGCCAGGTTAGTTCTGCCCGTAGTAGATTGTGTATCACTCGCCGCCCCTATTCCCACAATCCAAACCGGAGAATCTGTTATCTTCTTAGCCTTCTCTTCGTTTGCCAGAATTATGCAGGAAGCGCCATCAGCATTTGCACAGCAGTCAAACATCTTTAGCGGGCTTGCTATAACTCTGGCGTTTAGGCATTCTTCCAGAGTTACGGCTCTGCGATACATGGCCCTAGGGTTCAGGAGCGAGTATTTCCCGCTCTTGACCTTGACCTTTGCCAGTTGCTCTTCGGTGGTTCCGTATTTCTGCATGTGCGCACGGGCGAACATCGCGTACCCGGCTGGCATCATTGTGCCGAAAGGGGATTCCCATTGTATGTCCGCGCCTCTACCCATTCGCTCTTGGGTCTCTGCTGATGAGATTTCTGACATCTTTTGGAAACCTATCACAGCAACCATGTTGTGGAGACCGGATTTTATGAAGGCGTATGCAACTTTCACTCCAGTACTGCTTGAAGAGCAGATAGACTCGGCTAAGAAGGTTGGCTGCGGGTTCAAACCGAGATACTCGGCTATCAGCCCAGCCGGAGACCTCTGCTGATCATACTCCGGGGCGGAACAGACGATGGAGGCTTCTATCTCATTAGGACTGAGCTTCAAGTCTTCTAGAGAATCCTTGAAAGCTTCGAAACATAGCTCTCGGATGCTCATCCCACAGTTCCTACTGAAAGGGGTCTGGCCTACTCCTACAACTGCAACCTTCATCGAAGATTCCTCTTGAACGTGGTAGCTCATCCGGTTCATATAAGATTATTGTGAACGGCTTCCATATGAAAACGCAGGCTGTTTCCAATTCTCAGCGAGTTCCTCAGCCCAAGCAAGTTTTAAATACATACCTGATCAATCACACTGACGTGATGTGGTAGATATGCCTGAAAAGGAATACGATTGGTATCCCGCTGAAGATCCGAAAGAGTGGCGAACTATCAAGTACGATCCCAACTGGTACGATCACACGGCAATGATCGCTATCAACAATCCTGAGGAAATGAACTCTTACATCCTTGGGACCCTCAAAGAGTTGTATACCGGTTACGAGAAGGCAATGGGAGATGACTCAGTGCAGTTTATAGTCATGACTGGCATAGGCGATAAAGCCTTCTGCACCGGTGGAAACGTGCATGAGTACGCCGAAATATATAACAAAAAGCCGTGGAAGTTCTGGGAGTGGGGAGAATTCTATGGCAGAGTCTTTGACATGATAATGCACTGTGGAAAACCAGTGATCGCCCGAGTGAACGGGGCAGTAGCAGGTGGTGGCTGGGAGTTCGTCACTTGCTGTGACCTTGCAGTCGCAGCCGATCACGCCAGGTTCATCTCCCCTGGCCCCAGAGTCGGCATGACCTCGATCGGAGGATTGTCTCAATGGCTTCCGTTGCATATGAGCATCAAGAAGTCGGCCGAAATGGTTCTTCTAAGTTCACAGATAAACGCCGAAGAGGCCCTCAAACATGGCGTTGTGAACGATGTAGTACCAATGGATAAGCTGGACGACAAGGTGAAGGAATACCTCGATCGGATGAAAAAACTGTCCCCATCTAGCCTCTGGTATTACAAAGTTCATCATAACTGGTGGAAAGAGCTGGTCTGGCGCCCCACCTGGGAACACGGAAAAGCCTGGTTCGCCCTCAACCTTGGCTCAATGGAACCCACCGAAGGCTTATGGGCCTTCAAACAGAAGAGAAAAACAGAGATGGAAAAGATCCGATCCTTCATCGCCGCGGGAGGAGACCCGAGGGTTCCTTACGGGCCCTACATGACTAAATGCGAGAAGTGCGGTGCAGAATACCTACCAATGGAATCCAAGTATTGCTTAAGCTGCGGCGCTAAACTCAAGTAAACGGGGGCTGGAGACGCCCTCTTCCACCTCACCAAGGAGAACAGTTTTAGAGAGCTACCACTATTCAATAGTTTCCATAACATGTCAGAGGTAGCTATAAGTCGCTTCAAGAGTCGACGAGTTCGATTGACGTGAACAAGACAACGACCAACATTACTGAGAATTTAGGACAGAGTGTTGGACCCGAAAGCGTTCTCTCTGATATCGAAGACCTCTATGTCTATTCTCATGAACAGCTTTTCAGAAAACAGCAATTTCCTGAACTCAACCTTGTCGTGAGAGTCAGCTCCAATGAACAAGCGCAGCGAGTACTGGAATTGTCCAAAAAATACAATTTCACAGTAATACGCAGAAGCGCTGTTCAACCAGAAGTCTTCAAGTCTACTCATTCTCCAACAGTCATGATTGACGATGCCATTCCTCCGAACCTCGAGATTCTGAACGAGGCAGACGAAAAGGAGCGGATGGCAGAAAATGCCAAGGAAATTTCCAGGGCTGGCCATGGCACGTTTAGAAATTTTGCCTTGGCCCTCAAGACACTCTTTATGAAAATGCCAGCCAGCAGATGCCTAGAGTGCACCCCATGCAGTGGTTACTGCACAGTGACGCCATCCTTTAACGGAGTTGAGACATGGTCCTCGAAGGGAAGAGCATTGCTGATACGGGGATTCTCCAGTGGAGAACTGCAGCCCTCTAAGAAGCTGATAGATGTTGTTTATACGTGTAGTCTCTGCGGGCTTTGTTTCGCTGAGTGTTTTGAAGACACGCATGTCAAGAAGGCCATTATGGAGGCTCGGCGGCATCTGTCCAGGAAAGGTCTGACTCCTGATTTGTTCACTACGACTGCAAAGAATATACTCGAGACAGGCGACGTCGGTGGAGCGCCAGCCGCTGCTAAGCGTCGTGACTGGATGACGGATCTCTCAGCCAAGCCCCTAGACAAAGCTGATGTTCTCTATTGGGTTGGCTGTGTCGTGGCCTCTCGCACGCCGAACACTGCTAAGGCGGTCGTTAATGTTTTGAGCAAGGCTGATGTGAGTTTCTCGATGCTGGGTGAGAAGGAGGGTTGCTGCGGCTACGTTTTGCTGGCTTCTGGTCTGTGGAAAGAAGCGAAGGACGTGGCTTTGCGTGTGGTTAGGCGGGTCAGAGAGACCAGAGCATCGGTTCTGGTCACTTCTTGTGCAGGTTGCTACTACACCTTTTCCAAGCTGTATCCAGAAGTCTTGGATGTTGACTTGCCAGTTGACATCATGCATGCTTCTCAGTTTGCTAGAAACTTGATCAAGGGTGGCCAGCTTGGTCTGGAACGACTGAATCTTGAATTGACCTATCATGATCCTTGTTCGCTTGGGCGACACAGCGAAGTTTTCGACGAGCCGCGTGACGTTCTGAAAGCGGTGCCTAATTTGAGGCTAGTTGAGATGCCGTTAAGCAAGAAGCGTGCTCGGTGTTGCGGGGCGGGAGGTGGACTTTGGTCTTTCAATTATCAAGCAAGCGGTGACGCAGCTTATACTAGACTTGCTGATGATGTTCTGCCCATGGAGGTGGATACACTCGCAACGGCTTGTCCAACGTGTCATGTTAATCTTCGCCATGCCTCCATCAAGAAGTCGCTGGGTATAAGGATTTATGATATCATGGAGATTCTTGAAAGAGCCTTAGTGACATCTTAGTATTCACAACGTTGTGGCATTTCCGGATGCCCTTAACTCCTTTTCTAGAGCAGACTTTCAGAAGCCTTTTATTTCAACAATGCGCATGATACTTTCATTAGAGGAAGGAGAAGATTATGAGAAACAGGCTAAACACAAAACCTAGCAGCATTTCTGCAAGTATCATGTTGACCGTGATATTACTTTCGGTGACATTCGCTGTTTTACCGACCTCAAATGCGGTCTTGGGAACGGGCCCAGCTACGGGAGCTATTTGGACAACAGACCCTGATGGAGGACGAGTTAACGGAAACTTGTACGATAAAGCCAAAGACGTTCACTTGGCGGGAGGACCACACAAGAAGGGGACAGCCGGTCTTCCAGATGGCAACTACTACTTCCAGGTTACCGACCCTGCCGGAAAGATGCTACTCAGCGAGGATGCCCCCGCCGACAGAATGTTCACAGTTGAGAACGGAATCATGACCGCTGCCAACCCTCCTGGAACCCATGCGTGGAACCTTGACGAAACCCGTGGCGAAGGCATAGTAGTGCAGCTTTGGCCATTCACATTCACGCCTAAGACGGGCGGCGTGTACAAGGTCTGGGTGACTCACGAAGACAATTACAACTATCCTGATGGGTGCTTCGGTTTTATCCCGTCGCTGTCAAAGACTGACAACTTCAAGGTCGGCCGAGCGATTGCACGCGTTGAAGTCCCAAAATACTTCGAGCTCTGGGTGACTAATGAGATATCTTGGCCCGAAGATGCGGAATTCTGGGTCAACTACACAGTCGCTGGGGACGAAGGACCGATTCTGCCATGGGCCGAGGGACGATTAATCTACGATCGAACTGAAGGTGGATATGACATCTACCGTGACGAAGCAACCTTCGCGTTGGGCACCTCCATCTATTGGAAGTTCTTCATAAAACGGGTAGTCACTGGCACTATCATATGGTTCTCTGAAATCTATGGCCCTGAGCTGATCGAAGAAGAGGGCATGGTGAACAAGGAGTACGCGAGAGAGACGCTGGGATTGACCGATACTAGCGACAACCGATGCGAATTGTCATCGTTTCGCGTCGTGTTCACGCCTTGCAATGATGGTTCTGGATTGTACAAGTTGTCTTCGACGAACCCGGGTTCGTTCTACTACAATGTACTGAAGTTCGGAGAAGCTGGCAACGATGTCGTGATAACCGTAAGCCTGCCGCCTGATGGCGCAAACGATGAAGCCATTGATTCGCCTAACTTCGTATTCCATCACAGCTACATAGGAAGCACACCGGTAGTGGATTTCCACGTCTATGCGGGAAGGCTGTCATCTCCCTGCGGTAGTCAGTTCGTCCCAGACCCAGGATCGGACATCACCAATCAATTCAACATGGACGTGCAAGATGATAAAAACGCCATAATTTCGGGACAGATGCCCGACTCTGAAGAACTCTTGGTGACCGTGCATATTGACTATCTGATCAGCGCTTCACTGACATGGAGTGAAGTTCAGTCATTCAACGATTTCACGTACATTCTTGGCGCATGGGTGGAATTCTCCGGGTTCGGAGTAACACAAAGGATCCCTGCCATCTATTGACAATTGTGACGCTCAATTCTCATTTCCCCTTTCTTTTTTCTATATCACATCTTAAATGCAGCCCAGATTTCGCATGTGCTTTTGGCGACCGCTCGAAGCCGAGGGCTATTTTTTCCATGTGTTCAAATGCTCCCAAACGCTTTTGATGTGCCATCTTTCGAAGATTCAATGGCGAAACCTTTCTCTTTCATCAAGCAGCTTCAATTGATCGACCAATCGGGGAGTCGCAGGGAAAGTCAAACAAGTTGAAGCGAAAAGGGTTGCAGTGGACACTCTGGCGGCACTTGTTTACCGATTTCACGATCCCACAGAACGAAAAACTGTGGTTGTAGACTTGATTGATTCCTTGAAAGACCTGGGAACCACAAGTCTGGTAACCACCGAGCTTCAGTATCTGGGTCTGGAAAGGAATGCTTTGGAAGAGGAATTCCTTGTTCACGAAGTCATCGTGATGCAGACGCTGTTTTCCGGAGGAACACCAATAAGAGCGATGCAAATCGAAAAAATGAGAGAAGCCAAAGTCAGTCCAAGCCTTTCACCATATTCGATTAGTCAGAACGGTGTAGTAGTCTTTCCTGATGCGCGGGTTTTTGAAGAGAAGTAATTCTTAACTGCTCCCGATGGCACTCGAAAGGCGTCTGCGTTCTTTTCATGTCTGCATTTTTTCCCTTCTCAGAGACAATTCGTCCTCTAGATACCTCTGGTTATACATCTTTTTGATCTTCAGGAATTTTCTTGACCCTCTTTTGGTTTCTTTCTCACAGATGTTGATCTCCCCCTCGAAAAGACCGAGAATTGCATGCACTTCCTCCTGAGGATGCATCCGGGGATTCATCACCGCCAGAGTGGTGAAGCCTTTTGATCTCAGGTCTGGGATGAGTCCCGCTAGCCATCTTCTGGTTGTAACAGCATGATGTTGCAGCAGAACATCCGAGATGACCTCGATACAAGCCCTTCTGGGGCCCGTGGCCGAGTCTTTCAATCCGCGAAAAGCCGAGATCAAGGCAATCTCGATGTCAGTCAGGTTTTCCACTCCCTTCAGTTTGAAAACGTTAGGTAGGCTCTTTATCATCGTATCTGCTCGAGGATTACAAACGAAAAGGTAAAAGTTCGGCTGAAACTCCTCCGCTAGAGCTCTCACCCCACTTGCCTCTATGGTAACGAAAAACGTGATCTGCCCCTCTTTCGCCCCAGCTTCAAGAAAGCTCTTAATCAGTGAGTCGCGCTCGTCGCAAGAGGGTGCGGTCAAAACTACAGCGTAGTTCTCAGGTATCCCGCCAAACATTAAGTTGTCGACGTCTGCATATCCCGTGGTTATACGACCGGGAAGAACGACTTCTGATACCATAATTGCCACAGGTTCGAGCCCGCGTAGCATCTTATTCCCGTTTTCGTCCATGCAAACGATTCGTGGCGTTATTTCAAATGTACCTTTGTCAAATGGCTTCAGGACGAGTTTGATCTCCTCGGTCTCTAGTGGATCAAGCCGCTTTCCTCGCATGTCGAGATATGCATCTTCGACGTGGCAGTAATCAGGTGCAGCTACCAGCTGGAAGCCGGGAGGGAGGATTTCCTCGGTCTTGGCTAGTAGAACAGCTTCTTTCCCGACGTTCACAATCTGCATTTCTAGGTTGAAGTCTTCTCCAATTCTGATTTCTTTCTCATGTTGGATCAATTTGGCCTGAACGTCTGCACGTTCGAATCTTTCTATACCAACGGCCATTTCTTCACTCGGAGTCAGGGTGACGAAACTAGCTGTTGATGACGTTATTGTTGGTGCATGTAGGACTTCACTCAACGATACAGCTAACTCTCTTTCCTCTCTGACCCTCTCAATAAGCTTCTGGACCTGTTCGGTTTTTTCAGGATGCTTTGCCTTCATGTAGGATTTGGCTGAAGTCTGTAAGACTCTTTCAGCCATTGTGTAAAGTCTTGCCTCTTTGTCCGGGTCGGTTTCCCTCTTGGCGTTGTCCATATAGACGTAAGCGTCGAAGAGACGTTGCGTAGCCTTAGCGTATTCTGAAGACGTTTCGAAGCCTGCTTTGAGGTAATAGTTTGCTGCAGTCTCTATGTGCTTCTTGGTTGCCAAGTACATCGTTGTATCCCTTGTGATTTCGAATTCTGTTCCTGCTTCTAGGGCCTTGCAGAAGCTGCTGTGGGCTAGAGCGAGCAGGCTTGTCGGCTGGTCGAGGGTGTGTTCTTGAGCTTGCTTGAAGAGTTCCGCTGCCTCTTCATACAATATTGGTGAGGCTCTTACTTCGGCTATCATCATTTTTTCCCAGGCTTGACAGAGGCAGACTAGTAATTCTAGTTCTTTGCGTGTTTGCTCTGACTCGACTTCTGCTATCAATTGGAACGTTTCAGCTGCAGCTCTGTAATGCTTTGAGCTTGCCATATGATCGCCCTGCTGATCGAGGATCTTTGCTTTTTCAACGGCGATTCTTCCGAGACAGTATTTCCCTCTTGTGTTTGAAGCTGTGATGAGCCGGTTGGCTAGATCTCTTTCATCTGCACTCTCAATTCTATCTAACTTAGCTCGAATACTTCCCTTGGCTTCGCGGAAGAGCTCAGTTGCTTTCGTGAAGGCCTCTATTGACTTCACGCCATTTTCTTCTCTACTCAAAGATTCCGCTTTTTCCAGAAGCGACCACGCCAGGAAGTTTGAAGACAGGTAGCTCCACAATTCCGATCGCTTGAGCAAGTCCGCGGTTTTTTCGTAGTGTTTCATTGCAGCGGTATGATCTGCATTATTATGGGCAGATTTGGCGCTTTCGATTTCACTCCATGCTTTCATGTAGGCTGCGTAGTCAAGATAGAAGTCAGCAAAGTGCGGGATTCTTAGAGCAGCGGCCTTATACTCTGCAAACGCGTTTTCGAAGGTTCTACTGGCGTTCTGGTGCTCACCTAAGCGGTCTTGGTTGCTTGCGATTCTCCAGTAGGACTCTGCGACACGACTCGGCAGGTTGACTCTCTTGAACATCTCCGCAGCATCATTGTAAACTTCGATTGCTCTACTCAAAATTCTCTCATCATTTGTCATCAGATACAGTTCGTTCAGTATTCCTCCACACCAGTCTTCGAACCTTGCTGCGGCCACAATACGGGTTGGCACAGGACGTGCTGAGATCTCCTTCTTGCAGTGCGACAAGCCCTCCTTAATATTCCTGATGGCGTCTTCAAGAAAGGATATTTTCTTGTCTCTATCCGTTTCTACTCTGGCTAACTCTGCCTTTATTGACCCCTCATAGTTCTTACCAACGCCGCGAATCCAATCATTGAATGGGAACACTCTTTCTACAATGTTGATGTATTCCTTTCTGTGTCTCAAAGCTTCTTCTAGTAGCTTTTTCTTTTCTTCTTTTCTCTCTAGATCGGAATAAAAGTGCAGTGCCTTGCTTAGAGCGTGAAGAGTAGCAAACATAGCCTCGGGTGACCCTGAACGAGTTGCATGCGTTAACCCTTGGCGTCCAATATCCACCGCCTTTTCCAATATGGCACGCTTTTCTGCCGAACTGCTCAGAACATCACGCGCCAGAGACGAGTAAGTTTCAGCATAGAATAGGTAGGTCCCGGCGATGAAGTAGTCTTGAAGGATCGGTTGAAGGAAGTGTGTGGCGTCTTCAGCATGTTTAATGACCATTTCATGCCCTTCCCTCTTTTTGTTGGGGTCGCCCTCCCTTAGAATCATCCAATTTGTCACAAATGCAAGGACGTAAAACGCAACTCCCTTCAGATAGACATCTCTCGCAATCTCTGCTTGTTTTAGCATTTCCTTGGCATATTTTAGTGCCGATTCGGTGTCTTGTGTGAAAAGAAGGGTGCAAAAGGCTGCAGCCCAATTCACCATGGCAGCGTAGTAAGGGTTATCAACCTCTCTCGAGAGTTCTAACGCCTTCTTTGAGTAACTCAAGCTCCTTTGCATAAGTTCTTTTTTCTTCTCTTCCTGTTCACTAACGTTTGCGGCATACCAGTTCTGAAGACTCGCCGTAAAATAAGCACGGAGAAGTTCACTCTTGTTGCTGAGCTTTGACAGAACTGAAATGGCCTTGGAAGCGTAACTTGTTCCTTCTTGGGCGATGTCTCTCATTTCTGTCCAGTCAGACGCGACATATAACCTTTCAAGAAGACACATCAATAAGTCGTTACACATATTTCCGTAAGCCTGTTGATCCCCGGCATTTTCGTACGCTTCTAGGCTCTTGTTTCCCAATGAACGGCATTCATCGAGCATTTCTCTCTTCTCTGAAGGACTAGATGCCAGCCAAGAACGCAGATAAGCGGCAGCAGCATTACACTGAGAAATCTGACCTACGGCTTTCGAGTCACCTTCCTTTTCGAAAAACTCTGCAGCACTCTTGTAGGCTTCCACCGCAAGCTGTCTACGTTTCTTGAAATCTGCTAAGTCTTCAACTTGCGTAGAAGCCCGACTGTAGCAAAAACCTATTCTTTCCCAGGTTTCTGCTGCCAAGGAGTCAGTTATCGACTCGGAATGCAACGCTTTTTCATAGGATTTTGCTGCTTTTAACCAGTCCCAATTCTTCTCTTTCGCTCTTTCGGTGACAGGCTCCATGCCGCGTTCAGAAGACAAAGCGTATCTATTCTAATTCGGATTTCGGGGTATGAAAAACTTTCGTACTCTAGTAAATCGTCAATTGGTTTCACCGCGCGCGTTAAGGAGTTAAGAGTTTCTGCATTACCTCAGAGAATCTCTCGGCTGCCTTACGCATTTTCATCATATTCGCTCTTGTTACCTTGACGAATTGTAGGGCTCGTGGGTCACAGAATCTCGCGCACGCAGGGTCTCCCTCGCATAGGTCACACTTCAAGATTTTCCCGGTCAAGGTATCTATTCCAGCTCCAGCAAAGGGACAATACAGCACGCAAAGTCGGCATCCCACGCAGAGGTCATAGTCAATAACTACTGCACCAGTTTTCTCGTCCCGCTTTATCGCGCGGACCGGACAAACCGTCTCACAGATCGGAGCTTCACAGTGCAAACAGACGACGGGTATGTATAAGCCAGCCGCCTCCCACTTCGCAACGTGAACCCTTGCCCTCGCCGGATTGCAGACCTTCTCATGGTGCATCGAACAAACGGTCTCGCATATCCGGCATCCCGTGCATTTCTCAGGGTCTATGAACAAGATCTTCTGCAAACCTTTCAACCTCCACGCTAAACCATGTGCGTTGGCTCTGCAGTAAGTCCCAACTTTGCCAAGGTCTTCTTCATAGGCACGCCATTTTTGTTCCAGCCGTGAAGCGCATAGTACTCGTCCAGCATGGCTTCAAACTTTTCCTCATCTATCTTTCTGCCTTTGGCGATTGGCAAGCCGATCGGAGTCGGCTCCTGAAAATATCGTTCAGGCAGTCTGTCATCTTTTCTTGTGAAGCCCTCGCGTAGATTGAATATTCTCTCCAGCGTGTAGATACGTTCTCCTATTTGCATGAGTTGCGCCTTCGAGAATTTCATGCCCGCAGCAAGTTGAATTAGTCTCGAGAACTCCTCCCATTTTGGCGCATGCACTGCGCAGAAGACTGTTTGGAATTTGCACGTGCCTATCGAGTCTGTGACAGCGTATAGAAGTTCTTGCCACCAGATCATCCGGCTCTTGCCTTCATAAGAAGTGTAATCTGAAGCAACCGGTCCGCCATACAATTCTTCAAGAAACTCCTCGGGCAGGCCATACATGTCGATCGCTGGGCGACTGCGCAGATGGTCACTTCCCCGGGTAGCTGTTGCGATACCTAACGCGAAGCTCGGCGTAGGCCGCTCATCCGAGTGAAGATTGCTCATACCCTTGACTTGAATAGCATAATACGCGGAGTCGCCGCCAACTTTGTCAATTGCGCCATGAAACCCATTTGCCAAAACATCGCCGAAGCCTTCTCGCTTGGCGATTTGACGTATTAACGCGAACAAGGCTTCATCGCTGCCCCAGTCCAGCTTTAAGCCTCCAGTCGTCTTGTCGTTGATGAGCCCTTTCTCGTAGAGTTCCATTGCCCAGGCGATGAGTCCTCCTGTTTCAAGTGTATCCAAGCCATGTTTGTTTACCAGATGATTTGCCACAAGAACCGTTTCCATTTTTTTGCAGTTAACCATAGTTCCGAAGGCGCCTAGTGACGTGTATTCTGGGCCTTCGCCGAAAAGGGGCGCGTAAGGTCCGTCCTCTAAGACGTAGCGATGTCGACAGTGAACCGAGCAGCCGTAGCATCCTGCTGTGCCTATTGAGTAGCGGTCGATGTTTTCAGGTTCTAAGTCTTGTCCGTCTTCCAGCAGGTTCAGCTGAAAGTTCTTCGTCCTTATCAGTCCAGTAGTGTTCGTGTTGCTGAAGATTATCATCGTGCCCCATCGGGACTGAGCTTTAGCCCAACGAGTGCTGGTTATCATGTCGTTCATCTCTTCACAGTAATCAAGGAGCCTCTCCGGCTGAGTGAATTCAAGATCCATCGTTCCTCTCGCTGCAATCGCCTTAAGATTCTTCGAGCCCATAACACAGCCCATACCAGTTCTTCCAGCAGAGTTTTTCATTCCCGTCCGCACATTGGCGAATTTCACCAGATTCTCCCCAGCTTCCCCAATGACCAAGCTCTTTATGTCTTCGTCCCCATGATCTTGCCTTATCGCCGCTTGCGCTTCAATCGTGTCCTTTCCCCAAAGATAACCAGCGTCTCTGACTTCGATCTCGCCGTCCTGCACCCAAACATAGGCTGGCTTCTTAGACCTACCAGAAATCACCAGATGATCGAAGCCTGCAAAGCGCAGTTCTGGTGCGAAGAAGCCCCCTATGTTTGAATCGCCAACTGCGCCTGTTAAAGGTGATTTGGCTGCTATGTCGCATCTGCCAGACCCTAGACATGGAATTCCCCCGAGCAATCCAGCCCCTATGAACAACACATTTTCACGGCTTAAAGGATCTATTCTTGGTCTCACATGGTTGAAGAGAAGGTACATGTCAATGCCCCTGCCCCCTAGGTAAAGCTGACGCACCACCTTGGGAACTGGTTTCTGGACAACCTTTCCAGTTGAGAGGTTGATGTAGGCTATCTTTCTATTCGAAACCATTCTTGTTTTCCTCTACTTGATATGTTTCTTATGCACGTCCTCGAATCTTGGCTTGCGTTCGTGTAGGCCAAGAGATGCGATATCTTGTTCTGCAGCTTGGGCATGTTGCCTCTTCGGAGTTTGGTTGAACTTCGAAACGTTTTAGACAGTTTAGACATCTAACCTGGCTCATGCAGCTCCCCTTATCCACCGCCAACCGGAACAGTTATCATCACAACATCCTTGTCTTGAAGTTGGAGATCTGGCTTTCTTATGCTCTTGCCGTTTACCATGACAAGCGTATCGAGACTGATCTGACTGGTTTTTGGGTCAATTATGCTGTTGAACTCTTTTCCATATTTCTTTGCCAAGGCATCGAGCATATCGCGTAGTGTAGATTCAGAGTCCACTTCCTGCAGAATTTCTCTTTGCCCTGCGATCTCCTTGAACATTGCGTGTAGTAGAACTTTCACGTGTACTGTCACAGCATGGCTCACTCATCAGGTTTTTTATGCTATATAGAATAGCAATTACTCCATTTTATTCCTTCTTTCTTCACTTTTCTTACAGAGTTCAGAATACTTCAATCCACTGAGTAACTTATAAAGCAATTCGATATAGAATCACGCGCAGTAGATAGAAGTTTTAGGTCGCGCTAGATGTGTTAAACTATGACATTCAAGGTTCTTATGAAAGACCAAATTAGATATTGGGTTCTTGATGTTCTTTCTGGACACTGCTTTGGGGAGAGACGTCCAGATAATCCCAGAATTATCATTTTGAGTCCTTGGATTAAAGACGTGCGACTCGATATGGACAAGAAATTCAGAAGTCTAGACGAAGAATTTTTTACGCATGTTTATGGAATAAGCTCCATTAATTTACCATATGCATTATTAGCTGTGAAGCTTGATTTTGGGGCAGACATTGACATTGTCACACTTCCGCCGACAAAGAAACATCATGGTGAAAGAACTTCCGAAGTCATGGATCTTCTCGATTTCTTGGATGAAATAGGCTGCAACGTGTATACGAACGACGACTTACACTCGAAACTAATTCTCAGCAATGATATCGCCCTACTTGGTTCATTCAATCTTTCGTTTCCAGCGCTCTGGGGCAGAGAAGAGGTCGGTGTCAGCATTGATGATTTGGAGAACATGAAAATCCTTGAGAATTACGCAGGCAACGTTTTGGTTTCAAGCAGACCCTATGGGTTTACAGTGAAATGCAGACAACATGAATTTCATCTCGGTGGAGATAGAGCTGCAGAAGAGATGGTCAAAATCCTCAATGGAGATGGTCACATCACCAAAGACCAAGAAAAGAGAGCACTGGAAAGAGACCCCATCAAACACAACCCGATTAACTCTGTTACAAGAGGATGGCTACTTGAGGAGATGGTGCGCAGAAACCTAGCAGGAGAACCAGAAATGAGTAGGCCTGTCTCGGGAGAGGACATCCGTGAGTTTCATTACTTCCTCTTGAAACCTGGAGATGCAACTTCTCATGATATGATACAGCTTGCAGCTTCCGACCTTAAAGCTTTTTATATCAGGTTTCTACTTGCATTTCGAAAAGGTTACCCAGAAAAGATGTTAGGGTTTCTGAAGCTGCTTTTCAACTATCAAGGAAAGAACGAAGTGGGTGAGGTCCTAGATTTTCTTGAAACCAAACTTGCGAGAACCCATGTACCTAAAATCAGTCCTATTATAAAGCCGTTTCCGACAGAAGAATAGTTATTTGTGGAAACTGAAGGCGAAGACTGCGATCATATGTGACCTAAATGGGGCAAAGGACTTACTTTCGCTCAAAAATACTCGCGCGGACATTTTTATATAACTTATATATTTCGTATATGCAGAACCAACAACGAGGAACATTGCTTGGAGATCAGAAAACTACAGAAAATCAGAGGAGGGAGTTTTACTCTAACACTTCCAAAACAGTGGGTTGAGAAGAGAGGACTTGCGACTGGCGAGCAAATCGCTGTTTCAGAGGAAGAAGATGGCTCGCTAAGGCTTCACCCATTGGAACGGGCAACAGAGAAACCTCTAAGAGTAGTTCTGGCCCTTGAAGATTACCCTGACCTAACTGCTCTCGAGTATTGTATCGAAACTTACTACATTCAAGGAAGCAACCAGATCAACATCGTTTCCGAAAAGATCATCCCAGCGGAACAAAAGCGCAGGCTCAAACAGCTCCGCATGGAATTGCCTGGCGTTGAAGTATCAGAAGAAGCTGCAGATAAGCTGAGTTTTCAGGTCCTTATAGATCCTACAACTTTCTCCTTGGAATCGCTTATAGAGAAAACTTCTTCCTTTTCGCGTCATTTGCAGGAAGACGCTGTAGAATCAGTTCTGAACTGGAACTTCGCGCTTGCCAAAGAAGTTATCGAACGAAGCAGAGAGGCGCAACGCCACTATCGCATGACCATTCGACAGGTAGCACTCTCCAGCATGAACAGAGGCATAGCAGAAAGAGTTGGCGTGAAAAACTGCCGTGAGTGCACGACTTTTGCATTGATAGCCCGCGACCTCAGTAGACTGGTCTACCACTCCTCTTCGATTGCCAGGCATATCTTATCTCTCGAGAGAAAGGAGAAGGCTAGCTCAGAAATTCTGCAGACAATTGCAGAGATGTCTAAGATTGCACATGAAATGCAGAAAGAGGCCGTTCAAGCCTTTCTTCAAGCGAATTATCCCCTTGCGATTGCGGTATTTGGAAAAATGAGGTCTATGAGGAAGAAAGAGGAGGCTCTGCTGAAGATGATTCTAGAGAAGACAGAAGATATGGATACTGCAGTTGCACTGAGTATGATAGCTCGTGACTTGCGTAGAATCGCGGGATATGCAGTTGCTGTGGCTGATGATGCCATGAACAGAGTGTTGACACCAACCGAGTTCTGAAAGGTTAATGCGATCTAGCGATTGCTGAAATGAGGGAAACAGAGTGGAATCCGTGAAGAACAGATGTGACTGGTGCAACCATGAGACTGGATCAAAACGCTTTGTATTCTATGAAGTGGCTCATCAGGACAGAAAACACAGATTTGGAATCTTCTGTATCCAGTGCACAATCGAACTTCTCGACCGATTGAAAGGCAAGCTTGAATGGTTTCACGCAGAAGGTGATTGGCGCGGATATATTCGTCCCGAAGCGAGATCCAAACTAGAGCAGACCAATCTCATCCATTCAAACCATAACACTCAATCCATAGAGATAAATCTGGATGGGCGAAAAAGCAAAAAAGTTGGGGGAATGGAAATTCTGGAGATTTTAAGCGAAATAAGCCGTAATACTGAGTGAACGCGCAATTTCCGTCTTGTTCAGCCTATCTAGCGCACTTTCTAGAAATCAGGCGTGAGGACGACTCTCTTCATCAGTTTTCCCCCACGGGCTTCCTCGAAAGTCTGCCTGATCGTGCTCATCGGCCGAGTTTCGACGAATGGCTCAATCTTGATCGTCCCATCAAGAACCCACTTCAGCACCTCAGGATAGTGCTTAGGCGGACACCCCCAGCTGCCTATAATCTCAGCGTCGAAAGCCATGAGTCTCGATATCATGTACTGGTTCACCGTTGCACTGTAGCCCACAACGATCAACTTACCCACGAAAGACAAGAGGTTGAGAGCCATCTCTTGGCCCGGTCCGCTTCCAGTAACCTCGAATATCTTCCAAAGGTAGTTATGCGGCAGCCCATTAGCTTTGCACGTCTCTCGAAATTCGTTCCGAACAGCTCTTGCGTCCTTGTCTGTAGAGTTAATCACGAAATCAGCGCCATATTGGAGAGCCCTTTTCAGCCTTTCGGGGTTGCGACCTATGCCGATGACCGTGCTGGCACCAAAGGCCTTCGCTAGTTGAGCAACATAGCTACCGAGCCCACCTGTCACACCAACGATGACCACGTTGTCTCCCTCTTTGAGTTCGGCTCTCAGACACGCTTGGTAAGGAGATGTGATGGCGTCAGCTACAACGGCTAACTCAGCTAATCTGAAATTCCCACGGGCCTCCACGGGACAGAGGTCTCTTGAAGGCACTGGGATATGACTTGCGAAGCCTCCGTAGACTCCAAGGCTGTTTCCCGGCATCTTCTGAACAAGACATCGATTTTCCCTTCCAGCATTGCAGATAGCACAGTTGTTACACGGCATAACAGCTGGCACTATGACTTCCTTGCCTATCCACTGATCATCGCCAGCCACAACGACGCCACTTATCTCATGTCCAAGCGTGAGAGGAGGCGCACTTACTGTCGGAACACCAAGATAGAAATAGCCAATGTCGGTGTGGCAAACGCCGCAGCCAGCTATTTCGATCAGCACTTCTCCAGGTTTGAGATCTGGAACTGGAATCTCAGTCTTTTTGAGCTTTCCTTCAGCAACCTTTCCGGTTTCCTTGTCTTTGCTCCAAGGCTGAGTCATCTGCCAAGTCTGTATCTTATTTGGCGTTTCCAAAATCTTATCACCTTATCTAGGCATCTTATGTAGCGTGCATATATAACTTCCCAGAATCCATCACTCGATACTTATGCCTGTGCTCAATCTGGCGATATCAAGCAAGACCGTGGGCTGTTGTGCAATAATAGTTTTATATATTGGCTTGGGTAGCATATACGAAGGCGAAAAGGCAATGGGCAAGCGAATCCGTGTACAAAGACGTGGTAGAGGCTCATCCACGTTCAGAGCTTCAACCCACAAAAGGACAGCTCCGGTGCAATATCTGCCCATTTCAAAGAGAGAACTCGAAGGAGCCTTCAACGGCGAGATCCAAGATATCTTCCACGAGCCTGGAAGAGGCGCTCCACTGGCCTTGGTCAAACTTGAAACTGGCGAATCTTACTATACGGCTGCTCCAGAAGGAGCCTACGTCGGTCAGCAAGTCCAGATGGGAAGTAAAGCCCCAATCGACATAGGCAGCGTGCTGCCTTTACAGCATGTCCCAGATGGCACAATGGTATGCAACATCGAACGCACACCAGGCGACGGCGGCAAGATCTCACGTTCCTCAGGTTCCTACGCGCTTGTAGTTGGACATACTCCTCAGGGAGTGATGATCAAGCTTCCTTCTGGGCGAACCCGCTATCTCAACACTCTTTGCAGAGCCATGATAGGGGTGATTTCAGGTGCTGGACGTTTGGATAAACCGTTTCTGAAAGCTGGAGCTAGGTTCCACATGATGAAGGCTAAGGGACGCGTTTATCCTCGCACTAGAGGAGTTGCCATGGTAGCAGCTGCCCATCCCTATGGAAGCAGCAAGAGAGGTGCCCGCAAGGTTACAACAGTCTCACGTCATGCTCCACCAGGCAAAAAGGTCGGTTTGATAGCTGCGAGAAAGACTGGGCGCAAGCGACGAAGAAGAGCTTAGACTATCAAGCTCTATCCTACCAACCTCAGTGCTGATGAATACATGACTTACCAGCAAGCTGCCAAATACTATGACTTGTTTGGGTCTAAAAACGATCTAGAATTCTATGAAGCACTTGCTCTTCAAAGCGGAAGCAAGGCTCTAGAGTTGGGCGTAGGAACAGCACGAGTAGCTATCTCACTTGCTAATGCGGGAGTCACTGTTGTTGGGATCGACAACTCCGTTCATATGCTTCGGGTAGCTAGAGAAAAACTTGCCCGAGAATCCCAAGCCGTCAGGAGACGAGTGATTTTAAAGAGAGGAGACATGCAAGCATTTGAATTGAAACAGTCGTTCCCGTTTGTCTACATTCCTGCCTCCACGTTTGACCACAACATCACAATTCACAGCCAGAAGCAAACGCTTGAATGCGTTCATAAGCACTTGGAGAAGAACGGTGTATTCGCCTTTGACCTTGAACAAGCATCTCAGAACAAGCCCGACGCTTCATGGTGGATTGACAGAAAAGAGATCGACGGCAGAAAAACAGTTGTACGAAGCATATTCACAAGGAGAGACATGACAAAGCATAGGTGCAGTCTTGATTTGTTCTTCGACGTCTATAAGAGCGGCAAACTACTGGAAAGATATCATGAATATGGCGACGTTGCAATAATATCTAAAGATGCAATAGTCGGATTGCTGGAAGAAACAGGCTTTGAGTTGGTCAACGTCTACGGTGATTTTGATAAATCAAAGCATCGAGAGACCAGTTCCAAAACGGTATTAGTTGCAAAAAGGAAATAGAATAATGATTATACGATCAGTGTGGCTCAACTGCAGGCTTACGTGCCAAGTAAAAGCTACGGAATAAGCTCAGCGAATTTTAAGCCTTCCAGCGTCAACAGCCAAAGTTCTGTTTCTGTTTCAACTGCCCTCTTGAGGTGCCCCTTCTCTTCAAGATCAACACGCATGGAAAGCAACTCAGCGACTTCGACTTGATCGAGACTCATTTCTGTCGTGGTCTCATTGATCAAATCTAAATACGTTCTTTCGTCCATCACTCCGCCGACAGAGTGCAAGATCTTTAGGAAACTTCTAATGAAACTTCTATCTTGGCTTTTCATAGCTGGACACAATCCCAAATAAAACCATATCTTATATCTTAATATATGACTTGTTTCATATTCTGGATTGTATCCAGACTTAGAATATTCCATTTCCGGACATACACAGCACTTATGTCGTTAGAAAGAGACGCTCATGGATTTGAAATAAGTACTGTATATTCTCAATCCATATATGCGGAATTCAGATATCTTCTTAATGGATCCTGCTCAATCGACAAAATCAGCAGGTGTGTTTGATGACACCAGAAGTCAAGGATGTCATGGTTAAGGATATTATAACCGTGGAAGCAGAGGCGACAGTTGGTGAAGCCGTAGAACTCATGAACAAGCATGCAATAGGGTGCCTGGTTGTGATGAAGAAGACGAAACCTGTTGGAATTGTGACGGAAAGAGACATGCTGAAAAGGGTATTAGCTGAACCCAGAGATCCTCAGAGAGTTAGGGTCAGGGAGATAATGTCAAAGCCATTAGCGTCTGTGACGCCCCAGATGAACATTGAGAATGCGGCAGGAATCATGCTTGAACGAGGGATCAAAAAGCTTCCAGTGGTTAAGAATGGACGTCTTGTCGGCTTAGTGACTCTAACAGACCTTGTCTTTTCTTACTACTACAAAAAGACATCTCAACGAGTCAAGGTCATGAATTATCTAGAGGGCATGGTCACAAACCCCGCTTAGTCTTCGTCTAATGGTTCTCAGCGGGATTACTCTTGCCTCTGTTGTCTCTTATATCGTCCGCTCTGTCTTCTCAACATCTTCACAGTCTTGCCATACCGAGTTGTCTCGTCATTACTTGCCCAGAACTCGGCTGGGTTCTCACGCTTCTGTTTATTCATGATCATGATGGATAATTCATAAGAATTAAATCATCTGGACTGAATGTTATACCAAACAAAAAAAGTGGAGGTCAGAATTGAATGGCAGAGTATTTAGCCCTACTGAAACTGAACCCAGGGAAAATAGTTGATGCCATAAACGCTTTGAGAGGGCTTCCTGACAAGCCTAGTTCCGGAGTGGACCTATGCTACACCATGAACATCTTTGGCACTTGGGACGTAGGCGTCTGGCTGGACGCTGAGAACACTGAAAGGGCCGTAGATTTCGTGAATAGAAAGATCAAAGACATCCCCGGCGTCAACGACATATACACGGTGCCAACCTTCCCCCATGGAACAAGCACCCAGAAAAATCCAAAGGCAGAGTACTTAACCCTACTGAAACTGAACCCAGGAAAAATAGTTGATGCCATAAACGCTTTGAGAGGGCTTTCCAATAAGCCTAGTTCCGGAGTGGACCTATGCTACACCATGAACATCTTTGGCACTTGGGACGTAGGCGTCTGGTTTTACGCTGAGAACACCGAGAGCGCGGCAGAGTTTGTGTACAGGAAAATGAGAGAAATCCCCGGCGTCAACGACATATACACGGTGACTACCTTTCCCCGCGGAGTAAGCGCCCCAAAGACGACCCAAAGGCATGAAGAACCAAGCCTCGAAGAAACCGAATAAGCCCGCTCCTCCTTTTTCCTTGACTCACCTACGCCGCTTCCCTGTCAGGTTTCATGCCTTCGATGGCACTGCTTAGGCCCGTTGCTGGTTCAACACAGAGCTAGAACGCAATCCCCCTATTGTTTACAGTCATTTTTGGAGATCCGTATCAGCTGAGGATTTCAAATGTAGAGTGATAGTTCATAAAGGATAATTGAAGAAGAACTTTTTTCTTTAGAGTAGAAGTGTTCACTATTGACTGGGATCACAGCCTTACCACAGAGGATAGCTGACAGGAAGACTATCGTTCTAAAATCTCGTCTTGATCCCACCATGGCGAAGCAATTGGGGGAGAAAGTCAAAGGAAAATTCTTTGCTAGGTTCCGCTTTTTGAAGCCTAGGCCTGAAGATATACGACTCATTTCTGTTGACAAATACTATGAACCATACATTATTGTCGGCGGAAGATACGCCATCGATTATTGTAAAAGGCGTGTCTATGCCATCAAGGTTGATGATGAAATGCGAGAAATTGTCATTACTCGCAAGAAGTTCAAACCTCAACCTTTCAGCCCGGAAAGATCATCTAGGGTGGTCAAACTCGAAGGAGAAGGCCACTTTCACTACGAGCACGCCACATATTTTGTTCTTGACAGGATGGGGCGCGAAGTTTCACATGAACGAATCCCCTTTGCTCCTTCTGAAGGCCAAGATCTACAGAAATCTGCAGGAGTTGGCATAAAAATCGAAAAGGTTGCGATTTCTCGTGAAGAAGAGATAGACTTTCTCCGATCCAGAATAGTCAATAGGCCTCCTGGCGTTGAGATTATTAAGGAGATATTCGAGGTCAACGAACGCGCTATGGTTTGCAGTCCAATGTATCGACTTACGTTTCAAAATGTGAAGACAGAAGAGGCGGTGACTCTGAAGATCGACGGGATCACCGGTGAGATAACCCCAGCTAAACCCGTAACTGGATACATGGAGGATTCTGCTGAACTCTACATCGAGAATTTACCATCTGTAGAATTAAAAAAGGTCAAAAGCGAACCAGATTTCTCGAAATCGCCGCCTGCCGAGGAATCGAGCAAGCGTCGGGGGAAGGTCGCTGGAGGAGTCTTCTTTGTCGGAGATGACGTTACCGCTGCAGTGGGAGACGCAGCAATTCCTTCAGGGACGACTATAGTTCAAAATATCTTGGTCAGAGGCCGTCTGAAGGTTGGTGCTGATTGCCGAATATACGGAAACATAGAGGCTTTGAAAGACATTGTGATAGATGCTAACACAAAGATTGACGGAAACGTCACTTCTGGTGGCAAACTTGTGATAGGCGCAGATTCCGTTATACGCGGATCAGTAGAATCCGGGGGAGTTGTTGAAATCGCCGAAAGCGCAGCCGTTGAAGGACGATTGTATTCGAAATCTTCAGTCAAGCTAGATCAACTTGCCAAGATCTCTCAGAAGGCAGATGCAGAAGGAAGCGAATTTATGCCGAAAGGTGGCGAGGGTTATTAGAACACTATCCTCAAGATTCCTCTCGTCCATCAGCTAGTTAGGAATAACGAAGGACCAAGCTTCGTGACGCTGTTTTTTCAGTCCCATGGTCAGATTGAGTCTCTTTGTCTTAGGCTTCCCTTGTTCTTCAATTGCAGCATTTGCCACTTGTACGCGCACATTTTAGTCGAGTTGACGTAGATCTAGAGGTCAAGAGCTCAGGTTTGAATCCCCACCAAGTCATATTGCATCAGGCCGCAGGCAGATTCATGATCTGAATCTTGAAGTCATAATTCTTATCTTTGTTTGTAATCCAGAGGACCATGCAGTATAAGCATAGGGTCATTGCTGCACCAAAAGGACTAGATGAACATATGGGAGAAGGAAGATACTTTAGGAGACTAAGAGTTCAGAAGATGCATTTCTTTGTAGGCTTGGCCATTTCGCTTGTCTTCACATTACTCATCGCGTTCAACGTGTTCAACTTCTGGATTTGGCAGGCGAATGTGATGGACCAGCTTCTTTCTTTTGCCGGGGTGCCCCACAGACTGCTTATCTCAGGTCCGACTTTCGAGATGCCGGTCCACTACAGACCGATTGCATTCACGGCAGCTATAGTTCTACTTGTTCTCTTAGCATCATTAATTCTGGCTGTAAACGTGTTGCATATACTACCTCTTCCCGTCAAAGCTGTTTTTTCAGTTGTGTCGATTCTTGCAATCTTAACACTTTCTTGGGAAACTATGGTCGCTCCAATCCCTTCATATACCCTGCACTGGGTTACGATTGACTGGTCGTGCTCCGGAGCAATCAACCTCTGCCTCATAACTCTGATCTACGTTCCTTTCCTATTCACCATCAAAGGTTCTCTGAAAGTCAAGGTTTTCTGGCTCTTTACCGCGATAGGGTTCTCCATCGTCTGGAACCTTCTGCGGATGTCGCTTGTGACAGGGACTCTCTACTACTTTGGTGGCATAGTGTTTTTGCTATTTCATTATATGCTTGGTGCCTTCATCGATTTCGTCTACATTGTCGCCTTCTACTCATTCGCACTAGCTCACCTTTCAAAATCTGAAGCAACCGGGGCGATGAAGCTTGACGCTTGAGGCACAGATAGCCTCGCTAATAGGACGGCTAGCGAACCTCGTTCTAGTCATAATATCTGCGATTATGTCCCTCTACGTCGTGCGCCACCTCTGGTTCTTCTGGAATAGGATGTTCATGAAGCAGCGGAGGTGTTATCAAGACCTAGCAGGGTCATATTCGCCAAGCGTCTCAGTTCTCATCCCCATGCACAAGGAAGAGAAGGTAGCTGCCGACATCTTAGAGCGTTTCGTCGAGATGGATTACCCAAAAGAAGACGGGAGGTACGAGGTGA
>Ga0209635_10000674_pt1 | contig 24186 bp, 25 predicted proteins | sample DeeMarSWOR230_32_FD_187463 | JGI IMG/M metagenome (GOLD analysis project Ga0209635, IMG submission 187463) | Marine sediment microbial communities from White Oak River estuary, North Carolina - WOR-2-30_32 (SPAdes) (version 2) | ecosystem: Environmental > Aquatic > Marine > Intertidal zone >...
AGAAGATGTAAAAAGAATTGATATACAATACGGAATACCGATTTTTAGTATGCTTGCCTCTCGGGAAGTTTATACTGAATTCATAAATAGATTAGGGACTCCCTTTGTGGCAGAGTATAAATTAGATGGAGAAAGACTTCAAATCCATAAAAAAGATGATAACATAATTTTATTTTCAAGACGCTTATTAGATATATCAGACCAATATCCTGATGTGTGTCAGGTTATTAGAGAGAATATTAAAGCTAAAAGAGTTATTTTTGAAGGAGAAGTTGTAGCTATGGACCCCTTTTATGAAAAAATGCGTCCATTTCAAGTTTTAAGCCAAAGAAGACGAAAATATGATATTAAAGAAATTGCTAAAGAAGTTCCAGTTTGTTTATTTGTATTTGATCTTTTAAAATTTGCTGATGAATCATATATAGATAAATCCTTTTTAGAACGAAGGAAAAAGCTTGAAGAAATTGTTGAAGAAAGAGATGAATTAAGGTTAGTTGAATCTGTATGTATAAATACCACCGAGGAATTACTCAATTTCTTTAATAAGGCAAGAAATGAAGGAACAGAAGGAATAATGGCGAAATCAATTAAGGAGGATTCAATTTATCAAGCAGGAAACCGTGGTTATAAATGGCTTAAGTTAAAAAGTTTGGAAGGAGGGAAATTAAAAGACACTATTGATGTAGTCTTAGTTGGTGCTTTTTATGGTAAGGGACGGAGAACAGGTGTATATGGTACATATATAGGCGCTGTTTATAACCCAGAGAATGATAATTATATAGCTTTTACTCGTTTCTTTTCAGGCTTAACTGATGAGTTATCTGAAACTTTAACAAGAGATATGGAAGAATATAGAATTGACAAGAAATCAAAACATGTTATTTGTGAAGATAATCCAGATGTATGGTTTAAACCTGATGTAGTAATGGAGATAACTGGGGACGAGATAACTATGAGTGATAAATTTGCTACTCTTGGATATTCTATGAGATTTCCTGTCTTTCTAAGATTACGCCCTGAGAAGGGTCCAAGAGATATAACAACTGTAGACGAAATTAAGGAATTATATGAAACTCAGTGAAAAATTGGTTATTTATAAATTTTTAATCCTCTTTCTTGTAAAATCTTAAGAGAATCTGGAATTTTTCTGATAAATTTATTAAAGTTCAAATTGAGAATTTTTAGAGATGTGAGATTAACAATTGAAGAAGGGAGAGATTTTAAATTATTTCCCCATAAGTTTAATTCTTCTAAGAGAGAGAGAGAATCGATCCATTCTGGGAGTGTTGTGAGATTATTCCAACTTAAATCTATTTTTTGAAGAGATTTCAAGTTTTTAAATGATTCTGGCAAGGATATTAATTGATTATTTCTTAGAATTAAACTTTTTAACGAATTTAATAAACCAATTTCCTCCGGAAGTTCTTTAATATTATTATCATAAAGATTTAATTCTTCAAGTGATTCTAATTTACTCATTAAGACAAAAGTAAGAGAAATTTTATTACCCCCTAGTCCTAGGATTTTAAGAGAATGAAGATTTGTTATCCATTCTGGAAGATTTTTTATATTATTTAGGCCTAGTTCTAGTCTTTTTAATGAATTTAATCCTTCAATTAGTCTGGGTAGATTGTCTAATTGATTTCCATGTAGATCGAGAATTTCTAAATTATCTAAATTACCAATTTCTATTGGGACTGTATTTAGGTTATTATGTCTTAAATCTAGAATTTTTAATTTTTTTAATTTTCCTATTGAGGGAGGGATTTTGGTAATTTTATTATATTTTAAGATTAAAGATTCTAAAGAATTTAAGAATCCAATAGATTCAGGTAGATTTCTAAGATTATTATTACTTAGATCTAAATGTTTGAGATATTTTAAAGTTCCAATGGATTTGGGTAATTTTGCAATTCTATTAATTTTCAAGTTCAATTTTTCAAGATACTTAAGAACTCCAATAAATTCAGGTAATTTTCTTAAAATGTTCCACCCAAATACATTATTACTAATCCCAGATAGATCCAATGAAATAATTAAACCACTTTCAGTAGTATAATTAATATCTGGAAATTTTTCTTCGAAATGTTTTATAACTATATAGTTATTTAATATTTCAGAAAGCTGTTTTGCAGAGAATTTAGCGATTTCTTTAGATTTAAGTAAAGTTTTCAAGCTTTTATTCATTTGATAAATGTCAATTTTTTTAATTCTATTAATTAGGAAGGATTTAACTTTCTCCTTATTTATTTCGCCTAAAGTAGAAATTATTCCAATTAAACAACTAATGGAAGATTCATGTAGGAAAGCCCATTTCATCGGTTTAAATGCTTTTTCGATGAAATTAGATTTAATAGAGTTTATCGCAGCGATTCTTACTTTTTCATGAGAATCCGAGATTAATAAATTTTCAAAGAGGGTAAAAATCTGTTGATCTATTGAACCAATTTCAGTTAAAATTTTAATACTTTCAATTCTTTGCTCTACATCATCGGAATTATTTATTAAAGTGATTAATTGATTTATTATTGACTGTTTTTCTAAGTTTCCGTCTTTAAAATCTTTGTAAATTTGGCTAGGTGATAATTTCATAAATGTGTATAAAGTAAATTTATATTAATTTTGATATAAATGTGAAAATTTAACTAATAATTTAAATTAATCCAGCAACATTGATAATTTCATTAGCAATTTCTTTTGGTTTGGTTTCTTCAATAAAATGACTAAAGCCTTCAAAAATTTTGACATGTCCCTCAAGCTGAGGTAAGTGCTTTAGCCATTGTTTAATTACTTCAGGCTTAGCTGAAGGATCCCAATCACCAAAAATTGCCCTAACCCCAATTTTATGCACCTGTCCCCAAAAATTATAAATTTTTTCCTGAATGAAGTGATAAAAAGGTGAGGTGTTTCTTTTTCCAAGTTGAGGTTCAGTATATATATTTCCATGACCCCATTCTTTTGTTTGACGCACTAAGCGTTTTGAACTAATTACATTTAATTTAACTTTAAATTGTTTTTTGAAAACCTTTTGAGCTACTTTTTCATTTTTTCCATAAATTCCTAATTGTTTCGCTATAATAGAAAAAAACATTTTAATGAATAGTTTTAATGGTTTCATTGGTTTACAAAAAATTGCAAAAGCTGCAAATGATCCCCATAAATGGTTTGAAATTATTTTTGGACCTCTCGCCCAATTTACCCATTTACCAGGATAATTTTCATAGGTCAAACCTGTTTTTGGCATTGGAAATATTGTACTATTTAATATAACAAGATTATTTACCCGATCAGGAACCTTCAAGAACGCACCAATGCCAATAGGTCCTCCCCAATCGTGTATAACAAGAGTAACATTTCTCAAGTCCAAATATTTTACGAGTTCTAATAAATTATCAGCATGATCCATACACACCATTTCATAAGTAGCTTGATCTGATAATCCAAAACCAATATGGTCCATAGCTACAATCCTAAATGGTTTTTTAGCATATTCAATCACATTTTTTATTACTTTTCTATAAGTATAAGAATTTTCAGGATTACCATGAATAAAGACTAATGTTTTTTCTGGGTTCCCAGATCTGTGTTTACTATCCCTAAAAAACATTTTTTTATTTGCATCTAATCCTTTTGCTAGTTTATACCAGAACCCACAGCCATCAGGAAAATAATCTTTAGGAATTGATTTTATTGGTGTATTCCCTGGAGTTTGGGTTATGTTTGATTCAGATTCCATGTATATACCTAAATTAAATTTTATTATATGAAAAAAAAGCTAAAATGCAGAAGCGATAGTCTGCTTTTTCAATCCTTTTATAATATGGTTATCTAATCCACTATCAACCTTACTAGATTTAAATTTAGATATTAAGCTCAAAATATTTGAACGAAGTTTGAACATCATTTTATTCCATCTCATATCAAATGGACGATTAGATAACAATTCAGTTTTATAAGGAATATCGCCTTCCATCATTCTCTTATTTTTTAGATATAGATATCGTTTTGCTGGCTCTTGTTTTGGGTATCGATTAATTGGGTCTATGATATTTCTCATTTTTAGTTTTTTTGCGCGCTTTTCCAAACTTTTTGAAAGAACTTGTTGAATTTTTGATGGTTCACCAATTAAATCTCGATACTTTTGATCAATTTTATGAACTCTTCTTCTTACAACACCATTAGGGGCAAAGCGATCCATTGCACCACATACACTCTGAAGTACAGCTGCTTGTTGCTTAAAAAATTGAGATTTGTGATCCCGCATTATTGGATTATCTGACTTCAAGCAAAATTCGTAACCTCTTAACATTACATCAAGTTTTCTCAGAATAGAGGGACCCCATGTTTTATAAAGTAAATCATAACCATATTCAGTTAAATTTAGGGTTTCATGAATTTCCAATGCAACATTCTCTTGAGAACCACTCCAAAAATGTACATCTTCCCATGGAACATCTTTTAACCGCCCACATTTTTTCATCTTGTTATATAGTGCAGTACCCGGAAATGGAGATAAGCGTGTCAATTGCTCATATGTAGGATAACATGCTACAAAATAGTTTAGATCTTCATAAATGTTTGAATGATCATGAAAATCCCATCCGCAAATCCAAGCACCAATGGTGCGAATTCCCATATTGTGAAGCTGGTTAAATACTTCGCGCGAGTCTGCTTCTTTTACTTTAGTATAGCCATGTTCTCCAGCAAATTTCGATTCTACACCAATAAATATAGCCCCGATTCCAATTTCAGCCACAGCATCCCATCCATATTTGTCTGCAAAATTCCAGATATGATCCACTGAACCAAATGCGAACCAATCAAGGAATTCTACGACTTTAGGATTACTTTCCCAGTATTCTTTGGTTTTAATTAAATATTCAGGATATCGAAAGTGATCTTCTTCAATTACAAAAATCTGAGACACATTTGGAAAATATTTATGATATAGGTGCATGTGTTTAACCAATTCCTCTGGGGAAAGCAATTGAATTCGTTTATAACCAAACATTTCAGTTGTAGAGCAAAAATCACATGCTCCAGGACATCCTAATCCCGAAACTAAGAAGGCAACAGTTCCTCGAGGATATTTATCAATAAAATGAAGAGAACCACCACATTTAGGCATCAGCTTTTGTTCAATAGATCGATCTGTGTCTTCACCAAGTAATTCACGAAGAAATTTCACACCTTCGCCTTTTACCGCATAATCTACATATTTTTTCTGAGTTTCTTCATCATATTTTGCTTTAAATGCCTGAGCACCATATGAACCTATCATTATTGTAGTATCAGGTGAGTTTTTTCTGATATAATTACACATCTTTAATACATTATCTAAATGTACAGGAAAACAGCTAATTCCAATATATTCATAACCTTTATCTACTTCCTTTGTAAAATGTTCCCATCTAGGATATTCGAGTAAAACAGATGGCTCATTGATATTTTGTGCTAAAATATGGTTTCCAAAACAATGTGTATGAGATATTATTGTAAATATATCGTCACCATGAGTAAATCGTTGACCAGTTGCATCCGTAAGGGAATCATTTGCAGGTAAAGTTGGATATGGATAAACCGGAGTAGTTAATAAAATACGTTTATCATTCATTAATAAGCCCCAAATACAATATTTTTGGAGAATGTGTTAATTTATAATTGTATAAAAACTAATATATAAATATTGTGCAATACACAACATTTGATCAGAGAATGTAAGTAATTAATAGTTATATTATGAATTCAACTAAAAGAAATGGATATAAATCGATAATATTAGAGACATTAGATGACTTCCCTTCTGGGCTAACTATCTCAGATCTTTCCGATAAGACAGGGGCTCATCGGAATACCGTATCAAATCATTTAAGATCGTTAGAAAATAAAGGTTTAGTTTCTAAAAAGGAAATTGGTTCCGCACATTTATATTTTAGCAAAAGAAGAGAATATTTAAGTAAAGCATTAGTAAATTCATTTCTCCATGCTCTTTTAGCTGGTTTAAAAAACAAATTTCCAAATAAAGAATTAATTTTTAAAGAAATTGGTTATGAAATTCTTAAAAAATTTCAATTTCCTATTGGTGATGCCTATATTGAAGAATTTAGAAAAGCTAGAAAAACAAAAGATCAAATTTCTCAATTGAAATTATTTGAAAAGTTTTATAATTCTTATGATTTCTTTCAAGATGACCTTAATATTTCAATTCAAGAACTTTCTCAAAATAAAGCCATTTTTCGGTTATCCAATTCAGAATATTTAAAAGATTCTAACGAGTTCATTTATTTCTTTTATATAGCATGTGGGATTACTGAAGGAATATATTTAAATAATCTTAATAGACAGGTTCAATGTAATGTCGAAAAGATTCATATCGCGAAAGAAGAAGATGATTCTTTTATTGATATTTCTTTAAAAATTGAAAAACATTAACTTTACATAAAATTTTGATATTATTGGTTAAAATATATATCACAAAATTGTAATCGTTCTTCTATCCAATTATATAAAAATTGAATTGTTTCATCCAAATTAAATTCTTCATTACTATAAAAACATTCATCTGGCCATCCTGGTGAGATATATCCTTTAACAGTTATAGGTTTCCACATTTCAAGATCTATTTCCAATATCTTCTGAATTTGATTATACATTTCTGTAATTAATCCAAAAAAGAATTCTTTTGTCCATCAATCAGCTCTTAATGCTGCCCAGCGAATGCTTAATTCTTTTATAAATTTTTCATTATTCCGTAATCTTTCAAAAAGTAAGTTTCTGCCAAAACAACTAAATATATTGTCTGGCTCATATTTATACCAACTATATTGCCCAAAAGAATTATCAAAATCCCAAGGAATTAAAAAAAATTTGCTAGGCATTTTATTTCTTATTATATAATAATTATGGTTCCAAAAATCTCCATGATGAATAAAAATGTTAAACAAATAGAAATCAACTAAATTCATCTTATCAAATTTTGAATAAATACCTGAATTATCATCAAAAAAGTTCAGATCAGAAGTATCATTTATAAAATCTGTCAATTCTTTTATTATCTGATCTGCTATATAAATTCCATCTTCTTGATTGGGATATTCCTGCTCCCATTGTCCTATCTCTTTAAAATGATAGTAAATATCCTGAACTTGAAGAAGTAAACTACTATTTAATTATTTTTTGCATCATAAAGCCCAAATAACCGTCTATCTGTTCTTTCTGAGAGCATATAAAGTCCTTGGAACTCTTTATTAATGAACTTTTGATTAAATAAAATTATGTTTTATATTAAATAAAACTATTTAACTCAAGTTCATTTATTTTTGCTTTTGTTGGATTTCCAGTAATTTTATCCCATCCACGTTCATCATAATAATCATCAAGTAATTTATTTGCAATTTCCGGAGTAATTATTGTTTTTCCAAAGAAGTCCAATAATTTAAAATATTTATTCCCGAATTTTAAAGGGTTAAACCAAGCTTTTGGAAATATGTCATCTTTTCGAGAGAAATTCTCTTTCATATTCATTAACTTTAATAAATTCCAAGTTCTCTCGGCAGCTATCCTTAAATCTTCAGAAGTTGTATTAAATCCCGTTATAGCATTATATAATTTTGTAACAGATTCTAGTCCATAGAATCGATTTATCTGGGCTCTTGCGCATAAACCGAGAGAGGTTAATATAGTGTACCAATCTTCAGCATAACGGGTTAAACACCCTACATTTATTACCATTTCTGGTAATGGTGGAGTAAAAATATTTTCAAAAGCAAATGAGGGAATACCCATTCTATTAAAGTGAGATTTAAATTTCTCAATTGATGACCCTGTACCAATATAGGTTGGGGAACCTCCAGAAGCTACATGGGAGCCTTTTGGATTAACAATTTGTTCAAATTCCATAGTACCAAGGTGTAATAATCTAGGGTCAAAAATAACATCCAAGCCTTTTACGTTTGGCAATTTTTCACTTGTTCCTTTATAAAATTCAATTAGTTTATTGATTCCTTCTGATAAGATTTCTCCAAAATCAGTTTTATAAGTGATCAGTTCAATTATATGTACTAAAGTAGTAATATCAGTATTCCATTCAATTCCCGAATTTTCTTTTGTCAAAATTCCGTTTTTGAATAATTTAGTACAATAATCTAAAAGAGCAGCTACCATCATATAATCTAAACCATATTTATTACACATATCATGGGCTAAAATCGCTTCGTGATTATAGTTCAAACCGTTTAAATCTGTAAACATCAAAAAGGGATTAATAATTGAGGTTGCATAATGAATTAGGTTTGTAGAATCACTTTGTTCAAGATTAAGAATATCTTTATCACCCATAGGGCATGAAGGGCAAGCAATTCGCCTTCTTTTTAGTTGATTAAGATACACACGTTCACTACATTGTTTTGCTTTTTGCTTTTGTCCAGCTGCTTTAAAAAGCATGCCAATAGGTAAACTTCTAAGCATTCCTAAGCTATGCCAAGATTCTTTATGTGGATAATTTTTAATACGATCAAATAATCTATTATAGATTTTTGTAAATTCCTTAGGATGGGCAATTGAAATACTATTAGTCCCTTTTGCTACAATTGCTTTCAAATTTTTCGATCCCATAATAGCTCCAAGACCTCCTCTTCCAAAAGTAGAAACTCTGTCGATTAATGCTAGTGAATGATAAACTAGGTTTTCCCCTGCTTGACCGATGGCAATTGTTCCACAAGATTCGTATTTTTTACTTAGAATATCATGAGTTTTTATGATATTTTTACCCCATATAGTACTAGCATCACAAATTTCGATATGATCATCCCATATTAACAGATATATTGGTTTTTCTGCCTTACCAGAGATTATAATATTGTCATATCCTGCAAGTTTTAGATTAAATCCAAAACTCATACTTCCACATGAATATGCAAATGCCCCTGTTGCTGGAAATTTACTTGTACCAACTGTTCGCGAGGAACCTGGCGTAATTGTACCAACTAATGGTCCCGCTCCAACTATAATATAATTTTTTTGTGAAAGAGGATCAATATTAGGTTCAAACAAATCAGCTGCGAGTTTTATATTAATTCCGAGTCCCCCACCAAATTTTTTAATATCGTTATAGTTTTGCTTAGATAAATTAATTTTATTTTTATCTAAATTTACATTAATAATTTTACCAGTATACCCTCTCCATTCCATCAATTAACAGCCTCCTTTATAGTTAAAGCACCATAAAGGCAATGTTGAGCACATTGACCACAATTTGTACAAGTATCTAGAAATATGATTTGGGGTTTTAATCCATATTTATTTTTAATTTCTAAATTCGCTTTTGAGGGAATAAACATCTTATAATGGGTATAAGAACACCACAATTTACAAATTAGACATCCTGTGCATCTTTCCTCATTAATTTTTAACTGGATAATGTTTTTTTTTTCCATCCTAATTCATTACTTATCATTATTGATTAATATTTGATAATAAGATCTTTTTTTGTTTCTAATTCTTTTAAAAACGGGGGGAAATATTCAAACTTATTGAAATTTAAATCTAACATTTTAAGTTGAGATAATGAAAGTATTGATTCTGGGAGTGTTTTAAGTTGATTTCCCCATAAATTTAATTCCTCAATTGAATCTAGTTCACCAATCCATTCTGGAATATAAGAAAAGTTATTCCAACTTATATTAAGAACTTTTAGGCTTTTTAATTGTTGGAATGTATCTGGTAATTCTAAAAGATTATTGTTTCTTAAAATTAATACTTCTAAGGATTTTAAATATCCTATTGATTCAGGTAAATTTGATATATCATTATCATATAAGTTTAATACTTTTAATAATTGGAATGAAGAAATCCATTTAGGAAGTGTTTTTAACTTATTTCCACTCATACCTAATTCCTCTAATAAAGTAAGATGTTTAAGGTGGGGTGGAAATTCTGTGAAATTATTCCATCCTAGTTCAAGATTTTTAATTGAGCTACTCAATTTAAATTTTATTGAATTCAATTTATTTCCATGAAGATCTAAAACTTCTATTGAATTAAGAGATTTTATTGATTTTGGAATCTTCTTCAGCATATTATTTCTTAAATTTAGCGTTTGAAGTGATATTAGATTACCTAAAGCGTCAGGGAGAGTTCGTAATCTATTAGATTTCAAATTTAATATTTTCAGGGATTTTAATTTATCAATAGATTCTCTAAGATTAATTAAATGATTATAACTCAAATCCAAAGAAATTAGTGAATTTATTTCGTTTGTTAGTTCTATAAATTTTGTTATATTATTAAATCTTAGATCAAGGATTTGAAGGTGCTTTAGTGATGATATTAAACCGAGAAAATCTGTTAAAAAAATACCTTGTGGATCAACATTGGTTAAATCCAATTTTGTAATAAAACCAGAATTATCAAACTCATATTTAATATAACCAAATTTTAGTTTTAGAAATCTGATGAAAAAATAATTTATTAAAATCTCTGAGAGTTCTTGAGTTGTAAAATCCTCAATTCTTTTGGATTTAAAAACCTCTTTCAAATTATATTTAAATTCTTGATTATAATAATAAGTTAACTTATTAATTAATACTGATTTAGATTTTTCATCATTAATTTCAGAAAGTGTAGAAATTATTGTAATTATGCATTTTATTGTTCTTTCGTGCTCAAGAGCCCATACCATTGGTCTTAAAGCTCTGTCTAAAAAATTAGTTTTTATAAAATTGGCTGCTGCATTTCTTATTTCTCTATTTGAATCAGAGATTAATAAGTTCTCTAAAAGGTCGAATACTCTATCATCTTTCGCTTGAATTTTTTCTAAAATTTGAATGCTTTCCAAACGGGTATTAATATTATCTGTATTATCAATTAATGTGATTAATAATTCAAGTGTTGAATTATAATCTAAATCTTTATTATTGAAATCCTTATAAATAGCATTTGGAGTTAGAGGCATAGATTTATTCAATATTGATTAATATTTTATTTCTTAGACTCTTTCAATCACCATACCACCCAATCGAATAGGACCTCCCGTAGCATTATATACTTTTTCTGCTTTTCTTAATTTAGATTCACTATTTGAATAGATTTTAAAAACAAGATCTCCTTCCTTTATTTTTGCTCCTTGCTTTTTGATAATTACTACTCCTGAAGTTTTCGAGTTAGGACATCCTGCAGTTTTAGCTATTCGATTAATAATTGCATTATTAACTTCAACAATATATCCCTCTTTTGAGGAATAAAATTCTTTAACATGAGGGCCTATCTCAATATCTTCGGGCTTTATTTTTGGATTACCTCCTTGAGCTTCAATAATTTTTTTCATTTTCTCATAGGCTTTTCCAGAACGTAAAATTTCTTTCGCTAAAGTCTGTCCCATGCCTTTTTGAGCTTTTCCACCCATTTCTAGGAGCATTCCTGCTAAATCTGTAGCTTTTTCTATTAAAGAATTTGGTCCAGCAGAATAATTGCGTAATAACGTAAGAGCCTCCTTAGCTTCTAGAGCAGGACCCACAGCATGACCTATTGGTTGATGGGCTAATGTTAAGGCACAATCTGCTTCAATTCCTACGTTTGCAGCAATTTTTTTGAATAAATAAGCAAATTGCTTTCCTTTATCCGGTGTAATAAATTTAGTTCCTTCCCCTACTGGAATATCAAGAACAAGCTTTTTAACTCCTAATGAAAGTTTTTTTGTTAGAATGGAAGGTATCATTAGTCCAATAGGATCCATATGCAAAGGGCGTTCAATTTCTATCAAAATATTATCTGCAGGTGCTGTTTCAAGAGCTCCCCCCCAAATTATACATGCATTTTCTTCAGATACAATTTGTTTTAACTCTTCTGGAGTAAACGAAACAGGAGCTAAAACTTCCATTGAATCTGCCGTACCTGAAGGAGATGTAATTGCTCTTGTTGAAGATTTTGGAATTGTCAAACCCGTAGCTGCGATAATGGGAACGATAATTAGAGATACTTTATTACCAGGAACGCCACCTTTTAACAAAACTTATGAATTATAAATTTTTGTGCTATGTTTATCGTAGACGTCCATCCCGAAATAAAAGATTTCTCCACTTTTAGTTTCCGACAATGTTAAAGCAGTCATTTCTTCGTTATCCATCCCATTAATTGAAACTCCAGTGATAAAAGCAGCTAAATCAATTCTAGATAAAGATCCTGAAACTGCATCAGAGATAATACTGTTAATTTCCTCACTAGTTAGTTTCTGTCCTTTAATTTTTTTCTGAATAAACCGAAATGAGTCAGGAGGATCTGCTGGTTTTACAGAGACGATCATCTCATTCTTTAAATCTTTTTTTTCTCTCAAAAGGTTGAGAAATAATCCAATTTCTCCAGATTCGACAATAGAACCCAAATAATCTATTTGAATAATAGCAACCCAATATTTATTTTCTAAAGACCGTGCTCCTATATTTTTAATAAAAACCCGTTCCCCGGCTTTTTGTCCCAATTCTTGAGCATCTTTGATGTTTAAGACAACATCTTTCGGATTACCGGTTTCGAAATTAATCTCTTTGACTTTTAATTTCATTTAAATTTCTCACTTTTAATATTAAGATGATGATAATAAAATAAATATGATTTATAATTTTATTGAAAGAGGGAAGTCTTTAGTTTCACCAATTTGATTTTGATCTGGATCCTTGAATAATGCTTTTATCTTGATCGAATAATCTCCAGCTTCTATTGGTTTAAGATTGATTTCCCATCTAATATTTTCGTTTGATCTGAGTGAATATATTTGTTTTTTTAATGTGCCTCTCATTACTTTAAGATTATCAGGAAATTCTATTTCAACATTAAGATCTAATGCTTCCCCCTCACTTTTGTTTTCAATAAGGATTTCTAAGGGAAATGTTTGACCAATAAGTGGTGGTCTCAGATTTTTAATAGAAATATCTAATGTGGGGGGAGGAGATATTAAAGTTGGATATAATATTTCAGAAAATTCATAGAAAAATTTTAATATCCCATCTAATTCTGAAGTTAATAAAATAGGTCCAATAAAAGGTTTTTCCATTTGAAAATGAGGTTTAATTAAGAGATCTATTTGATGACTCTGGCCAGAAGGTATTATAACAGGAAATTCTGGTTTTTTATGAAATGTAAAATTATCAGAGAGTTGAAGTCCGATTTTATTAATTTTTAATTCTTTTATTTTATAATTATAAAAGGAGTTTTTTGCAATACTTAAGAGAGGTTTAGTATTAATATCAATTGTTAATTTTATGATATCGTTAGTTGTATATAATTTTTTGTCCAAAGTCAAATTAATGACTAAGGATACGATACATTTAGCTAAAACTAAAGCTGTTTTAACTAAAATTAATTCTCCCTCAAGAAAGTTAAAAGACTCGATTTCTTTTTCAATTTTTTTTACATAATTTTCATTTTTATCTTTTGTAGCCACTTCAATATCTTTTATCAACTTAATTAAAACACTTTCTTTAAAATAGGTATCTTCAACATTTTTTCGAATTTTTTTTACCAAGCTTAATCCTTCTTCTTGTTTTCCTTGTACAAATAAACATAAGTAAGATAAAGTTGAGAATAGAATGAACAAATGATTTTTTTCTAAAGAATGCTTTAAGCTAGGGATATAATTAAGAGCCTCCTTGAAAAACTGATAAGCTTCTGAGAAATTATTATTAAAAAGAGATGCATTTCCCGCATTTCTCAAAAACTCCAATCCACTTGAATATTTATCCTCATTAATAGCAGATTTAGCTGCATTAAAAAAACATTCTTTAGCGACTTCAAAATCTCCTAATTTTAAGAAATTGGTCCCTACATTATTAAATAGTTTTGCTGCACGTTTGTATGCCATTGCGTTATAAAGTTGCTCCGCTTTCCTTAATTGTTTTTCAGGATCTTTTCCCATATTAAATTCACATCAGTTAATAATTAATACTAAATTACAAAATTAATTTTATAATAAAAAGTTAAAAGAATGATATAAAATTTTTAATTTAAAATAAAAATAATAATAATATTTCCGAAACCCTTGCAAGGTAAGTCCCTAATCAACTAAATTTTTCTTGAAAAGGTCATTCTATTCGGATTTTTTCTTTTTAGATTCTTTCTCTTCTTTTTCAGAGATGAGAGAATCTTTCAAAGGATTGCTGCCTAAATTTTGGATTGTTTCTGAAATACGAGTAGCTTCCTCTTGAAATTTTTGTCCTTCAGCGGCACTGCAGTGAAACATTTGGACTCTTTCTGGTGAGATTCCAACCGTTTTTAAAATTTCTTTAGCATAAATAACATTTCTTTCAGCAACTAAATTTCCCGTTTCATAATCACATTCACCACTGTATCAAGCACCAATTGCAACTCCATCTGCTCCTTTACCAAGAGCCCTCATCATTAAGCTGGGGGTTACCCGTCCACTGCAATTAATTCTAATTGGTCTTAGTGTTGCAGGGTATTGCGCCCTGATAGTACCTGCCATATCTCCAGCACCATATCCTCATTTCCAGCATAAAAATGCCAGAATCTTAACATCTCCATTATTAGTCATTTAGTTCACCTCTCTATATTTCTTCTAAAATTGCGTCTATTTGCTTTTCATATTGAGGTTCTCTATAATATCGAAGAGTAATCGCTTCTGAAGGACAATTTGCCAAACATGATCCACATCCTCTACATAAAATTTCATTTACCTCAGCTCCATCATCCATAAGAGTGATAGCATTATAAGGACAATTGAGTTCGCATAATCCACATTTTGCACATCGCTCCTTATCAACTGAAGCTCTTATCAGTAAAATCCGGTACTTATCCTTGACCATAAGTCTAGCAAGTGAAGAAGCTGCTGCCCTACCTTGAGCTATAGATTCTACTATTGATTTTGGTCCCTGACTTACCCCAGCTAAACTGATTCCAGGTATTTTAGTGTCGATTGGGTTTAAACGGGCATGAAATTCCTTTAAAAAACCATCTTGGCTAGTTTCTAGTTTGAGCATCTTCTCAATTGATTCTACACCCACAGCAGGAACCATTGATGCTGAAAGTACAACTAAATCAAATTCTAATTCTTTTAACCCACTTGATCCTAATGTGTTTTGCATAACTATTTTTAGGTTATGAGTTTCTGGATCTTCTTTTATCCTGCTAATGTTAGTTCTAATATATTTTATACCTTCTTTTCTTGAGAGTGTGAAATACTCTTCGTAATCTTTCCCAGCAGCTCGCATATCCATATAAGCAACAGTAATATCTGCCTCTGGATAATGTTGTTTGATTAACTTGCTATTTTTAATAGAAATCATACAACAAACACCAGAGCTACAATAAGTATTCATGTTTAAATCTCTTGATCCTACACATTGAATGAACAAAATCGTTTTTGGTTCTTTCCCATCTGAAGGTCTTACTAAATGTCCCATCGTTGGTCCATTAGGAGCAAGTATCCTTTCAAGTTTTAATTGAGTAATTACATTTGGATATTTATTATAACCTAAGTATCCTATTGGTGGTTTAAATTCATCCCAACCAGTTGCAACTATAATTGACCCTACTTTTAACTCTATAAATTCATCTTTTTGATCGAAATCAATTGCTTCCAATTCACATGCTGCTTTACATAATTCACATTTGATACATCGATCCATGTCAATTTGAGCTAAGGAAGGAACCGCTTGAGCAAATGCAACATATATAGCTTTTCTTGAATCCATACCCTCATTAAATTCATTATACCCGAATGCTGGACATACTTCAAAGCAAGCTCCACAGCCATTGCAATCATTTGTTACATAACGAGCTTTCTTTCTAATTTTTACATCAAAATTTCCAACAAAACCCTCAACTTCTTCTATTTCGCTGTAAGTATATAAATTTAATCCTTGAGTTCTAGCAGCTTGTAGCATTACAGGACCTAATATTCATATACTACAATCATCAGTTGGAAATGTGCGATCTAATTTTGCCATTTTACCTCCTATAGTAGGACTTCTCTCTACGAGGTGTACTTCAAATCCTTCTTCAGCAAGATCAATTCCTGCTGATAATCCTGCTACTCCTCCACCAATTATTAAAGCTTTCTTTGTTATATCCACTTCTTTAACTAAGATTTTTTCTAAAACAGACGCTCTAGCCACAGCAGACCTTACAATATCTTCAGAAACTTTTTGAGCTCCTATTTTATCTTTTCTATGTACAAAACTAGAATGTTCACGAATATTTGCAAATTCTAAATAAGAAGCATCAATCCCCATCGATTCCAATACACTTCTAAATACAGGTTCATGAGTTTTAGGAGTACAAGATACAATAACTAATCTGTTAGCATTACTCTCGATCATTTTTTCTTTAATGAATTCAGCTCCAGGTTCAGTACAAAGACTAATGTAATCTAAAGATTCAACAACATTTGGAAGGTGTTTTGAATATTCTACTAATGCTTTAGTATCAATAATTTCCGCAATATTTATACCTCACTGACATATGAAAACAGCGATCCTCGGCGTTTCTTCATCTATTTGAACTGTTTCCTCTTTAGTTTCTACCATTGCATATTCACTTTTAAGAAATTTTTTTTAATATCCTCCAAATCTTTTATTTTAAATGCAAAAGATATTTTTATGATTTAATCAATTAAATTTAAAACTAAAATGTTTCTTATATCTTTTATAATATTATTAGTTAAAAATCATATTAAATTAAAATTCGTTTATAAAATTTAAAATTATTTGTGTAATTAGCGATTTTAATGCTTTTTCAAGATGGTTTACCCCCTCTGGGACCAATGGCACTACTTATTATGGCAATCTCGATAATTCTTGTAGATATTTTGTTTTTAAGGATTGCTTTAGCAATTACTAAAGCTCAAGAAAAAACGAATATGAAATGGGTTGCAGCTAGTTTTGGTATTCAATTTGGAATTATTTTTTTTGTTCTTTCTCCTTTAATTTTATATGCGATGATGGGAAGATTTCATGTAAATCCCAGAATAGTCGTAATAGGAATAATAGTAGTCATATTTGCACTTTTTATAGATTTGAATGTAATAAATGTTATTCATAAAATTGGTTTAAAAAGATCCTTTGTTGTGATGATTTTTGTAGTGGCTCCAATTGTAACATCCGTGGTTTTTATTAGCAGATCTTTAGGATGAATTTTTTCCTAACTAATTCATTATTTCTTTATTGATTTTCTTATTCATTTCAATTATTTTATCTCTTGACGCTTTTCCAAAATTCTCTTGAGAATATTTTTTATTTTTATGGTAGGCATATATTATATCTCTTGAAGAATTTACAATTCCTCCTAACCCATTTTTATAAAACCCATTTTTAATTTCTTTAGCCAGAGCACCTTGAGCTCCATAGCCAGGTATTAAAATAAATGAATTCTTTACAATATCTCGAACATTTTTTAATTCTTGAGGATACGTTGCTCCTACAACAACGCCTAGATTTGTAAATTTAGAAAATTTATCTAATTTTTTGCTCCAATCATATATAAGCTCAGATAGTTGGATATAATTCCTCTTTAATATCTTATCTTCTACTTTATATTCAATGATATTATTAGGAATCTCTTCTAATTTTATGCTAAATAAATCTTGAAATTCTGCACTGCTTGGGTTTGATGTTTTTACAAGGATAAAAACACCCTTTTCTTTAAATTCTAAAAATGGTTTAACTCCGTCAAAACCGAGATATGCATTAATAGTACAAGCATCTACTTTAAGATTTTCAAAGATAGAATATGCATATGCTTCAGATGTACTACCAATATCATTTTTTTTTGCATCTAAAATTACTAATAATCCATTTTTATGAGCAAATTTTATGGTTTTTTTTAAAGCATCTATCGCTTCATATTTCTCATAAAAAGCAATTTGAGGCTTAATAACTGGTATTAAATCATATGTATTTTCTATTAAGGTTTTATTAAATTCCGTTATGATTTCATTTGGATCTTTTAATTCTTCAATTAAATATTGAGGAATTTCTCCCTCATGATCCATTCTAGGATCAAGACCCATACACACAACACTTTTCTTTTCTCTTATTGCTTGGATTAATTCCTCTATAAAACTCATGATTAGCAAAAATTAACTTTTTGTAAATAGCATTAATTTTTGAAAATTAACAAAAATTTTTAAGAACTAACAAAATTTTTTAAGAAATTCTTTTTCATCTTACTTTTTTGCTTAATAGTATTTTAAGTTATTTTAGGATTTTTTTATTTTCCTAAAAAAAAATGAAAAATTTAAGGTTCTTTTTCTTATATATTTACTTTATATTACTATGGAAAAAAGATGTTATTTTATGATCTGAGGGTTGCTATCATAATTTTTTCATCTAATAAAAAATTTAATGCACTTAGGGGATCTGGGAAAGCTACATCACTATTTATGATACTTTTTGTTGACGCACCTTCATTACCTATGATAACAATTCCTAAAACCGCGTTTTTAAGCATTAAAGCATCGTTGTTTCCATTGCCAATCGCAATGGTATTTTCTTTCCCTAATCGTAATAATTCCTTTTCTTTTGCTTCAGATTCAGTAGATCCTTGTGATTTTATTTTAATATATTCGACATCCAACATTTCTACTATATCTTTTAAGTTTCCTCTCGTATCTGCTGAAATCAGATAGACTTTATATATTTCTTTTAATTTCTTAATTTTATTAATTATAACTTGGGATATCTCCCCTTGAAATTGTAGCGTCCCATTTATATCAAATAAGATATTCTCAATAGTAATTATTCCATAATTAGGAATATTAATCTTTCTCATATTTTAATTAAAACCTTATATTTAATATAATTAATTTCTATTTTCATTATCAGATATTCTAATAGCCTATAAAGTTAATTATAACCCAAATTAATTCAAAATTCCATAAGTAATCACACATTTTAATAGTACTCAAGAATAAAATCTGATAATAGAAAATAATTTCTTATTCGTCAAAATTATCATCACTGAATTGATCAATGATATCATAAACTTCATTTATTAAGTCCGATAATGCAATAGTTTTTTGTTCTTCAGATATCATATTTCTAATTGTTACTGTTCTTTCTGCCAATTCTTCAGGACCAATGATTAATACAATAGTAACTCCCAATTCATTAGCTTTACTTAGTTGATTCTTTAGGTTTTTAAATCTATAGTCTATTATACATGGAAAGTCTTCATCTCGGATAATTTGTGCTAGCTCAAAGGCATAAGTTGACATATCATCATTTATCGATGCTATGTAGATTGTGTCACTATAATCTTTTTCTCTAATTTCATCTGGAATTAAATTATATGTCTTCAAGAATAAAGAAAGTGTGTAAACACCCATACCAAATCCGGTACCTGTTATTTTCTCATCGGAAAATATTGATAGTAAATCATCATATCGTCCTCCTCCGAAGATACTTCTAATATTTTCTTTTCCTGTATCAAATACTTCATAAATAATTCCAGTATAGTAATCAAGGCCTCTTACCGTTCCTGAAGAGAAGGTACAATAATTTGAGATATTTGCTTCATTTAATAACTGGTTAAAATTATTTATCTCAAGATATCCTTCAGATTTATAGAATGTTTCAGGAATTTTGTCAAATTTACTTAATAATTCATTAACACTCTTAGCATCTTTTAATTTTGATATTGCTTGGATGATTAGTTCATTATCAAATGTATCAATTAAATATTTCTCAAATTCTTCTTTATCCATCTTATCAGATTTATCTAACACCTTATAAACTTGAGGGATCTTATCCTTATCAATATCAAGTATAAAAGTACATATTGCATCCATAAATCGTCGACTATTATAATATATTTGAAATTGTTCTGCGGTAGCTCCAAATTCAGTGAATATGCCTACAATTATATTAAATATCTCAAGGTCAGCATAAAGACTTTCTTCACCTAAAATATCTACGTTCGGCTGAAAAAAGGCCCTTCGGCGCCCACGTTGGGGACGTTCGTATCTAAAACAAGTTGGATTAGAAAACCAACGGATAGGTTTTTTTAATTCTTGATTTTTTTTTGCAACCATCCTAGCTAAAGAAGGAGTTAGTTCTGGTATTAAAATTAGTCTTTCTCCTTCTTTTTTTTCAACGATAAATGATTGTTCATTTACTAATTCATCAGAGGATTTCGCAGCAAAAATTTCAACAGGTTCTATTTGTGGAGTTAAATATTCTTCATAACTATATCTTTCTACTACATCCTTTATCGTTTCAATTATCCAATTTACTTCTCTTAAATCACCAGGGTAATAATCGTCCATACCTCTAATGGGTTCTTTCGAAAACTTCTTTGACATCAAAATCACTTGATTTATTTTAATTGCAAACTAAATTCTAAAAAGAAGGTTAACAAATATTTTTTTCCATTCAATAACAAGGATTTAATTTATTATCTGTAAATATTTTATATTTGAAATGAAATTTTAAGATGATTTAACTAAATTTCTAGTGATATGTAAATTTTTTATTTGCTAAATTTATTAAAAAATAAGATAAAGAATCTATATTAATTTCTTAAATTGAATATTTTTCATTATATCGCTATAAATCAACTGTTGGTCTTTTCTATTACCAAAATTGAGTTTTAATTCTATTTTTGCAGAATCTGCAATTTCCTTTAATTCATTAAATGCACTTAGACTATAGGGGCTCTTTTTAGCCAACCTAATAGTATAAAAAATTTTTTCTTTTAAAGAATCTTCAAAATCGAAAATTTTCAAGAAGGTATCGACATCAATTAATTTGATATTCTCTTTATGCGGTACATCTAAGGTAATTGAATAATATTTTGGTTTATCAATAAGCATAACAATTAGTAGAAGCATATCTTCACTATGATAACCCTTATACATTTTAGGATATAATCGAGCAAGATTTGTTCAGAATAAGTAATCAATATTTATAATTAATTTATTAAAGATGTTTTTTCCCATAGATTTTGCATATATCAGTGAATTATCAATTCTAAAAAGACCTGCCTTTATTGATGGTGTGATCTCATAGAACGCAAAAATTTCAGAATTTTTAAAGTTTAGCATGAAATAATATTCAATTATCTGGTAAATATTCATGGGAAGATGCTCGTTTATGGAAGAACCTTTACGAATCATTGAATTCTTTTAAAAAAGTAGAGAGATATATTAAAGAAAAAGTTGATCCAAATGGACCATTTGAGAAGACAATTAGAGAATATTTAAAAAAATATTTAAATCGTATTTTAGGTGAAAATTATGATAAATGGGTAGAAAGATATCATAAAACTGAACCTTACAAATATAATGAAGATGATTATAATTATTGGAAAAAATTATGTGAAAAATTAGGAAGTATAAAAGGTGTAAAAGAACATTTAGCAACGGAGTTAATTGATGGTCCTCCCGATCATTCTACAATCAGAAAATGATTGAGATCAATTTTAGGAAAGGAATATGAAATTTTATTTAAAATTTACAGAATAGAATTGTGTCATTGTCTCGTCAAAATAGGCATCTTTCCACCATTTCCCAGATATAGTATAAAAGTACTGCCTAGATAGAGTTGAAAAAAAAAGTTTATTTATAATTTCTAAGATTATAAAAACGGTCTATAGTCTCGCTTCTTACCTAATTTGTCCATTATGTATGCTGCTCCACTATATGATAATAACATAACTAAGATGGATAATATTATTCGTAATATGCCATTAATCTTATGAAAAGGAGCCCAAGGTGCAACTAAAAGAATATAATTGGCAGACATTGATATCGGAAATCCTAAAGCCAAACCACCCCCAATTACTGTTATCAATCGTCCTATCACTCTTTGATGTTTTGATTTTCTAATATAGAAGATACCGAATATAAAAAGGGGAGCTATGAAAGTGGGAAGAACTACTTCTATTAAAGAAAAATATCCTCTGAAATACTCGATCCAAGCCATTGATGTTATACCTATATAAAATCCGATTGTAACCCATACCCAATTCTCTTTAAAATTTTTCCAGAATATCTTAATCTTCTCTTTTGCATTCATTTCCTATGATTTCCTCCTTAGATCTACCAATTCTCACAACCTATAAGTTGACATGCCGCATAACAGGAAAGATGTAAGACTTTCGTAGGGAACAATCTTGGATATTTCTTCAGCTGTAGCTACTTTACTTTTGTCAAAATAAAACATGCGCAATTCTAACCTCTATGAAGTATCAAATTAACATGGTTTTATAAATTTAACATTTATGTCATAAACTGAACAATCTACTCTCACCCTCAGAACAGAAACAAAATGACGCTTACCATTTACACATTCGAATTTTAAAAGGAGCGATGGTTCTGACGCGATATGAAATGAGCAAGAGAACCAAGCACCCTTTGAAAATGAGCGGTCGGAAGCAGCAGAAACCACCGAAGGGGTGGTTTCGCAAAATTAAATGATATAATAGCTTTAATAAATTTAGTAATTTTAATAAAAATTACTTATATTAGGTTTCTATAAACAATTAAGTATATAAATATAAAATAAAATTATAACCTTAGTTCTGCTAATTAACTCTCATAAATTAAAACTTTTGAATTAGAAAAAATGAAAGAAAGTAGAAAAATTAAATTAACTAAAGATATCATAATTTTAAAAAAACTTGTGTCTTTTATGGAAGAAATAAATTTATTTAAAACTTCCAGAAGTAATTTACTTTTGATAGAAAGAATAATTGATTTTATTGATAATGAATTTCCAAAAAAAAAATATCAAAATACCATTCAAAAATTACAAACTATGATCAATGATAATAGTTATAAATATCCTTCTTTGAATAATTTTAACGAAAATCTTATGAATATACTTATAGATTTGAAAACAAATTATGATCTTGATAGAATAACAGACCTGTATATTAATTTACATCCAATAGTAAAAGAAATTAGCCTAGATCTCTTTGATAATGGACATTATGCTGAAGCTATTTTTGAATCAGTAAAAGCTTTGAATAATTATGTGAAAGAAAAAGCTAAGATTACTGATAAGGATTTAAGTGATGCTATGGCTAAAGCATTCAATGAAAATGATCCGATAATTAAATTAAATGAGTTATGAAAACGATCAGAAAAAGATGAACAAGAAGGTTTTAAACTCTTATATATGGGAGCAATGAAAGGTATAAGAAATCCTAAAGCGCACGTAACCATAAAACAAATCGATAAAGATAGAATGTTGTAATACTTAGCCTTTATTAGCTTATTATTCCGTCGAGCAGAAGAAGGAAAAATTGAAAAAAATAATAATAAAAATTAGCTATCTTCTTTTTCTTTCTCCAAATTGCTTATATTTTTTAAAAATTCCTCAAACTTCCCAAAACCATCTATTTCTTTTCTATTGATTTTTATTTTAGAACCATTGATATTGGAAGAAGATTCACTGGCATACTTTTTCTCTACAAAATTCTTAATCGCATCCCTATATTCTTTCTTCTTACTCTTTGGGACGCGTATGCTTACAAAATCCGATTCTTCTCTGAATTTCCTCTTCCTGCCCATCTATTCACGTCTCGAAGTAGTGAATTCTTAAAAAAAAACCTATAAAACTATCTCAAAAATCATACTTTTAAACTTCTCAATTTATCGAAAATCCGCCCCAAAATATCGTATCACGAAATATAATTACCTACGTGTATTGGAAAGTTGAACTAAAATTAAAAAAAAACTGAATTAGATAATTAAAATTAATTTGAATTTAAAGAAATTAAATCATTAATAATAAAAATTTAATTTTCTTTTTTTCCTTTCCAGATAGTAGCCACCACCATCCAAGTAATAGCAAATACTAATCCAAATGATATTGAGAAAATAAGACCCTCTAATAGATCTCTTTCGAATATTAAATCGAAAATCAACCCAATAATGATAGCAGTTGGTAAACCTACTAATCCAACCATAGCATTAACTTTTTTATACTTTTCCATTTCTTAACCTCCTTTATTTTATGTTTTATGGTAGAAATTTTTGATTTTACTTTAATTTTTTTGAGTTAAAACAATTCTTTATGGAAATTAACAGAGATCAAAAATAGATTATATATTATTAAAAAAAAAATATTTGTATAAAATTTCCTTTTCCTTGTATTTATTATTCTTTGATTTCATTATACTTGACAACATAACCATTCACAGCCTGGGGCAATACCATAAATCCCAATAAGGTAGCAT
>Ga0209635_10000676_pt1 | contig 24174 bp, 27 predicted proteins | sample DeeMarSWOR230_32_FD_187463 | JGI IMG/M metagenome (GOLD analysis project Ga0209635, IMG submission 187463) | Marine sediment microbial communities from White Oak River estuary, North Carolina - WOR-2-30_32 (SPAdes) (version 2) | ecosystem: Environmental > Aquatic > Marine > Intertidal zone >...
AGCCGTTTCGCTGTTCTAGCAGCATCGATTGCGCTGTTGCCTCCGCCGATAACCGCTACTTTTTCACCGACGTCTACATGTTGCCCAAGTGCTACTTTCATCAAGAAATCAAGAGCGTGCATAACGCCTTCCAAGTCCTCGCCGGGCACATTTAGTTTCATGCTTAGCTGCGTTCCAATAGCGATAAAAACAGCTTTGTAACCTGCGTTATGCAAACTTTCAAGCGTGATATCTTTACCAAATTCCACTCCAGTTTTAATTTCTACACCTAAATCTTTAATGTAGGCTATTTCGTTATTCACAACAAATTTTTCCAACCTGTAATCGGGTATGCAATAACGCATCATACCTCCTGGTTGGGGCATCCGTTCAAAAACCGTTACTGGATAGCCAAGTTTAGCAAGTTCGTACGCTGCAGTTAAACCAGCAGGACCAGCGCCAATTATGGCTACTTTTTCTGTATGTGTTTTAGGTATGGGCTCAGGCTTAACTCGACCATATTCTCTTTCTATATCAGCGACAATTCTTTTTAATGATCGTATTGCTACTGCTTGGTCAAGGTTTACTCTTGCACAGGCATCTTCGCATGGGCTAAAGCAAACTCTGCCACAGATCGCTGGGAAGGGCATATCTTTCCGTATAAGTTCAACAGCTTCCTTGAACTTTCCTTTCTGAATCAGAGAAACATATCCTTGAACGTTCACATACGCTGGACAAGCAGCACGACAGGGGGGCAACCTTCGTTTTTTAGATACACAAGTGCTAGTTGCCATTTTTTAGACCAACTTGTTGAGTAGAAAATTATTGGTTCTTTTCCTACTTTATTAACCCATCTGCATTATAATTAGTTGAAGCATGACGCAAAAAATTTGACGCAAAAAATAAAAAAGAAAAAAGAGGGGATTTAGTCGCGTAGCCTGCCTTCTAGCTTGGCTACCCATTTGTTGTATTGTCTTGAGCTAAGCATGTCTTTCAATTCCTGCTCCAAGATTATCGAGTTTTTGGGTTTGATTTCTATTATCCATCCTTCGTTGTATGGGTCTTCGTTTATTTTGTGTGGCTCGTTTTTGAGTTGTTCGTTGACTTTGACGATTTTGCCGCTAATTGGGGCGTACAAGTCGAACATGAACATCCATGTTTCAGCGACGCCGAATGGCTCCATCTTTTTGACTTCTTTTCCTGCAGCTTCTGTAATTATGTGTGCTAGACCCTTTAGATGTCCTTGCGCGTAATCAGATATGCCGACTCTGATGTTGCCTTCAGGTGTTATTTGAGCCCATGTGTGCTTAGGTGTGTAAAGCAGTTGGTCAGGCAATGCGAGTATTTCTTTGCGTTTTTCTAACGGAATGCCTCCCGCTCGCACTAGCTCTTCTAAACGTAGTCGGATGGCCTCAGAGATGAATTCTGAGATGCTTCTGTAACGGCCTGTTTGGATGATTTTTTCGATTTCTTGTATTAGTTCTTGCCTCAGGCTTACGGTTTTCCATTCAGACATTTTCTTTCACTCTCCTTTACATCTGAGTGATATATAGCGTAAACGAAAGATATATATGTGATGCAAATAAAGTGCATATTGGTAAATACTATAAATAGAGAGATGCGTATGGAAAGTAGAAAGGTGCAGAAAGTAGGTTATTCGACTATGACAGTGTCGCTTCCTGCTGAATGGGTGAAACAAAATAACATTAACCCTGGTGACCTGGTTTTTCTGATGCCCGAGAGGGATGGTACGTTAAAGATTATGCCGAGTGAGGTTGCGCAGAGAGAGGAAGCAGAAGAATACGTAATAAACGCGGATGTTTGTGATGAAAGGGGTATGCTTGAGAGGATTATTGTGGGAAGTTATATTCTTGGGCGTGATGTTATTAGGGTGAATTCTTCGACGCGTATAAGTAAGGAGCATATTGATGAAATTAGGGACATTGTTCGTAAGCTTATTGGCCTCGGTATTTTGGAGGAGACACAGAAGGAAATTTTGCTGCAGTGTTCTGTTGATCCGACTAAATTTAAGCTGGATATGTTGATTAGACGGTTGTCGTTGATTGCTTCGACGATTTTGTTGGAGGCGTTGCAGGCGCTTAGGGAGAAGAATGATGCTTTTGCGAAGGAGGCTATTAATCGTGAGGATGAGGCAGATACAATTTATTATTTGGCTGTGCGTTTGCTTCTTATTGCACAGATGAAGCCTGAGATTGCGGAGCAGATCGGTATTACTGATATTCTTTTTATTCCTGCTACTCGTTTGATTTTGCAGTATTTGGAGTTGATTGCGGATTATTCTGAGGATGTTGCTAAGAAAATTATTGGGTTTGAAGTTCGTAAGGGAAAGTTGAGTAAGGATTTTGTTGAGAGGATTTGTCATCTTGGTGATTTGGCTTTGTCTATTTTTCAGAGGGCTGTGGATTGTGTTTTTACTCGGGATATTAAGGTTGCGAATGGGTTGTTGGAGATGAGGAATGTACTTGAAACAGAATCGGATGCGCTAATGCGGGAGCTTCCGGAGGTTCCGTTTTTGAGGGCGATGGTTTCTTGTTTGAATAAAATTGCTGATTTAGGTGCAGCGATTGCGAATATAGCGATTAATAGGGCATTGGAAGAGCCCAGTAAAAATGTGGAGAATATTATTCGCACAGTGAAGCATGTGCGTACTTTACCCTTGGCAGCAAGAAAAAAAGCGTAGTTTTAGCTAATAATTTTCTGTGAACATGTTACGGAGTTTCCATTTTGAGGCGTGGAAAGAGTTTTCTTCTCTGTGTGTGCACACATGTCTCCCCTCTAGAGGGTCTACTATAAGATACAAATATGCGGAGATAATTGCTAGTTCTCTAAAAACCCGGCTAAATTTGCTCACTGTCAATGGAGATAATTTTTTTGTAAGTGTTCTTTTGCCTCGCCGAAAATATTCGAGCTTTACTCCCTATGTCTTCTACAACCAGAATAATAGTAACAGCATTTCTAATTTTTCCGCTTGGTTTCTTCTTGTAATTCTTTTTGGCGCTGTAGCCTATTTAACCGCGCTTTTATGTGCGTTTGTTTGGATGAACCGAGAGCGAGATTTGCTAAGTAATTTTGTGTGGAGTTTGCTGTCTAGGCTCTCGATTAGACTCGAATTGGTTGTAAATATGCTTGGTTAGTGAGAAGTTGTGGTTAGTTGCCATGTTTTTATGTCTTGGAGTGCTACGCGTTCTTCTAGTTTTTCTTTTGGTAGGTCGTCGAGTTCGCTGAGGGTGGCAAGAAAGTGTTCTAGAAGATATTTTTGTTGTTGTCCATTTACCCAGAATTTTTCTTCTTGTTTTCTTAAGAGGTAGAGAGGCTTATTTAACTGAAGTAGTTTTTCGATTACTCTCCCAAGCGTGCATTCGGCGATTTCGTGCACAATTGTGTTGACATCTTCGATTTCCGCCTTGGCTAAATACACAGTGTACCTCCATTCTCCGTTGGTTCTGTTTGGAAAAGGGCTAACGTGACTGAAGCCATGCACTTGAAAAGCGAATGTGTCAAAATCAGTGAATTTGGATGGATCGAAGGTTTTCAGGAAAAGTTCTATTTCGTTTTCAGCATCTTTTTTCATACGGGAATACCTTATGAACAGTTTTAATTTTAGCAAAAAGATGGCAACTAAAACTGCTAAGAGAATGATAAAGGATAGTGCGCGAAGATCCATAAGTCTAAGGGCTCCGTCGTAACATGGATTCAAGTGTCTCGGATTTGGTGTTTTTTATGAGGATTATTTTCTCTTTTGAAGTGAAACCTGAAACTATAGTGACTTGACATTTTAACAGTTTTGAAAGTTCTTTTATCAATTCTCTGTTAACCTTGCCTTTTTCTGGCGCGTTTCGACAAAACACGATGAGGCTTTCTTTTTCTGGTTTTATTTCAAATTTTTTTGATTTTGGTTTTACTACGATTTTTATTAGTGTTCCTTTTTTCGTTTGTGTCATTTTCAATTTGAGTTTTTCCTCGTGCCAATTATGAAGAAGATGAAACCAATGGTTGTTAGCGTTGCTGCGATGTACATTGTTGCTCTATACTCGAAAAGTTGTGAGATTACTCCGCCTAGAAGGGAGCCAGCTACCATCGCCAAACTTATCATGGAACTTAGAATTCCTGCGCATGTAGCTTTTTCTTTATTGTGTCTCATTAAATAGACTAGTGAGCCGACATAAATGGATGACCATGAACAGGCAAGTAGAACTTGCATTGGCAAAAGTTGTAGATAATCTTGCGTGAGGGTAAAAAAAAGAAACGTTAAGAGAGAAAGCGTTAGCCCAGTGTAGATTAGAATTTTGTCTTTTAATTTGTCTAGGAAAGGCATGACGATGAATTGAGTTGCCGTGTTAACAGTGTACATCACACCAATCCAAAACTTATCGACATCAGTGCCAGGAACTATACTAGCGATGAAAAGGGGGTAAATGACCCAGATGCAATTTGCGCCTGTGTGTCGCAAAAAGAAGGACAAGTAAACATGCCAATTCTTCTTTATGATGTCTTTGGGGAAAAATGGAACGCGGATGCGCGGGCTGGGGATTTCTTTTATGCTTAGGCTGATAAGAAAGGCCAGCCATAAGCAACCAGAAGACAAAGCAAAAGCATTCCAGTAAAAAGTGAAGAGTCCTGCAACAAACGTTCCTATTGACCAGCCTAGAGCGCCAAAAGAACTGTATCTTCCAAGAGGATTAGCCGACTCGTAAACAAAGGCAGCAAGTGCTGGAGGAAAAATTCCTATGGAAAATCCTGCCAATCCACGAGCAACTGCAAGTAGTTGTGGGTTCGTCCAAAAAGGCAAAACAAAATACGGATCGGCTAGAACTTGAAGAAAGAAAGAGATTGCTGAGGCAAAAAGACCTAAGCGAATTATGAATTTTCGGTCATAAACGTCTGATGCGCGACCGAAGAAATATGAAGATATGAAGACTGCTATTCCGTAAATCGCACCTATTACTCCGATTTCTGTGTCACTTGCGCCTAAATCTTTAGCCAAGTTTGGAATGAAAATAAGTGATGCCGAAAGCGCAGTGTTGGATAATAGCAAAATTATATTAGGTTTTATGTTTTGACCTCCACTTCGCTTAGGCTATTTTGTGCGTTGGTCGAAAAAAGTACACACACCTTCTTATTAGGTTAATTCTCGCAAGGACCATTAGAAAAGGTGACACTCTGAATGGCAATAGCGCAGCAGAGAAAGATTCTGAGAACCCAGCCAGAAGGAAAAAATCCAAATGCAGAACATGTCACCTCAATTGCGATTGAGTTTTTGAAGAAACTTGGGAATAAACATGGTATAAAGCCTAAAAAGGTTTCTTTAAAGGGGGAATTGTATGTTGTTGAGTTGGAAATCGGGAAAAATACGACAGCTGTAGTTCAAATTGAAGTTCAGACCAGAGAAATTAAAGAGTATGAAATTCAAAAGAAAGAGAAAGAGGAATCTGGGTTTAGTTCATCGTTTTCGCCAAAAGTTTTAATTATGATTTTTGGAATTTCCGTAGCTGTGTATTTTGTTCTCGAATTGCTTGATGTTGTAAGCCTCTTATTTGGGAGATAAAACTACTCGTTTTCTTCGTCGCATTTTCTGTTCTTCTTGGGTTTGTGCTTTTCGTAGTTCTTGCATGTACCATGATCTTTCGAGGGCATAGTGGATTATGAGGACGACGCCCACACAAAGGAGCACTATGCCAATGAGTGTGAATGTTAGTCCTAAAAGGCTGTATGGATGTGATGTGATTTGGTAAGGTAAGAAGAGAAGCCAGCTTGGATTATCTGTTATGTTTATGGCGATTAGTGTGCCGCCTAATAGAAAGATTGCACTTATGGTTAATATTAAGTAGCCTATGGTTTCGTTATGTCGGGATTCCTCTGCCTTTTCACGTAGGTATTCTCTAAGCGACATCGCATCCACTGTGCTTTTGTCACATCGATTGAATGTTTAAAGTTTATCACGAAAACCGAATAATTTTCATTGAAACAGATAGTCTATTTGCGTTTTCCGAATAGAATAATTCAGAACCTAAGTCAAAGCTTATGTTCCCATGCGTAAGCCTTTGAAAACCGAGACTTGTAAGAACTGCGGAAAACTTATAGCAGAACCGAAACAGACTGTAAGTTGGAAGTGTTAGGAATGGTTGACGTTCAGACGATTTCTATAGCTATTGCTTCTGCAAGTGTTGTAGCTGGAGTCATCTACTATGCTCTACAGATTCGTAATCAGAATAGAATAAGGCAGACAGACCTTACCATGAGATTATATCAGCAATTAGGTAGCAAAGAGTTCATGAATTACTGGCGACAAGCCATAACCAAAGAAGAGAAAGACTACGATGATTATATCAAGAATCAAGGTGCAGTAGAGCTTCTCCAAATAAGCACATACTTTGAAGGAGTCGGGATTTTACTTCATAGAAAGCTCTTGGACGTCGACATGGCTATAGAACTGTTTGGTGAACCAATAAAAATGATATGGGAGAAAAACGAGTCTGTCTTGAAAGAAATGCATTCAGACAAATGTTTTTGGTTCGAGTATCTCTACAACGAAATAAAGAAAAGAGAGCAACAAAGGTAGAAGACACTCCTACAAGTCCTTTTAAGCTCCTCCCACATACTAAAGAAATGGTTCGCAGGCAACTGGGACTTATGCTGAAAGTGATTGACGATATCAGCGAGACGAAAGTTGGTAGTGGAGGGTAAAGTTTTATCCAATCAACTTAGACGACCAAGGACGATGGACGACCAAGACGACGACCACGATGGACGACGGAGAAAGGAATGACCAGTGTATAGTGGATTCAGCATATAGCTGTATGGTAGACAAGGAAGGGTAGGACACTAGCCATTATCAGAATCGAGTATACAGTAGCCACTTTTCCTCCGTCGTCCGTCATGGTTCGTCGTCGAAGTTGGTTGGTTGGGTCATATTTGGAGCCTAATTGGATCATATAGAAGACCTAGGCCTAGGCGTGTGCGCACACACACAGAGAAGAAACTCAGATTTCCTGATTCTCAGGCTTGCCCCAAAGCGGGAACCACCCAGCACTCTTCAAAGCCTTCACTAAAGGCACAGCCACCACCGCAGCAAGAAACGCCTGAATAATCCTAATTGCAGGATAAACGAAGGGGCTCACAACAAACAACCAACGCACAGTCTCAACATTCAAACCAAAAATCCCATTATAAACAACAGGAAACGCAAAAGCCAAACTCCCCCACATACTATCCGTCTGATTCCCAACAAACGCTAACAAGAAAAACGTTACAGGCAAAACTTTCCACTGAGACTTTCGCAAAAGCAAAGCAACCGGAACAATCAAAGCCAAAGCAATAATTTTATCCCAAGTCACAGCCAACCCAATATACGAATACTGGCTAAGTGGCGTACATGGAAGAGTAAACCAAAACACACCAATCAACAAAGCCAAAACACCAGCAGCCTCCTTCCAGCGTTTACTATAAATCAACCCCACCGTCAAAGCATTCAAAGGAGGCGACAACAAAAACGGCACCCCATAAACACTCGCACTCCCAGGCGGCAAAACCCACGCCACAAAAGCACCAATAAAAGCAGTCAACGCACCAAGCTCCGCACCCAAAATAATGCCAAAAATAGAAGCCATAAACGCCTCTAAATGAATCTTAATATCAGGAAGCCCAATCGCCGGCACATAAGGCGAAACAACAGAAAGAGCATAATACAAAGCAGCAAAAACAATTATAAAAGCCTCTTCTTTAGCAGAAATTCTCACACGGTTCACCCTGTGTAATCTTTTTCAACGCGGTGTAATCTTTAACACAACGCTAATAAAACTTTGCATCACAAACCTTACACGAACACCATTGCATCCAACATCAAACACAGAGATTGCAGAACATGTAAACGCCTGCTTACAGCTAGCAATCCTCCTTGAAATTAACACACCCAAACCAGGAAACGTTCACCGAAACGCAAAATTCAACAAAACAAACTATGAACACTTCTTAGCCTCAGCAGTTGCCATAGCACCAAGCTTCAAAACTGCAGCAACCCAAGGAATTTTAACAGCAGAAAGAAAAACCCCTTTAGCAGAAATCGGCATTGGAAGAATAATAAAAGACGCTATTGAAAGGATAAATTCTTGGCAGCATGGCGGAAACACACTTTTAGGCACAACAATTCTACTTACACCCATGGCAGCAGCGGCAGGAAAAACTCTAAAGGAAAATAAAGAAACCTTCAACTTGGCAAAATTCAGAGCAGATATAAAATCAATAGTAACAGCAACCACACCAGAAGACGCAGTTGCAGTTTACGAAGCCATCGACATAGCAAAACCGGGAGGATTAAACAAGGCACCACAATTTGACGCAAACGAACCATCTTCAAAACAAAAAATTCTAAAAACACGCACAACACTTTTTGAAGTGTTTAAAATCTCTGCAGAATATGATTCTGTTTCCAGCGAATGGGCCAACAATTACACCATAGTTTTCGATGTCGGCTATCCTTTCTTAAAAAAAGAGGTAGAAACCGAAAATAACATAAACAAAGCCGTGGTACACACCTTCCTAAAAATACTGTCTAAAATTCCAGATACACTTATCGCGCGAAAAACTGGACTTGCAAAAGCTAAAGAAATCACTAGCCAAGCAAAACAAGTTCTAAAACTAGGCGGCTTAAACACAGAAAAAGGCAAAAAAACATTAGTAAAATTTGACGAAAATCTTCGAGATTCAGAAAACAAACTCAACCCGGGAACAACAGCCGACCTAATCACAGCAACTTTAGCCTTACACATACTAAGCGGCTATCGCCCCTAGAGAAACCGTTATCTTTAATTTTGCACGCACTAATGCAAAAGAAAGGCTGAAAAAATTGCACATAATCGCAGTTGTAGGCGGTAAACGCTCAGGCAAAACAACAGCCGTCGAAATGTTAGTAAAAGGACTAGTTAAACATGGATACCGAGTTGCTACGGCGAAACATGTTTCTCAAAAAGACTTCACAATAGACACCGAGGGAAAAGATACTTGGCGACATACCAAAGCAGGAGCCAGCATAACCTCCAGCGTCGCATCACAAGAAATAGCAACTATACGAAAAGTAGACACATCAACATACAAAATCAACGATATCATTGAAAACTTCAAAAACGAAGTGGACATCATAATTTTAGAAGGTTTCAGAAAACTAGTAGAACACGAAAATAGCATAACAAAAATTGTCGCAGTAAAAAATGCCAAAGAAGCACTGGAAGCATCAAACCAATTCAAGCCTCTACTTGCCTTTGTTGGACCCTTTTCCACCAAAGATTTGAATCTCCCAGCACCCTATGTTGACGTTTTTACGAATCCAGAAAAGCTCATCCGTATAGTTGTTGACACGATAGAATCTGTGCCAAAATAGAAATTGAATTACGAAAAGTTAAAATTTGGAACTTGATTATTGTAGGCGAAGGGCTTTTCGGGATCTGGAGCGGTTCACTGAAGGGAGAAAGGAGGTCCACGAACACTTTATAAAATAAGTGTTCTCCAGATCTTTCCGAAGCCCTCCCCTTCTACAATGCTTTGAACGCCTCGAACCATTTGCTATAGGAAGCAACCATTTCCAAAGACACGCTGGGCTTTCTATCCTCCAAGATTTGACGGAAATCCTTCATGCTAATCGGTCTCGGCTTAGCCTTTTTATTACTGGCTTGTCCAGATTCAAAGAAATCTCCAATAACCTTAAGATGTGCTGACTGAACAGTATCGCGAATGTCGCTTCCTGAAAAACCTTCAGAAAGTCGCGCTAATTCATGCAAATCAACATCAGGCCCAAGCAAAAGATTACTTGTATACAGTTTAAACATCTGCAAACGCGAATGATGATCTGGTAAGGGCACTAAGATTCTTTTTTGGAATCTTCGAATAAAAGGCCAATCTAAATCCCAAGGACGATTAGTTGCGCCAATTACATAAGCGTGTATTTTCTTTCCCTTCTCAAGTACGCCATCCATCTCCTTAAGAAATTGGTTGCGAACCCGAACTTCACCGCCAACCTCGCTGGAATGTCTACCCATCAACGAGTCTAATTCGTCAACAAAAATAATGGATGGCTTCCCATTATTAGCTGACTTTCTGGCAGAGTCAAACAATTTTGCAACGTTTCTTTCTCCTTCGCCAAGCCATTTCGACATTATAGAGGCAGCGTCTACAGAAATGAAAGAGGCGTCAATCTCAGTTGCGACAGCAGCAGCAATCAAGGTTTTCCCACAGCCAGGCGGACCAAACAACAAAATGCCTCTTGGCCAACCAAGAGGGAAAAGATCTGGTCTTTGAACAGGATAAACGATAGCTTCTTTGATGGCTTTCTTAGCCTGTTCTAATCCCACAACTTCTGGCCATTTTACATCTGGTTTCTCTTGCATCACCAACTCGTCAAAACTTGCCTTCTTTGCTTCACCAGTTCCAGTAGCAGATGGTTCGGAAGGTTTTTCTTCGATATCTTCGGGTTGAACTGGTAATCCGCCTTGAAGGATTTTGATTCTTTCTTGATATGCCATTGCCCGTTGGATGTAAACTTTGTTTAGATTATATTCTGGATAAAGTTGCACAAGCTTTAGGAGAGATTCTATAGCTTTTTGATACATTGAAATTGCCATGCCTCTGGAGCTCTGCTTGTCCAGTCGAACAGCTTCCAAGGCGTAGTTCGTCGCGGCTTTCTCCAATTCTTGAGATGCACTCATAATCATCACTAGGTTTTGATTTCTATTTTTCCTTCAGCACCTAGTTTTTCCAAGGCTGTCTCGACATCATTCGGAGAAATTTTCAATTTATTTGCACATTCGGTTATATCGATGTAGCCTTGATGAGTTTTTAAATACTCCAACACCCTGTCTTCGTTTGAAGAGGGTTTTTGAATCGTAAGCGAGACGCTTTTTAATTCTTTATAAGAAAAAAGGGTTTGAGATGAGCTATCTTCTTCGGCGCTTTCACCTGATTCAGAACAACAGGCGGCGAGGGCTATCATTTCCTTGACACCTTCCGCGGGTTCAGCAGCTGTCTCTTCTTGAACTGCGATTGTGGCGGGCGGTTCAGGAAGCTTCTCAGCAAGTTGCTCTTCTAAGACTGTAGCGACTTCGTTAAGTATTTCTTGCCCAGCAGGAGTTTTTACTGCAAGTGGCATGATTGGTGGTTCTGTTGAGCGTGCACTAGTTACAGCAAGTGTTTCACTGATGCTATCGTTAATGTGACTCAACTCAGACGCTACATCTGGCATAACTTCAACGAGGCTTCGTGTAACGTTTTTAAGAATACCGAGTGCTGGTTTGAGGTCAATCATTATGTTATTTAATTCTTTGATTGTCTCAAGCCTTAGGATAATGCGTTCTATTGCAATTTGGGTTTGTCCGAGGAGATTTACGAGTTTTCTTACTTCTGCAAGTTCAGTAGCATACATTACTGCTCTTTCGCGTTTACTGTCCTTAATTGCAATTGTACATGCCTTGAAAAGGTAACGATCTCTTTCTTGTAGTCGCACTGCGACGTGTTGCAGTTTTGCATGTTGAATTTTCAGTTTACGAATTGAAGCTGTTATTACATCGTCAATCGAAGGAGAACTATGAGAGTTGAAGAAGCTCTTGATTGTTTATCCCCGCCCGCCGTGTCTGGTTACTGAGATTTTATTGTCCTGGGTTCACATTTTTTACATATACTACAACAGGGGGTTCGGGAAGAGAGGGAGAGGCGGATTCTGCCTCTTCAGCGGTTGTCTCTTCTGTAGTTAGTTGTTCTTCTTGAGGTGGCGGTACAGTTGTTTGTTGAGCATTTTCGCCTAAGAGAAGGTTGGATAACCTGCTTTTCATTGATTCCAAGTCGTCTCTTTCTGTTTTAATGCAGTTCATACTTTCCTGCAGTATTTGCATAGCATTTTCGTAGGCATTTTCGTCGATCTGACCGATTTCATGTTCGATTTCGAGGTAAACGAGCGCGTTATTCAAATCTTTGATTCGCTGAGAACACACCTCGATTTGTTTATCTAAGTTCTCCACAATTGCCTCCGCATCTGTCTTCAATTGATTATGAGCATTTTCGAAAGAATTGTGAAGCTCCTCAGACAACTCTGGGGGCACTTTTTTCTTTTCGAGAAGACTCTTTAATGCTTGATCTTTTCGCCAGATTAGTGGTATTTCGTTGCATAGGGATTCGACTTTTAGTTTTGTTGGAGAAGATAAGGTTACTCCGTTTTCGTTGATTCTAATTTGTTCACTTGCGTAGCGAACGATTTCTCCATCTCCGTGTTCCACAAAGATTTCGCTAATTTGCCCATTTGGGCTAACAACAAACGATGCGACTGTTCCAACGGAACGTCCATATTCATCCTTTATTGGTTTTCCAAGCGATTCGAAAAAATTGGATGTAAGAGCGGCCATGATTTTTTCTCCTCAAGTTTATGGCGTTGTAGCCGGCGTTTTTTCGGGCACTGTGGGTATTCCGGCGGGCAGCTCTGGGAACTTGTCTTTAATTTTCTGCTCAGCAACAGTTGCTGCTTCTGTAAGAATCTTTTGAGCGTCCTCGTTTGCAGATTCAAAGTTTATCGTCAGTCCAGTGCTTTGTCCAGCATCTATGATTATACCACTCAGTAGATTCCCAATTTGGCCAAGTTCTCTTTCTGCTTCAGGAAAAACCGACGCCATTCCGTTTCTCACTGTGCGCAGCACTCCCACTGCAGGTGCGAGTGTAGTTACAACGTCGCCAAGCTCCGAGACAGTTCTTAATCTAAGCACTATCTGTTCCAAAGCCAGCCGAGCGTGCATTATCATCTTTTCCATTTTCCGGATCTCAGCCAATTCGTTAGCGAAAACGTTCGCGCGGGCCATGTCATGTTTTGTGTAAGCATCAACGATTCTTGCGAATATGGATTTGTCGCGTTGTGAGAAGCGTTCGCTTGCTTGATCTAGCCTCTGAACTTGTAGTTCGATTCGTCTGATTGCCAAGTCTAGTCGTGGCTTCAAAGGTCCTGGTGGGCGCACCGCTTCTTTGACGCGTGTGGTAAACGGTTGTTGTTCTTCCCTAGATTCCCAACGTTTAGCAAATCTTTCTGACAAATTAATACCTCCGAAGGTAATGGGGTAGTTAAAAACGTATTATTACATTGTTAATATGATTGAAATACATACGTATATATGTGGCAATATAGCAACTGTTTAGAAATGATTTTGGCTTTAAACTCCTTATGCAAAGAGGAGCGGGGCGGATTTGCGATTATAGACAAAATTGTGTAAGTTAGGCTAAAAAGGCTTGAAAATAGAATGTTAAAGCCAAGGTGAAGAAAATGCAAGAGAGATTTAAAATCTTCGTCATGTTTGCGCTGTTAGGCTTCATGGCAGGGATTATCGCTAAAGCTACATACCAAGACGTTATACCATGGATAATGACACACTTTCCAACAGTCGGTCTTGACTGGCTACTCGCCGGCTTCGCTGGGGCATTCCTAACTGTCGGATTGGTAATGGCGTGGGCTTACATAAGCGGCACAGGAAGATCAGAAAGGTAAAAGCCTCATCCAGCCTTCGTTTCTTTGCTATCTATATGGTCAATGCTCTAAGCCAGAAACTTTTTCATAAATCTACAGAAAATTGTTTAACAAAAATTTGAATAGTCTATGGACAAAAGTTGGTTCGGAGATCTATATGTGTGGCATATTTGGTTTTGTGCTCTTGAAACCGCAGGGAATCGTTCTTGCTTTAAAAGTGCTTAGCATTTTGGAGACGCATCAATATCCAAACGAAAAGAATCCAGTGGGCGGACATGGCGTAGGAATATACTTTTTAGACGTCGAAGGAAGGGAGTCTTTCATAAAGGTTGGAAAAACAAACAAATCTCCGACCAAATTATTGGCTGAAAACTTTTTGGAAACAAAATTGCAGGCACGACTGTTTTTGGGGCACGTAAGGTGGGCAAGTCCAGATTTTCTTAACACGGTGGCCTTTAAAGAATGCACACAGCCATATGTGGCTGCTTGTAGTAAACATTTGAGAATCATTTCTGTTCACAACGGATTTGTGGAAAATTATAAAGAACGACGTGCAAAACTTCGGTTAAAGCACTGTTTTGAATCCGAGAAAAAGGGAGTTCTTATTGATTCGGAGGTTCTGCCACATTATCTTGAAGAATTATTGCTCGGCAAAGTTGATGTTACTGAAGCATTGAGTATGCTTTCTTCACGGTTAGAAAATCAGAAAGGCAACACTATTGGAATGTTATTGTTTGGAGAAGAGAAATTAGGTGATTGTTTGGTTTTTATCCATCACGGAAGGACGAGAGGCTTAACAATCTGGAGCAATTCCAAAGGAGAAATTTTATTCTCTTCAAGAAAAGAGCCAATCCAACAAGTGATAGGCGAATTTCTGAGGAAACACAATTTTAAGGAAAAAGTTTCGATTGGTTGGAAAGAATCCAAACATCTTAACCCTACAATTTTCTCGTTACCACCAAGCAGTACTGAGTGAAAGAATTATCAGAAGGCGTTGCGCATGTCTAAGTAGGCGACCGTGATTAATGGACAAGAAGACAGCCAACGTTTTCAAATTGCTCACTAAACCTATTCAGAAAGCATTAGCAGAAGCTGGATTTTCCAAACCCACTGCACCGCAGATTAAAGCAATTCTGCCAATTTTAGACGTAAAAAATGTTCTTTTAGTTGCACCTACAGGCAGTGGAAAAACTGAGGCAGTACTTTTGCCTATCTTTTCAAATTTTCTTCAACAAGAAGACAAGAAGGGAATCGCAATACTCTACATTACTCCACTTCGCGCTCTCAACAGAGACATGGTCAAACGCCTTTCTTTTTGGGCAGAGCGTTTGGGAGTTGCGGTGGAAGTGCGGCATGGCGATACTGACATGAAAATTCGAAGACGGCAGGCTCTTCGTCCGCCTAACATGTTGGTAACCACGCCGGAAACATTACAAGCGATTTTGCCTGGCAGTCGCATGCAACAACATCTAAGCCATGTTCGTTACGTGATTATTGACGAAGTACACGAGTTGGCTGCTGACAAGCGCGGAGCCCAGTTGACGATTGCTTTAGAAAGACTTTTCGAAATTACAGGAAGAGAATTCCAAAGAATCGGCTTGTCTGCGACTGTAGGAAACCCGAGAGAGATAGCACAATTTGTCGCTGGTGCAAATCGGTCGATAAAGATTGTTGAGGTCCCTTTGCCGAAGGGCTATAAGTATGATGTAGAGTTTCCAATTCCAGAAGATGCTGACTATGATTTTGCGTCAAAGTTGAGAACTGCACCTGAGGCAGTAGCGCGCATTAGGCGTATATTAGATTTAGTGAAAGACCACAAATCTACTCTAGTTTTCGTAAACAGTCGCACTAACGCAGAAATGTTGGGCAACAAATTTAATTATCTAACCTCTGACATTGCAGTTCATCATGGCTCTTTGTCAAAAGAGGAAAGGGCGTTTATTGAGGACGAGTTTAAAGCTGGACGTTTAAAGGCAATCGTGTGCACAAGTACTTTGGAGTTAGGCATCGATATCGGAAGCGTGGATTTGGTTGTTCAGTTTCTTTCGCCTCGCCAAGTGTGTAGTTTGATTCAGCGGGTTGGAAGAAGCGGGCATAGGCTTGATTTAGTGTCGAAAGGCGTAATAGTTACAGCATTTCCAGATGACGTTTTAGAATCACTTGCAGCAGTAAAACGGGCGTATAGCGGATTATTGGAGCCAATCAGAATACATAGGGGAGCACTTGACGTTTTAGCACATCAAATCGCGGGAATTCTGATGGACAAACATGTAGCCACTGTTGAACAAATTCTCCAAATAATCCGTCGCGCCTATCCATATCAGAATCTTTCAAGAGCCAAACTTTTAGACGTTGCAAACTATCTAAATATACTTAGAGAACTTCAAATAGAAGGAGAAGCATTGCGAAAAACACGGAAAACCCGAACGTATTACTATGAAAACCTTTCCATGATTCCAGACGAAAAACGTTACCCAATCATAGACATTCTTTCAGACCGTTCAATCGGCACTTTGGGCGACGAATTCATGGCGTTAAGAGCACGAATAGGACTAAACTTCATATGCAAAGGCAAAGTATGGCGCATCGTCCAGATAGAAGACGAAACAGGCATGGTTCACGTGATTCCTTCAGAAGACTCATTCGCTGCAATTCCAGGTTGGGACGGCGAAATGTTACCAGTCCCATTTGACCTAGCCCAAGAAACTGGCAAGTTACGAGAAGAAATTGTGGAAAATTTGCGGAAAGAAAAAGATGTTGAAACAGCTGCGAAAAAACTGGCGAGAAAGCTCTCGGTTGATAAGAACGCTGTTCTTAAGGCTGTTGAAGAAATTAACGAGCATTTGAAGCAGAATGTTCCAGTGCCAACAGACAACGATGTTCTCATAGAAGGCTTCGACAAATATGTGGTCATTCACGCCTGCTTTGGCGAACTCGTTAACCGCACGTTAGGCAGCATTTTTGACCCTATTCTTTCAGACCAAGAGCTTATTGTTGGCTGGTGGAACGATGGTTACCGAATTCTCATCGAAGCACCAAGCAAAGTGACGCTTGAAAATCTTGAAAAAGTGTCCAAAACCTTATTCTGTCTTTCAGACGATGAAGTTGACGAAGCATTTAACGAGTATTTGAAGTCACATTTCCCGTTTGGTTACAAAATGAAATTTGTCGCAGAAAGATTCGGCGCACTTCCCCGCGGAAAAACTATGGATCCAGAAAGACAAGAAGAGTTAGCACGGCGCTTTGAGAAAACTCCAGTTTTTGAAGAAACAATACGGGAGGCGATGGTAGAAAAAGTAGACATCCCCACGGTAAAGCGTATAATGAGAGAGGCTAAGGAGGGAAAAATAAAAATCAAAACGTTGCTCCGTTCTGAAGAACCGTCACCCATTGCGTATGGTATTTTGGCAAAGTTTTTGCAGACACCTGAACTTATGGCGCCTGAGCGAGTGCTTCTGAGTAATATTGAAAAGATGAAAAAAGTGCTGAATGCAAGAATCGTCACACTTTTTTGCCTCTCATGCGGTGATTGGACTGCAGAGAAACGTATTCGGGAAATGCCAGAAAAGCCGACATGCGGAAAATGTGGCAGCGGACTTTTAGCGCAAGTTCGTTTTGATCAAAACCCAAAAGAATTGATTGACATTCTTAAACGACGAAAAAAAGGCGAAAAACTGACCCCAGAAAAACTTGAATACTTGACTTATGCACGCCGCACCGCAGATCTCACACTAAGTTATGGAAAGAAAGCGTTAATTGCGCTTCAAGTAAAAGGAGTTGGACCTGAAACAGCCTTTCGTATTCTTGGAAAAATGCACCCAGATGAGGATGAATTTTTCATGGATTTGCTACGGGCTAAGATTCAATATTTAAGAACTAAGCCGTACTGGGAAGAAAGGGACAAAGCAAGACAGTTTCAATAGCTAAAGGTATATAAGACAAAGCTTTAAACGTCATTTTTCTTAGAGTGGGAAAAATTGAATGATCAAATCTAAAAACACTCTTCTACTCTTGCTCGGATTTGCCCACTCGCTCAACCATTCTCTTTTCTTGGTTTTTCCGCTTTATTTGTCTCAAATTGCGCAAGAATTCGCAACGACGATTGAAACCATCGGCTTCATTGCAGCATTGAGTGGTTTTCTGTATGGTGCAGGTTCACTTTTCGGAGGAACTCTCTCAGACAAGATAGGTGGAGTAAAAACACTTATGCTTGGCATGGGACTTGCAGGCATTTCAACTTTCCTGTTCCTGGCAAGCTACGATGTCAATGGTTTTGCTATCAGTTTGCTTCTCATGGGCGCGGGAGCCAGCCTGTACCACCCTACGGCAAACACTATAATCTCCAAGGCTTTCGAAGGGAAAATGGCAGAAGCAATGGGAATCCATGGTACAGGTGGCAATTTTGGATACATGTTTGCGCCAATAATTATTGTGGGAATCGGTGACTTTTTGGGGTGGCGGTTTCCACTTCTTTTTTTCGGAACAATAATGTTAATCCTCTCGTTGATAATTGTGAAAACATTTTCATGGCTCGATGAAACAAATAGAATAGAAACCAGAAACACCAAAAGATTTTGGAGTGCTTTTCGGATTCCCGGCTTACCAATTTTGCTTCTTTATAACCTTCTTGTAGGCTTATACTTTAAAGGAATAGATTTTATATTTCCAAAATTTCTCGAAGACAATCACGGATATACCTCAATGCTCAAGGCAACAGCAGTTTTTCTTTTATTAGGATTTGGTATTCTTGGTCAGTGGCTTGGTGGAAGAGCCTCTGACAAAGTTGGCTCGAGAAAAGTACTAATTACTACTTCAGTTGGAATTACATCAAGTATTATCTTACTTCTTGCAGTTCCGAATCCTGTGATAAGTGTCGCTTTGTTCATCTTAATTTATGGCACCACCTTTTATGGTCATCAACCAGCGCTTAACTCGTTAACTGGATTAATAACACCAAACTCCGAACGAGGAAAAGTTTTCGGCGTATTATTCTTCTTTTCTTTTGGCTTGGGTTCTATCTCAACCGCCATCGCAAGCTATTTCGCGGTGAACCTCAGCATGGAGACGGCCTTCTTCATCATGTTACTTTTCTCAATAATAGCACTGATCTTGTCCCTTTTTGCACCAAAACAACCAAGTGACATAAAAAGAAATCAAGAGGAAACATCATGACCTTTTCCATTGTTGCACGATGCCCAAAAACACACGCATTAGGTGTCTGTGTTGCAACCGCAGCACCCGCAGTTGGAAGCGTTGTTCCTCATGCAGAGGCAAACGTAGGCGCAATTGCGACGCAGGCAAAAACAAACATTCTTTACGGTGTAAACGGCTTAAAACTGCTCAAAAAGGGTTTTTCACCAAAAACAGCTTTAGAGGCAATGCTACGAGAAGATGGAGAACGTGAAACTAGGCAGGTAATCATAATAGACAAAAATGGACGCATAGGCGCTTTTACTGGCAAAGAAACAATCGTATGGAAAGGCCATTATATAGGTAAAGACTATGCAGTTGCTGGAAACATGCTTGTCGGAAAACAAGTCATTGAAGCAATGGCACAAATTTTTGAAAAGGCGAAAGGCGAATTTGCAGAAAGATTACTTGAAAGCTTGGAAGCTGGACAAAACGCTGGTGGTGACAAACGAGGGAAAACTTCCGCGGCACTTTTAGTGGTAGGAGAAGGTTTGAGTGAACCACGCCCGTTTATTTCTTTACGTGTTGATGTGCACGAAGAGCCGGTGAAAGAGCTTAAGAGAATTTTCAGCGAGTACCAGAAATACAAATAATGAAAAGAAGACCTAGCAATTAAAAATCATACGTCCTAGGGTATTTCTTCTAGATGGCGAAAAGAAAACTGTTTAGGCATAGTTCCCTTCAAAGTGACAATAAAGCTATCGACATCTATGATATTTCTCTGCCATTCCTTTCGGAATTCTGAGACAAATCTTGTGTAGTCAGTAAAATCCCGGTGTAGAGAAGCTACCACACAGTTTTTGCCGATTCCTTCGCCACTCCCTGAAAAAACAATATTTTTGTTTTTTGCAATCCATTTATGGGCTCTACGTGAAAGTTCTTCAGGTGACATGTCAGGAGTTGTACACGTACGAGCAACGTTAAGAAAAGTGAAAGCGACAATTTCGAATCCAAGTTTAACAAAGTTTGGAATAAGAGTATATTCCAGAACATAACCCTCTGTTTCCAGTTTTCTCCGCATTCTAGTGACAGTAGGTTGAGATACGTCTAAAATTTTTGCCAGATCTCTGTCGCTTCTTCGCGAATTCTTCATTAATTCGTACAAAAGTTCAATCATTTTTTCTTTTGGCATATTTTTGAATTATTAATTCATTTACTTATAAGGCTTATTCAGTAATATACAAACAAAAATGCATTGTTTGACATGAACATTTATAATAGACGCAGAGTCCTCGATAATTGATGAAGCAATGCCTGTAGAGGAGACACTGGAAGAAGAAAGCTTGCTTATAAATAAAAAATTGAACGAAACACCGTTTATGAATGGAGCAAAACGCCGAGACCGTCACGACATAGTGGTAGACATACTTAAAACAGCAAGAGGCGGCATAAAGAAGACTAACCTTATGCACAAAGCAAAATTAAGTCATACCCAATTAAAACTTTATTTATACGTACTAAATGAAAACGGATTGCTCGAAAATTCTAATGGACTCTTTAAAACTACAATGAAAGGACAAAAATTTGTGAAAGTTTTCGAGTCTCTGGATCTTCTTGTTCTCCCATAAAACCTCTTAATTTTAAGCGCTAATAACGCTGGAAAACAATAATTTTAAAGGCTTGCATTTGATAGTATGCTATCTAACTTGGAGAACGAAAAGCTATGAAGAAATTTGTGGCATGCTGGTTTACTGTTGCTTTGTTTGTCACATTGATTGCTTCAGTTCGTGCCTCAGTTGAGGTTGAGGCAAATATCACTCGAGACTTTAAGATTGTTTTCAAATTAGCCAACATTGAAACTACAATTTATGAAAATATAAAGACCAACGGGCTAATGACTGAGGATACCGTACCACGAGCAATATGGGAAAACTTTGTAAATAAGGGGCTATTTGGTCTTGAGTATTTTTCCAATTCGATAAACTTTAACGACACAACACGTTCAATTCATTCAACATTCAGTCTTCGCGGTCCAAGTATAATGAATTCTACAATTGATCGAGCAGCCTCAGTGGAAACCTTCAGAATGAACACGGAGTGGAGAAAATTTTACCTAAATATTACAGGTGGCTTTTCATTCAATTTTACTCAAATCCTTGTAACTCCTTTGTCTGAGTGGACAGAAGAAACGGTTGAAAAAATAACGAGTTTTAGTTACTCCAACCTTACTGCTGGAGTGTCATGCTTATTTAAGTTGCCAAATTATGCGAGTAATATTATTGCGATTGGTGAGACAATTATCTTTGACGCTCCATTTGAGCCTCCGTGGGAAGACAAGCTCATAAACAGTCCCATACTTATTCTTATAGGATTAGCAATAGTAGGTGTAATAGTTTTTGCGTATCGAAAAATAAGATAAGCTACTAGTCTTCTGTGCCTAAAAGAAGTTTTATCAGGGTTCCTTCGTCTATCTCGGCGCGTGTTCTCCAGTCAAGGTAAAGTTGTCCATTTTCATCTTCTGCAATGTACCCAGATTTGATGTAACGGTTAAGATTAATGTCGACTCTCCAGCCTGGTAATTTGTCTCTAAGAAGTTGCTCTACTTCACTGCGTGGCGCTAGGCCCTTTTTTGAGATTATTGAAGAAAGCGTAATAACCAAACCTGCAATGTCGTCTATGCGCCAGCCCATCATCTTAGTTTCTTTCGGCGTAATTCCACCACGCAATGTAATGTAAAACCGCGCTTTGTCCAGCTCTTCCAAAGAAGGTTTTTCCCTGGGTTTTTCTTCTTCAAAAACCGTTTTCACTTGAAGGTCAAGTTTCTCCAAGAAACTGTCTAAAATACCTAGCACTTTTGGGTAATCTGCGCCTAATCTTTTGCGAAGCTCCCAGCCTTTAACACCAGGTTTTCGGTGACGTCTAAAAAATAAAAGATGCGCCGCACGCTTAATTTTACTGGCGTAAAGTGCCTTTTTCTTCAATTCATTCTGCCTTCTTTCCATTTTATCCAATCGTCAAAATTTATAGGAACAGGAACCGAGACGACTTGTTTTTTGCCTGCTAAAGGAACGAGTTTTTTGTGGGGTTTTATGAAAATTTCTTCTTCCAGCCTATTTATTTCAAGTGTTGCATATCCATAAGTAACAAGAAAGCTTGTTAGATACGCACGTCGCACCGACTCCTCGAATGTGCTTGAACCTATAAAATTCCAATATTTTATTTTTTCAGTTTCGTCTACTTTCTGAAGAAGCTCTCGCCATAAAGCTTCCAGTTCTTCGGAAAACATTTGTTCTGATAAAATTTTTTGATTAATCAACTCTTTTCTTGAGGTGAAGCCCATCTCTGTCTCGGTATATGATGTTTTTTGCCATCTTTCGTTTATTGGGAGTAATTCTTTCCAGTATTGGATTGCTTGGGTTAAACTGTGAGGAGATATTTGTTCTAATTCGACTATTGGGTGCCAAGATTTTAGGAATATTGTGGCGAGTTGTTCTCGGCTTAACCTTCGAGTTTTCTCCTCGAGCAAGAAAGGATCAGTGTAAAGTGATGTTGAACGATGTCTAACCCATTCACTTTGCATTTTAATGACTGAGGCGAGATGGTGAACTGTTTCGGCATCTAAACAGAGGTCTTCTGGGAGTTCCCATTCAGGAAAATATTCACGGATGATTGTGATTATATCTTCAATATTAAGCAGGAAAGGGTCCAGTCCACGCTCTTCTACAGACTTGCACATGTCGATTACACGTTGAAGTTCATCTCTTCCACGCCTTGTTCTTTCCTTTTTTGACGCCAACTAGATAACCTCCTTGATTTCGGATTTGCCCTCTATGTTTTGCACGGTTATGATGTGGACGTCCTTTCCTGCGAATGTTATTTGGCTTGGTGTTATGGCGAGGTATTGGACGTCTAATCCTTTCACTGCGTCTATTAGGAGGTTTGCTATCATTTCTCTGTTTTTGGGGTCCATGTGAATGTCATATTCGTCAACTGCTCTGAATGGCGAACGTACGTGCTGTTGGAGGGCGAGTAGGAAGCTCATTGTTGCTGTGCTTCTTTCTCCTCCGCTTTGTGTATAAGCATTGAGAGGAACTGGTTTTGAGCCTTTAAACCCGACTAAAACGTCGATTCCAGCTAACTCAATTTCGTGACCGTTAACCAATCGAACTTCTCCCGTTGCTTGCGCTTGTGTCATGATTGATTGGTATTGCAGACTCACGTGGTCAAGGAGACTTTGAATTACAATTCGCCAAGATTCCATTCGTGTTTTTACTTCTTCTAGGGCTTTTTCGCGGTTTTCAGCGACAAGGCGGGCTTTTTCTTTTAGTTCCAAGTAAAGTTTTGAATAGTTTTCGTACATGCGTTCAATGTCTTCGGAAACATCTGCAAGAGCGATTAAGTGTCCATCGGTGACACGTAATTCATCTAGAATCTCGTTCGTCGTCTTCATAGGTACAAGTCTTGGTCCAGTTTGTTCTGCTCTTTTTATTGATTCGTCAAGTTCCATGTTGGCGGTTCTGAGTTCTCTTTCGAGTTTTCCGAGATTCTTTTCTAGCATTTCTTTTCGGTATTGCAGGATGGCGTGGTCTATTTTCAGATCGATGATTTTGTTGTTGACACTGTCCATTTCAGAATTTAGTTTGTCTGCTTTGTTTTCTATTTCAGAAATTTGTGTTGTGAGGTTTTCTAGTTGTATGGTTGCAGTGTCGATTATTTGTTTTAGGTTTCGGCTTTTTGTGTTGAATTGTTCGGACCATGTAGTTTCGAGGCTTTCGTATGTTCTTTTAATGTCAGTGAGTCTTGCTGTTACGCTTGGTGTGGTTCGGCTTTGGCTGAACACGGTTTCGAATTGTTCAATTCTGCTTAGGCAATCCTTCATTCGTTCTTTGCTGGTTTCTATCCATGAGTGCATATCTTTTAAGGTTTCATTAGCAGCGGAGGCGTTCACTTCGCAGATGGCTTTTTCTCGTTCTAGGGCTAGGCGTTCTTCAAGAAGTTTTTTCCATTCGATTTTGGAGTGTTCTATCTCTGCTTTTGAATCGTCTGCTTGTTGCGTTGTGGTTTTTGCTTGGTTTTCAATAGATTGTATTTCGCTCTGCTCTTGTTTGATTTGTTCTTTAAAACGGTTTACGTCGCCCTCTTTCTTTGCGACTTCTGCCCAAGCGAGTTCTCTTTCGAGAAGACGACGTTTCATTTGTAACTGCTTTTTCTGTTGAAAGCGGTCGTACTGTTCGCGCCAATAGGTTAACGTTTGCTCTGCGGACTCTAACAGTTTACTGACTGATTCTTCTTGGCTTAGGATGCGGCTTAATTTTTTCTGGGCTTCGAGGACATTTTTGCGGTATTTTTCCAACCCAACAGCAGCCTCAATAACACGGAGTTTTTCTTGTGGAGAAAGCACGGTGAATTGTTCGACCATGTTTTGGTGCATTATTATTAGGAGATTATTTGGGTCGACGCCGAAACTGGAAAGAAGCCTTTCTACATCGGCTTTGGTTACAGCACGGTTGTCTAGGTCGAAGTCGTATTTACCGTCGCGTCTCAGGGTTCTTGTTAAAAAA
>Ga0209635_10000677_pt1 | contig 24171 bp, 25 predicted proteins | sample DeeMarSWOR230_32_FD_187463 | JGI IMG/M metagenome (GOLD analysis project Ga0209635, IMG submission 187463) | Marine sediment microbial communities from White Oak River estuary, North Carolina - WOR-2-30_32 (SPAdes) (version 2) | ecosystem: Environmental > Aquatic > Marine > Intertidal zone >...
CCTTACTAAATTCCATCAGGGCGTCATCGTCCATAGCGGCGATGTCAATCTTTTCCAGGCTGAATTTATAGGTGGCGGAGGGCAGGGCGACCGCCTCCTTGCGGGCGATAATGTGCTGGACGACGCTGTTGACGAGGAGCTTATCGCAGATGGACTGCAATACATCGTCGGCAAAATCGCCCCAGAGCAGGTATTTCTTGGCTGTCCTGACCGCGGTGACCGAATCTATGCCGAGGTCGCGTATGCCTTTTTTCACGCTTTCCTCGACGGGGTCCATGACGCCGGGATTATAGGCTACCTCAACGAGGCGGGCACCCTCCGGGGCGGAAGCGCTATCGGTGCTGTATTCCTCGACAATGGGGTCGGTCAGAAGCTCGCGGCATATAGACGCCAGTTCTTTTTCGGTAAGTTTGCCTTCCAGTAAATAGACGCTGCTGACCCGCACGCGCTTGACAGTCCTGATGCCCAGGTCGAGGATATCCTTTTGAAGTCCCTCGGAGCGGGGGTCGGCAAAGCCCTCTTTTACCGATACCTCAATGCGGTACAAAACAGCCCCCTTTCCAATAAGTGTTAAAATTCTCTTTCCGGCAACTCTCTTCCCCGTGCCGTAAACAATAAATCACGGGTCAGTTCGGCATGTCCCACATGCTCGGCGGCGTGCCTGGCTATGGTAATCAATAAATCGCGCCCGGTTATCTTGCCCCGGCGAGGATGCTCATATCCCCGGTCCAAATCAATCGATGATAATTTCGCCAGGTGAGAAGATATGCGTTCCTGGACGTCACGCCACCTTTGCAGAACCGGCTCAACCGAACTCCCCCGGGCTTTAAACTCCTCATCTCGATGACGAACAATATTCTGAAAACACAACACCCCAAGAATATTGGCTTCTACATTAGCAATCATATGAACAGCCAGAACATATAAGCTGTTGGCATTTTCCAGGGGACGCCAGTTGAAGTCAGCTTCGTCCAGTCCGTCCAGGCACGATAGGATACGGTCGACCGATCTTCTAATGTAACGCCAGAGCGACTCTATTTCCTTATCAGCTGACATGGCTTTAACCTTTCAGCTCTTAGCCTGATTCTTCCACCCTTTTGTCTATCCGGTTGACCAGGAAGGTGAGCCAGCGACTCGGTTCCGAGGTTTGAGCGAAGTCAAAATCAGTATAAACCATATCGGTCATTTCGGCAAAGTACCGGCCTTGCTGACCTTTCCTGTGAACAAGGGCAAGCATGCTCTGGAAAGAAGCGCTTTCGACAGCATAGGGGTACATGGATAATACATCGAGGACGCGCAGGATGCCGTATTTCACTGCCGGGTACTGCAGGCTCATGAAACGCCTGCCAACCCCGAAGCCGTGCCAGTGCTCTCTCGTCCTCCAGTGCTCCAGCAGTAAATCGATAGCGCCATTAAGCTGCGGATTTTCCCGGAACTTATCGTACTGCCCCAGCAGCATCAGGATATTCATATTGTCCATGGGGCAGGATACGACATTAGGGTCGTATCCGAAATAATGGCAGTACCAGCCGCCGTCATGCGACCGGGAATTCAGTGCCAGGCGGATGTATCTCTCTACCCGCGGGTCGTCACGGTAGCCCATTTTAGCCAGAGACGAGACGAGAATGGCGGACATACAGAAGTAGTTGTCCTGAACGTTGGGAGGCATGGTGAAGGAGCCGTCAGCCGACTGATAACGGAAGATTTGCTCCGCTTCATTCTCCAGTCCCATGTCTTTTACTGATAAACCTACATCAGCGAGAAAGTAGAGGTCCCAGTAGGCTTTACCGGTCTCGGTGTAGTGCACTCGGCCGGTCTTTATTGCCGGGATGCCGGCATCACTGCCCTTGAGCCTGGAGAGAAGACTTTGAATGGAGCCGTCCTGTAATACGGGGGCGACATCCGGTTGCTTGCTCAGAAGCTGACGTTCAACGGCGTACCTGAGCCAGACAGGACCTGCCAACAACCAGTCGAGGACTTCTTTATTCAAGATACGAGCCTGTAAAACTACGATTTCTCGGCACTTCTAAAGAAGACATCTGACACTTATATTTTAGCGTTTTTCAGGCGTCAGGTAAAGGGGGAATTCTATGTGATAAGCCGCTGATGATACTAGGGCGGCAGGGCGGGAAAAGATAATGACCGAGGGGATGGAAGGAGAATGGGTAATTTACTGAATGCATACTGAGAGTTAAATCACAGACAGTATTAGGTTATAATACCTAATATATTGGTATGGACAAGAAACGTATTGAAGAAATCGAAGCGGAGATAGCCGACCTCAAAGCCAGGTGGCCCGCCCATTCCGTGCCGCCGCATATGTGGCAGCAGCTGGAAGAACTGGAAGCCAAACTGGAACAAGCCCGCAAAGAAACCGACGAAAAATCGTGACTTGATTCAGTTGATAAACGGATGTATCTTTGTAAAATATCATGCTTTCCATACTTGTGAGGTAAAAAATTGAAAATATTAATAGCTATCGTTAGTTCTGCGTTATTGCTATCAACCCTTATAGCAGGGTGTTCTACCACGCCACACTCCGATATAAAGGCTGAGCCGGGGCAGGAGGTCTCCCTAAAGGTCGGGCAAAGCGTGCTGATAGAAAGAATTAACCTTCATATCGCGTTTACGGGGGTCGAAGAAGACAGCCGCTGTCCGCGTAACGTTACCTGTGTCTGGCAGGGTCAGGCTGCAAGCTCGCTGGTGATTACGGAATCTGACGGTTCTGTTGCCGACCTGAAATTAATCGAGCCGGGGCTCCAGGAAGGCTATTCCGAGATGATTTTCAACGATTATATAATTTACTTTCATCTGACTCCATATCCGGAAGCGCCCGGGGAAATAGCCCGGGACGACTACCGCCTGTTGCTGGCATGTTATCCCTTAACAACACCTCTCGGGACCGAGCCTGATGTCACCGGCTTTATCACGAATGTAGAGTCGATGGCTACTAAAGATGTCGTCGGCAGAATCTCGGTGGAATCACACGCCGATAAAATCGTGGACAAGTACGTCATCACAGTAAAACGGGGTACCGGCATATTCCTCCAGCAGGGCGAGATGCGGCAAAACGTTACCTTTGATTATCTGGAAAACCAGCAGCGTATAAAGCTCTGGATTGACGGACCCGTCATGGAGTCCTTCCCGATGCAGGCTACCGCCGGACAGATAGTGATATCGGAATAGTATCAGTACGTTCCGTATTCGATAGCCGCTTCCATGAAGACGCGGAAATTGTCCGGGTTCTTCGTCTCGGTGGCAGAGCATCCTCCGGCTAAAATATAGCCGCCGCCCGGTGCGCAGGTCTCGATGAGTTTACGACAGCACTCCTTGACTTCCTTCGGAGTGCCGGTGACCATTAACGAGGCGGGAACATTGCCGCTGATGCAGCACTTATCGCCGATAGCCTTCTTGGCTGCCGCCATATCGGTGCGGTCGAACAGCCAGGTCACCCACCCTTTGGGAAAATCCCCGTAATAGTCGAGACGCTGATTATGCGAACCCTCGGCGAAAAGTGAGACCATGATGCCTTCCTCGATTAAAGCATCGATAACCTTCTTGAGGCTGGGCCAGTAAAAACGCTCGAACTGGGCACGGGACATAAATTTATCGTCGCCTTTATGCAAGGGAAACATCACCATGGAGCCGTTGATGGCATTGGCATTCTCAATGAGACGGGCGATGTGTATTTCCGTGGCCACATCAATGGCTTCGAGGAGTTTCTCCGGCTGGCGGTATATATCCATGGCGACTCCCGCCGTGCCCCGGAGATTATCCGCTATAAGGTCGAAAGGAGCGCTGCCCATGCCGCCCCGTCTTGCCGGAAAGCCGGCTGCCTGGCTCTCCCGGGTGAAAAGCATATTCTCGCGCATCTGCTTTTCCATCTCCTCACCCGCCGCGATGAATTTCTTAAACGATTCCCGCACGTCGGGGCGCATAAACGGAACGACCGGCACCATCGGCAGACCGTTGAGACTCGCCAGGTGGGGAAAATACTGCCAGGGCTCCGCGGCGCCGACGGTCCGCGGCGTCAGCGCCCTGAACCCGAAATCGGCGGGGTCGTTGATATACCAGTCGTACTCATCCGCCGACATGTACTGCTTTTCATTGAACTGATAGGTGGTGGCATCGTCGCCGATTCCGTGGCCGGGCCAGGAGTACTGATGATAGTCCAGGATATCAAAAACCCTGCCGGAAAAGACCAGGCCGGGTCCGCCGAAGCTGTCCATGTCCTCGTAAAAGTCCCACATGAACTTCGTCCACGCTTCTCTGGCGGCTTTATAATCATACATCACCCTCTTGAAATCATAGCCAGCGTAATAAGCCGGGTAACCCCCCAGCGGCAACGACACGGGAACGCGGTCGGGTACCTGACACTTGCTTGCCTTAAGCTGACGGTCGACCCTTTCATGATATAATTTTTCCGCTCTGGCATCGCGGAACTTAATCCCCTCCCCCGAGATATAGTCCTTCAGCCGCCGCTCCCGCTTCTCTTCTCTGGTTAATTCCGACCACTGCTTTTCCATGTTATCTCCTTTTAACTTGTCCGAAATCCGAGTGCTCCTCTCCCTCATCACGCAATTTCAAAGGCAACAGACTTTATTTCTTCGCTGATGTATTTTACCAGAGTATATATAAACAGGATTACTCCCAACATATCTAAAGACTCTTCAACCGTAGTAAGAAAGAAATATGTCAAGTTATTTCCACTTTCCCCCCAAAAGAGACTATCTATAATCTCCAACACGATCACGCCAGAAATAAAAAGTACGGCTGAAATCCCAAAGAGGATTTTATATCGGAGAGGGAAACGCAAGTAAAATTTCAGGAAAAACAACACGAAAATAAGACAAATTATGATGCCCGGAATTACCCATGTTGCGTAAAATATTCCTTCCGTAATATCAAACCATTCTCTTAAAGGTCTAATTAATAACTCATGCAGGCTGGCACCCTCGTCTATGGAAAGCACAAAAAAAATAACAGCTAAGGAAAGCCAGTATTTACTACCAGCCCGGGAATTATCTTGGTAAGACCGATAAATCAAGTACAGTAATCCTGAAGAAAGCAGTAAATTCAGGGTGGCAAAATATGTTGGTATGTTATTCTCATAGTCAAAAATAAACAGAGGAACCAAACCGTACATTGATTTGTAGCCTGTCAGGTAACTGGCTACTATCACAACTATATCCATTACAAGGAGTATAAAAAAAACGATTAATAGTATTCTGGGGATTTTTTTTAACGTATCAAGAGATACTTTTAACACTTTTACTCCGCAATAAATCGGTTCAGAAAAACTATACTACACGGTTTAACTTATATTCAATTTTCCTGAAGAGCAGGATATTAAAAACAGCGATAGTTCTATCAAGCATATCATTGATATGTGGATGTTGAGAAACCTGAAAGGAGCCGAAACGGTGAGCTGCTAAAGATTGGGTTATATAACGAGAATGATACGCAGAAAGCCGGGGGGAAATATGAAACGAGAGGGCTTTACGCTAAGAAGAGTTAACTGCGCTATAATATGATAGATTCTGTATTTTCGAAGAGGTCAGTCATGTCCGTAAAAGAAAGTGTGTCAAAATATATCCAGCGCAGAACGTCGCGAATACCGGGCGAATTTAAAAGACTGTGGAAGAACTATATTTATCAGAGTTTTTTTGCCGCCTGCATGCTGGCTATAGTACTGCTGGTACTGAACATGGAAAACGCGGTGGTCATCGCGTCGATAGGGGCTACGGCGTTTATCGTGTTCACCATGCCAAAGAACATCACCGCCATGCCCCGAAGGGTAATCGGAGGACATGTTATCGGTTTATTATCAGGCTCGCTGATTGCCCTTATACCACATAACGGTGAATTTTCCTGCATCCTGGTGTACGCCCTCGCCGTGGGGCTTTCCATCCTGTTGATGGTGGCGCTTAATTTCGAGCACCCCCCGGCCAGCGGCACCGCCCTCGGCGTGGCGATAACCGGCTTCTCCGTTACGGTATTAATCGCGGTGATAACCAGCAGCATTTTACTATCGCTGGCGCACAGATTCCTGAGGAGATATCTGCGGGAGCTTACCTGAGCAAGTGTGTACGCCTGTACCCAGTATATAAAAGGTGATATATTAATAGAGTAATCATAACGAATCCTGTATCCATAATTGGAGGAACGGAAAAAGATGAAGAAAACAATCATTCTGGGATTATCGTTGCTGGTTTTAATTCCCCTGATGCTCTCCTGCGTTACCTCGCATGATTATCATGTAAAAATATCCTGTGACGATTTCATGGAAAACCACACCGGCTTACAGAGCAACTATGAAATCGAAATCGGCGATAAAATATACGTCGAACTCTGTTCAAATCCGACGACCGGGTTCGAATGGTCATGTCAAATGAGCGGGGACGCCGCACTAAAAATAGAAGACCACGACTTCGAGGCTCCGGGAAGCGACCTCCCCGGGGCAGCCGGGAAGGAAACCTGGACCTTCGAGGCAGTTAAAAAAGGAAAGACCGTCATCAATATGGACTACAGCCAGCCCTGGGAGGGCGGTATCAAGGGGGAGTGGACGTATAAAATAGACGTCACGGTTAATTAAGAACTGAATACCACGCCCGACACCCGACCGGTTCAGGTTTTTTTAACCGCATCGGCTAAATAAGAGATACTGAACCTCTGTTTAAATCTTTCCAGGACGCCTATCGTTTTCATGCCCAGTGTTCCCAGTAAAACACCGTTAAAGATAGCGTGGAAGGTATCAAACCATACCGTGCCTATCTGCGTAACGATAAGGGTGCGCAGGGTGAGGGGATAAACGAAAGCCGTCCAGTACCATACGTTAGTGATAAAGCCGTATAAATAGCCCCAGAATATGCCGTAGAATATTAGGATAAGACTATTGACTTTAACCCGACCTAGATAACCGGACGAAAACCCGCAGAGTCCCCAGGCAATCATCTGGTAGAGTGTCCAGGGTCCCAGGCCCAGAAAAAAATTGGATACCAGAGCCGTTATAGCGCCAACGGCAAATCCGGCAACCGGCCCGAACACATACCCAGAGCAGATTATCAGAAAGGTGCAGGGCTGCACATTGGGAATAGCCGCAAAAGGCACTCTCAACACCGCCGATATCGTCCCCAGCATGGCGACGAGGGCTATTTCCTTGGAGCTGCTGGCTTTGTCTTCGAATTCAAAGAACAGGGCGGCACAGATAAGCAAAGCCAGAACAGCGGCGAGGATGCCCCAGTTAAGGAAACCAGCCCAGGGCAGGTCTAAAGCCGGTATAACGAAAGCCCCGGCGGCAACTAAACCAACTATTATCAAAACGACATGACTCTTTTTCATGTTATCTGCCCCAGCATTTCATCGACGGTGAGGGTGGTATCGGCTACCCCGTAACTGCTCAGTGCTTGCGCCAGACGGTTGACCTGGGGCGAAAACAGCAGGGCTTTGGAAAGCGCCTCTCTCCGGCTGCCGTCCACGACCACCCTGCCCTCGCTGAGCAGGACGACCCGGTCGGCGCATTCAGCCACCGTTTCCACGTCATGGGTCACCATGACGACGGCGTTGCCGTCGCGGCAGTAATCGGTCAGGAATCCGGTCAGCTCCTGCTTCAAGGCGAAGTCCATGCCGCGCGTCGGCTCGTCGAGGACGATTATCCTGGGCCCGGTTACCAGCACCGAAGCCAGCGCCAGCCGCTGCTTTTCGCCGCCGCTCAGACTCCTCGGATAGGACTTTCGATATTCCGTAAGTTTAAAACGTTGCAGCATCCGTTCGACCGACTTCTCGATTTCCTCCGGCGCCACGCCGCGGTTTTTCAGGCTGAAGGCGACCTCTTCTTCGACGGTATCCGCGAAGAGATGGTCGTTGGGGTTCTGAAAGACATAGCCGATCCACCGGCTTAACTCGTCGACGGAGTACCGCGAGGTATCAACGCCGTCCAGCGTAATCCTGCCCTTACCGGGTCGCAGCAGTCCGTTAAAGTGCTTAACAAGAGTGGTCTTGCCGGAGGCATTACGCCCCATGACGGCGATGAATTCGCCCCTGTTAACGGTCATGCTAATGTCCCGCAGCGCTGTCCTGTCCCCGTAGGAAAACCACATCCTGTCGATATTCATCACCGGGTCTTTCGCCGCGTGTTCGTCAGCCGGGCGGGTCGTGTTTACCTTCCCCAGCGCTTTCTGGAGTTTGAGCCTCGCCTCCTTCACGGTGAGGGGCAGTTCGTCAAATTCCAGACCCTTTTCTCGCAGCCGCTGCATCAGCCTGATTACCGGGGGTGTGCCCGGACCGAGGCCGTCATTTTTCATAACTTCCCGGGGCCTGCCGTCGGTACGGATGCCGCCCTCGTTCATGACGATTATCCTGTCCACCAGATGGACAACCCGGTCGAGGCGGTGCTCAACGAGGACTACGGTTATCCCCAGCTCATCGTTGAGCCTTTCCAGCAGTCGCAGCACTTCCTCGGCGCTCTGAGGGTCCAGCTCCGAAGTCGGTTCATCAAGCACCAGGACATCGGGATGAAGCGCCAGGACCGAAGCGATGGCAACCTTCTGCTTTTCGCCGCCGGAGAGCTCGTGGTGCCTGCGGAACCGCAGTCCGGCGATATTTACCGTATCCAGCGCCTCCTCCACCCGGCGGGCTATCAAATTAACCGGAAAGCCGAGATTTTCCAGCCCGAAAGCAATCTCGCGCTCGACATCGCTGGTTACAAGCTGATTCTCCGGGTCCTGAAACACCATACCGACCTTCATCGCCAGTTCTTTGGGCGGAGTCCTTAAGATATCCATGCCCTGCACTTCCGCCTTCCCGCCGACGGTGCCTCCGTAAAAGTGCGGCACCAGGCCGTTAAAACACCGGCAAAGAGTGGACTTGCCGCCTCCGGAGGGACCCGTAATCAGGACGAATTCGCCCCCTTCAATAGCCAGGTTGACGTCCTGCAAAGCCGGCTTTACGGCGCCGTTATAAGTAAAGGTGAAATCCCTCAGTTCAATCAAACTCAACTCTCCTCTGTATAAAGGCGAGCGGTATCACGGACAAAAGGAGCATTAACAATATACCGAGCAAAATAAACGGAACGCCTTCGAAATGAATCGACTGTAATACGGGGAAATATTCGTAGTCCCCGTAGCCAAAGACCCGGATTAAAATACCAGCGACGAGAGGCAGCAGCACGCACACCAGGATTAACCAGTCGAAGCCGGATAACACCACGTTTTTATAATAGGTCCTGTTCTGCCCGGTGCCGAAAGCCCGCGCTTCCATGGCTTCGGCGACCTGTATCGCCCGGTCCAGCGAGCTGGACAAAAGCGGAATAATGATTCCGGCCTGCCTTTTTATCCGGCTGAACCAGTTGCCCGTTGACGGTAAAGCCCCCCGGGTACGATAGGCATCGTTAATCCGCTGCGCGTCATCGATAAGACAGGGAATAAACCGCGTCGACAGCGAAGTCACCAGCACGGACTTATAGGGCAGTTTCATCTTGAGCAGGACCGACATGATGTCGTCGGGATGGACGGTGAGGTTAATGAAGGTAAAAGCAGAGATAATAATGGTGAGTTTGACCGCCATTACCGCCCCGTAGGCTATGGCTTCCAGGGTGATGACCGGCTGTCCCAGCACCGGCAGGGTAAACGGGGCTTCCGCCAGGACGTGGTCGCCGTGATAACTCACCAAGGCATTGATAATGATGATGCTGACACCCAGCCAGAGACACAGCTTCAGCACCGGGGTCCACTCCCTCCAGATTCCCGCCAGCCTTATCATTATAAGAATCACCGCCAGGAGGGCGACGAGATAAACCGGATGGCTGAAAAGCAGGCTCAGGACAACCAGACCAATCCCCCACACCAGCTTGACAACGGGGTTCAGCCGGTGAATAACGGTGTCCCTGTCCCGGTACCTCAATTCCCGCATCATGGTATTTTCACGACCTGCCCCTGATTGACGATTACCGCGAAGGCGTGACGGAGGCTGTCCTGATTTTCGAGCAGTGCGGCGACGGTGCTTCTCACGCCGTCATCATCAAAACCGGCAACCATCCAGACCACGTTTTCCCCGGCGCCAACGCCCCCGGGATTCCAGGGATTCTGGGTCGCCTGAATTACCCCGCTGCCCGCGCCGAGTTTCAGGGATGTATTGCCTTCGGCGTCCAGCACCATCAATCCATCAGATTCAAAAAAGGTGAAAAACCCGAGTTTTTTATAGTTTTTATTCAGTTCCGAGACGAGCGGATTATCCCGTCCGGCAATTATGATAAGGTTGCTGGTTTGCTTGTCTTCGTCGGATAGCAGGTCGGCGTCGACGGCTGAAAACTCAGCCATACCGTATCCCCGCATCGCCGCCACCAGGGCTTCCGCCCCGGCGGCGTAAGCGGGTTCATAAACAACAAAAGTCGGTCTATCATAATACCGGCAGCCGCTCAGGAAAGGCTGGGGAAAATCCCCGATGATGGCCGGGACGAACTGCTGATAAGACCAGTCGCGGAAGTCCCAGTGCTCCACATCACCGTCACGCAGAACGTAATCACGGGCGCCCAGGTTACTGGCGATGCCGTTGATATAGAAAAACCAGGCTTTGTTTTTATCCGCTTCCCGGGACTCCGGGCTGATACCGTCGATAGACTCAACGTAACCGCCGCCGTATTTCGTTCCCACGTCGGCAACCATCTGCAGAGCCGCCATGGCGCTGGTATCCGCGTCAATTTCGACGTTTTGCTCCAGTACCAGCTCTTTGCCGAAGTCCCTGGTTACCACCACGGTAACGGTGTCCCTGGCATCGCCAGGCGCAGGCTGATTCGTTACTTCTGCAGATGGTGAAGACGAACAACCGCACAGCAGGGCGATAACCAGCAACAGAATTAGCGGGTTGATGACTCTCTTAACCATAACGCACTCTGCGTCTCCACAGGATGAACGCGCCGATAACGATAACAACCAGAATGACCGCGGCGACTATCCACCATTGAAAGGACATGATAGGCAGTGCGGTGACCTGAACATGAGTCGACACCTTAATGCCGGCACCGATACGCAGGTCGGCACCAGGTGTCAGGGAGACAACGCAAACGGTGGTATCGAACTCTTGAGGAGGGGCGGTTATCGGCGGAGCTAACGCTATTTCCACGCTCTTCTGCTCCTGTCCGCCCAGGGTGAAACTACCCGGCGTTACGGTAAACCATTCCGAATTTTCCCCTTCGACGTAAACCTCGAAGTCCGACGCCTCACTGTCCTGGTTGACAACGCTGAGGGTGTTTATCTCGACACCGCCGGGCCGCACGCTATAAGCCAGTTTTCCCGGCGATACCCCGACACTTAAAGCCAACGCCGACGCCGCATAAACGAGCACGCCGAGCAACGGCGCTACTAAAAACAATATCTTTAGTAACCTGCGCAGAATGGCGAATCTCCTTTATCATCCACCGGGGGAAGGGCTGTCAACAACCCCTCCCCCGACGGTACTGTCGATGAGAATTGAAGGTTAAGGTGCCTGCTCAGCCCAGAAAATAAGCGTCCCACTCTGCAATCCGGTATGCGTATAATTATCCGGCACGGTCAGCGTCGCCGAGCATTCCTCGGCTTCGTTTCTGTCCACCAGCAGACTGAAGACGCTCCACATCACCTCGTCGAGTCTGAGCCCGAGAACGTAAAGGTTTGCGGCGGTATCGGTGACCGAGGCGGTGATACGCAGGTCCCATGTACCGTGATTGGATATAAGGAGGTCCTGGGGGTCGCTGGTGTCGCCCGGGCCGACGCTGCCGAAGTTGAGACTGGAAGGATGGACCGAGAAACTGATAGCGGGGATGATATTTGCCATCAGGCTGACGCTCTGGTTGTCCCCGGGCTGCTCACTGCCCGCGCCAACGGTTACGGTAACCCGGTTGCTGCGGATATAGCCGCTTTTCTCAGCGTAGACTGCCACGGTGAGGTCGCTGTTAATGGCGATAGCCACGGTGCCCCCCGTACCGGTAGTGTAAGTATGGTCGGCGTAGACAGTGGCGCCATCCACCGGCACCCAGGTCTCCGTGTCATCGTCAAACTCGGTTACGGTGACGGTGAAGACTTCTCCCAGACCCGGAGTGGTATCGTCAACCTCGACTTTCAGCGGCGCCTCCCCCCACTCGGAATAAGCAAAGAGGACCTCCTGATGGGGCGGGTCGGGAGGTGCGGTGATGTCAAGTAAAAAGTCAGCGGCGCCGACCATCGAACTGTAGCCGTCAACCCGGAACATCCATCCCGCCAGACCGGCCGGTTCTTCGCCGTTGATGGAATACACGTAAAGTCCGTAAGCGGTATCCTGCACCACGTAGGGGAAGTCACCTGCCTGCGACGCCTCGTCCAGAGCACCGAGAGCCGTCGGTTCGCCGAGGTAGTGCTCGCCGCCCTGGTCGTCATAAATGGTGGAATCGTTTACGGTGACCTCGCCGCTCCAGACCGTGCCGCCCTGTCCCTCAATCCTGACATTGATGGCGATGCCCTCGGGGGGTTCCTGGGGGGGCAGGATAGCTACCGGGTAAGGAATGCCCAGCAGGGCGACGATAGCATACGATGTCATCAGCGACAGGTTGGACGGCGATGCCTGAGTCCAGTTGAAAGAACCGTTGGAATTCTGAAAGACCAGCAGGTCGTCAACCGGATTATTACCGAGCCCGCTTTCCCAGGCGGCGTCAGTCGGGTCCTGCCCGGCCGCGGCGATACTATCGATGCCCCACGAATCCGTAGCCGCATTAGAGGAACCCCAGGACTCGAAACCGCCGTTGTCCATTTGCATGGATTTTATATAGGCTAAACCGTCGGTAATCGATGCCGAGCCGGCTGATTCTCCGGCGGCGATAAGCGCCATGATGGCAGCCGCAGTATCATCCACATCGCTGTCCTGTCCGACTCCCCAGCTCCAGCCGCCGTCGGTATTCTGGTTACTCAGGATAAAGGTCACGCTGTCCTGTATGGCGTCCGAACTGACCGCATCCTCTCCGGCGGCGACCAGCGCCATGACGCCCCAGAAATCGTCGTGTATCAGGGCAACATCGCCTATCTGCGTACCGTCATAGGCGGCTTCAAGCAACGACAGAAAGTCTATCCCGCCGAAGCTGGTGGGGTCTCCATCGGCGGCGGCAATCGCCAGTATCACGCGAGAGTAGTCATTTACCGTCGCGGCGGCGCTCGCATTCGCCTCCAGGTAGTCGACTATCGTGGGATTGGCGCCTACCTGCCAGCTATTAGGGTCTTCACCGGCCGCGGCAATCGCCATGACCACCCAGGCGGAGGTAGCAAAATCACTGATGCTGCCGTCGGTCGCCTGCTCCCCGCGGAGATAGTCAAGCGCCTCGGCAACCTCGGAGTCCGTGGACAAGTAAGGGTAAGGACCTGTCGCTACTGCCGGTGTTGCCATCAAGCACGGCAGTAAAATAACGACCACTAAAAGGATTCTCAGACACCATTTTTTTAAGAGTTTGCCTGCCACCATTAACTTTGCCCCCTTCGGATTATAAAGTATGCTTGTTTTTACACAAGTACAATTGATTATACTGAATAAAAGTGACGTTGTCAACCCTTTTTGGGGAAATTTTGTTTGCGTCTTTTGGAGGGCACTAAGAATTAAGGTCGGCGTTAATCAACTCGTACTTAATGCCTTCTTTTTCCAGCCTTCCTATGAGGTCGGACATCTCGTTGTCCACACAGACGACCAGGGCGTTAAGACCGCTCCTGGCCGCTTCAATGGCGGCCTCGACGGCGCCAAAGCGCTGGAACTCAATGCCCGCCCTGCTCAGGGCGGCGAAAGCCTCAAGTCCTAAAGCGGTTATAAACGGATGCTGCCTCAGGGTTTCTTTTATTTTCTTGATATCGATTTTCCTCGAACCGCCCCTCTGTATTCCCGGCATCCTGGCGATGGTAACCCTGCCCAGCTCCAGCGGCACGATGCCCTCGATGCCGGTAATACCCACATCTTCCCCGCCGCGGGCCCCGGATACGGTGACGCCGGTAGCTTCGCTGCCTGCATCGGACGAAGCATAAAGCAATCCGTCCTTCATTCTCAAGCCCACTTTCTGGTTCTTTTTCAGGTCGGTCTCGGCAAGAGCCGTGCAGATTGAGATATTGGTAACCGCCTTCTGTATGAAGGAATTATAGCTGTTCAGCTCCCGCAGCGACTTGATTATCCAGTTAACGCCCTCGTTGGTAACCCGGTAGCTGGAACGCCCTTCGGCGGCGAGCATCCTGCCCTTAATAAGCTGCGCTATGTAATCGGACACCGCCTGAGGAGTGATGTTCAGTTTAGCGGCGATATCCCTCTGCTGGATGTTCGGTCCGCCGCTGGCTATCTCGACGAGTATCTGAAATCTCGTTGTCAGGTTCTTATTACGCAATACTTCAATCATTTCAGTCCACCACACTTGATTAAAATTCAAGCATACTTTATCATATATCAAGCAAACTGTCCATTTCAACCCGGTGTTGTATCAAATGTCATTCTGAGGAGCAAAAGCGACGAAGAATCTCGTTGAGGCGACGGGCATTATACATATGCACCCCAATAGTCCGAGACCCTTCGCTTCGCTCAGGGTGACATTAAACGGCACTTTTAATACAAAACCTATCGACCAACAGACGGGACGGAATATAAAATTCAGTCGGTGATAAAACACCAGCGAGCAACATAATCTTTTTGGTTTTATTTGCATTTGGTTGCTCTTCTCCATATAATGCGCTTGATATGAGCAAAGGTGCTAAGTTTTTTGGTATCCTGATAATTACAATAATTGGCATTATTCCTAGTAGTATTATTGGGTATTATCATGGAACTTGGGCACTGCTTTTCTTCTTTGCTTGGGAGATAGTAATAATTGCTTTGTTCTTGGGCGTGTCTAAATATAAATTTAGACACGATGATAAGCAAAGATTTGTATAATTCTCTTTCAATTAAAATCCAAAGAACAGTGGCTATCGTGCAAGCTATTGCCAAACAACTAGGTATCAACCATATTAAGACCTCTAAATATCTTCCCCAATCCCAATACATTTCAATTACTCCTAACTTTTCTGTTTTTGCCTTGTGACACTAAATGCAAATAAAACCATCTTTTTCGTGTTATACTCTATCAGCCGATACCGGACGATATACGGAAGAAAGGACATACAGCGATGGGTGTTACTAAAATCATGCCGTGTCTGGACATGAAAAACGGCAGGATAGTCAAAGGTATCCACTTCGTGGATTTGAAAGACGCCGGCGACCCCGTGGAAAACGCCTCTTTTTATCAGAAAGAGGGCGCCGACGAACTGGCGATGCTGGACATTGCGGCGACGGTGGAAAACAGGAAGACAAGGCTGGAATGGGTGAGGAACGTAGCTTCGGTCATATCCATCCCTCTAACGGTCGGCGGGGGCATTTCTTCCCTGAGAGACATCGAACTGGTGCTGGGAGCCGGCGCCGATAAGGTATCCATGAACAGCGCCGCGGTAAACAATCCGGAACTGGTGAAAAAGGCTTCAGAGCGTTTCAGCAAAGATAAAGTGACCGTGGCTATCGATGCCCGGAGAAACCAGAACATGCCTTCCGGATTTGAGCTGGTCGTTTCCGGCGGCACCAGGCCGGTGGGTAAAGACGCGGTGGCGTGGGCGAAACAGTGCCAGGAACTCGGCGCCGGCGCCATACTGCCGACGAGCATGGACGGCGACGGCACGCAGAACGGCTACGACCTGGAATACACCAGAGCCATCTCGGACGCGGTGGGCCTGCCTGTGGTCGCTTCCGGGGGCGCCGGGACCCTGGAGCATTTCTACGACGGCGCCGCAAAAGGAGGCGCCGCAATTTTACTGGCAGCCTCGGTCTTTCACTATCGAATCCTGAGCATCAGGCAGGTGAAGGAATATCTCCGGGATAAAGGACTTCAGGTTAACTTATAACTGTGGACGGCGGTCTTGCCTTCGTTGACAAAGTTAATACCGAGATAATATTATTTTCTGGGAGAAATACTCGTAACTGACGTGGTAAATGGTCTTGAACAAGATTTTCCGCAACTGTAACGAGGCGGTAGCCGATATCCCCGACGGGGCGACGATAATGGTCGGGGGATTCGGGTCATTCGGCGGTCTGCCGATAAACCTGATAACGGCGCTCGCCGACCAGGGTGCGAAAAACCTCACCGTCATCGCCAACATGGGCGGGGTAGGCTTTGAGCTGAGCCAGCGCATCAAGCCGGGTGGATACCAGGACCTGGGAATCCTCTTCGAGGGCGGCCAGGTCAGGAAATTCATCGGGTCGGTACCTGCCCTGGGAGGCATGCCCCCCAACTCTCCCCTGGAACAGCTGTACAACGAGGGGAAGGTAGAGATTGAGACGGTGCCCCAGGGCACCCTCGCCGAACGGATAAGGTGCGGCGCGGGGGGACTGGGGGGGTTCTATACCCCGGTGGGCGTTGGGACTGTCGTCGCCGAGGGTAAGGAGAAGAAGGTCATCGACGGTAAAGAGTACATCCTGGAGCTGCCGCTGACGGCAGATTTTGCTTTAATCAAGGCGCACAAAGCCGATAAGCTGGGGAACCTGGTCTACCGTAAGACAGCCCGGTGTTTCAATCCGGTGATGGCGACGGCGGCGCGGACGACCATCGCGGAAGTCGACGAAGTGGTAGCGACCGGAGAGCTCGACCCCGAGGTCGTCGTCACCCCCCACGTATACGTGCACCGCATTGTGGAGGTGAGACGATGAAGGACCGCCTGGACGAGATGACCATCGCCCTGCGCGCCGCCCGCGAGTTTACCGACGGCGCGGTGGTCAACCTGGGCTACGGCATGCCCGGCCTGTGCGCTAACGCCATCCCCGAGGGGAGGACGGTATTCTTTCAAAGCGAGAACGGCATGCTGGGCTACGGTAGCCTGGCTACCGACGCCGAAAAGGACTACGAGATGATTAATGCCTCCGACCAGCCGGTAACTCCCCTGCCCGGCATGTGCTTCTTCGACAGCGCGGCGTCGTTCGACATGATACGCGGAGGCCATATCGACATCGTTGTCCTGGGAGCCTATCAGGTGTCGGAAGATGGCGACCTTGCCAACTGGGGCAGGCCCGGACGGCCGGCCACGGGCATGGGAGGGGGCATGGACCTGGCGGCGGGCGCCAAGAAAACTATCGTCACGATGCTGCACACCACGAAAACCGGAGAGCCGCGCATCGTTAGGAAATGCACCTATCCCCTGACCGCACGGCGGTGCGTCAGACTTATCGTTACCGACCTTGCCGTCATCGAAGTTACCGGGGAGGGACTCGTCCTCAGGGAGATAGCGCCGGGATGGACGCTGCCGGAGGTGCAGGGTCTCACCGATGCCAGGCTGACGCCGTCAGAAAACTTGAAAGAGATAGAGCTTTAACGCTACTCACACGCGATGCTATAATAACGTCGTTATACCAAAAGATTCCCCACAGAAGATTGGAGTTATTTAAATATGGACGATAAACGCACAAAATTAACACCGGAAGAAAAACGGGAGGCAAGATTCCAGCGCTGGCTTTCACCGCCCAATATCAAATTTTCCAGCGCCGAAGCGGAGAAGGGATATAAAAAAAGACTGACCCGGTTCATCAAAGCCATCAAGCTGGAAAAACCCGACCGGGTACCGGTAATCCTGCCGGCGGGCAGCTTCCCGATATACGACGCTGGCATGACGCTGAAAGAAGTGATGTACGACAATAAAAAGCTCCTGCAGGCTTACCGCAAATTCTTTAACGAATTCGAGTCGGATACGTTTATGGGTCCCGGCATGGTGCCCCCCGGAAGGGCGGCGGAAATAATCGACAGTCGTTCTTCGAGGTGGCCCGGGCACGGTCTGCCCGACGATGCCTCCATGAACCAGTTTGTCGAAGGCGAGTACATGAAAGCGGACGAATACGATTTGTTCCTCGACGACCTGTCCGACTACTGTTTGCGTTATTACCTGCCGCGCTCGCTGGGGGCGCTGGCGCCCTTAGCCAACTTCTCGCCGACGCCGTTCATACTGGGCATGCCCAACCGCTTTCTGGGTCCTGCCGTCATGCCGGAAGTCAGGGCGATGTTCCAGGCGATTATCGACTACGGCAAAGAGGTAGCAGAATGGTCGAAACCGCTCATGGAATTCAGTCGCGAAGCCCTGGCGGCCGGATATCCGTCTTTCTTCGGCGGGCAGGCGCATGCCCCTTTCGACATCTTAGCCGATACCCTGAGGGGCACCCGGGGAATCTTCACGGACATATTCCGTCAGCCGGAAAAGGTCCAGAAAGCCATGGAGAAACTGACGCCGATAAACGTCGACTGCGGGCTGCAGATGGCCAACGCCTCCGGGGTACCGATGGTCTTCTTCGCGCTGCACAAGGGCGACGACACGTTCATGTCGGACGCTCAGTACGAAAAATACTACTGGCCCACCTTCAGGGAAGTAATCATGGGACTGATTGAGGAGGGCTGCGTGCCGTACCTGTTCGCCGAGGGCAGATACACCAACCGTCTGAAGACCATCAAGGACCTGCCGAAAGGCAAGGTGGTCTGGTACTTCGACCAGACGGACATGTTCAAGGCGAAAGAGGTACTGGGGGACGTCGCCTGTATTGCCGGAAACGTGCCTACCTCGCTGCTCCGCACGGGCACGCCTAAGGCGATCAAGGAATACTGCCGAAAACTCATCGAGGTCTGCGGCGAGGGCGGCGGGTTCATACTGACCGGCGGCGCCAGCATCGATAAGGGAAATCCCGATAACCTGCGCGCCATGCTGGAAGCCGTGGAAGAATACGGCGTATATTAAAGAACTGACCAGAATATCCAGAAGTGAAAAGCGGTCAGGAGGTATATACCTGCGCCGTTACATTAGTTTCTGACCGAAAGTCCTGCCGTAGTCCTGGCAGGCTTTAATACCCTCCGGCGTATCGATAACTGCCTCTTTCAGGTTAAACGAACCCAGTTCAAAGTGCTCCATTTTGAACACATATTCCATCGTTTCCATGATGAACGCCGGGGCATCCCCGCTGTGGGTATACGAACCGAAGGCGCCGGCTAACTTGCCTTCCAGATTGGCTTTCTTAGCCATGAAAAGAAAGGTCTTCATATTACCCGCCATATCCCGATGATACGTCGGCGAACCGAAGATATAACCGTTATATCCTTCTAAAGCGTCAGCTTCCTTTATATCTGATATATTTTTCACCACCGCCTCACAGCCAGCGATACGCACCCCTTCGCCGATGTATCGAGCCATTTTTTCGGTATTGCCGGTCATGCTGGCGTAGGCTATCAGTACCTTTGCCATATTATCACCTCCTGTTTGTCACACCTCTTTTGAAAATAGCATATAAAATAAAAACGAGTCAAAGACGGATGTCAGTCTCTAAACCGGGACAGCAGTGTACCGGAGCCTCGATATCAATGTAAAAATTTGTGCTATTTACCTGGGAAAATCTTTCCTGTCAACGGGATAGTCCACTTTCTCTCCCCCTATAATTGCCGAATACTGGGGGGTGATGGGGCAATTCACGAAGAAAAAGGGAGTTCCTACTCTCTTGTGGATAATCGGGCAATGAGTCAGTCCCGCCGGGATATGCACGGCGGTGGTCCTGTCGATGATGATTTTCTCACCTTCTTCGCCAACATACAACTCGGATTCCGCATCGTAAGCGTTCAGGTCCTCGTGACAGGGGACAAATACAAACACCTCGGCGAAGTCGTGTTTATGGGCGTCCTCTTTCCCCTCAAAGGGTACGCTGACGTGGGTAAACCTTATCTGGAAGTTGCTCTTTTCAAGGGCGTAGAATATCATCCCTATAAACGGCGGGTAGATACTATCGCGTATAATATCCGTTGTCTTCAGATAATCATATTTAGAATTAGCCATCTTTCTCATATCCTCCTCGACTGTTTCTCCTAACCGGGAATCATTGTACATATTCGGCGGTCTTGAGACAACTCTCAGGTAGATGAATAATGCAAGTATGCAAGCTATAAAACTTCAATAATTGACATATTTCACTAGGTGTAATATATTGACTGTAAAATATACCCATTCAGCAATAATATATCCAAAATGTAGTATTCTGAACGGGGAGGTGAAAAACAATATAGAAAAATTGATAAATGACATCAAGGAAAACATATTTTAACAGGAGGTATTATATGAAACGTAAGAAAAGCCTGATTCTGCTGGTAACCTGTATCCTGGTCGTTTCGTTAATGGTACCAGCCGTGCTTACGTCCTGCAGCGGCGGAGAGGAAAAGACTGTCACCGTTACGGCCACCGTAAAAGAGACCGGACCCACATTGGCTCCCGGTGAGGTAATTCAGTTAAAAATAGCCAATTACTTTTCCCCCGCGGCAATGCACTCACTGATTCTGGAAGAATTCGGTAAAGAGCTGGAAGAGCGCACCGGCGGACGGGTGAAGGTAGATTATTATGCCGGCGGCAGCTTACTTACCGCTCCGGCGATGTATGACGGGGTAATTGACGGAGTTGCCGACATAGGCTACTCCCATGTCTATTACACCCCGGGACGTATGCCCGCTATCGAAGCGGCTGGCTTGCCTCTCGCCTATCCCAGTGCCTGGGTAAGCGGTCAGGTTCTCAACGATTTCTACAATAAATTCAAGCCCAAGGACTTTGATGATGTGGTGGTGCTCTTTTTGAATACTTCCACCCCCAGTGCCATAGCCACAGCCGATAAGCCAATACGCAAGCTGGAAGACCTTAAGGGGCTAATCATAAGAGCGCCCTCGCTTTCCGGCGAGGTTATTGCCGCCCTGGGTGGAACACCGGCTCCCACGCCGATGATGGAGGTCTATGACGCCATCGCCAAAGGTGAGCTTGATGGGGAGCAATCAAACTTTGAAACACTCCTGTCGTTCAAGTTTGCTGAAGTCGTAAAATATTCGACGTCAATCTGGCAACTTTCATTCCCTTATCCCTTCTATTGCGTAATGAACAAGGATAAATATAACAGCCTGCCCCCAGACATCAAGCTGATCTTCGATGAACTTGTCGGAGAGTATAAAGAGCGATTCCTCCTGGTGTGGAATGCCATAGATTTCATGGGCAAAGAGCATGGCCAGTCGCTGGGCGTGGAATTCATCGACCTGTCCGATGCTGAAGCGGCAAGGTGGGTGGCAGCTGTCCAACCGGTAATCGATAATTATGTGACAAAGATGGTGGAGGCCGGGTATACCGAGGCAGAGGTTAGAGGCTGGATTGAATATCTGAAGGAACGAGCCGACTACTGGACGCAGAAACAGATAGAATACCGCATACCGTCAGTGGCTGGCCCTCCAGAAGTCAGACCATAGGCTCTGATAAAATGAACGGACTGACCCTCTAGCAGCCAGGGGGTCGCGAATCTGGCGATTTACGCCTGATAGTTCGGGATTGTTTATCAATCTATATCAGAGCACCAGGTCGGGTGCGGGGGCTTTGTCCCTGCACCCGACCCGACTGATGATTGGAGCTCGGTGTTAGATAAATTTGAAAAATTTAATCGTCGGTTAAGCGGCTGGTTTGAATGGGTCGGGGTGGCGGGACTGCTGTTGGTAATGCTTGTCACCAACATTAATGTTATCGGGGCTAATCTTTTTCATTCGCCTCTTCGCGGTACCATTGACATGGTGATGCTTTTCCAGTTAATAGCAGTTGCATTTGCCTGTTCTGTCACTCTAATTATTGGTAAGCATATCCGGGTAGAGATTCTTGTCACCAAACTGCCCCAGTGCGTCCAGGCAATCACCGCCAGCATCATTTCTCTTCTTACATTAGGACTCTTCGTTCTGATTATCTGGCGGCTTTGCGTGCTTGGCTATTCCTTTCAAACCGGAGGGGAAACTACGGCAACTGCCCATATACCCATTTATCCTTTCGCCTACGGAGTTGCCTTTGCCAGTATCCCGGTGTGTCTGGTGATTTTACACGAGTTTCTGAGTTCGCTGGCCAGGGTGATAAAAAGATGAGCCCGGTTACCACCGGCATTATCGGCATCGGCGTTCTGATTATCATGTTTCTCCTCAGAATGCCGATTGCTTTTGCGATGGCCCTGGTCGGCTTCGCCGGCTTTGCTTATCTATCCACTCCGGGGGCGGCACTCGGTCTTCTTGCCCGAGATATCTTTGAGCAATTTAGCTCTTACCCGCTGAGCGTTATCCCGATGTTTATCCTCATGGGCTCCTTCGCCTTCGCCGTGGGAATCAGCCGCAGGCTTTATGACACCGCTTATACCTGGGTGGGGCAGCTGCGCGGCGGCCTGACAATAGCCACCGTGCTTGCCTGTGCCGGTTTTGGCGCCATATGCGGTTCGTCGACGGCTACGGCGGCGACGATGGGCAAGATAGCCCTCCCGGAGATGAAGAGGTATAACTATGATGACACGCTGGCCACCGGTACTGTTGCCGCTGCCGGCACGCTGGGCATTCTTATCCCGCCGAGCACCGTCCTCATTGTCTTCGGGATATTGACCGAGGAGTCCATAGGCAAACTTTTCATTGCCGGGGTATTCCCGGGGTTACTTCTCAGCCTGCTTTTTGCCTTGACCGTTTATTTTATTTGCCTGCGCAATCCCACCCTCGGTCCCTCCGGAGCGCCAACCAGCTGGAGAAAGAAGGCAGTGGCGCTTACCGGGATTATTGAGACCCTGGCTCTATTCGCCCTAGCCATCGGCGGGTTATTTGCCGGCTTGTTCAGCCCCACTATGGCCGGGGCGGTTGGAGCCGCCGGTGCTTTAATCATCGGCCTGGCGAGACGCAAGCTTACCTGGCAGACATTTTTTGAAGCGGCTAAGGATGGCTTACAGACATCCTGTATGGTTTTGTTCATTCTGGCCGGGGCAACGGTCTTCGGGCACTTCATGGCTATATCCAGGATACCCTTCGAGCTTGCCGAATGGTTAGAGGGGCTTCCCCTGCCGACGATGGGTATCGTTGGCATCATAGTATTCATCTTCTTCATCGGCGGTTTCTTTATGGATGCCATGGCTATGATCGTGCTTCTCATCCCCATCTTTTACCCGGTACTTACAGCCCTTAATGTAGACCTGATATGGTTCGGGGTGATTGTGGTGCTGGTGGGTGAGATGGGCGTTATCACGCCTCCAGTCGGCGTGAATGTTTTTGTCATCAAGGGGATTGCACCGGATATACCCATAGAAAAAATATTCAAGGGTATATTCCCCTTCCTGTATGCTTTGATTATCTGTACTATTATTTTAATGGCGTTCCCTCAGATAGCCACTTTCCTGCCCGGTTTTGCCAGTTATTAGCAAACTACGTTTAACCACCGTACTCCATTATTATCTCTCCTCATTAATGCATCATTTGACGCTAATCCCTTTCACCAGTAAAATACTTGATTAGATATTTGGCCAAAACGGGGTTCTTTAACCGGCACTTTGATAAAATTGACACGGGAAAAAAATCATGCTAAACTCAGCAAAAAATGTCATGTATGATATATTTTCCTTGTCTCTACCGAAATAGATATATCATCTAAATGCTAAAGAAAAGGGTACCCTGGCCGATTCTGTGTTTATGAGATATTAAGCGAACAGCTTGATGATTAATACTTGCTTGCGAATGGGGCTATGCAAAACGTGAAAATTCTCATTCAAAATCATGAGTTGATTACTGTCCCTGACGCTGCCAAGGAACTCATACTTCACCTTACAACTGTCCCCCGGTTGATTAAAAAGGATAAAGTATTTTCATTCCCTATCCACGACGTTAATCACCTGCATATTAACAAAGTCCAGGCTTTCAAATTACAAATGAATAAAGGCCGGGGAAATCGTTGACTTTCATTCTGAAATAAGTTCGGTTGATACTATAAATTGAGGAGGAATACGATGAAAATAGTGCTCGCGCTCGCTACTGCCGTTATATTGTTAATGGTGATGGCACCCATTGTTCTGGCAGCCGATTCAGGCACAACTGTCTATGTGAGTGTCAGTGTCGACGGCGAACTGCTGGTTGCCGCGCAGCCCGTTACCATCTCTGATATGACTGTCGAAGCCGCCATCAAAGCCGCCCACGCGGAGTACTACTCCGGCGGCGAAAGCGGCTATGTAGCCGGTATCGACCCGATGTGGAATATGTACCTCGTTAGCCGGTGCTGGGGCGTTGCCGCTACTCCGTTCGTCATTGTTAACGACACTCCCCTCGGCGCCACGGCTCCTCAAACCGTCGATACCACCCCG
>Ga0209635_10000679_pt1 | contig 24166 bp, 9 predicted proteins | sample DeeMarSWOR230_32_FD_187463 | JGI IMG/M metagenome (GOLD analysis project Ga0209635, IMG submission 187463) | Marine sediment microbial communities from White Oak River estuary, North Carolina - WOR-2-30_32 (SPAdes) (version 2) | ecosystem: Environmental > Aquatic > Marine > Intertidal zone >...
CTTTGAGGAAAGCTTCGTATGCTTCTGTATTAACAGAGTCCGTGTGCGCGATTCGCTTCTCTTCATCAGGAGTGAGGGCAACTTCGATTTCCCGTGCGATGGCTAGCGTCACTTGGCTTTGCAAGGCCAGAATGTTGGTGAACGTGCCCTGGAAAAAATCACCCCATATCCGTTCGTCGGTACTACCATTGATCAGCCTGGCTGTTATGTGCACGTCATTGCCCACACGAATAACGGAACCTTCGATCAGTGCATCGACTCCAAGATCCTGTGCGATCTCAGGCATTGGTTTGGAGATGTTCTTGTACTGCATGGCTGACGTACGTGAGATGACAGTCAGCGCTTTGATTTTTCCAAGCTGGGTAATCAACGCATCTGTCATACCGTCAACGAACCATTCCTCGCCAGCCTCACTCGAAATGCTCGTGAACGGCAGCACCGCAATCTTCTCAATCGGCGCTTTTGTTGTTTCTGCTGGTTTCGCCTCAGTTTCCGAGTTAGGTCCCTCTGGGAAATTCATTCGCTGAAGCAAATCTTTAAACTTCGGATCATTTCGTAGCGGGTCCCATCGCCAGGCATGCCTGAGGTAGAGCAACAAGTACGATCGCTCATCAAATGCCTTATTGAGCCAGTGGAATGTTTTCTCCTCGTCACCAAGAGATACATAGACAGCGGCAAGATCAACGGGTGAGACGTACGCATCTCCGTGCTGTTTTTCCCATTCATCACGCCGTTGTTCCAATTCAGAAAGCAACGTCTGTGCTTCGTTTTTTCTACCCTCCAAGGCGCAGCCACGTGCATGCATCGATAGCAAAAAGGATGTGCGGCCAGCAAGAGTCATCGCTTTCTCGATGGCGGTGACTGCCTCCGAATAGTTAGACATGGCCATGTAGGTGTCTGCCAATTCAATGAATGTTGTCAGGTAATTGGAGTCTAATTCAAGCGTGTTCTTGTGTTGTTCTACTGCTTTTTCATATTGCCTAGATAGCAAATAGAATATCGCAAGCTCATGATTGAATAAAAGCGAAAGTGGGTCCAACTTCAGAGCCGTCTGAATCATTTCAATGGCCTGTTCAAGACGGCCCGCTACGACATAATACCAGGCAAGACTTTCATATACGAGAGGATCATTGGGATTTAGTTCACGAGCCAGATTGAATTTCTGCTTGGCCTTATTCCATTCCCAGTCGTAACCCAGGGCTACCCATCCGGCAGCTCGATGAGCCATACTGAGAGAATCATCCAATTCAATCGCCTTATCCGCCGCCCACCTGGCTTTGCGAAAGCTTTCATGCGGTGTCGTGTATCCATGGATTGACGGAACCCAGTAAGCAGGGGCGAGCCGTGCATAGGCTTCAGCATAGTTTGGATCAATTTCGATAGCTTTCTCAAGATATTCAATGGCTGTTTTGTGACCTGCTTGCGTACGCTTGAAATAGAAGAACTGACTCTTGAGAAAGGCCTCATACGCATCAGGATTTACCGACTTCGTGCGTGCGATTCGCATCTCTTCTTCAGGTGTGAATGCAGCCTCGATCTGCCGCGCGATGGCTAGCGTCACCTGGCTTTGCAGCGCCAGGATATTGTTGAGGATTCCCGTGTAGTTTTCCGACCAGAGATGTGTATCGGTCCTGCCATCGACGAGTTGTGCCGTAATACGCACATCGTTTCCGGCCTTCAGGACTGAACCTTCAATGACAGCATCGACACCGACTTCCTTTGCGATTTCCGTTATCGACTTTTCAGTGTTCTTGTATTGCATGGCTGTAGTGCGGGATATGACTCTCAGGGCTTTGATTTTACCAAGTTCGGCGCTCAAGGCGTCTGTCATGCCATCCACAAAGTATTCCTGCTCCGGATCACCGGAAAGATTCTCGAACGGCAGCACAACAATCGCATTGATAGGTTTAATTGCAACTCCTGAAATGGATTTCCTCGACCTTTTTTCGGAAGGTCCACCCATATTGAATCCAATTATAAACGCAAATAGAACCAAGACAGTCACGGCCGCGCCGGTAATAAACCAAGGCAATGCACGCCTCGACCAATGTGCGGATTGAGCACGGTCTGCTTTTATAAATTTCGTTGGTAACGATGAACGCCGTAATTCGGTCGTTGTATCTTCGATTGTGATAGCAGCATCGCCGATATCACGTAAACGGCGACGGGGCTCCTTCTCCAGACAGTGACGCAGCAGCAATCGAATGTTCATCGGTATATTCTCTGACAATGTTTCCCATATTGGCTCTGTTTGCAGAATATTTGCCAGAGTGTCAGAAATAGTCTCGCCTTTGAAGGGAATCGTTGCCGTCAGCATTTCATAAAGTATACATCCAAACGACCAAATATCGCCGCGCTTGTCGGTTGGCTTGCCTCGTGCCTGTTCTGGGCTCATATAGGCAGGTGTGCCTATTACCCGGCCGGGCTCGGTAATAGTGGTCTTCTGGTCTGTCGCTTCACCACCAACTACTTTAGCCAGACCGAAGTCAAGAACCTTTACCTTACCTTCCTCTGTAATCTTTATATTGCCGGGTTTCAAGTCGCGGTGGATAACATCATGCTCATGTGCCGCGGCCACCGCCTCGGCTATCTGCAGGGCTATCGTTAATGCCTCTTGAAGCTTAAGCGGCTTCTTCGCTATCCGCTCAGCTAACGTCTGGCCCGGAACGTATTCGAGAACAAGATAAATAAGACCCTCGGATTCTTCGAGTTCGTCATAGATAGTGGCGATATTTGGATGATTCAACGATGCCAAAACCCTTGCCTCACGAGTAAAACGAGACAGGGCCTTGGGATTATCCTTTACTTCCGGCGGCAGGCTCTTGATAGCTACTGAGCGGTCGAGTTTGGTATCATGGGCCAGGTAAACCACCCCTGCACCGCCCCGGCCAAGCTCCTGCTCGATACGAAACGGGCCAATCTGACTACCAGGCCCTAATACTGAGCCGTCAAAAGACCGCGTAGGACCGGCCATGCCCTTTGGCTGCTTTTTGTTGTGTTCCTCAGCTTCGCTCATCAGTATTCTCCACGGCAAATACAGTTTGTAAACATATGCACAAAGAACTACATAGTCAGCGATTCAAAGGAATGTAAATCATGCGTCACATTATTATACGACTTCCCTTGAGTCACTGCAACCTTAGAAGTTGGATACTTTTTTCATGATCCTTCGAAGGCATGAATGGCCTGAGGAAGTAAAAATGCTGACTTTCGTGGTTGTCACAACTCACCCAAGGTATTATAATTATAGAAAGCATACTTCTGTTCTTGGACGTTCACTGTTGTTGTCTCATAGTATGCCAAGGGACATTTGCGGTGAGGAATGCCAATGAATGATACAAGCGAGAAAGACGATAATCGGTCAGATGAGGAAGGAGCTGTACCCACAGCAGATTTCGGTGTTGGATCAATAGGACCAGGCAACAAGATTGGTCGATACAAACTGCTTAGCATTCTTGGTGAAGGCGGCTACGGCATAGTCTACCTTGCCGAACAACAGAGGCCGGTCAAACGCCGGGTTGCGTTGAAAGTCATCAAACCGGGCATGGATACCAAGCAGGTTATTGCACGCTTCGAGGCCGAAAGGCAGGCCTTAGCTCTCTTGGATCATCCGAATATTGCGCACGTATATGATGCAGGAACGACTAAGAATGGCCGCCCATACTTTGTCATGGAATATGTCAAAGGTGTCCCCATCACAGAGCACTGTGATCTGGAGAAACTTGCAATTGATGAGCGGCTCGGATTGTTCCTAAAGATCTGCGAAGCCGTCCAGCACGCTCACCAGAAAGGCATCATCCACCGCGACATTAAACCTTCGAATGTACAGGTAGCCATTCATGGCGCGCATGCAGTGCCCAAGATTATTGATTTCGGAGTAGCCAAAGCTATCAGTCAGCCGCTGACGGAACGGACGCTGGTGACAGAGCAGGGCCAGTTCGTCGGAACTCCTGAGTATATGAGTCCCGAACAAGCGGAGATGACTACCCAGGATATCGACACACGCACCGATATCTACTCTCTTGGCGTGGTGCTCTATGAATTATTGACCAGTACTCTGCCGTTCGATTCTAAGACACTTCGCGGAGGTGGAATCGATCACATTCGACATATCATCCGTGAAGAAGATCCAAAGACGCCTAGTACCCGATTGAATACGATCTCTGGTGAAGAATCAATGAGGGTGGCACAATTGCGTCGTACGGACGTCCGAACGTTAGGGCGGAAACTGCACGGGGACCTTGATTGGATCACGATCAAGGCCATGGAGAAGGACCGGATGCGGCGTTACCAGACGGCCCACGCCTTGGCAGAGGACGTCCAACGACACCTCAGTCACGAGCCTGTATTATCTGGGCCGCCCAGCAAAGTTTACCGTATGAAGAAATTCCTGCGTAAGCACCGAACGCAGGCAGTTGCGACAGCGATGATAGCTGCTCTACTTGTCTGTGTGATGCTGATGGCTGCGATGTTCCTTCGCGGACATCAGCAGAGTGAAAAGGCTAAAGCTCTCGAACACAAAGAGATTCTATCGAAGGCTATGGAACTTCGTTCCAGTGGACAGTTTCAAGATGCACTGACCAAAGTGGAAACCATTCTCGACAGCAAACACGTTGGCCCTAAAGCTCATCTGCTGCATGCCCGGCTCGTTCTGGAACTACAAGGGCCTACCGAGGCTGTGAAAGAGCTCCAGGAGCTGCTGGAAGAAGAAGACGATATTGCTGGCCAGGCCCATTTTCTTCTGGCCCGAATCTATTACGAAAGTGATCCCGATGCTCCTGGAAGGACAGAAGACTATCATCGGAAGTGGGAATATCATCAGCAAAAAGGCGAGAAGCTGTTTTCAAAATCCGCCGAGGCCTATTTCAATCGTGCCATGCTTGCTGGCACCGTGAATGACACTCTTGAATGTTTAGACAAAGCTATAGAATTTGAATCGGGACATTATGACTCTCGCGAAGCGCAAGCCTTGGCGTATTATGCTCTGAATAGATACGATGAGATGGAGATCGACGCGTCCGTAATGATCGGGAATGAACCGAATAACTCACAGGGGTACGCCCTTAGGGCGATTGCCCGGCGTGAAAAGGCTATAAGACAGAATGAAAAGGATCTTCTGGTCCAGGCCATTAGGGATCATAATAAGGCAATTGGAATATCACATGACGATCCTGAATTGTACGATCAGCGTCGCCGGACCTACATGCAAGTGGGCGATTACAAACAGGCTCTATCGGATGCCCGGGCATGTGTGGATCTTGAGCCAGATAAGGCAATGCATCATTTCCATGTTTTTTGTGCCCTCGTTGCTTTTGGCGAGTATTACAAAGCAAAGGATAAATACGACTTCATCGTAGAGACCGGCCTAATGAGCAAACGGAGATTTGACAGATCGGCTGCAAAATATGTGGCTGACACACTGGATGCCGGTCTATCATGGTATCCAACTGAGCGCAGGCCCGAAGGTGCCGCATTCTTGGCGATGCACGAGTCGACTGAGATTTATCATCAGCTAGTGAAGAAGGCCAAACGGGTGGTGCCCGAAGGATTTCATGCTACCTGGTCACCCGACGGAACTGAACTTGCCTATAGTCGGGGGATTGTCGGATTTGCTGGCATCGAAATCTTGAATCTGGAAAACGAGAAGACTCGCCTGTTGACAGTTCCAGGCTTTGATCCAGCGTGGTCTCCTGACGGACAGTATATTGCCTTTACCCGAGATCGGCAAATCACTTTGATTACTGACCTTACTGCAGAACACAGTCCAGAATGGTCACCTTACAATAAGCGGGAAATCTGGCTTATCAAGGCCGATAGCAGCGAGGAGCCGCGGTTTCTGGCGAGGGGATATTGGCCTCACTGGTGCCGTGACTCAAAGCGAGTTTTCTATCATTCACGGGTGGACATGATGCTCTACTCGATTTCAATTGAAGGGAGCGTAAAGCCCATATCAATCGTCCGGTGTACCGGCCGTTATCCTACAGTGTCACCGGATGAGAAGTATGTCGCCTATCGCGCCACCATCACGGGCGGGGAGAGCCAAATCGTGGAGGAGATATCCACCAACTCAGTCATTGCAAGATTAATGCCTCTGGTAACGGGAGGGGGTTTTGTGAACTGGTCTCCAGACGGACGCAAGTTGTGTATTGGGGGGAATGGTTTATGGATTTATGACCTGGACAAAAAGGCTGCTTCAAAGGTCCTGAGCGGCACATTCGGGTGGTGTAGTTGGTCTCGGTCCGGGATAAGGCAGTTGGCATTTGCATCTGCATCTGGGGGTTTGGTTCGTGATATCTGGGTGGTCAAACTCGGTCCTAACATGTCCGCGATCGAAGCACTCGGGCCGGGACGAACGATTGAAGAACATGCTCAGGAGATGATCCGCCTCTACACCCGCCGAATTGAAGCCGATCCCGATGATGCAGATGCCTATCTTTCACGCGCCGAATGCCACGTTTACCTCCGAGAGTATGAAAAGGCTGCTGCGGATTTGGAGCAGCTCGCATTACTTCTGAAAAGTGATGACGTCTCTGAACTTACCTTTGTGATGAATGAGTTTTTGGTAAACCATGCCTCGGGTGCTAGAGAGCAGTATAAGATACATGAATACGAGCAAGCCTTAATGACGCTGAAGAGCATAGATAGGCTTCGTCGCAAAACTAACAGCGAATCCAGGCCTGATGAATTAGCGTTCATTGCCATGTCACTGTATCAGATTGGCCGCACCAAAGAAGCCAAGTCCACTCTTGAAGAGCTACGTGGATTATTCAAGAACGATAAAAATAGGGAATATCTGAAGTGGTTGTATAGCGCAGAAAAAGTTTTTGCCGATGAAAACAGCGGTATAAGACATGTTTGGGAATGTATTGAACTCGGGAAATTGAATGATGCCTGGCAATTAGTCCAAAAACTTCAGACATTACCACTTGAGCAGGATACTGATGTTTCTGGAGATATTACAAGAGTAACCAAGGCTTTGGCCGAAGCGTTCTATGAACGTGGTATAAATGCCGGTTACAACGGCCACGGGTATAGTGAAGTGATCAGCGATTATGAGGAGGCAGTTCATGTCGATCCGAACTACGCGCGAGCCTTCTGCGACCTGGCTTGGTTGCAGGCTGCATGCCCAGAGACCAATTTTCGTGATGATAAAAAGGCAATTGAGAACGCGACCAGAGCCTGCGAACTGACGAACTGGAAGGATCATCGTTATGTCAGCGTTCTTGCTGCTGTCTATGCCAAGGTTGGTGACTTTGACAATGCCGTCGAGTGGCAGAAGAAAACTATTGATTTATTGACAGCGGATAATCGTGCTAATTGGCAGGCTATTTATGAATCGTGTCTGAAATTATTCAAATCGGGTAAACCTTACGAGGGGGGCTATCTATGGAGCTTTTCGACTGGGAGAATGATTGGCTGGTGGAAGTTTGACGAAGGTCGCGGCGAAACTACTCACGATTGGTCCGGTTACGGCAATCATGGCATACTCGAAGGGGATCCGCAGTGGGTGGATGGAATAATGGGCGGCGCGCTGGACTTGGACGGTTCTGATTTTGTTACAATTGATAGTGTAGTTGATGATATAGCAAGCAACAATATTACAGTAAGTGCATGGGTTAAAACTACGACCTCAATAGAGGGGGAACTATTTGCATGTAATACAAGTGGTAACTCTCATCCGTTCATGTTTGGTATTACAGATGGGAGATTATTTGTGTATGACAGTTCTTGTGAGGAAGGGCACACTCCAATTACTGTCAATGACGGCCAGTGGTACATGTGGACCTACGTCAGGAGGGAATCGACAGGATATATATACGTCGACGCAGTTCAGCAAAGCGAACACCAAGCCGACTTCGATTTGACGTCACAACCACGGTGGTCAATAGGACAGGAGTGGGACTACTCTGATCCAAGCAATTTTTTGACCGGCACAGTAGACGATGCCCGCTTCTACACCTACCCCCTGAGCGGAGACGAAATAAAAGCCCTTTATGCCAGCCGAGATTCCCGCCCAAAAGAAAACTAAGAACAGACAAATGCCGCGAACAGAAGCTGTAGAAGAGTGAAATAAAAGACGCTAAATTACTTCTTTCAAAAGCTAAAAAACACCTTCAAAACACAGTGACAGTCTGACACCATTTTGTTACTACAAATCCCAATTTAGCCTATATCGAGTCCTAAAAAATGCTAATTCTTCGCAAAAATTCAAATATTTCTCAGATTTATTTTGCTTCTATCGGATTAAGTAGATGGCGAGAATGAAATGTATTGATAGTGTCACTTTTTCGATGGTGTTTTTGAAAAATAGAGGGGCTTATACCGAATGGATCAATATAAGCCCCGAGCTCATACAAGTCTGAATCAGAAAACAATTCAGTTATCTAACGAATCTAAAGTTAAGGTGTCGGTGCCAATAGACGAATATCATCGAAGTACATTGTTCCTGTGCCGCCTATAACGGAGCTAAGACCGAGAGTAATAGAATTTACATTAGTAAGGTCGATGCCCTGGTCGGCAAATTTCTGCAATTCGATATTCCATGCTGTCCAGGCAATTTTCGTTGCTGCATCTGGATTACTATGATTGACCCTTGCGCTGCCGTTCAGGGTGACATACATTTGCTCGGCAGCATTGCCTACACTACCTCTGAACCAGATTGTCAGAGTATCGACACCATTTACTGTCCAGTCACGATTGGAAGTTAAGACATAAGTTGCTTCTGATTTGGCGGCGGCGCTATTATCGTAAAACATCGGCATCGACTGATTACCGCTGTGAACGATCTTCTGTTCGGCAAATGGTGGATTATCGTAACCAACTAAAGAACCGTTTGCCGGATCTCCTAATCCGTCCAGCCAGCTTAGAAATATCCTACTACTATTAGGATCATCGGGATTAAGGTCATTGTAAGACTCAAAATCATCAACTACGCGGAAGTTAGCAGTAGTGAAATTCCAGAGGGGGCCTGTCCAGGGGCTGTCGGCGTTTGTATTATTGGCCTCATCAACACGCCAGTAGTAGGTAGTATTCCACTCAAGCTGGCCGGGTTCGAAGCTTTCTGAGCCAAGGCTGCCGCGGCCTTTTTTCTCGAGTGCACCTGCATCTGTGCTAAAGTAAATTTCAAATGTAGAACCAAAGCCCGGCGTCCAAGTCAGAACTGGCGTCTGGGTAACATCTACAGCTCCCTTTGCAGGATTTGGGCTTGAGACAGCACCTTCGGTTGTAAAGCTCCAGACATCACCTTTGTAAGTTTCGAGGCTATCAAACTCATCTACCCGCCAATAATAAGTTCTGGCCATTTTAAGTATGCCGGGGGTATAGGTTGTTATTCCCTGTGTGGAACCACCGGTGGCATTTTTCACTTCATCAAAAGTTTCACCGAAGTAAACGGTGTGCAATTTTGCTCCAAAGCCCGGTGTGAAGCTAACGGACGGATCAACACTTACAGATTCGGCACCATCAGCCGGGTCGGGAAAGTATGCTGTCTTGGGCGGAATGGTAAAGCTCCAGACATTCCCCTTCCACGGGCTTCTCGGGTCAGCCTCGTTCACTTCATCGACTCGCCAATAGTAGGTCGTGCCCGGAACAAGACCATCCGGATATGGATATCCGGGAAAGCCGACGATATAAAAGGTTAAACCCTGGTTGACTCGGAATGTATCGCCGGTGCCGTTGGCCACGTCGTCATAATTATCGCCGAAGTAGACGTCGTGTGATACCGCGGCTTTATCCGGCGAGAAGCTCAGGTTGACCCATGTTTCCGTAATTATAGCGCCATCCTCCGGGTTTGGATTGTAGGCCGAGACGGTGGTATCCTCCAACGTCAGCTCAAATGACTCGATCCAATCACACTGCCATCCGTTAGAGGCGCCTTCCTGAAACGCCGACACCGCGATGGTTTGGCCCAGCACCAGTCCTAAATCTTCCAGCGGGATGGCCGCGTGAATCGTATCACCGTCAATCGTGTATTCGTAGTCCTCAAACAGTTCCACCTCGTCTCCGGTCAATGGATCCAAGGTGTACGCGTACACGCCGTTGGTGGCGCCGTCGCGCCAGCCGAATTGAACCAACACATCAACGCCAATGGGGGTTTCAAGATTCGTTGGGTTGCCCTCATACTCGTCGTTGAGGTAGCCGGTATCCGGATTGTTGTCCGTATCGAGGAGCCAATGGTAGTAGTATCGATTGGTCATGTCGGCCGGCGTATCCTCTACCGAAGGCGCGAAAACACCGTACACCGTCATCGTCAGATGCAGGTTACCTTCGTCCACCCATGCCTCAATGCGCTTGATGTCGCCGCTCGAATCGGCCATGTCCAACGGATCGTCGACGCTGCCGACCTGCCCGATGGCGATGCCACCGTACCCGGTCATCGTCCACCCGATGGCAAACGCCACAAGCCACAGGACACGGGATGTTGGAATGACTGAAGGGGGCCTCTCCGGGCGTCGCGTGACTGATCGGAAATTTGATACACGAGATGCTAGCACAGACAATTTCTTAAACATGATAGTCCTCCTTAAAAAATAGATATAGGTTGTTAATTGAATTGTATAATCTTAATTGCGAGCACAAAGTCTCAATTACAACTCTATGTCGCACATAATAACTCCTCCTCTATTCGGAAAACTACTCGTCGGGGCAAAACCCACCGCAGCCCGGCGAGAATTACGCCCGCTGGATGATCCCAAAACCACAGATGCCCGATAGTGCAGGCACAAGCTTCACTAATGTTACTTATACCAAATTATCCACCTTCCCGTCAAGGAAAATCCCTTGATAATATATTGGAAAGCACGCTTCGTATGGCCCTTATGGCACACTATATATTCGTTATGAGGTTACCAGATCATCGGAAGCTTTTGGACCAGTCCCACCAACCTATTAGGCCCATTGCGAATGCGCGAAAGACACCTTTCCCATGAGCTGTAAAATCCCAGAATTTTTCAAAAAGTCACATCTTTCAGAAGCTGAAAAACACCGCCAAGACAAGGGGACATCGTGTCACCAAAATGACACTACAAATACCTATTTTGCCTGTATCAAGTCCCAAAAAAAGCCAATATTTTAAGATATTTCAAAGATTTTTTCATTTTTGCCGGATTAAGTAGACGGTGAGAGTGAAATGTATAGATCATGCAATTCTTCTTTGGAGTAAAAAAAAGAGCTGGCAATCCTCTCGATCTGTCAGCTCTTTGTGTGTTTTGTTTCTATTAGAAATGGCCTACTCAAAGTTTAGGGAAGCTCAGGCAATGGTGACGGCTGGCCCGGAGGCATCAATTGCATCCGCTTGCCCACACCTGTAAACCGGATACAGAAAACTCCCTCTTCCCCTTCATCAGGAAGTCCGTCACAATCCTTATCTTGATCAGGTATATCTCCAAATGCATGACCTGGATGTTCGACAGCGCTGTAAATTGACATCACGGAATCAACTTCAAAAGTATTCTGGTCCAACATCACAACGGTACCGCTAACCACGTGGATCCAGGTAATCACATCGAAAGGTTCTGCATCCTTAGTCAGGTACGCTGTTATGGTCCATTCATAAGTATTTATTCCCGTTCTCAACGCCGTTCCGACATAGGGTGATTCATCCTCGGCATCCGGGAACAGACCGAAATAGTTGCCGGTCGGATTAATGACATCGAGGACGATAGAAGAAATCCCGGCTTGCTGGTTTGTCGGATTCACCTGTATCGTGAAGACTTCATCTGGAAGTTGGGGTGCAGTGAATATCCATGTTCCTTCGAATGGCCAACCCTGCCACGGCTCTGGTGGCAAGTTATTATTATCCTGGGCAACGACACTCCAGCCTGTCATCATCAAGAGTGTGCAAAGGCCGATCACAGCCAAGATCAACTTTTTATCTCTTTTAGGCTTCATGATTATTTCTCCTTCATTAGTCTATTGGTTTGGAAAGGGAAGATCGTAATAATATTACCGCTATTAAAAAGTGCTAAGTCGCTACCAAAATGGTAGATGGGTGTCCAATCTCATCCTGTAATCATCAAAAAATTTCATTTTACACCATCCTTTCTTTTCTCGATTAGTAGAACCTGCCGGCGAGGTTTCGCACCTCGCAGAGGAGCAACTTGGTGCTTCCCTAATGTACTCCCGATGGATTTTCATTTACTGCGCAGTTTTTTCGGAATTTTGCAAAATATCTATCTCACAAGTTTGGGAATTATTGATGTAACCACTTGATAAAGCATTGCTTATATAGTAAAATCAAAGTAGTGGAAATTTTTTCAGTATCGAGAGCAACCCATAATGCGATGTGATAACAAGACAGACATGGGTGGAGTGCATGAGGCCTTTCTAACAACCCACTGGTCTCTTATCGACAATATTCAGGCAGGACACGACAGAGATCAGGCTCTTATTAGTTTATTACTCCGGAGATACTGGAAGCCGGTTTACTGCTATCTGCGGCGCAAAGGTTATAATAATGAAGAGTCTAAAGACCTGACTCAGGGCTTCCTGCATGAGGTCGTGCTGAACCGTAAACTGGTTCAGCGTTCGGACCAGGCCAAAGGACGCTTTCGGTCATTTCTACTCCATGCGCTGAATCAATATGTCATAAATCAGAACGCCAAGCAGACAGCGTGCATACGTATTCCCAAGGACAAACTCGTCTCGCTCGAAAATATCGAACAATCAGAATTACCCCGGGATTTGTCGGCAAGTGAGCCGGATGCTGCTTATAATTACACCTGGGTCTCGGTTTTATTGGATCAGGTAATTACTGACGTAAAAAGGAACTGTAACGAAGAGGGTCTGCAGACTCATTGGGAGATATTCCACGCCAGGATTGTACAACCGATTCTGGATGGCACAACAGCCCTTCCTCTGAATGAAATATGTGCTCACCTGGGCATTGAAGATACTCGACGAGGATCCAATATGATCATCACGGTTAAGAGACGTTTCCGTGAGACTCTGTGGAGGCATATTCGCAATAGCGTCATATCCAAAAATGAAGTAGACGATGAATTGGAAGAAATTTTACGTTTTTTACCGAAAAGCGCGCAGGATTTCACATAACAGCGGGATAGTAATAGGGACGGGGACGTTGTTTCCTCGCTGGCTCCGACGCCCCCTGAAAAGATAAGAAGACAGGATAAAACGGTCTCTGATTGACCGGAGAACAGAAGATACTGACAATGACAAATGACTCAACATTCGGAGTACCGCCTGAACGCCTTAGGCGCCTGCTGCTGTTCGGACGCGATGAATCCATCGACAATGACCAGCCTATAGCATCCTGGGATCTGCTGAATGAAAAGCCCGGTAGCGAAATCGGTCGCTACCGCTTACTTCGTGTAATTGGAGAAGGTGGTATGGGTGTAGTCTATTTGGCTCAGCAGGAACACCCCATCAAACGCCGGATCGCTTTAAAAGTCATCAAGCCGGGTATGGATTCAAAACGCGTTATTACTCGATTTCAGGCGGAACGTCAGGTTTTAGCTCTTTTAGAACATCCGAACATCGCTCATGTCCATGATGCCGGCACGACAGAAAACGGCCGACCTTACTTTGTCATGGAGTACGTCGAGGGCATGACAATAACCGAATATTGTGACCATCACAAGCTGACTATCGAAGACCGACTTCGTCTGTTTGTGCAAGTATGTCAGGCAATCCAGTATGCTCATCAAAAAGGAATCATTCACCGCGATATCAAGCCGTCAAATATTTTAATCACATTGCAGGATGACCGGGCAGTCCCTAAGATTATCGACTTCGGCGTTGCCAAGGCGATCCACCAGCCACTGACAGATAAAACACTCTATACCGAGCAGGGCCAGTTATTCGGTACGCCAGAATATATGAGTCCTGAGCAGGTAGATATGGCGAATGAGGACATCGATACCCGCTCGGATATCTATTCATTAGGCGTGATGCTGTATGTCCTGTTGACAGGAATTTTACCATTCGATTCCGATACTCTTCGCGAAGGTGGGATCGAAAAGATCCGCAAGGTTATCCATGAAGCTGATCCCAAGACGCCGAGCACCCGACTGACAAGACTGGGGCAAGGGGCTCAGAAAATAGCTGAAAGTCGCCGCACCGAGATCGCAGCACTAGTAAAATGCCTGCATAAGGAACTCGAATGGGTACCACTGAAAGCTATGCGTAAGGAACGCTCAGAGCGCTATCGGTCGGCCTCTGAGCTTGCCGACGACATTGAGAGCTATCTATTGGACGCACCGCTCATTGCCGGCCCTCCGAGCACAACCTATCGGTTCAAGAAGTTCACACAAAGACACAGAACCTCAGTAATCGGCGTTGTAGCGGTTCTATTTGTCCTCGTCGCAGGGATGGTCTTTTCTACAATTTTTGCTATTGGACAGGCACGCGCCCGCGCTGAGGCCGAAGCTATAGCTGATTTTCTTAGAAACGATGTCCTCGCATCGGTCAGTCCGCTCAATCTTAAGGGGCAGGACGCAACTGTTGAGTATGTTCTTGATGTCGCATCGCAAAAGCTTGAAAGCAAGTTTCCAAATAAACCTCTCGTGGAAGCATCCATCAGTGAAACCCTTGGATGGACATACCTGGCACTTGGCCGGTATGATCAGGCTGCACTCCATTTGGAGCACGCCAGTAACATATACAATGAGCAACTTCCAAAAACCCACCAGGTCAGACTGAAATGCTTGAATCGACTGGGCTGGGTCTATTTATATCAGGGACGTTATGAGCAAACGAGGCAAACCTGGACAAATGTCCTTGAGGTACGGAGCCGAGCGTTTGGCGCAGAACACCCGGAGACACTGCATACAACGAATGCTCTTGGTGAAGCGTATTGGTACTTGGGTCGATATGAGCAAGCGGAGGAATTATTGTTGAAGGTATTAAAGGCTAAGCATTATTTACAGGGTGAACACTATGACCTGACTTTTCATGCGATAGGTAACCTTGCAAAAGTTTACCTGGCTCAAGGTAAATACGAAGAGGCAGAGCGACTATCCATCAGAATGTTGGAAGATAGCAACGATGTTTGGGGCCCTGAGCATCCTTGGACACCGACTTATGAATATACGTTGGCTATGGTGTATCGAGCTCAAGGTCGATATGAGCAAGCCGAGAAGTCGTTCTTAAAGATACTGGAAGGCACCTCTCGCCTTTGGGGTGCCAAACACCCGTACACCCTTTGCTGCATGGGCGGGTTGGCTCATTTGTACGGTGACCAAGGGAAAAGCGAAGGCGCAGAGGCTTTATTACGCAAGACTCTGGAAATCAGCCGTCATGTGTTGGGCGATAACCACCCCATTACCTTCGACTACATAAATGCCCTCGGCGTGGTGCTCAGAAAACAGAAGCAATATGAAGATGCCGAGCGCTTGTTCGACAATGCATTAGAAGGTAGAAAGAAAATTCTGGGTGAGGACCACCCATCAACACTAGATTCGAAGAATGACTTAGCCGTGCTCAACAAAGAACAAGGACAGCATGAAGAAGCTGAGCCATTGCTAATTGAAGCCGTCAAAGGCCGCCGCCTCAAACTTAGTGACACCCACCCACACACAATCGAGTCTTGGAAAAATCTAATCGAACTCTATGAAGTCTGGGGCAAACCCGAAGAAGCCGAGAAGTGGCGAGCAAAACTACCACAAACAAAAGCAATGGAAGAATGACACAACAGACACAAAGTCAACCTCTTTCACAAGCTAAAAAACACCCCAATTTTTGAGTGACTCTGTGTCTCCATTTTGTCACTACAAATCCCAATTTTGCCTATATCGAGTCCTAAAAAAAGTCAATTTTTTGCAAAAATTTAAATATTTCTCAGAAATTTTTTACTTCTATCGGATTAAGTAAATGGTGACGAAAAAATGTGTCAGTCACTACAAATCAGTAAAGCGAGGATAAACTCCCGTAATACGCAAACACCACTCTGTGCTGATCGGCGTTGAAAAAGGTTTGAGAGAAAAAGACATATGATCTGTAATTGGCTTGCCCCTTCTGGCAGTAACACCAGAGACCCCGTAGCTTGGATGGCAGGAAGGAGAGAAATCGAATGACCTGAAGCACATTGACAAAGCCATTGTGAGGGATGGTGAAGACCCCAAAAAATTTGTCAATTGCCTGCCAAAAAACCCGTCCGTTTTAAATTTTGACTGGATTCGCACCCCTGGATTTTGGTCTGAAAACGCAGATTTATTGACATCGTATTCAATGGACTTCGTCAATCAATGAGTGACATTGGCCGATATCCCGTGACATAGACGCCTTAATAAAATCGTGGCTACAGGAATTGTGGTATTTGACTTTGAGCTTTTCATAAGTGACTGAAGCAAAATCTACCGATCACACTATATTCTCGAATTGTCTCACTTATTCTACCGCAACGGAAGTTGAGATCGCTGTTGGAAGTCCTTTAGTTTTGCATGCTGTCGAACTCACTAAAGAATGCATCGCCTAAGGTGCATTCGTGCTCCAACGTCGTCTTCATTTCTGAAGCACAGTTTTCTGAACAGACCATGAACATGAATTCATAACCATGCCGGCGGGCTTCGGAATCAGCTGCCGTGATGATGGCAATAACATCTCGATCCTCGGTCAACAACGAAATCCGGATGGCTCCACCCTCAAACTCGGAAATGTCGACACCTGGTCGTTTCTTCCCTCCGAAACCAAGGACAGGCGTGTCATCCGGTATGAATTTACCACACCATGAACATTTCCCGAGGGCCTCTTCATGAGAAATCTGACATAGATTCCTTGTATACCTCTTCTTTCCTTAATTTTTTAATGATTGGCTTTAGGATTTGGCGGCTTTGTGGCAGTATCATGAATACCATACTAAACAGAGCCTCGTTGCAGCAGATTATTCTTCGCTGTATAATCCTAAATGTCTCACACATCACTTACAATTCTATAATAATGGAAACCTGAGAGCCTGTCCACTACGGGCTTTCCCTGTCACACCACCGGGCATACGGATCCGTACCACGGTGGTTCGGCTGGTTAAGCTGTTCGGCTGATAGAGCAAGGCCTAATGAATCAAAGTGAGCATTTGGAAAACCTTTAAAATTCCGTGCATCTACTTGATTTGCTTCGGGTTCAGAATGACGTGTTTCACGGATTGCCGCTTATACGTGTACGTGATATGTACTCTGCCATCAGAAGCCTGGATAACTGCCGGGTAAGAGTACTCGCCTTTGGCTCGTTCCAAAATGAGTACTGGTCTCCAGTTCTTGCCGTTATTTGATATTGCTACATTCAGCATATTGCGACCGGAAGGAAAAGGCCCACCTCGAACCGTGTGATTATAAACTAACAGCTGACGGCCGTCTCTGAGCGTAACAGCGTCGGTACCGGCGTTAGGATTAGGAAGTTCAGTAGCTGTCATCCTACTCCATGTCTTACCATTATCTTCTGACCAACTCTGAGTAATTACACTCTGACGGCTGCGGCAAAGCACCTGCATTCTCCCATCGGAGTAGGTCAGAATGCTTGGCTGGATAGCGCCGAATTCCCTTCCATCGTTGATTGGCCCGATGACCTTCCATGTTTTACCAAAGTCCCTGGTCAACTCGAAGTGAACACGCCAGCCTTCGTGCTCGGTACTGGACGGACAAAGAATCGAGCCGTCTTCGAGTTGAATCGGCTTGTTCTTCACAGGACCGATGAGACTACTATTGCTGCCAAGCTTCTTACTCTTGCCGAGTCTACGCGGCTTCGACCAGGTCTCGCCGTCGTCTTTGGATGTGACCAACATGCCCCACCAATTTCTTGGATTCGGTCCGACTTTGTAAAATAGCATTAATGGTCCTTCCTTTGGCTGAAAGAGCACCGGATTCCAACAAGGGTAGTGCTTGTCCTCGCCTTCCGTTCCATTCACAACCTCAACAGATTCCAGCCATTTTGTACCGTTGTGCCTGGCAACATGAATGCCGACATCTGGGTTGCCTTCTTCTGATCCTGCAAACCAGGCAGCGACCAGTACTGAATTAGTCTCCACAATTGTTGATGCATGACACTCCGGTGTCGGCTTGTCGTCGAGTGAGTAGATCAATTCCCCTTTGACATAGCCATTCTCTCCCGGTTGTGCCACATTAGGCATTTCAGTCTCTCCTTCCTCTAATGCTGACATCGTACAACCAAACAAAATCACACTGATAATTATGATTACGAGTATTTTGTGAAATTTCATTGTTTGTCTCCTTGTAAATCTACATCTTTCTCCCAATCTTTGTACGCTGCCAGCAATTCCTCAACGATGTCAGGTCTTTGCTTGGCAAGATTCTTCTGCTCTGAAATGTCATCTTCAAGGTTGAAGAGCATCATCTCGCCTTTGTCACCTCCAACGAGCTTCCAAGGTCCCCGACGAGCGGCCCATTCCTTGCCCCTGCGCCAGAATAGAGTACGTTTTGGTATGGGTAATCCCTCAAAGAGGACCGGCGTAAGCGTTCTTCCATCCAACGCATTATAACTGACTGGTCCAGGCTCCTCTACTCCAGCCAACTCAAGATAGGTAGGCATCAGGTCCATGGTCATCGTAGTTTCTTGCGTAATAATCCCCGATTTGACCCGGCCAGGCCACAGGGCAATGGCTGGTACACGATGACCCCCTTCGAATACATCCCCTTTTTGACCGCGTAGGGCGCCGTTGCTTGATATTTCACCTTTATAGCGACCGTTATAATCCAAATAGCCGCCATTGTCAGAGGTAAAAAAGACGAACGTATTGTCTTCAAGGCCAAGTCTTTTCAGGGCAGCCATGATCTCGCCGACGCTTCTATCCACCGCCTCAACCATTTGCCGCACAACCGGTCCTATTTCTCCTTCCTTATGAGGCCCTAACTTCGAAAGGTTCCAATAACTCTGGCCCTTTACTCTTTGAGCATGCTCATCAGGACCTTGCCATGGAAAGTGGATTGCCAGATGAGCCACATAAAGAAAGAATGGGTTCTTTCTGTTCCTTTCCATGAAATCGATGCTATGCTGAGTAATCAAATCCACACTATAGCCATCTTCTATATTGATTCCCTCATCATGCCACCAGTCTTCGGTCCCGGAACGACTGATATGTGAATGATGATCACCGTCTCCTGTCAGCAAACCCCTAAATTCGTCGAAGCCATGTCGTGTTGGCAGATAAGGCAGGTTATAGCCTAAATGCCACTTACCAAACATGCCGGTTTTATACCCGGCCTTTTTTAAGACTTCAGGTATGGTCACAACCTTAAGAGGCAATCCAATATTAGCATGGGTTTTAGCAGATAGAGCGCTCTCAAAAGCACGCCCAAAACGATTCTGATATTGTCCGGTCAGCAGGGCAGCACGTGTTGGCGAACACATTGGACCGTTGGAATGGAAATCAATAAACTTCATACCTTCAGCAGCCATTGCGTCAAGGTGGGGTGTTTTGTTGTTTTCATTGCCATAGCAACCAATATCACCATAGCCAAGGTCATCAGCCACAATCAACACGAAATTAAATTTCTTCGAGTTGCGTTTTGAAGGATTCAAGGTTGTTTTAGTGGATGACCTCTGACTTTTGACCTGCGGTCTCTGGGAAAGACACGAGGTGCATGTGAGCCCCAATCCACAGAAACCGAGTGTTTTTAGAAAATTTCTTCGATTCATTCTGTTTTCATTGTAACAAGAACAATTATTTAAGACAACCGACTCTTGTTAATCAAGCCGATACTGCTTCATACCTTCGTACCAATTGCCACGAATTCATGCTTGCATCAAATCCAGTTGCAACCGACAATAATCACAGTAATTTTTGATTAGCCCAATAGAAGTGAAATATACGAACACTACGTAAATATTTCGGAGAGTCAAAAATGAAAGTCTATTGCGGTCTTTTGACATGTATCTTGTTGGGATTCACGTCGCAATGGTTGGCGGCAGCGGATCACCAGTTGACCCACGTGGACGTGTTTGTGTCGGGAACCGAAGGATACCATACGTTTCGGATCCCATCCATTGCACGGACGGCTGACGGGACTCTACATGCATTTGCCGAGGGTCGGCTGACCAACAGGTCGGATCCAGGCGGCACGCACATCGACCTCGTGTACAAGCGCTGTACGGACGGTGGAAAGAACTGGTCGACGCTCATCCTCCTCGATCGGCATCCTGACACGGACGTGGGTAATCTGGAGAAGGACCGCACTGCGGCCGCGAACGCCGTGGCGCTGGTGGATCGCACTAATGACCGTCTGTGGCTGTTCGATACGAGACTCGTGGACCGCAATCTGGGCAGTTTTCAAGCCTGGGCGTTGTACAGTGACGACAGCGGTCTAACGTGGTCACGACCCCAACGCATCCGAGTACCACGGTATGAGCTTCGCGGCTCATCCGACATCTATCCAAACCTTGGCAGCGGGATCCAGATGAGATCCGGACGCCTAATCGTCCCCACTACCCGGCGTACTGTGGGTAAAACGCAGAGTTTTGCTCTCTACAGCAACGACAACGGCGCGGAATGGCATGCGGGTGAGGTAGTCGAGTCGGCCGTCAATGAAGCGCAAATTGTCGAGTTGAGCGACGGCCGGCTTTTGATGTCAGTGCGTCCTAATTCCGGCGGCGATCGCTTGGTGGCCTGGAGCTCTGACAGTGGAGAGCATTGGACAAAGCCTGCTCCGCTCTTCTCCTCCACGCGAGTCGCGGAGGCGATCGAACGCTACACCCGGGAGGGAGAGAACAACGCGCAGCGGAATCGCCTCCTGCACACCATCCCCGCGGGTGGGCCGTTGGGTGCTCGATCGAATCTGGAGATCCGCATCAGCTACGACGAGGGCGTCTCCTTTGCTATTTCGCGCATCGTCTATTCCGGGTATGCCGCATACTCGGATCTGGTTAACATCGATTCGGACCGAGTGGGCATCCTCTGGGAGCGTGGCGAAACGACCAGCTATCAATTCATCACCTTCACCCTCGTCAATCGCACGTTCTTAGAGCCGGATTGATGTGTTAGGGCCATCACGGTAAGACTTTTAAAAATCTCTGATCTACCGAAGTATTATGGAAGGGGTCTTAACGGTGTGCTAATGGAACTACATGTTTGATCAGACATAGGCTAAGCTTCAATCGTCTCCATTCTCGGTAAACATGGCGTCTATTTAACTTTCTCAAGCACAAGCACCCAGTCCCGTGCCATAGGTACCCATGGCGCTTGCCAAGTGTCTGCTTCTTCTCCACCTATCCTCTTAGAAACATGTCCTAAATCATATTCCTTGGCGGTGGCAGGATTGAAGTAAAATGCTCGATAGGTCACATCTTTTTCGAGTTTCTTAATCTTAGGTCCCGACCATTCGAAGAATCTGCGAGGAATATATATGAGCCTGATTTCTTTTGGTATCCCAGCTGCATATGAGCCGGCCGGCTCGACCCAGTCTTGGTTAGGCTCAAATCGCCACCACTCGTACCGCGTAATGAGATTCTTGCCGATACCAACATGTGTCGATCCTTCAAGATTCATCGCCTCGTCCCAAGGAATATCTGAGTATGTACCGCCAAAAGGTGAAGGCCCGTGAGGCTTACCGGGATCGTTCATCTGCCAGATGCCGTCTGCACCATAGGTATGTCCACACGCACCATTTAGCAAGCACGACCAGAACACATGCCGCTGTACAGGATGATAATTCGCCTGCTGAAGACCCTCATAGACTACCTCACCTACTAATACCGGTTTAGGTGGATTCGTCGCACGAAGTGTAGAAACTGACCTTACGCTATTTTTAGCAAGCCAATCGTTGTGCCCGGTCTGCGGCATATCGAAGTCCATTAAATAGGGATCTTCCACCAACTTTCTAGCCGATGCACCTTCGTGCAGAGTTTTCGGGTGACGATAAGGATCGATGTCTCTTACGTATTGGGCAAGCTCGATCCAACCTTTTGTCTGATCCACAGTACCAGGTGGGAATTCCTGATGCACGTAGTAGGACATAGTCCACTCACCGGCCAAGCACCAGACAACCGGATACGCCCCGTATCGTGCCACAAGGTTGCGCCAGTGCTTTTTCATCTTCTCCACACCCATCCACGGCATATAATACCCCCAGCAGCCGACAATGCATGGCACAAGTCCGGAATCGACAAGGTGCTGAATACGCCGGTCCATATACTCAAAGTATTTCGGATTGATCCTTGCGTAATTTTTCTCCCAGCACCAGCCACCTTCGTTCTCACCTCGTTTGTCATATGGTGGCTCATCAGGATAAAGACCTGCAACTATCTGAATCACCGTAAAACCTTTCTCGATACGGTCAGCTGCGAGTGTCTGGAAACCTTTCCAGTCAAGTCTTTTGCACAAACCCTTCCACCAAGTGTCACCCAGCCAGAAGAAAGGAGTTCCATCTGCATGCTCAAAATAGCGATGGTTCTTGCTGACCTTGATATGTCCATGTTTTAACAGTGGATTCTTGCCATTGTATCTGGTTACATTGAGAGTACCTTCCTTATTGTTTAAATCCTTGTTGCTTCTGTCCGTACACTCCCAACGATAGTTATACGTACCGACTTCAGGCGGAGCAAATCGAACTCGCCATCGCTGTCCGCCTGCCCAAAAAGCTGGTACTCGCCACCTCAGTTCCCCCTTGTTGAACACCACATCGACTTCTATCTCGTTAAATGGATCCACATAGGCCTTTGCAGATTCCATCAAGAATTCAACAGGTTCGTTTTGAATAGCATTTTGCTGTGTAGCAACCGCATACTCTGGGTAGCATACTAACAACACAAGCAAATAGCACAAACTGTAGTGTTTCATTTAAGGTATTCTCTTGTTCAGAGTCTTTTGCGAGCTATTAATCGAATACTCCCAACTTGCTCATAAAATTTATAGTACTACATTCTATTTATCCTGGCAATACGAAGATAAAACCGACCTAATTTTAATCGACCTCTACGAAGCCTGGAACAAACCTGAAAAAGCCAAAGAGTGGCGAGCAAAACTGGCGAAAGCAGAAGCTGTGCAAGAGTGACATAGCAGACACAAAATCACCTCTTCCAGAAGCTAAAAAACACTGCCAAGACAAGGGGACATCGTGTCACCAAAATGTCTCCACAGATGTCAAATTTGTCTATATCAGGTCCGAAATAACGCCAATTTTTTGCAAAAATACGAATATTTCTCAGAAATTTTTTACTTCTATCGGATTAAGTAGACGTTGCTGATTTTAATCAGAAAACACAGACTTTGCGTGAGCTGATTCAATAGCCTTTCTCTCACGCAGCCACTGCTTACACAAGTTTCAGGCAGAATCAATTTCTTTTATTCATTTCGCTTAGCTTTCTTATGAAACAAATCTCTTTTTGTGGGATGATCACATTAGAAACCAGTTCTCCTCTTAGTAAAGGGAAATCTGTTATGAAGCAGATAACGAAGAACATTGTTTGGCTTGTGGCTTTTTTGGGAGTAGGTTCTATCCAGGTGTTCGGAAAGCCGTTTGCCGTGGGACCTTACCTGGGACAGACTCCGCCCGGCCCTATACCTAAGATCTTTGCCCCCGGATTGATCAGCGATACACAGCCACACCAGCTAGAGGGCTGGGCGACCTTCTCGGCTGATGGCAACACCTTTTGTTTTTCCCGGAATTATTATGTTTCTATCACAGAAAACACGGACCAGGGCTGGACAGTGCCTAAGCGTATAGAGAGTATTCCAAACCGGGTAGCTTCACCCTGTGTGTCTCCGGATGCCAATAGTATTTACTTTATTCCCGCCGTTAAGAATCCGCGACTCAAGCACTTAGGTCTGTATCGCTGCGACCGAACAACCCATGGATGGTCCGAGCCACAGTTACTCGGACCGCCAGTTAGTTCTCTGGTCAGGGAAACTTCATGCTCTATAGCAGCGAATAATAATATCTACCTCTGTTCCAATCGCAAAGGGTGGGACGGAAAAAGCGGTATATGGTTCGTCCCTTTTGTGGACAACACATGGCCTCGGGCCATACATCTCTCGATAGATCACCCACTGGGGAATGATCCAGGGATTGCCCCGGATGAGTCATTTATGGTGTTCTACTCCATTCGACCGGGAGCACCGGGCGGAACGGAAACGAACCTGTACCTCACCCTGCGAGGAGCCGATGGTACCTGGAGCAAACCCCGGGATATGGGTCCTCGAATTAATACCGGGTATTATGAATACCTCGCGAGAATCTCCCCGGATAAGAAATACATGTTCTTCACC
>Ga0209635_10000682_pt1 | contig 24111 bp, 15 predicted proteins | sample DeeMarSWOR230_32_FD_187463 | JGI IMG/M metagenome (GOLD analysis project Ga0209635, IMG submission 187463) | Marine sediment microbial communities from White Oak River estuary, North Carolina - WOR-2-30_32 (SPAdes) (version 2) | ecosystem: Environmental > Aquatic > Marine > Intertidal zone >...
AAAATCCCGTCAAAGGTGGGGATGAGATACAACCGAAATGTAGAGATTCGTCCCTCCTTTGGCAGGACATTCCAGGTTGCCCTTTTAAGGTAATTTTTCAGAGACCAACACACAATTATCTTGACATGATCACTTGACCTTCCCGCTTGAGGAGTTTATCTTTGTCAAAGCTATTTAGTTGGAGGATTTGGAAAACATGCAAATGTATGAGATAATCGGAAAGAAAAGAGATAAAAAGAGACTTGCTCAAGAGGAGATAGAGTATTTCGTCTCAGCTTATACTAAAGGTCAAATCCCCGACTATCAGGCGTCCGCTCTTCTGATGGCTATTTTCTTGAATGGAATGGATGCCGAGGAGACGTTTCATTTAACCTACTCCATGATGAACTCCGGTAAGGTGCTTGATCTGAGCTCTGTGCCGGGGATAAAGGTGGATAAACACAGCACCGGAGGAGTGGGAGATAAGGTCTCATTGATACTTGCACCTCTGGTGGCTTCATGCGGGGTTAAGGTCCCCATGCTCTCCGGAAGGGGACTGGGTCATACCGGCGGGACTTTGGATAAGCTGGAGTCCATCCCCGGATTTCGCACAGATTTGTCTTTAAGAAAATTTACAAGAATCCTTTCGGAGATAGGTGTTTGCGTGATCGGACAGACAAAGGAGATCGCTCCTGCCGACAGAAAAATGTATGCCCTAAGAGACGTAACCGCCACGGTCAACTCCATACCCCTGATCGCCTCCAGTATCATGAGCAAGAAATTAGCCGAGGGGGCGGATGCTTTTGTCTTCGACGTCAAGGTGGGAAATGGCGCCTTCATGCAAAAACAGGATGAAGCTGTACTTTTAGCAAAAAATCTGATTCAGATAGCAAAAAGATTCAAAAAGAAAGCGGTGGCGTTACTAACTGATATGAATGAACCTCTGGGCGAGATGGTGGGAAATTCTATTGAGGTGGTGGAGGCCATTCATGCTTTGAAAGGAAGAGCTCCTTGCGATCTCATGGAAGTCACAATGGCCCTCGGGGCACGTATGCTCGTCCTTGGGAAAAAGACAAAGACACTGGGAGAGGCAGAAAAGAAGCTAAAACGGGCAATAGAATCGGGCAAGGCTATAGATAAATTCGCGGAGATGGCCAAGAAACAGGGTGGCAATCCCAAGGTGATATACGATTTTGGGGTACTTCCCTGGGCAAAATATAAGCTTTTAGTAAACTCAGATAGTCAAGGATTTGTTCAATCCGTAGATACTCGAAAGATCGGGCTTTGTGCCGTGAAGTTGGGTGCCGGCAGGGAGAAGATGGACAGCCTAATTGATCCCGGTGTGGGGATGTTAATCAAAAAAAAGGTGGGCGATTCGGTCCGAAAAAGCGAGCCTTTAGCTGTTGTTTTTGCCAATAACCTCCAAAAAGCGGTGCAGGCTTCTCAAGAGATAAAACAAGCCTATCAGATCAAAAGAAGCAAAAGAAACAGTTTGAAAAAGGTTTTGTTAATTGTTGATGAAAAGGGAGTAAGGAAGCTAAAGGGTTAATTGGGCTTATCAAAAACCATAACCTATCTTTCGGTTATCACGAACCAGAACCCAACTTAAGTTAGGTTCGGGGTATTTTTTCCACCTCATTTTTCCTGTGTTTTTCCGCAAGGGAACCTCCTGTAGGGGCGAACCTTCAGGTTCGCCCGAATGCGGGTGGAGCTGAAGCTCCACCCCTACACCTTATTAGTGTCCAAATTTGAAGCAAATCTCTGAATCGTCAAAAAATCCTGAAATTCTTATGGAAAGTTAAAAAAAATTCCGCAACGTTTTAATATTTCCATCGTATACTATTCTAAGTTAGAATAGTATTGATTATAGTAGCTAAATGTGCGGTCGAACTTATGAGCAAAAATGAGCTTGTGGTACTGGGACTTTTGAACCAAAAGTCCATGCATGGCTATCAACTCCACCAGGAGATCGAGAGAACCGGAATGGAAATCTGGGCCGAAGTGAACCTATCGTCCATCTACAATACGCTCAACAGGCTGGAACAAAGCAAAATGGTTAGGCCAAAAAAGGAGAGGCCGGGCAGGATGCCCGAACGAAGCGTATATCACATAACCAAAAGTGGAAAAGAGAAATTGGCTTTCTTGCTAGAACAAGTCCTCAGCGATAACAAAATTCGTCCAGCCGACCTCATGCTGGGTATCTTTTTCGTAAAGGGCTTGCCCAAAAGAAAAGCCTTGGATTGTCTCAAATCCAAAGTTGAAGTCATGCAAAAGCTTCTGCAGGGCCTGCTCAAAGCGGAGAAAAGTGCTGCAGGCGATACGCCTTTCCCCTGGGCATTTTTTATGCGAGGAACCATAGATCATCTGAAGAATGGGATCAAAAGAATTGACGATTTAACCAAACATATACAAAGAATGCAAAGCTGGAAATAGTCAGAAGAGAAAAGAGAGGAAGAAGGAATGAAAAAAGCCATTTTCTGGTTAGTCTTGATTGCCATTGTTGGCTTCGTGGGCTATAGAGGGTGGATGGCTTATCAGCGAAGCCAGGTAGAGGAAGTTGAAGTAAAGGAAGAAATCCCGCCGGTCGAAATTCAGGTAGTCGAAACCAGCCCGTTGACCGAGACATTGAGTCTGATCGGAGACGTGCAGGGGATAGAGGAGATAGACGTATACCCCAAAGCTTCCGGGAAGCTGGTTGACATCAAGGTGCAGGAGGGAGAAAGGGTGGCCTCCGACCAGATCCTGGCTGTCGTCGATCGCGACATCGATGGGGTACACTTCCAGCCGGCCGAAATTACCTCTCCGGTACGGGGCATCGTGGGAAGGGTTTATCTGGACAAGGGCGCCAGGGTCAGTCCTCCTGATCCCGGGCCGGGAATGGGAACCGCCATCTTGAGGATTGTGAACATGGACCAGGTAAAAGTGGTGGTGAACGTAATTGAGAGAGACTTTTCCAAGATCAAGCTCAATCAAAAGGCCAATATCTCCGTGGGCGCCTATCCGGATGAAACCTTCACCGGAAAGATAGCCTTGATCAGCCCTACCATAAACCCGGTGACCAGAACCGCATCCGTGGAGATCATCATCCCCAACCGGAATCACCAGCTGAAGCCGGGCATGTTTGCAAAGGTTGATATCATAGTGAGAGAGAAGGATGATGCCATTCTGATACCCACTTACGCTGTTTTAGAACAAAGCGATGTGAACAAGGTATTCATCGTGACCAACGGTAAGGCCAGCTCGGAGGTGGTCCAGCTGGGTGCAGACCAGGGCGAGCTGGTGGAGGTGATCAGCGGCGTTGATGTGGGAGATAGTCTTGTCGTGGCCGGACACCACAAGATCTCCAGCGGGGAAGCAGTGAGGGTGATTCAAGGAGGAGGGGAGTAATGTTTCTACCCAAGTTTGCCGTCAGGAGACCGGTGATGGTCTCCATGATCTTTCTTATTCTTATCATCCTGGGAGTAATCTCGTTTGTCCTGCTCCCCATAGACCTCTTTCCCGACGTGGACCTTCCTGTGGTCATGGTGGTGGCTGGCTACGAGGGTGCCGGACCTTCCGAGATTGAGAACATGATAGCCAAGCCCTTGGAGAACGCCTTGGCCGCCACCAAGAATCTGAAAAACATTTACTCCTACTCTCTGGAAGAGGCTTGTGTGGTAATGGCTGAGTTCGACTGGGGGTCGGATATGGATGTGGCGGCGGCGGACGTGAGGGAAAAGGTAGATATGATCCGCTTCGCTCTGCCCGAGGGGGTGGAGAGCCCGTCGGTAATCAAATTCGATCCCTCCATGATGCCCATCATGTTCCTGGGTGTGTCCGGGGAGGGCCGGACCCCGGCCGAGCTGCGCTACTATGCCGAGGAGATCATCCAGCCCAGGATTGAAAGGCTGGAAGGGGTGGCGGCCGCCTTTCCCATCGGAGGACTGGAAAGAGAGATAAAGGTCGAAATCGACCGGGCTCGACTGGAGGCTCTGGAGCTTTCCGTAAACCAGGTCATCGCCACCATCCGGGCTTCAAACCTGGATCTTCCGGCGGGACATCTCAAATTCGGACAGAAGGATTTCCTGGTCAGGACCACGGGGCAGTTCACTATTCCGTCTCAGTTGGAAAACGTTGTCATCTCCAATCATCAGGGCATTCCCATTCGCCTGAAAGACGTGGCCACCATCAGGGACGACTATAAGGAAAGGACCAGCGTGGTAAGAGTGGGAGGGGCGTCGGCCATAGCCATGCTGGTCCAAAAGGAATCTCAGGCTAATACGGTTACCGTGGCAGACAGGGTGAAGAAGACTTTGGCCAGCGTTATCAGGGAGCTGCCGGAAGACACCAAGATCAATCTGGTGTGGGACAGCTCAGATTATATCAAGAAGTCGGTCGGTAATGTGAAAAGGTCGGCTCTGGAGGGCGGTCTTCTGGCAGTCTTCATCATTTTGGTGTTTCTGGGGAGTTTCTCCAGTACATTGATCATCTCGGTGGCCATACCGGTCTCCGTGGTGGTCACCTTCGCATTGATCTATTTCGGTGAAATGACCTTGAACATCACCACCTTAGGAGGACTGGCTCTGGGAATAGGCAGATTGGTGGACGATGCCATTGTGGTTCTGGACAATATCTTCCGTCACCGGCAGAGAGGCGAACGGCCCGCGGAGGCGGCTGTGGTTGGAGCCAGCGAGGTCTCCACCGCTGTATTGGCCGCCACAGCCACTACCATCATCGTCTTCGTTCCCATATTCTTCGTCAAGGGGATGGTGGGAATTCTGTTCCGTCCCATGGGCTATACCGTGGTCATGTCTTTGGCCGCCTCTTACTTCGTGGCCATGATTTTAATTCCCCTCCTCTCTTCGAAGTTTCTTAAGGTGGAGAAGATAGGAAATCCCGGAGATGTCTCTTCCAAAGGAAAGCTTTTCCGACTCAGCCAGAGGCTCTTTGATGCCATAGATGACCATTATCAAAGGGTGCTGAGCTGGTGCATAACCCATAAGACGTTGGTGATTCTGGGAGTGGCCCTGGCGCTGGTTGCCAGCCTGCCACTGGTGAATTTCATAGGGGCGGAATTCATACCCCAGATAGACGAAGGACAGTTTAACATCTCCCTGAAGATGCCGGTGGGAACCGAGTTGGAGCGAACGGAGGAAGTCATAGCCCAGATGGAGAACATCATTGTGGAGAATGTGCCTGAACTGAAGACCATAATGGTAAGAGGAGGCGTCGAAGGTGAAGGCTGGCAAGCTCTCTCCTCTATATTCCAGGATATAACCGGCTCTCATGCCGCCAATCTGGAGGCAAGCTTGGTCGACCAAAGCAAGCGGGAGCGATCCATCTGGGAAATAATGGAGCTTTTGCGCGTCAAGTTCAAGGACATACCGGATGCTGATATACACGTGATGTCTGCTGGATTGACCCAGGAGATGACCAGCTTCGGCGGAGCCGCCGCTCCCATAGTGGTGGAAATAAGAGGCTATGACATGGAGACGGCCCGAAGCTTAGCCAGCCAGGCGAAGCAGATCATAGAGCAGACCCCGGGAAGCAGGGATGTAAGGATCATGCGCGAGGAGGGATTGCCGGAGGTGCAGGTCAAAATCGACCGGGATCGGGCCGCCGCGCTTGGCCTGACCTTAGGCCAGGTGGCCCAGACCATCCAGACCAACGTGAAAGGCACCGTGGCCTCGCTTTTCCGGGACCCGACACTGGGAAAGGAGTACAACATCCTGGTTCAACTGAGAGAGGAGGACAGGGAAAACCTTCTGGATCTAGACCGGATATTTATCACCTCCCCGCTGGGGAAACAGATTCCCCTCTCCAACCTGGCTCAGGTGGTCAAAGCCAAGGGTCCGGTCAAAATCGACCGCAAGAACCAGGAGAGGACGATTCTCGTAACCTCCCAAGCTTATGGCCGGGCGCCGGGAACGGTGGCGGCCGAGGTGGAGACCAGAATCGAAAAGAAACTCCGGGTGCCGGAGAACTTCTCCGTGTACGTGACCGGAGCCTACGAGGATCAGAAAGAGTCTTTTCAGATACTGCTTTACGCTCTGGCTCTGGCCATGGTGTTGATCTATATGGTGCTGGCGGCACAGTTTGAATCGCTTTTAGATCCGTTCATAGTCATGTTTTCTGTGCCCCTGGGAATCATCGGGGTGATCTGGGGCCTGTTCTTGACCGGAAAAACCTTAAGCATCCTCTCCTTCGTGGGAATGATAATGATGGCGGGGATCGTGGTCTCCAACGCCATACTCTTGGTGGACTATACCAACATCCTCAGAAAGCGAGGGCTGAAGCTCCATGATGCCGTGGTCAATGCCGGCAAGACTCGTCTTCGTCCGATCCTTATGACTTCCTTCACCACCATGCTGGCTTTGGTTCCCATGGCCTTAGGGTTTGGGGAGGGGGGCGAGATGTATTCTCCACTGGCGGTGGCTGTTATCAGCGGCCTCTTCATCTCCATGGCCCTCACCCTGATATTCATCCCGACTTTGTACACCGTCTTTGAGGAGAGATTGAAAAGAAAGCAGTTCATAACCTGATTCTGAACTTGAAACGAGCATGAGATTATGATGAAACTGATCTTTTTGATATTCAACAGCCCCTTGGAGCCGGAGATACGGGATCTCTTGAAGAGAGCTGAAGTGGTTCATTATACCCGCTGGGAAAAGGTCAAAGGTGTAGGAGAAACCGGTCCGCACTTCGACGACGAGGTCTGGCCCTCGGTGAACATCGCGTTGATGTTCTCTGTGGAAAACGAAAAGAAAGAATTCGTAGCTGAAGGCGTGCGGAGAATCAGAGAAGAGTTCCCCCAGGAGGGTATAAGGATGCTGGTTTTGCCCTTGGAAGAAATCGTGTGAGTTGCCGGCCGCAGCCTTTCCGCCGCAGGCGCTCAGACGACCGCCCGACCGGGCACATCTGACTACGGCAGACAGGTTACGCGGCTACCAGAGAGGAAATTACGTGGAGATAAAAATGGCGAGAAGACTAATCCTTGCGTTTCTGTTGAGCTTGTTTGCGTTTACATGCGTCCTGTCTGCTTGGGGGGCTAATCGCAACCTGAATCTGGATCAATGCCTCAGCATAGCTTATGAAAACAACAAAACCCTTCTGCAGTTAGACGAAAAGATCGTTGCGGCAAAATACAAAATAGAAGAAGCCCGCTCCGGATTCTTCCCTCAACTCTCCTTCAGCGGAAGCTACACCCGTTTGGGCCGCGTTCCGGGATTCGACGTGCCCGGCACGACCATGAAGGCCGAATTCGGCACGGCCAATAACTACAACCTCATGCTCTCGCTTCAGCAACCACTGTTCACCTGGGGAAGAGTCAAAAATAGCTACGACATATCCAGGTATGGCTTTTCCCTCAGTAGAGAAGAATACAGGAAAAACAGGCAGGAAATAAAGTTCAATGTCGTCTCACTGTTTTACAATATACTTCTGGCAAAGGAGCTGATCAAAGTCAGAGAGGAGTCAATCGAGCGGATCGAGGATCATCTCAGCACGGTTCAGGAAAGATATGACAAGGGATATGCCTCGGAGTTTGACGTACTGAGGGTGAAGGTGCAACTGGCAAACGCCGAGCCTCCTTTGATGCAGGCGAAAAATCTCTATCAACTTACCCTGGACAATTTGAAGAACCTTCTGGGAATCAGCCTGAAGGATTCGGTCAATCTGGATGGGAGTTTGACGTTCGATCCCATCCAAGTGGACCAGTCCCAGGCGGAGGAGCTTGCTTTCGAGAATCGATCTGAACTGAAGCTGATGGCACAACAAAAGAGGGTCGGATGGAAAGCTCTCGCTTTGGCCAAAGCGGGCAATAAGCCCTCGCTATTTGGGACTGCCAACTACGAATACAAAAGGCCCTTCTACAGTGAAGATAAGTGGAAGACGGACTGGAACTTCACCCTGGCATTGAGTTTGCCCATCTTCGATGGCTTTCTGACGAGATCCAAGGTGAAGGGTGCAGAGTCCGATCTAAAGCAGTTGGATATGACCGAAGAACAGATTCAAGACTTGATCAGGCTGGAAATCAGCCAGGCCATCTCCGATCTGAATTTAGCCAAAGAGAATATCCTTTCCCAGGAGCAGAATGTAAATCAAGCCAAAGAAAGCTTGAGGATAGCAAAAGTGCAATACCAGAAGGGTATGTTGACCAACCTGGAGTTGATGGACACAGAGTTCGCCTTGACCGTGGCAGAGACCAATTATCTTCAAGCGCTATCAGATTATCTGATCGCCAAAGCCAAGTATGAGAAAGCCATCGGAAAGGATTGAGAAAGGATCTGATTCTCAGTAGGGATTGCATACATGCAACCCACAGGCTCGATGTGAGCCCTTACAACTGCTTTTTCCTCACGCCCACGCGGCCATTGGATTCCGGGAAACGCAATTGTCTACTGCCTCACAAAACCTCTTGTTTTTTTCAAACTCACCTTGTATACTCATTGATTGAATGTATAGGAGAAGAGAATTGAACAAGAGAGTTGGTCTTCCCGCATGGATTATCTTGGTTTTTCTCTGGTTTGTATTCTTCAGCATTTCTTCTGGATACAGCTTCGAGAGGAAGCAACCTCTGCCTATTTTGCCTAAACCTGCGTCTATCCCGCCTCTTGCGCCAAAGGGTGATTTTGGCTTTTGCATGATTAAATATGATAACGATTCGGTCGCCTACTATTTTAACCTATTTGAAGGGGGAGACGGAATAGCAGTCTACATGGATCCAGGAGATTGTAGTTCTGACACCAACATCTATCCTTTCAAGCTTACCAACGTGCATTTTTACCTTTATGATCCAGGAACATTTGTCTGGCCGGTGGAGATCAAGGTGAACATCGTGAGTGTTGATACCACTGAGGATACGCTGAATCCCGGTTCGATAAGACCCGGCTTGCCCATCCATTCCAAGGTCTTCACCATTCCGGAGGATTCGGCTTACAATCCGGACCACCCCACCAACCCCATAAATCTCAACCTGGATACTGTCTTCTGCGTCTATGCCCCCCTCTTTCTGGAAATCGTTTATACTGGCGAGACAGAACCACTTTATCCCAGCCTGGTAATGACTGATATCACTGATCGCCCGGACACCAATGACAACTGGATCTTGTGGAACAGAGTTTATTATGAATGGCATGATTTCTGGGTGCCGTGGGCAACCCCTGGCAGGGCGATTTTGCGCGTCACCGGGTATCCGCAGGCTATAGACTGTAATATATGCTGGTACTGGAAACCCAAAGCCGCCAAAGCTCCCGGCGGCATGCCGGATTTTAATCAATATCAGTTCGGCTCCGACTCTTTGGCACTCTGCGCTCCCACCGCGGTAGCAAACTGTCTGATATGGCTTAATGCCATCCCTTCCATATCAGATCCGGACAGCCTGATTCGACTGCTCTCTCATTACTTTCATACCGATCCTTCGGCGGACGGTGGAACCCTGGTGGATTCAATTAAGGTGGGCCTGGATTCACTTTTTGCGGATTACGGCTTGAATTTATACGACACCATTTTCCAAAAACCAACTTTCTCCGAGATAGCGGATTCTCTAAAGAAGTCGGCAAATGTTGTGCTCCTTTTGGGATTGTGGCAGAAGATAGATGGAACATGGTATCGGATCGGCGGACACTATGTCTCCATGGCTGGCGTGTGTAAACTCAACTCCTGGGTTGCCATAAACGACCCGGCAGTGGATAATGCGGAAGCTGGAGCAAAGGGAAGGATCTTGCCACCCCACGATCCCCATCCGGATGATCACACCCTTCACAACACACAAGGTTTCGTCTCCCATGATGCATATGTTTCAGATACCCTGTCGGTGAGTCCTTATGCAACAGAATTATGGATGCTCAAAGATTGCGATGATGATAGCCTGCCTTGGCTTTCCCAATTTGGGGGGCAGAATTTTCAGCCAGAACAACTACAATATGCACACGCTTACGATCCCGCAGAAAGTTTGTATGCGGTGGTGGAGTATGCCATCATGATCTTGGAAAAGCCCACCCTGGTGGCAGAAGAAGAGGTGGAAACTCCCAAGTATTTTGAACTAAAACAGAGCTTTCCCAATCCATTCAACAACTACACGATAATTAAATATACTCTGTCGAAACCAACCGACGTGTCGCTGGTCATTTACAATATCTTGGGGCAGAAGGTCAGAACCCTGGTAAAAAAGGAAAAGCAGAGTGGACCAGTCACGGTGATCTGGGATGGAAAAGACAACAAAGGAAAGGATTTAAGCTCCGGAATCTATTTTTATCGATTGCAGGCGGGGGAATTAGCTCAAACCAGGCGGATGATCTTGCTTAAATAGGTCGACGGGAGGAACCAGAAGGTTCGTGCCAACGGGTTAAACGGATGGGTAATAAGAAAGGATAAAGGTTCTTAAAACAAAAAATCAAACAAAAAAATTTTAAAATCTTTTTAGTATAAAGCTCTTGCATTTTGTGAGGATATCTTATTTATTAGTAGATGTCGAAGAATGGGAATCTAAACGACAGAGGGAGGAAAAAAGAATTTTCGGAGTTCACTTTATCCTTCAGCATCAGTTCGAGCCAAAGAATTTCGTCTAATGAACATAAATAAAATCCATTTTAGCCGGTTTGCCGATGTGGATTGGATAAACGGGGAATACTTTTGTTTACCATATGCTTGTTAGAGCTTGACACACTACCTCAAACCCGAAAAAGGAGGTGATAGAGGAAGGGGTGTAAAACAAGCTTAAATCTTTGGCCGTAAACCCAAACCAAGGCTTTAAAGCCTGAAAAGGAGAAAACTCATGAAACAAAAGCTAAGTTTTTTAATGGTGGCAATGTTGCTGCTTGGCGCAGTCCTATTTACCAACCCAGTCGCCTGGTGTTTTGAAAAGCCAACCCCCATCCGGATTCCAGAGAACCAGATTGTCCCCCTACCTTTTGGGGAGTTTGAAAAATCCGGAACCTACTGTGAGATTCTCAACGACCTTGGTAGTCCCACCTATTACGCTGGTTTTCTCGATTTAGGAGTGGGTTTCGCAGTCTATATGAATCCGGCACAATGCGGCGAATCTCCGTATCCTTTCAAGATCACTGATGTTCATTTCTACCTTTATGCTCATGATGTGACCTTTCACTGGCCCGTAGCCATACAGGTCAATATAAGGGACTCAGATCAGGGTGATAGTTGTTCTGGACCAGGAGATATTTTATGCTCCGAAGATTTCAGCATACCCAGTGATTCGGCTTATCCTCTGATGATGACTTTAGACCTGAGCAATCCCTGTTGCGTAAATCAGCCATTTTTCTTGGAGATAGTCTACACCGAACCGCTTGACCCTGCGCATCCGCATCCCAGCCTGTTGATGGACTCAGAGAGCCCCCCTCCTGATACTTGCGACAACTGGGGAGTAGATGCTGGACAATATTACGAGTGGTATGATTTCTGGGATCCTCCGCCTCCCGGGGATGTCATCCTCCGGGCGACCGGATATGCGGGAGCCACAGAGTGTGACACTTTGTGGTATTGGAAGCCGGATACCACCAATGCACCCAGCGGCATGCCGGATTTTGACCAGAACCAGGATCAGTGGGTAGCCTACTGTGGACCTGCTGCAGTTGCCAACTGCCTATGGTGGTTTAACGCTGTACCGGACGGATGGACTCCTCCACAGTTGATCGACACGCTGGCAAGATACTTCCATACCAATCCCATCTGGGGAACCTATGTCGATACCATGCAGATGGGACTGGAGCAGTATTTTAATGATTACGGGTTTGCACTACAGGAATCCACCTTCGAGATGCCGAACTTCTTCGAAATGGAAGACTCTCTGAAGAGGTGCCAGGACATTATCCTACTCTTAGGCTTCTGGTGGTATAATGAGCAAGCAGGGGAATGGTACAGAGAAGGCGGGCACTTTGTTACTATGGCAGGGGTATGCTCCGAATCCTTGAAGATCGCCGTGAGCGATCCAGACCGGGATGCGGCAGAATCTCAGTGGCCCGGCAGGGTAAGACCGCCAGACCACCCCTCTCATCCCGGCGATCCCCTCCTGCATAACGATCCCACTTATGTTTCCCACGACATGTACCAGAGCACGCTGGAAAATCCATTCCCCAGCCCGGGCAACCCTTTTTGGGAAATCGATTATCCGTGGGCGAGGGGAAAGTTCTGTGGGATGAACGTTCCGGAGAAATTCAGAGATGTCACTAAACCGGCGCCCAGAGATGGGAAGGATCTCTATGTCACTGAGGTGGAATACTCCGTGATGATCTGTCCTAAGCCCAGCGCAGTGGAAGGAGAGGAGGAAGGCGCTCTCACTCCTAAAGATTTTGAGCTTTATCAGAACTTCCCCAATCCGTTCAACAACGAAACCTTCATAGAGTTCAATCTGCGAAAACCAGCTGAGGCGACTGTGACCGTTTACAACATCCTGGGACAGAAGGTGAGGACGCTGGTGGAGGGACGCCTGGATGCAGGTCCGCAGATTGCCAGCTGGGATGGAAAGGACGAAAAAGGAAACGACTTGTCCAGCGGAATCTACTTCTATCAACTAAAAGTCCGCAGGATCCAGGGGAAAGGCGAGGCAACGCAGACTAAACGTCTGGTGCTTTTGAAGTAGGTCAACGGATACAACGGATAAATCACAAAAGGAGACCGGGAAAAACCCCGGTCTCCTTTTCTTTTTTAGAAGAAGAGGACTACACAAGAAAAAGGTAACAAAACTTCTTGCATTTTTAGTACCTCAGCTATATACTTTTGATGGTTGAGGAGGGTCATAAACAGAAGCAAATTACCAGAGCAAGTTGACTGATTACTGAAATAACAAGAAAATCTTTTGAGTAATTTTAATCTTTTTCAAGTCTGAAAGGAGAAAAGATATGAGAAAGAAGCTAACAGTTGCCATCGGAATGGCGGCTATCCTCTGCGTTGTTTTTGGATTTAATTTAGGCGCCGAAACAGAAGGTAAAAGCGGGCTTGTTAGAATTCCGCAGGAAGAAAGAATTTCTGCTCCGGTTTCCTATTTTATCTCAGGAGAATTTTGTGAGATCGTCAACGATGATGGAATCCCTTCCTATCAATATGCCTCCTTTGATTCAGGAATGGGATTTGTGGTGTATATGGATCCAACCAAATGTGCGAGTAATCCATATCCTTTTCAGGTTACGGATGTGCATTTCACCCTATATGGACCATTAACCTCAGAGTATATTTGGCCAGTTGATGTTCAAATAAACATAAGGGACATCACCGGAGGAGACAAATGCAATGGACCCGATTCTGTTTTATGCTCGGAGACTTTTAGCATACCCAGCGATTCCGGCTTTCCCTTGATGATGAATTTGACTCTTTCTGAACCCTGGTGCGTTACCGGTCCCTTTTTTATGGAGGTGACGTATTTAAGCCACAGTAGCGCTTCCATGCTTCCCAGTCTGGTGATGGACGCGGTGGTTCCGGAAGCTTCAGATACCTGCGATAACTGGTTTTTGGATACAGAGGGCTATCATAGCTGGGTCGATTTTTGGGGTCCCGATCCGCCGGGGGATGCCATCATTCGTGCCACTGGATATGTGAATGCGGATGAATATGATAGTTCCTGGTACTGGAAGCCGGACACCACCACTGCTCCCAGTGGCATGCCGGATTTCGGTCAATATCAGTTTAGTGATACCGTGGCTTTTTGTGGACCCACCGCAGTGGCTAATTGTCTATGGTGGTTTGATGCTGTGCCGGAGTTGTATCAAAGCGATCCTGCCGGTTTCATCAGATATTTGGCTGAATATTTCCATGCTCATCCGGATAGTGGAACTTATGTGGATTCAATCCAGTCAGGTCTGGATCGATATTTTGGGGAACATGGTTTCTCATTGCAGGAGATTACTTTTGTAAAACCGGACTTTTTCGAGATGGAGGATTCGTTGAAGAAATGTCAGGACATCATCCTGCTTTTGGGTTTTTGGCAACTAAACGCGGATTGGCACCGTGTGGGCGGACATTTCGTTACCATGGCTGGGGTTTGCTCCGAATCGGTCAAGGTGGCTTTTAGCGACCCGGTCAGAGATGCAGCAGAGGAGGGCTGGCCCGGGAGGGTGCGGCCATCAGGAGAGCATCCCTCACATCCGGCTGGAGATACCTTGCATAACGATCCTCAATACGTATCTCAGGACATATACTGGGCACTGGTGGAATCACACGCCGCCGGCAATTGGCGATTGGTTGAATATCAGGACTTCGAAGAGATCGGTCCATTTGAGGGACAGAATTTCCAGCCAGGGCAGGAATCTGTTTCATACGATCCCGGAAAGCCTATACATACCTGGGTCGAATATGCCATCATGATCTGTCCCAAGCCCTCAGCCGTGGAAGATGAGGGAGAATCTGCTGCACCAACAGATTTTCAACTCTTCCAGAATCAACCTAATCCGTTCAACGCAGAGACTGTAATCAGATACCATCTTAAAAGATTGAGTCTGGTCACCTTAAATGTCTATAACATTCTGGGAGAGAGGGTGGTCACTTTGGTGAGAGAAAAACAGGGGGCAGGTACCAAGACGGTAAACTGGAATGGAAAGGACGAAAAAGGTAAGAACTTAGCCAGCGGCGTCTACTTCTATGAACTTAAGATAGGTGAACTTAAACAAACCAGACGGATGGTTTTATTGAAATAGTCAACGGCATGAACCATACGGTTCGTGCCAACGAAATAGGAGGGTGTAGCAGGTAGATATATAAAGGGAACTGAAAGAAGATATTCTCACTGCGGTTTCGAATAGATATTGTTTGAATCGACCGAAAACACAGGTTCTGTTGACAAGATCCAACCCTATCCTATTCTCTCTTTTTATCTTGGGATGGGAATCAGCGTGTGTGGGGGCATCCTGAAAGAGACTGTTGAAAAAACCTTTTGGCCTGCCGAGGTGGGCTCCTATGAATGGGAAGTAGTTGTCTGTCATAGGGGCGGGAATTTATCCCGCCCCGAAGAGTAGCTTTTTCACTAAGCCCTGAAAAGCTCGTCTTGGTCTGCATGAGCTCAGACACAGAGACTTCCCGCATTTTCACTACAATTAAAACAGAGTCCCGCCAAAGGCAGGACTCTGTTCGGAACTAAAAGAATCAGTTGGGAAAGCTCCCATATTTATTTTCGACACTCTCCGTTCAGACTTTAGTTTGGCCCATACTTATGTAGTTCAACCACGGCAAAGCCTGCTTGAGGATTCTTTTTTGGTCAAGACAGTTATCTCTGAGTGAAGGATGGCTAAAATAAAAACCCAAGAAGAACGAGCTTGTTATGTGGGGGCATGGTGAGTGATAAATGGTGGTTATGGATAGGGTGATGTGGTCGACTTAAACTGTTAGATTAATACTCTTTGGGTTTTTCCTCTCCTGAAATCCCCCGGAGTGCTCCTAAGGTTAAAGCCTCCATCTCATCCTCACCGGGGAACACCATTACCGAAGCAATAAATTCAACCTTCTGGGTAATAGAATCGGTTAACCTTTCGGAATTGGCGATCCCGCCGGTCAGAATAATGGCATCAACCTTTCCTTCTAAGGTAGTTGCCGTGGCGCCGATCTCCTTGGCGATTTGATAGATCATAGCATCATAGATGAGTTTTGCTTTCTGGTCTCCTTGGTCTATCCTTTTCTCCACCTCCTCCACACTATCGGTCCCCAGATGAGCCAAAAGCCCAGCCTTTTTGGTGAGGAGCTCGATCATTTCTTTTTGGGTATATTCTCCGGAGAAACAGAGAAAAGCCAGACCGGTAACCGGCAAAGCGCCAGCTCTCTGGGGTGAAAAGGGACCCATATCATTGGCATTATTAACGTCAATCATCCTGCCCTTAAGATGAGAGCTAATGCTTATCCCGGAGCCCAGATGAACGATGATCAAATTCAATTCCTCATATCTTTTTTCCAACCTCTTTGCCGCCTTTCTTGCCACCATCTTCATGTTAAGAGCATGGGAAAGGCTTTTTCGCTCTATCTGAGGTAGTCCGGAAATTTTAGCTTCCGGGATGAATTCATCCACTGATACAGGATCAACGATAAACGCCGGGACGTTGGTTCCACTGACTATTTTGTGAGCAATCAATGCCCCTAAGTTGGATGGATGATCCGCCTGGACATTGCCCGACTTGATGTCGGAAAGCATCTTTTGGTTCACCCGGTAAGTGCCACTCTCCAATGCCTTGAAGGGACCACCTCTTCCCACCACGGCAGAGAGCTTTTCTACTTTGACCTTATTTTGGTCCAGAAACCTCAGGACAAGTTCATTTCTATAGTCAAGTTGATCCAAGGTGCTCTTGAATGAAGAGAGGTCCTCCGGGGAATGTCGGATGGTCTCTACCTTCAAAGGTGTTTCGTTCAAATATAGTGCCACCTTGGTGGATGTGGCACCCGGATTGATGCTCAATATTTTGTGTTGATTCATCGTTTTTTTGTGTTCAGCACAAGAGGATCTTGATCTTCAATACAAACAGGTTTATCCTGTTTACTGTTTACCGTTTACTCTCCACTGGTGACTGCGGGCTGCCAACTGCCTTCTACTTGTGCCTTTGTTTGAACCTTTTCACCTGATTGATTCTTTCTTCAGCTAAAAGAGTGGCGGCTTTGTGAGTGGGGATATTCTCCTTTTCCGATTTCTCTAACACTTTGGATAATATCTCGTATATCCCGCTTGCCTGTTTTATAGCCCTTTCCTGGTGATAACCTTCCAGTTCATTCACCACGTTGATCAGTCCTCCTGCACCGATCACGAAATCAGGCGCATAAAGGATTTTTTTTCGATGAAGGATGTCTCCGTGTCGTTCCTCCACCAGTTGATTATTAGCCGCTCCCGCCACTATCTTAACCTTCAATCTTTCAATGGTGTCATCATTGATCACGCCTCCCAGGGAGTTGGGGGAGAAGATATCTGCTTCCATATCGTATATTTCATCTGGCGGAACCACCTCTGCCCCAAATTTTTCCTTTGCCAGATTAGCTTTATTTTGATCTACATCAGCCACCAGCAACCTGCATTTTCTTTCAAAGAGCAATTGAGCTAAATTAAAACCCACGTTACCCAATCCCTGTATGGCCACTTTTAGCCCTTGCAAAGATTTTTTCCCGAACACCTTCTCCGCGCAAGCTAAAAGTCCATGAGCCAGCCCGATGGCAGTAACTGTACCTGGGTCTCCCCCTCCACCCAATGCCCGGGAAAGCCCGGTAACATACCGGGTTTCGTATCTCACGATCTCCATGTCCTCCACCGTGGCTCCCACATCCTCTGCCGTGATATATCTCCCGTTTAAGCTTTCCACAAATCGTCCGAACGATCTTAATATCAACTCATTTTTATCCTTGAGCGGATCTCCGATGATTACTCCCTGTCCTCCACCCAGATTGATGCCAGCCGCAGCCGCCTTATAAGTCATGGCTTTGGAAAGCAGGAGGGCATCCTTAAGCGCCTCCTCTTCTGATTTATAAGGCTGCATTCTTACCCCGCCTATGGCAGGACCTAAAGTGGTATCATGGATGGCGATGATGGACCTCAAACCGGCAATCCTGTCCGACCAGAAGACAACCTGTTCATGCTCATCATGAGCTAACGATTTGAATATCTCCAAATATGACCTCCTAACGGAAAAAGCAGATCTGGAGTGTCTCGCTTTAGCGGGACCTAAAAAAGATTCTGTTTGGGGCCAAGCTAAAGGGGCTGTTGAAAAACCCCTTTGGCAGGGCAAAATGCCCTTCAGGGTGAATCCCTTCAGGGTGAACCCTGCCCTATGGATGATAAGTAATTGCCTTCCATAGGGGCGGGAATTCACCCCGCCCCGAAGTGTAGCTTTTTCAACAAGTCCTAAAGTTTGGCACTCCAGAGTGTTTACCAATTCGGTTTTCGCTTCTCTAAGAATGCGGACATTCCCTCTTTGGCTTCGCCCCTGGCAAAACACTCGGCAAAGTCACGCGTTTCATAGGCGCTGCCTTCGTCAAGGCTCAATTCAATCCCCTCGCTGATCACCTTTTTTGCCAGTTTGACGGCGAGTGGTCCTTTGGAGGCGATCTTGTTTGCCAGTTCCATACATACCTTCATAAGCTGATCTGCCGGCACCACCTGATTGACTAGCCCTATGGAATAGGCTGTTTGCGCATCAACCATATCGCCGGTGAAAATCAGCTCTTTGGCTTTCGCGGTCCCCACCAACCTTGACAACCTTTGCGTTCCGGCGAAACCGGGGATGACTCCAAGATTGACTTCCGGCTGACCTAATATTGCTTTATCCGAGGCGATACGTATGTCACAGGCAAGCGCCAATTCACAGCCACCTCCCAGAGCGAAACCATTGACCGCAGCAATGACCGGCTTTTCTGTTCTGGCGATCAGATCAAAAACCTTTTGTCCTGATTTGGAAAACTCTCCGGCTTGTTGCGGAGACATGTCCTTCATCTCGGCTATGTCCGCCCCTGCCACAAAAGCCTTTCCTTCACCGGTTATGATGATAACCTTTACAACGTCAGATTCTTTTAGTTGAGAGATTGCTTCTTTCAACTCCTGCAGGGTTTCGTTGTTTAAAGCGTTCATAGCATCGAGACGATTTATCTTGATCATCCCCACGCTGTCCTTGATCTCAAGAATGATATTCTTGAATTCCATGTCTACTCCTTATGTTAGTGATAGAGTTAGAGAATATCTCGCACGCAATTGTGGCACATGGCATAACGTTGCGGATTCGACGGGGCCTGATTGCTTTCTAGGTAGCCAACGCACTGCCATCTCCTGCTACTCCGAAGTTATCTCATTAGCAGTCAAATGAGGGTTGTCCAGTACTGCTAATCACTGTTTTCCAAAATATCCCAGCGGGGGGTATTTTCTTGTGCCCCCCAGCGACCAGCTTCAGAGGGACCAAAACGTACTCAGTTAGCCACTGACTAATCATGAAGCCGGTAAAACCTGCAAGGGCATTATGAACTGCCATATCTGCCAGTCTCCGACAGTATATCTGGTCGACAGAGTTGGCCGGGATTGCACGTATGAGATATCGAGGTTCATTCACAAAAACACGGTGCTTCCCTTTCATGAAGTTTTTAAAGCATTCTTCGAATTTGGACCTCAAGAGATGTATTTTCCACGCCTGAAGCATATCCCAGACTTTTGGATTAGTCCTGTCGTTTGGATCGAGTCCTTGCTTTCTTATTTCCTCTTTCACACTCTCTTCTGTGTATCCTTGGGGGCAGGCCCCTTCTGCAACTACTACTAGAGCATAGCTATTTTTGGCGACAACCTTTTTCACGTGATCCAGAACACGGTCTATTTTAAATGGTACTTCAGGAACTAGCACTACATCAACTTGCCCACTAGCTAAGGCGGCGTGGGCGGCAACGAAGTCAGCATCTCTGCCGAACAAGGGCAATAGACACACCTTCCTTGTCGACTTAGCTTCATCATGTAGGGCATTAACAAGCCTTGTTGCTTCTTCGACAGCAGTATCAAAACCGAAGGAGTGCCATACCCACAGGACATCATTATCCATTGTCTTTGGGATACCAGCCACGGCAATCTTCTTGCTTCTTTTCTCAATCTCTTGAGCAAGGTGGTATCCTGCTGTCAAAGACCCATCCCCGCCAATAACGTACAATATGTCTACCCCAAGATCCTCTAAATTCTTCACCATATCTGATATCTTTTGCTCTTCTCTTCCAGCACCCAAGAGCGTTCCTCCCTTATGAATCCATTCTATTGTCACGTCAGGGTCCAAATCACCGTTAAACCGTCGCTTTTCGGCTATTCCTTCGAAACCGCCAAGAAAACCGTAAGCTTTGTTCCTCATGCCGTAGATTTTATAATGCATGTTCACGATTGAGTGAATAACTGTATTTAGGCCTGGTGCAATGCCCCCCGGGGTTACGATTCCAATCGTTACTTCTTTTGGGTCAAAGTGGAGGTATTTTCGGGGTCCGGCCTCCAATAAGCTTGGTGGCTCCTGGCCCTTGCCTACGAACTGCTTTATAATCCACATCTCCGCAGTCACGCAAATCCTTCTGTCAAGTGCTCGATAGCGTCCTATTTGATCCTCTGGGACACGATTCTCGTGCGGTGTAGGCTCGAACTGCTTTACATCGGTCTCCAATTGTTCCCCTCGCTTTATCTTATCATCTAGAATCGCCTTCTCTGTCGCCAATAATCGTCCCCCATCCATTACAAACCTCCTATCCAATGACTTCGCAAAGCAAAGCCCACGTTTAGGTACTACCTTAGGATTTCTCGGGCAATGACCATCCTTTGTATTTCCGAGGTTCCCTCTCCGATCTCGCAAAGCTTGACATCTCTAAAGTATCTCTCCACCGGGTACTCAGACATGTATCCATAGCCACCAAAGATCTGGATAGCCTGATAGGTCACAGCCCGCCCCACCTCTGAAGCATAGAGTTTGGCCATGGCAGATTCTTTTATGAATCTTTCCCCTTTATCCTTCAGTTCAGAGGTATGATAGATTAGATGCCTTGCCGCCTCAATCTGCGTGGCCATATCCGCTAACTTCCATTGAATAGCCTGAAAATTTGCGATAGGTTTCCCGAATTGCTCCCTCTCTTTGGCGTAGTTTAAAGCCTTATCAAAGGCTCCTTGAGCAATTCCCAAAGCCATGGCACCGATGCTGATCCTTCCGCCATCTAAAGTGATCATAAACTGTTTGAATCCCTCCCCCTCTTTCCCTAAGAGATTCTCTTTAGGAAGTTTCAAATCCTCAAATATGAGAGTGGCGGTGTCAGAACCTCTTAAGCCCATCTTGTTCTCCTTTTTCCCGATGGAGAATCCTTTCATTCCCTTTTCCACGATGAAGGAGCTTATTCCCTTGTACCCTTTGCTTTTATCGGTCATGGCGGTAATCACAAAGGTTTCACCCACACTGGCGTTAGTGATGAAACACTTGGAGCCGTTTATCACGTAAAAGTCGCCGTCCAGCACCGCGGTGGTCTTGGTGCCTGCCGCATCCGAACCTGCGTCCGGTTCGGTTAGTCCAAATGATCCCAATTTTTTTCCGGAAGCCAAATCGGGTATGTATTTCCTTTTTTGCTCTTCGTTTCCAAAAAGAAAGATGGGATAAAGTCCCAAAGAGTTGTGAGCCGCCACAGTTATGCCGGTGGAACCGCAGACTCTGGAGATTTCCTCGACAGCAATAGAGTAACTCAAGGTGTCATAGCCCGATCCCCCATATTCCTTGGGGACCACCATCCCTAAAATCCCCATCTCCCCCAGCTTTTTTACGGTATCAAATGGGAATTGTCCGGTCTCATCCAATTCCTTGGTCTTCGGCTCGATCTTCTCTTCGGCGAACTGGCGAATCTTTTTGCGAAATTCTTCGTGTTCTTCAGAAATTCTCATCTGGCTCTCCTGCTTGGAACCCCGTCCGTAGGCGGGAATGGTTAGTCCTTCAACAGATCTCGGGAGATGACGATTCTCTGGGCCTCCGAGGAGCCTTCATATATCTCCGTCACCCGGGCATCTCTGAAATATCTTTCCACCGCATACTCTTTCATGTAACCGTATCCCCCGTGAATCTGGACCGCCTCATTCACCACCCGATTTGACATCTCCGAGGCAAAAAGCTTTGCCATGGACGCTTCAATGTTACACTTCTGCTCCTTACTTTTGAGATGAGCCGCTCGATAGACCAAAAGTCTTGCTGCCTCAATCTGGGTAGCCATATCCGCCAGCTTGAAAGCGATGGCTTGGAAATTGCAGATGGGTTGTCCAAACTGAACTCTCTCCTTGGAGTATTTGACAGCTTCCTCAAAAGCCGCCTGGGCAATTCCCACGCATTGCGCCCCTACTCCTATCCTGCCGGAATTCAACAGAGAAAGGGCGACTCTAAATCCTTTGTTCTCTTCTCCCAGCAAATTCTCTTTGGGAATCTTGCAGTCCGCAAACGATAGCTCTCTGGTATCAGATCCCTTGATTCCCATCTTCTTCTCGTTGGCTCCTATAGAGAAACCTTCTGCTCCCTTTTCCACCAGGATACAGGAGATCCCTTTGGATTTAAGCTCCGGATTAGTCGAAACGAATACCACAAAAATCTCAGCAATTCCCGCGTTGGTGACGAATGTCTTGGTGCCGTTGAGTAAATAGAAATCATCTTTTGGCACGGCACTGGTTCTGAGACTTCCCGCATCCGTGCCCGATCCGGGTTCGGTCAACGAATATGCCCCGATCTTCTCTCCACGTGCCAGGGAGGGGAGATATTTCTTCTTTTGCTCTTCAGTCCCGAACTTAAGGATGGCATCGCAAACCAAGGAATTGTGTACCGAAAGGGCGATCTCCAAAGCAGCACATGCTTTGGCGAATTCCTCCATGGCACAGATGTAGCTGACGAAATCCAGATTGGAACCACCATGTTCCTCGGGAAGGAGCATTCCCATGTACCCCAACTGGGCAAGTTCCTTATAAATCTCCTTTGGAATCTCCTCCTTTTCATCAAACTCCTGGGCTTTTGGAAGAAGGGTATTTTTGGCGAAATCAGCCGCCGCCTCCTTCACCATTCTCTGTTCTTCGTTAAGCTCAAAATACATAAGTCGCTCCTTGCTTTTGTTTTTGCTAATACCGCCGAATACGCATCAGAGCCATCCAGGCTCAGCGGAGAGATGAACCTTCCGCTACGCATCTTTTGATTTATCTGACGGAAAAAATAAGCTTTTGTCTGAAAGAAGTCAAGCCAAAGTCGCTTTGATTACGCACAGAGGGAAAAGAAAATCCTATTGACAAATGTTGGTTGGAGTGTCAAGCTTCAGCTAGACCAAAGAAGCTTGAAATTTTCGCATAATCTCTGGTTTGCCGTGTATGTTGGGGCAGGGGTTAAACCCCTGCCCCAACGATATTACAATTTATTTCATCCAAAGGTGAATACTCCCGATCTCCTATCCAACGGATTCTCTATATCCTGCAAAACTCAAAAGGCAAGACGCCTGTTGCTGTGGTTACTCTGTTCTTTTAAATATCATGCAGGTCACGGTTCGGTCATTGCCGCCCATGCTGATCAACATCCCATATGGCCGGTCGGATTTGACGTTGACCTGACAGTCTCCCGCTTTGCCGGTTAGCTGGTGCACCAGATCCACCGCCTGCCTGACACCGGTTCCCCCGGTGTAGTGACCGAAACCAACCAATCCACCCGTAGGATTTGTCGGCATCTCTCCATCTATGGCTGTTTTACCTTCAGCCACGAATCCTGCCGCCTCACCATAACCGACCACACCGGTTGCCTCCAGGTGAAGGAGTCCACCGATGGTGAAGCAATCGTGCACCTCCAAAACGCCCAAGTCTTTCGGACCGATGCCTGCCATCTCGTATGCTTTCTCCACGGACTTCCGGGTGGTTTTCAACTTGGTTTTATCTTCCGGCAATTTGGTCACATCTGCCTGCGATTGACCGAATCCGATCACCTCCGCCGTATCTTTCTTATCAATGCCTATCTTCGTCAGACCTTCCTCCGAGGCAAAAATCAAGGCGGAGCACCCATCAGATACCTTGGAACAATCATACACGTTAATGTGTTCGCAGAACACTTTAGGGTTGGGAGGGGTCATGCCAGCCGCCACCAGATCTTCTATGGTATTATGATATTCCTGAGCTTTGGGGTTCTTTCGCGCGTTGGTGATAGCTCTGGCATACCAGTGTGCCATCCCTTTTCTCACATAATCATAACTGAATTTCTCATAACAGGCTCCGGCCCTGTCTGAAAATTGACCCGGAAAGAAATAGGCAGCGCCGTTTTTGCGCTGGGATTTATAGTGTCCGGCTCCGGCTAAGATATCCGCACCGTAGATTGCTTTGACCGTATTCTGAACCTCCACTCCCATGGTCAGGACCACATCGGAGATATCGGAGCAGACACTTTTAATGGCGGTAAACAGAGCCAATCCACCGGATCCACAGGCGCCTTCCACTCTAGTGCAAGGCTTGTATTCCAATGTCGGGTGGATGAAGGGAATAAACCCTGGCAGATTACCCTGGCGGTTAAATCGAGCCGCCATAAAGTTGCCGATGACCCCCTCGTCGATGTTGTTGGGATCGTTGATCTGCTCGATCACTCCCTTACCCGCTTCAGCTATATATTCCTCCAGGCCCGGTCGGGGTTTCTTCGGATGGAATTCCCTTCTCCCTGAACCAAAGGAGACGGTATTGTAGCCAGCGCAGGCGTATACGGG
>Ga0209635_10000685_pt1 | contig 24007 bp, 28 predicted proteins | sample DeeMarSWOR230_32_FD_187463 | JGI IMG/M metagenome (GOLD analysis project Ga0209635, IMG submission 187463) | Marine sediment microbial communities from White Oak River estuary, North Carolina - WOR-2-30_32 (SPAdes) (version 2) | ecosystem: Environmental > Aquatic > Marine > Intertidal zone >...
CGTCGCGTTTTTTTCGGATGAGGTCAACGGTATTGAAATTAGGATTCATATCTGTACCCTTACCTTATTCGTTCGACTGAACTCACGCCGAAGGCATGCCTAAGTATCATCTGCTGGCCCTGATGAGTCTCTTACACGAAGCACATTTACCGCACATTCGCTTACCACCTAAGTAGCACGAATAAACGTATTCCAAAGGCGCTCCCAACTTCAGGCCACGCTTGTATATTTCCCTCTTCGATAAATCCGCTACATAACTTCTTACTCTTACCTTAGTGAGCGTGCTGTGACTCAATGATTTGCCAACCGCTTGTAGGAATCGCGTTGAATTGTCTGGAAACTCCCGCGCTTCTTCGCGGTTGAATCCGGTCACAATGAGTCGAGCGCCGTAATACTCAGCATAACATGCGGCGACATTAATGAATAACCCATTACGGTTGGGTATCCAAACATTCTGTAATTTGTTGAATTTGCTGATCGCCACCTTATTTCTGCTGTTCAACATCGCAGACTTCTTAAATTCCGTGAAAAAGGGAAGCCGTACGACCTTATGTTTTATCTTCAGCAACCGGCAGATCTTCTTGGAAGCAGCCATTTCCATCTTTGCCGCGCGCTGTCCGTAATCAAAGGTTATGGCGAAAAGCGGCTGGGTACGCTTGCTGGCAATTACCGCACTCACCGTGGAATCCAATCCCCCGGAGAGCAGAATAATACTCTTAGGTTTCATCTGGGTGATAAGTCACTGAGTAGTTTGGTCCCTCCCAGACTGTTACCGACGTTATATAATCCACCTTTTTCCTCAATTGGTCGAAGATGTACTTGGCAACATACTCGGCGGTCGCATTATGTTTTTTAAAAAAAGAAATCTTGTTTAAATTCTTGTGGTCTAACTTACATAAGATTGTATCCAGTTGCCCTTTGATACTACGGAAATCCACCGCCATCCCAAGTTTATCCAGCTTCCCAACCCCAACCCTAACTTGTATTTTGTATGTATGGCCATGGATATCGGCACAATCACCAGGATACCCTTTTACCTGGTGGGCTGCTGAGAAGTAACCTTCGACTGACAATTCAAACATCATTACTCTCCTGAGACAGCGCTCTGTGTCTCTGCTAACTTGTCCTTGAGTATAGCACGCGCTCTAGCGAAGAATTTCAACGCCATATTCTCGCGATAATCTGGATAGGTCCAATCCAGCGAATTGAAACGACCATCCTTATATACTAACGTGACTTCAGCATATATTCCTTGACCTAGGTATATTCGGTGTGAGTAATTCTTGGTAGACACCAGGACCAAATTACTCAAAGAAATCAGTCCTGGGTCGATATTCACCTTTCTTCCACCATTTTTGTTCGGGTACTTCTTTTCGACAGCATTCGCCTTGTGCTTCAGCTTCACAAGTGTATCCGGCAGTATCAAATCCCCAAACACATACCACTGACGTGTCAAATCACTACCCATTTCTTTATTATAATATGTAGTATGATCGAAGCGAACGACCTCAGATTTTAGAATCACGGGACCAAATTCTGTGCTCAGCTCGTGGCACATATCAGCTGTAAAATCATGTGCACATATCAAACCTGCGATCGGTAATACCTTTTGTGGTTCGTTAATCTCTGCCATCACATGCCTTTACGCAAACGCCGCAGATGTGTTGACCAATCCCCCTCATGCGAGAAAATTCTTCGAGTTTCTCATAACAACGGTATATGTCCACACCATTTTCCGATATCGCCTGTGCAGGGCACGCGGTTATGCACTTGCCGCATGTGCCGCAGTTAGCTTCGACCCGCCCGTCGGGACTAAACTCCAAGTCGGTCAATACTGAGCAGTATCGTACCTGTGCACCAAACACCGGATGAACAAGTGAACCGCTCCTTCCTATGTGCCCGAGGCCAGCCTGTCGCGCCAAGTGCCTGTGTGAAATGTGTCCCCTGTGCTGTTTCCAGTCGACCAGCTGCGATGCCGGTATTGCGATGGCTCTTGCACCTTGTTCCTCAACAAATCGCGCCAAGTGGTATGCTGTCTGATCCAGGAGCCAGTTAACAGTTTTGTAATGATGTTTGTATATTAGGGTCGGCCGGTCCTTTATTGTCTTCAAAACACTCTTGGAAAGTCGAAACCCGAAAACGATCACCCTGGGAAAAGATTCTTCAATTTCGAGTAAACACAATCCTTCGGGGATTTCACCAAAGCCTACAATCTTTGTCCCAAAACGATGCAAAAAATCTTTGATGCGATCTTTAGTATTGGACACTACATTATGGTCTACCCTTTTGATTCTATAGATCTGGAACCTCGCTCTTATCGCTTGATTCAGAGGTTTCATCCTGTGACAGTTCGCCTGAATCCCCTGCCTCATCGGCCCTTGTACTCGGAGCCTCAGGATAACCACTCATTACTGTCTCGCCGAAGTCCTCCTCTTTTGGCAATTCGCTGATATCTTTGATGCCGAAGTATCTCAAGAACTCCTTGGTTGTACCGTATTTTATCGGTCTACCCGGGGAGTGCATTCTACCGCAGGTTTTGATAAGATTCTTGCGCAACAAGGTATCGAGCACCCAGGTAGAATCTACACCTCTTATCTTCTCAATATCGGCCCGGATAATTGGTTGATGGTATGCGATTATTGCCAGCGTCTCCAGTGCCGCTTTTGACAAACGTTCTTTTCTCTTGTGCAAAGCACCGACCCATTCCGCATAGGTCGGAAGCGTATAGATCTGAAATCCGCCAGCAATTTCCCTGATTTCAAAGGCCCGCGCCGAATCTCGGTACTCATGGTTTAGCTCATCAATGCAGCTTCGTACCGCAGATTCCGGAACATGAACGATTTCCGCAATACTCCTGAGAGGCAAGGGCTCGGTGGTAGCAATCACCAAAGCCTCGATTATCGACTTGGTACGATTCTCTTCCAAGCCACTATTATCAGGCAATTCATCATCGCTGTTGTATATCTTATCTTCTGTCGTTTCCATAGTAAAGTGCTGTCAATTTTTTGACAATTCTATCCCAATTGAATCTTTCGTCAACCGTCTTTCTTGCTTTTCTACCAAACACCTTTCGTAAATGTCCGTCTCGAGCCATTTTCCTGATCGCTTGTGCAAGAGCATCAGGATCTGCGGGCGGCACTAACAAGCCATTATCTCCATCGATCACGATATCGGTAATGCCGCCAACACCTGAGGCAATGACCGGTTTTGCGTAAGACATCGCCTCTAGCAGCACAACCCCGAGCCCCTCGGTATCGCCTTTTTTATCATATACCGCTGGCAGGACAAGAAAGCTACACGTCTTGTAATATTGGCTTAAACGGTCATCGGATATCTTACCAGTGAATTCAATGCGGTCCTTGATGCCGAGCCTCGTGGCCATTTCCTCAAGATGATTGCGCTCGGGGCCATCGCCGACAATGATGAGACGGTGCGGAATGGACCTGAACACCTGACTGAATGATTCAATGAGATATTTCACACCTTTTCTCTCCACCAACCTTCCCACAAAGACAATTTCCCTTTTGTCGATGGCCTTACCATGGCGCGCAATCATAGCGGTGCTGAATGGGATAATCTGAATAGGCATCCTAACGACCCCACTTAGTTCATTTGCAGTATGGGTAGATATCGCAGTCACTCTGTCTGACTTATTTATTAGAATCGAAAATGGCTTAAGCAAGAAAGGAAATTTCTTCTTAAGCCACCGTATCTCAACTCCATAGAACGAACTAAAGAGGCGCGCTCCGCCGAATCTCTTGCCCAAGATGCCAAAGATGACATGGGGGAAAGGCCAGTGTATATGTATGATGTCAAACTTCTTTTGTCTTGTCAGTTGAATCATTGCCCAGGTTCCGAAAATTAGATAGAAGACAGTTAAGAGAATATTGAATGAACTGCGTGTTATTCGATCAACCGCAGTCTCCTCATGGGTCAGCCGTTCGTATCTCTTGAGAAAGTATCGAAAGCGGTGGATTCTGACTCCATCGATTATGTGGTTACCGAGTCCTCTATATGAAGACGTAAACACTGATACATCAACACCCTGCTCTCTCAGGCGCATGATGAGCTCGACTAACCATGGTGTAATGACGTCACCCTTGAAGCGCGGATACGCAGTGGCGACGAAAAGCACTCTAAGCTCTTTCACCTTACCCATTTCCACTTCAATAGATTCCAGATCGCCTGGATTCCATCCTTAGGCCCAATTTTCTTACCCTTGGTCCGCCCCTTGTAGGAAATCGGTATTTCCACTATGTGCTCACGTCCCCTCAATATTTTGCAGGTAATTTCGGGCTCGATCTCAAATCTGGATGAAGTCAAATTAAAGCTGCGCAACAACTTCGTTTCAAGGAGCTTATAACAAGTCTCCATGTCGGTAAGATGGCTATGGAAAAGCAGGTTCGTGAGGAGTGTGAGAACCCGGTTTGCGACGTAACTACTCTTCAAGAAATCTCCTTTGCCCAAGATGCGCGAGCCATAGACGACTCTGGTTGCACCCTTCTCGATGGGTTTAACTAATTTCACGTATTCCTGCGGCGAGTACTCCAGGTCGGCATCCTGTATTATAACATAATCACCCGCAACAAGCGACAAGCCTGACCGAATCGCTGCGCCTTTACCCAAGTTACGGTCATGGAGAATAGTCTTTATTCCTTTTCTGCTCGCTAGTATATTTCTGGTACCATCACTCGAGCAATCATCAACAACGATTATTTCTTTTTCTAGGGGAACCGCTTCGACCGCTTCAATTATTTCTGTAATATGGTTTTTCTCATTAAATACAGGGATAATAACCGATATCCTCACTGGTAAATTATAGCTATATTTCCCCAATTGTAAAGCTAATAGCATGTATCAGTCTATGCCCCAGGGGTCTAGTAATACATCATAAGATTCTGAAAAGACATTGACATATTGGTCGAAATCTGTATAATAGCTTGTGGCGCCATCGTCTAGCCCGGCCTAGGACGTCGCCCTCTCAAGGCGAAGATCACGGGTTCAAATCCCGTTGGCGCTATTTTGCGTTGAATCTCAATTCTTGACAGATTTCTACTTTTAAGTATAATAAATTTAAACTCTTTGTGCCTTAAGGAGGATTGATGAATAAAGATGACAAAATCGACAGTGTGATTGGCAAGAGCACGACGATACACGGAGATGTCAAGGTCAATGGTTCAATCAAGGTTGATGGTAAAGTAGAAGGGAACGTTACAAGCAAGGAGAGTGCACTCATCGGCAAAGAGTCAACCGTGAAGGGGAATATCAGCTGTCGTTCCGCAGTGGTCGGCGGTAAAGTCCAAGGTAACATTAACGCTCAGGATGTCATCGAATTTCAGAGTGGTGCAGAGATGTACGGAGATGTCGTTTGCAAGGGACTGATCGTCGAGAAGGGCGTTTTCTTTGAAGGTAATTGTCGCATGTCCCAGGAAACAAAGGAAAGTAATAAATGATATTACGATTCTACGGCACCAGAGGCTCAATCCCGGTCTGCAATAAGGACACCAAGAAATACGGTGGTAACACAACATGCATATGCGTCGAGTCTTCAGCCGGCGACATCATCATCGTTGATGCCGGAACCGGCATTAGAGAATTAGGCGGTTCATTAATTGCTCAAGGAAAAGCCCAAATAAACCTGCTCTTCAGCCACTATCACTGGGACCACATACAGGGTTTTCCATTTTTCGGGCCAATCTTCATGAAAAAAACCGTTCTCAATATCTATGGTCCTGCTGATGAGATTTTGGCTGAAAAAGCCTTATCCTACCAGATGACGATGCCCTATTTTCCGACCAACCTTTCGAATCTTCCCGCGAACATCACCTTCAACAAGTTGAAGAAAACACTAACGATTGGCAGCATTAAGATTGAAACCATTGTCAATAACCATCCGAACCACACGCGTGGGTTTAAGTTCATCGAAAACAACCGAAGTTTCGCTTTTTTGACTGACAATGAAGTCCATGCAGAAAACGGCAAGACTCCATACACGGACTTTGTTGAATTCATAAAAGGCACACACCTGCTAATCCACGATGCTCAGTACACCGATGACATTTACAAGAAAAAAATCGGCTGGGGTCATTCTACCTTCCACCAGGTCGCAAAACTTGCAGGAGATACTGGGGTGAGGGAGCTCATGGTTACACACCATGATCATTCCAGCAGCGACAAATTCATCGAGGAAAACCTAAAGGAAATCAAGAGGAAGTACCATACGTTCAAAATTGAAGGCGCTGCCGACGGGAAAACTCGGCGGTTCTAAGTAATCCCCACAATTGCCCTCAGCACAACTTGCATAAAAAAATGAAACCAAGGGTCATGATCATCCGCACCGCGGGAACAAACTGTGATGTCGAGACTGAATATGCCTTTGAATTAGCCGGCGCACAGGCTGAAAGGGTCTACATCAAAGAAGTGAAACAAAGGAATCTTCTCGAATACCAAATTATCGCCCTCCCCGGAGGATTCACGTACGGTGACGACATCTCAGCCGGGAAGATTCTCGCCAACGAAATAAAATACAACTTACGCGATCAGTTTCTACGGTTCCTCGAAAAAGAAAATTTGATAATCGGCATATGCAATGGATTTCAGGTACTCGCAAAATGTGGTATCCTGCCTGGCATTGAACAATACTTTGAAGATCAAACCGTGAGTCTCGTCGCAAATGACTCAGAGAGATTCGAAGACCGCTGGGTATACCTACGCGTACATAGCGAACGCTCAATATTCACCGAGAATTTGCAGGATATTATCACCCTACCGGTTGCTCATGCCGAGGGGAAGTTCGTTGTGAAGAACAACAAAATAGCTCAAAAGATCAAAGATTCGATCGTTTTTCAATACGTAAACGAGCGCGGCGCAGATGCTGGATATCCTTACAATCCGAACGGCTCAGTTATGAATATCGCCGGGATCGTCGACAGGACCGGAAGGGTCCTCGGCCTAATGCCACATCCAGAGAGATTCTTCTCTTACATCCAACATCCGAACCATACCCGCAAGCAAATTCCGGAAGAAGGGGACGGCTTTTTTATATTTAAAAATGCAGTCGACTATTTCAAATCCTAAATTCAGATACCTCAAACGTTGTTTATCAATTTGGTTTTTGATATTTGGATTTTATTTGGAATTTGACCGAGCACCGCGAGGTCAGTATGTATGACTACATCACCAGGCACCCGATTTTAGAGTTCAAACGCGGTAAAAAGGTGAAGTTCCACTTTGAGGATACGGAACTTGAGGGATATGAAAATCAACCTATTGCCGCTGCGCTTCATGCCGCGGGGATTAAGGTGCTCTCTTTTTCCGATAAGTACAACCGGCCTCGAGGGTTCTTTTGTGCGGTCGGAAAGTGTTCATCCTGCCTCATGGAAGTAAACGGCCGCCCTAACGTGATGGTCTGTATGGAACCCTTGCGCGCGGGCATGAGGGTAAAGAGGCAAAAAGGGAGAGGGAAAAGCCGATGACCGGTAGCAGATACGAGATGCCCGACAAGAAATCTGAAATCTGTGTAATCGGTGGCGGCCCCGCCGGGCTTGAAGCCGCGATTGCTGCCAAGGAGCTCGGTGCACAGGTGTTGATAATCGACGATAACCCGATTCTGGGCGGGCAACTAATCAAGCAAACCCACAAATTCTTCGGCTCCAAAGCCCATTACTGTGGTGTACGTGGCGTCGACATCGGAACAGTCCTGAACGAAAAGGCCGCAGCGCTTGGTGTTGAAGTCGTGAATAATGCCACCGTAGTTGGGTATTACGATAACGATACACTCGGGATCTTGAGAGACGATACGTTCTCAGCCGTACGAGCCGAGCGCTACATTTTTGCAACCGGCGCCAGTGAAAATATGCTCGCCTTTGATAACGCCGACTTACCCGGCGTCTATGGTGCTGGTGCAGTACAGACGATGATGAACGTTTACGGCGTAGTACCCGGTAGGCGTGCATTGGTTGTTGGTTCCGGCAACATAGGTCTGATCGTGCCTTACCAGCTGTTGCAGGCCGGTGTTGAGGTCGCCGCAATAGTTGAAATAATGAACAAAGTAGGGGGATACTATGTTCACGCCGCAAAGATAAAGAGAGCCGGAGTTCCGATCTACCTGAAACATACCGTCACCGAAGTCCAGGGCAAGGAAAGTGTCGAAGCCGCAGTCATTTCCCAGGTCGGTGATGATTACACATGCTTGATGGGGACCGAAAAGACCATTGAATGCGACATGATACTCATTGCCATTGGGCTTTCACCACTGTGCGACCTGCTACACCAGGCAGGTTGCCGAATAGATTACATCCCGGAATTGGGCGGCCATGTCCCGTACCACGACAAAAACATGCGTACCTCCAGATCAAACATTTTTGTCTGCGGAGACCTCGCGTGCATAGAAGAAGCTTCGACCGCCATGCTCGAGGGCAGAATAGCGGGTGCCAGAGCATACGAAAGCCTTCATGGCAGGAAAAGTAGGGCCGCGGAAATTGCTCGGCAGGCACAAAAAGAGTTGGATATAATACGCACCTCTCCATTTGAAGAACGAATCGTATACGGAAAAAAGAAATTTTTCCCAGGGCAGGTGCCCGAAGCGAAATCTTGACAACGCAATAAACCAAAGTTATACTACACGAAGGATATCACAGTATGGGAAAATTGATTGCTGTTGTCGATGATGAGCCGGATATTCTGGAATTGCTTTCTATTCACCTCAAAAAGGCGAACTTCACTGTTGAAACATTTCAGGAAGCAGAGGGGTTCTTTAAATTTCTAAATAGGACGAAACCAGACCTCTTGATTTTGGATTTGATGTTACCAGACTCAGACGGCATGGATATATGTCGTTATATGAAGAAGAAGGAGCAGTTCAGTTCGATTCCAATCATCATGCTCACTGCCAAGACCGATGAGACCGACAAAGTGCTTGGCCTTGAAATGGGTGCTGACGACTATGTAACGAAGCCTTTCTCGCCAAGGGAATTGGTTGCGCGAGTAAAAGCTGTGTTGCGGAGAAAGGAGAAAACAGAGGAAGAGGTAATCGAAATTGGTAGCATCCTTGAAATTCTTCCAAAGAAGTATGAAGTCAGGGTCGAAGGCAAACGGGTCGATCTTACAACAACCGAATTTCGCATCTTAAAAACAATCGCCACTCGCATCGGCTGGGTGTTCTCTAGGGACCAGCTGCTCGACGAACTCTGGGGGCACGACAAAGTCGTTATAGATCGGACCATTGATGTGCATATAAAGCATCTCCGCGCGAAATTGGGCAAGGCCGCGAAGTTCATAAAGAACGTACGCGGCCTGGGCTACAAGTTAGAAGCATGAGAATAACCGTTTTCGTAAAAGCCTTAATTGGCTACATTGTAGTTGCCGCATTGCTTTCGGTTTTGGTGCTCGTATTTGCTTTCCGGATCGTGAAGAATTACCACTTGAACACGCTGGCTGATAATCTCACTAAAATCGCAATTTCCATGGAGTCAGACGTTACTGGTCTTGTTTCCAGTGGCCGAACAGACTCATTGGACACTCTAGTAAAGAATCTAGGAGCAAAAATCGAAACCAGAATTACGGTTATCGACAGCGCCGGCATTGTCTTAGCAGACTCTGAGAATAATCCGAAAGAAATGGAGAACCATAAAGCGCGCAAAGAGATTACCGCTGCCCTGAAAGGTGATATCGGCCAGGCACTCAGGTTTAGTCGAACCGTAAAAAAGGAAATGCTGTACGTAGCCATTCCGATCCGAACGCAGTCTGAAATAAGCGGCGTACTTAGGGTCAGCCTGTACGCCAGGGAAATAAACGCCTTACTCAACAGCTTACAACAACGGGTAATAGCAGTCACGCTGGTGATTATCGCGGTCTCCTTGTGTCTTGCAATAATCTTCTCAAGGAATATCTCAAAACCACTCCGTAGACTCGTTGATGCGTCGCGCAGGGTAGCTCAAGGTGATTTTGATGCCAACATCATCACGAAAAGTCGGGATGAATTCAAGGACCTATCAGATAGCTTTAATCATATGGTGTCTCGACTGAGGACCCTTATCACTGATTTAACCTCAGAAAAAGAGACCCTCGACACAGTTTTGAATTCAATCCAAGAAGGCATTGTAGTGACGGACAAGTCTGGTAAAATTTCACTGTATAACGATAGCTTCCAAAAAATCGTCAAAGCACAGTCAATTAAAGGTAAATTCTTCTGGGAATTAATACGGTCTGCTAAAGTTGGTGCCATGGTGGAGAATCTCGACGCTAAAGGCAATGTGTTGAGTGACAACATAGAGTTGGATGGCGGGAACTATTTGTGCAGTATCAGCTTCATTAGTTCATCGGGACAAATCGTTTTCAGCTTTCACGATGTTACAGAAATCATGCAGCTATCCACAATCAAAAAGGACTTCGTGGTAAATGTATCCCATGAATTGAGGACGCCACTCACTGCGATCAAGGGTTTTGTAGAAACCCTCGAAGACGAGGGAGTAGATAAATCTAAGCGCTACCTGGAAATTATCAAACGGCACACCAACCGTCTCATTAGTATTGTGAATGACCTGCAGCAACTATCTGAACTGGAAGCAGTGGAACAACTGGAAGTGGAAGAAGTCAACATTGCTCAACTCCTGAAACCGATTCTAAAGATGTTTGAACCACAATTGAGCGGTAAGGGCCTGCAAATTGAACTGGATGTGAACGATATCGATGTCACTGCTGACCCATTCAAACTCGAACAGGTATTCATTAATCTAATTGATAATTCAATCAAATACTCGGAAAAGGGGAAGATAACTATTACAGCTAAGCAAGACACAAGGCAAACCAAAATCGTAGTGGAAGATACCGGCATAGGAATTCCCAAGGAGCACATACCGCGGATTTTTGAAAGGTTCTACGTGGTAGACAAATCCCATTCACGAAAAATGGGGGGTACAGGGCTTGGTCTTTCGATAGTGAAACATATCATCCAAGCGCACCGTGGTACAATCGACATTGAAAGCGAAGCAAGAAAGGGTGCAAGAGTCACAATAACGCTACCGCGAGAGTAAAAACGGCCTTCAGTCATAAATAAGTATTTGTTAGTTAGCAATTAAGTTCAACAACACACAACAAAACCTTTAAAAACCGAAGCTTTCATCCGACGATGGTGCGTAACCATCTTAACCGAAGTTTAACAGAATATTAATATCCACTTAATGGAACAAAGGTACAATGCATGAGAAAGGAGGATGTTATATGAAATACATCTTATCTGTGCTACTCTTGGGGTTAGTGGTTTTCGGTTACGCGGAGGCGCCAATATATGGCTATTTCTGGACCCGCTATACCTATGAAAACCCGACCACACCCGAGGTCGAGGAGAATGAACATTACTTCTCAATCGAGAGAGGATACATCCGTTGGAAGACGAAGACCAGTCCGGTTTCCTTCAGCGGAACCGTGGACATCACGAGCAAGCAAAATGCAACTGCCTCTACTGACTGGCAAATAAGGTTGAAGTACGCCCAGGCAGACTGGAAACTACCCGGAATCGGTGAGTACTTACCCGACGCAAAATTGATGGTCGGTCTACAGAAAGTATATTTCGGAATCGTGGACCTCTGGGAATATGCAGTAATTGAAAAAAATCTCGAGGAAGCCGAGAAAAAGATGAACAGTGCCGAACTAGGTGTTGGTTTTCATTCGCTGCTTCCAGGCGGTTATGGCGAGTTCTCTGTCCAGGCCTTTAACGGTAATGGTTACTCTCATGTCGTTGAGGTGAATACCAATAAAGCGGTTGTCGGTAATCTGTCCATCATACCGATAGCCGGAGTCATGCTGAAAGGTTCATACTGGATGGCCGAGCAGCCGACCGGCGACACCCTTGTTGCCCAGGTCGATCAAGACAGGTATGTCGGGCTTCTGCAGTTCAAGCGTGGGCCGGTTACACTGATCGGCGAGTATCTTGGTACCAAAGATGATGAGACTGATGGAATGGGCTACATGGGCTTTACGGAATTTGCACTCACAAAGACGGTAAGCATACTGGGGCGCTATGACCATTATGACCCTGATACCGACACTGACAATGATGCTCATAACCGTATTATTGGTGGATTAAACTGGAAAGTCTCAAAACACCTTCTCACGCAACTCAACTACCAGATAAAGTCTTATGAAGACGACAACAGAGATTCAGAGGATCAGGTCATGGTCCAGTTCAAGGTTTCATATTAAACAGTGTAAAAAGGAGCGAAAATATGAAAAAAATCACTGCATTAATACTACTACTGGTCGTCGGGCTCTTTGCGCAAAAACTCACAATTCAGGGCTCGACAACGGTTCTACCCATTGCCCAAGCTGCGGCTGAGGCATATATGGACAACAACCCCGACGCTGATATTACTGTACGCGGCGGTGGATCAGGAACCGGAATTGCCGCACTCATTGACGGCGCAACGGACATTGCTGATGCATCGCGTCCGATGAAAGATAAGGAAATAAAGACCGCTCGTGAAAAAGGCGTGGATCCAGTTGCCCACGTTGTTGCGCGTGACGGAATCGCAGTTGTCGTGCATCCAGATAATCCGATTAACGAGATATCCATTGATGACATAAAGGCAATTTACACAGGCGAAATCAGCCGCTGGGATAAGGTTGGCGGTAAAGGTTCGATCGTTGTTGTTTCCCGTGATGCAGCTTCTGGTACGTTCGAGGCTTTCAACGAATTAGCCCTGCATAAGGCAAAATTGACTGACGGCGCTCTCATGCTTGCTTCAAATCTTGAGATCGCACGCACGGTTGCCCAAACACCCGGCGCAATCGGCTATGTAGGTCTCGGGTATTTAACTGACGAGATTAAAGCACTGAAGGTAAATGGTGTGTTACCAAGCGAAGCAACTGTGAACGATGAAAGCTATCCCCTTGCTCGACCCCTGTATATGTATACCAGCGGTAATCCTAAAGGGTTAGCCAAGACTTTCATTGATTTTGTAATGTCAACTGCGGGGCAACAGATAGTGAAGGAAGCAGGTTTCGTGCCGGTTAAATAACGCGGTTACGGTAATGGTAACGAAGCCCGCATTCATCGAAAGACAAAGTCAGACGGTAAGGGTTACGAAGCCTGTTTCGTCCAGGGGTTACGTGTTGCGGATTGAAACCCGCAGCTTTTGGACACTAAACGATACGAGCATCGTAGCCGAAGACCTATCAACCTCACCTTCCGAGAAATACGGTTTTCGTAACCGACAAACGATTAACGAGTTTGTTAGGAATACCCTTTCTGCTTTTCGCCACTCAAAGACGCCGCATGTTTTTGGCAGAAGGTTATTGGGTGCTTACCAAATGGCAGAAGGGGTATTCCTTTCAGAAGATGAAAGTATAACGGTGATGGTAACGAAGCCTGTTTCGTCCAGGGGTTACGTCTCACGGGCTGCAAACCGTAGCCCTTGGCCGCCAAACGATACGGGCGTCGTAACCGTAACCTCAACCGATCTGTACGTATGAGTAGAAGAACGCGCGAGATGATCGTTAAAACAATACTCCTATTCGCCGCGATGAGCTCGCTTGTTTTTCTCGGCGGCATTGTCGTTGTTCTTTTTACCCAAGGGTTGCCGATTCTCAATGTTGTAGGGATTAAGGACTTTCTCTTTGGCACAAACTGGTATCCAACACACGATATCCCTGAATTCGGGATACTCCCGATGATCTATGGATCATTACTGATTACTGCTGGAGCACTTTTTTTCGCTGCCCCGCTCGGCATACTCTCTGCATTATTCATAGCTGAAATTGCGCCTTTTTGGCTGAAGGAAACCATGAAGCCAATCGTCGAACTTCTGGCTGGTATACCCTCAGTGGTCTACGGGTTATTTGGTGCACTCATTGTCGCGCCATTTGTGCAGAAACTATTCAATCTGCCAACTGGACTTACCGCTTTCTCTGCTGCTTTGATATTGGGCATCATGGTTTTACCGACCGTAACAAGTATTGGTGAAGACGCGCTCACCTCGATTCCCAAAGAATATCGTGAGGCCGCTCTGGCAGTAGGTGCCACAAAATGGGAAACAATGACCAAAATAACCCTTCCAGCAGCAGCCTCTGGAATTTCCACTGCCTTGATTCTCGGCATAGGCCGGGCTATTGGTGAAACAATGGCCGTTCTCATGGTCGCTGGAGGATCGCCCCGCATAGTATTTTCGTTTCTCAAGCCAGCCCGCGCCATGACTTCAACCATTGCCGCTGAAATGGCCGAAACCGTCATGGGTAGCGAACATTATTTTGCCCTTTTCGGCATCGCGATCGTCCTTTTCGTAATGACTCTTGGCTTCAATCTCATCGCTGACAACATCTCCCACCGATTCCACAGAAGATTTACCGCCACGAAATAATCATGGATGCCGAAACGATGGAAATGACCCAACCGATACAACTATCCCCAAAATCCCTTTCTAATCGCCGAAAACTGATACAACGCATCGGTTTCTCAATAATCTTCTTGTCGCTTATCATCAGCATTTTCTTTCTCTTCGTCATTGTCATTTTCGTCGCAATTCGCGGGGCTGGGGTGATCGACTGGGAATTCCTCACTGCGATGCCCCGCAAATCAATGACTGAAGGTGGAATACTCCCGGCAATTCTCGGAACCTTCTATTTATCAATCGGCGCGGTCTTCTTTGCGCTCCCACTCGGTATCCTTGCAGCAATTTACCTCAATGAATATGCTGGTGAAAATTTGCTGGTCCGCATCATAAAAATGGGCATCAACAACCTAGCTGGTGTGCCTTCGATTGTTTTTGGTCTTTTCGGTTTGGCAATATTTGTCAAGTTCTTCGGTTTCGGCGTATCGATACTCTCGGGGGCGCTGACACTGGCTACCATGATCCTACCGGTAATCATTAGCACTACGGTCGAAGCTCTGAAATCCATACCTGATTCATTCCGCGAAGCAGGCTATGGTGTCGGCGCCACTAAGTGGCAGATAATCAGGGGAATCATTCTCCCCGCGGCGCTACCTGGTATTCTTACGGGCACTATTCTCGGCATCGGCAGAGCAGCGGGCGAGACCGCACCGATTCTGTTTACCGCCGCGACTTTTTTTTCAAGAAGATTGCCAGGGTCAGTAATGGATGAAGTTCTGGCCCTCCCTTATCACATATATGCGCTAATGACCGAAGGAACGCATCCCGACGCACAAGTTCCTATTGCTTACGGCACTGCTCTCGTACTTCTCATCTTAGTATTGGGGCTTGACCTCATTGCTATTGTCATCAGAACAAGATCGAGGAAGAAAAAACTATGGTAGAAATTAAAAACGACAATCGCATTCTTATCGAAAAACTCAATGTACATTTCGGCAACAATCATGTTCTCATCGACATAGATTTCCCTATAAAAGCTAACAGCATAACTGCTATCATCGGACCCTCAGGTTGCGGGAAATCCACTCTTATCCGCTGTCTGGATAGAATGAACGACATCATCCCCTCAGCATGTGTAGCCGGTAAGATAATTCTCGACAATATTGATATCCACGACCCGAGCTACGAGCCATATGACCTGCGTAAGAAAGTAGGTATGGTGTTCCAAAAACCAAATCCATTTCCCAAATCAATTTATGAAAATCTCGCCTTTGGTCTGAGGATACACGGTATCAGAAAAAAAGAAGCAATAGAGAAACGGGTTGTCGAAGCACTCAACGCCGCCGCTCTCTGGGACGAAGTCAAGGACAGGTTGCACGAATCAGCGTTCTCATTGTCCGGCGGGCAGCAACAGCGTCTCTGTATTGCTCGCACGCTTGCCATTGAACCCGAAGTCATACTTTTTGATGAACCATGCTCAGCACTCGATCCGATATCTACCGGAAAGATCGAAGACCTAATGGTCAGGCTGAAGGAAAAATACACCATCGTTATTGTAACACACAACATGCAACAAGCAGCTCGTATCTCGGATTACACAGGTTTTCTGTATCTAGGCAGGCTAATTGAATATGACGAAACCAAGAAGCTTTTCACCGCACCCAGAGAAAAGCTTACCGAGAATTACATCACCGGCCGTTTTGGATAAGGAGTAATTATGTTGCTGAGCAAATTCAAAAAAATCTACACGCCACGCAAGCGCGGAACCAAGAATCGCATTGGCATTACGAGAAAACACCATGGGCTGGCACCATTCGTGACGCAATGCGCAAATCCTTTTAGTAAATCGTCTCAGATTAGTAGACCACACATAAGAATATGGCTCGCTGAAGCGAATGGAGGGATCGTTGCCATCCAGTAACAGAAAAAGAATTCTGTTCATCTGCACGCACAATTCCGCGCGTTCCCAGATGGCCGAAGCATTAATCAACAAGTTTCATTCAGAAGAATACGAAGCGCACAGCGCGGGAACCGAGCCAACAGCAGTAAGCCCATATGCAATTAGGGCAATGGCTGAAATCGGCATCAATATATCTAACAACCATGCCAAACACGTGGACACGTACAGGGGACAAACCTTTGATTATGTAGTCACCGTATGTGACCACGCCAAGGAAACATGCCCCTTTTTCCCGGGAGCAAAGAAATATCTGCACCAGGGACTCGAAGACCCTTCGGCATCCAAAGGTTCGGATGAGCAGAAATCCGCTATCTTCAATCGAGTTAGAGACAGGATAAAGAACTGGATTGAATCGACATTCATACAGGAGAACTAAATTGCTAGACGAAAAAATTAACACACTGAAGAAAACGCTCATCGCGTATGCAGAGCTCATTCAGAGCATGGTTGAGAAAAGCATAAAAGGTCTTCTAGAAAAAAATGAAACATTACTCAAACAAGTAATCGAGAAGGACGAACCACGTGCCAACGATTACGAAATCGAAATAGACGAAATATGCACAACACTCATTGTTACGCTTCAACCGAAAGCAATCGACTTGAGGACAATACTCATGATTATGAAAATGAACAACGATTTGGAAAGGATCGGAGATCATGCGGTTAATATCTCGCAGAGTGCGTTTACGCTAATTGATCAACCTTTGGTCAAACCGCTCATTGATATACCAAGAATGGCTGATGAAGCAAAGCATATGATTAACGATGCCATTACTTCTTTTATCAACAAAGACTCTCACCTGGCGAAGACGGTCTGCGAGAGAGACAGCGTGGTTGATTCCTTAAGGAATCAAATCATAAGAGAACTCATTACCTATATGATCACCGATGCTTCGACCATAGAACGTGCATTACATTTGTTGAACATCTCGAAAAATCTTGAGCGGATTGCAGATCTATCGACCAATATCTGCGAAGACGTGATTTTCCTGGTCGATGCCAGGGTCATCAAGCACCATCACGAAGAATAAAAACTCTGTAAATCCGAAATTCTAAACACAAAATCCTAAACAATATCAAAACACGAATATTCAAAATTCGAAACCACAACACTACATGCAGGCATGGTGAGAAGCGGTGACGGTGACATCGAGACGAGGGGTCGCGGTACAGGCCAGATAACAGAACATCCGACTATCCCGTTTTCAACAACAATATGCAATGTCGTCTTCTGATCACCTTGTAGTCTGCATACGGTTATCCGGTCCTCTGATGTACTGGCTGGGGGATCCGCGGGCACGGGTACAAGTGTTCATAGCATTGCCCAGATTGGTTGCCTGCTGTTTGAATCTGCCATTCCATTGCCCTTGACTTAGCACCCGTTTTCACTATCATATAAAAAGATGATTACAGAGATGAAAAACTGAGATCACAGAAATAGGTAAGAAACCTCTACGAAATCTATTTTATTATCTCCGTAATCAACGCAACTACCGTTGCGAAGGAAGGAGGAGTATGGGGAAAGATGATAGGGAAAAGGTATTATCATTAGCAATTAACCAAATCGAAAAGCAATTTGGCAAAGGTTCGGTCATGCGTCTTGGCGACAAGTCAGCCAAGGTGGATGTTGATGTCATACCCACCGGATCCTTAGGTTTGGACTACGCTCTAGGTATTGGTGGCCTGCCCCGGGGTCGAGTCGTAGAGATCTACGGTCCCGAAGCAAGCGGGAAAACCACACTTGGGCTCGAAGCCATCGCCCAGACTCAAAAAATGGGTGGCAATGCAATATTCGTCGACGTAGAACATGCCTTTGACCCGACATATGCCCAAGCATTGGGCATAAATTTGAATGATCTCCTCATCTCGCAGCCTGACACCGGCGAGCAGGCATTAGAAATTGCCGAAATACTAACGCGCTCGGGCGGGGTTGACATTGTGGTCGTCGATTCGGTGGCTGCTTTGGTACCCAAGGCCGAGATAGCCGGGGAAATGGGCGAGATGCAGGTCGGTCTTATCGCCCGTCTAATGTCACAAGCCTTGAGAAAACTCACCGGAGTGATCAGTAAATCAAAAACCTGCGCTGTTTTCATCAACCAAATACGGCATAAAATTGGCATCATGTTTGGCTCACCGGAAACCACGCCTGGCGGGTTAGCCTTGAAATTCCACTCATCGGTTCGCATCGACATAAGAAGAATCGCATCAATCAAAAAAGGTGACACCGTCGTCGGGAATAGAACCAAGGTCAAGGTAGTCAAGAACAAACTCGCGCCACCCTTCCGTATCGCAGAATTCGACATTATCTATGGTGAAGGCATTTCTAGATACGGCGAATTGGTTGATATAGGCGTCAACCAAGAAATTCTGCAGAAAGCTGGAACCTGGTATTCATTCGGAGAGGAACGCATTGGACAAGGCCGCGATGCGGCAATTGAATTTTTAAAAACCAACCAGGATATTGCACAAACGGTTGAAAACAAAATACGTGAGACGATGTTCGGCAAATCGAAGAAGAGTGAAGATAAGCAAGATCGAACCGCAAAAGAGAAATAAAACACGTTCAACAATCTACATCAACGGTAAATTTGCCTTTGGACTTTCGAATGAAATAGTCCTGAAGTATGATCTTAATGAAGGAGGAGAAATAGACGATGACCTCATCCAAAATGTCCTACTCGCACAGGAACGGCAGAGAATCAGAGAGAGGGCTTTTCGCATCTTGCGGTACAGACGCCGGACGGTTCAAGAATTGAAGACCCGACTTCTAAGGCTCGGGTTTGAAAACAACCTCGTTGATGATGTCCTCGAGGAACTCGTCCAGGACAAGACCCTGGACGACACGATTTTTGCCGAGGCCTTCGCTGCCGACTACACTAAATTGAAACCAAAGGGCAACATATTCATCCGACGCGAGTTAGCAAAGAGAGGAATCTCAACGGAGATAATAGAAAATCTTATCCAGGGGCGCGACGAGAGATTTCTTGTTGAAGAGTTTATCCAGAAGAAGCTAGCGCGTTTTAATCTCAAGGATCCAAAGGATAAACGAAGGCTCATTCAACGCCTCCTGACGCGCGGATTTACCCCTCGTATAGTATACGAAGTCGTAAATGCGTATGAAAAGTAACGAACTACGCAAGAGTTTCTTGAGCTTCTTCGAAAAGAAAGGGCACACGATTGTGCCGTCCATGTCCCTTATCCCAAGGGATGACCCGAGTCTCTTATTCACTAGTGCCGGTATGGTGCAATTCAAGCCGTTGTGGACCGGAGCAGTGCCGCTCCCTTACCGCCGTGCCGCCAGTGTACAGAAATGTCTTCGCACTTCGGATTTGGATAACGTCGGCAGGACACGGCGGCATCTTACGTTTTTTGAGATGCTCGGCAATTTTTCGTTTGGCGACTATTTCAAGAAAGAAGCAATTGTCTGGGCATGGGAATACCTTACAGAAGTCTTGGCGATTGACAAGAAAAGGTTATCCGTCTCCGTTTATGACGATGATGACGAGGCCTATGACATTTGGCATAAGACGATTGGTCTAAACAAAGACATCATATTCAGACTTGGAGAAGAAGACAATTTCTGGGGACCGGCGGGCAACTCAGGCGCCTGCGGCCCATGTTCAGAAATCTTTTATGACCTGGGTAAGGCATTTTCGTGCGGCAAGAAAACCTGTGCACCAGGTTGTAACTGCGACCGATTCCCCGAGATATGGAATCTTGTATTCCCCCAGTTCAACCAAACCGTTTCTGGAGAAAGATTGGCCCTCAAGAATCGTGGTGTCGATACGGGAATGGGCTTCGAGAGGCTCGCCGCGGTCCTACAAGGAAAGGACTCGCCCTTCCAGGCTGATCTTTTTCATCCGATTATTGACGACATAGCAAATTACCAAAAAATCGAATACGGGTCAACTCCGGATACAGACATCGCGGTAAACGTTCTTGCTGACCACACGCGTGCCTTGGTTTTTGCCATTGGTGACGGTATCATTCCTTCAAATGAAGAACGTGGCTATGTAATACGGAGACTGCTCCGCCGCGCAGTGCGTTTGTGCAAAAAGCTGGGTATCGAAGACGCCTTTCTATACAAGTTAGTACCCAGGGTTGTCGATATGTATAAGAACGGATATCCAGATCTGACCGAACGCAGGGAAGAAATCACCCTCGTCATAAAGTCTGAAGAAGAGCGTTTTCTAACCACCCTGGAAAAGGGTCTTGTCCAATTAGAAGAAATGATTGCATCAAAAAAGGCGATATCTGGCGAAGATGCCTTTCGGTTATATGATACATACGGATTTCCAATTGAGTTGACCAAGGAGATCGCAAAAGAGAAGAACATCCAAGTCGATGAGCAGAGATTCATGATGATGCTCCACGAAGCCAGGGAAATGTCAAAAGCAAAAGCGAAATTCATCCCTAAGGGCGAATGGAAGATACTGAAACAGGATGTTGGTTCCTTTATTGGTTACGACAGCATCAGCACTGAGACAGAAATCCTTAGATACAACGTACATGACCACACAATAGAGCTAGTCGTGGAAAGCTCGCCCTTCTATGCAGAGGCAGGCGGGCAGGTAGGCGAGCAAGGTGAAATCAGAGGCAAGAATTTCAAGTTAGATGTCCTAGACACATACTGGTATCAAGGAATGATTGTTTGTCATTGCAGACTCGCATCTGGAAAATTCTCCCCTGGCAAAGTCAGGGCACAAGTTGACATGAATAAGCGTAAAGAGAGCGCCCGGGCGCACACTGCTACCCATCTCCTACATGCCGCATTACGCAAAACCCTGGGTGAACATGCGCGACAAGAGGGGTCGTTTGTCGAGCCTGGGAGATTCCGCTTCGACTTCACACATTTCAAGGCACTCAGTGATGACGAAATCAGCGCTATAGAAGACCTTGTCAATGAAAAAATCTTATCGGCGCTACCAGTGGAGAAGTTCTTCACATCGTTAGATGCAGCAAAAAAAATGGGTGCTATGGCGATATTCGGCGAGAAGTACGGCGACCGCGTACGAGTGGTTAGGATCAGCGACTTCTCAATAGAACTTTGTGGCGGCATACACCTAGACAACACAGGCGAAATCGGGTTTCTGAAGATTACCTCACAGGAGTCTGCAGCTGCGGGCATAAGGAGGGTTGAGGCGATCGTTGGCATGAAACTCTTTTCAGAGTTACGTGCAAATTACAGTTTGATAAGAGAACTGGCCGAAGTTTTCGGATCAGATAAAGAATTAATTAAAAAAGCGCGTGATTTTCATGAAAGACTGAAAGAGCTGGAAAGAATCAACCAAGAGAATAGCGTGCGCCTAGCCCACATCGAGGCTGAAGACCTACTCGCGGCGATGAAAAAAAAGCAACACCACGTGATCAGCCGTGAATTCAAGAACTACCCAAAAGAAACACTGAGGGCTATTGCCGATCTGATGCGTGAACGCGCAAAAGATTCACTTGGCTTGCTCTACCAAGAGACAAGGGGCAAGATTAACTATTTGCTCTTTGTGGGACCCAACTTGGCAAAAAAACATCCGGCCGACAAGTTAATCATAGATATCACCAAAATCCTTGGCGGTGGGGGAGGCGGAAAGCCACATCTTGCAGAAGGGGGAGGTGGCAATCCCAAAAAAGTAGCTGATGCCAAGGCGTATTTGGACAAAATTATTAGAGAGTAAAAAGCAATCAGTTTTAGATGCAACGTCTCTATCCGGGAGTCTACCGATAGGTGAAGATGTTAGAATAGGCAGTCTCACACTCGACAAATACTCCACTTGACTTACTTCTGTATCTCTATATGATAATCATAGTAGTATGTCGCATAAATAATTATCTTTCCTCTGCAGTAAAGTAATGTTAGAACGCACAAGGAGGTATTATGAAGAAGGTAGTCTTAATGATGGCCATTCTAATAGCTGTGTCCACAATGGATGCCGGGGTATCGAGAAAGTTGCGCAAATCGGTGCTTGATGTTGGAACAAGGTTCAGCTTCTACACTGATTTCGATGATACGCAATTTGGTCTGGGCTGCGATTTTGTTTTCAACCCTTTCAAGAACATCGGATTGCGTGTCGAGCTTGCCGAACTGCTTTTCAATGACGGAACGTTGTTTTCGTTAAATCATGGCGTGTTTAAGACATTCCCAAAGACCGATTTACTCATTTACCTAATGGGTCGTGACATTCAGCCATATTTACACACCGGCTTCGGTCTGGTCACTGGTGATGGCGTTACCTTCATCATGCTGGGTGGCGGTTTGGGTATTGATTATTACATGAACAGAAACTTCGCCCTCTCCTTGGAGCCAGGACTGTACTTCATGCATGCGTCCGATGGAACAAGCGATTCGGATCTTCTGCTTCGCATTTCAGCTGGCGCAAAATTCGGCATCATGCCATGAGAAAAGTTAAGGAGTTACTGGAGCGTAAATCCTAATAGGCTAAACCGTCAGGCTACAACACCACATAACTCTCATCGATTCAGGGGTTGATTTCTAATAACCCCAACATATCGAGTCTTGAAATCTGTAGTTTTTTATATAGAATCATTAAAAAGGAGGCTTCGGATGAGGAAACCCATCATTTTTATATTGCTCTTTCTGTTAATGGGATTGAGCCAAGCACAGGTTCGTAGGGGTAGAAGGCCTCTAATTGAACTTGGCCCAAAGGTAAGTCTTTATCTCGGCCACAACACGAGATTCAGCCTTGGTGCAGAAGTAATCGTAAACCCGCTTCGGAATTTGGGTCTCCGCATAGATTTGACAGAACTGAGTTTTGGCGAGGGCGACACCGACTTCTTTCTCAATCTCCGTGATATCTCCATCGATGGCATACTGTATATACCGGCGCAGGGTATAAAGCCTTATGTCTTTGTCGGTTTCGGAGTTGCCGCGGATGGACGTACCGATGTAGCCTTTCGGGGTGGCGTAGGATTAAACTACTCAATCACGCGCGGCTCTGACCTGTTTGTAGAACCAGGTGCCGTAATACTCTACAACAGCCTATCCGATGAAACCAGAGTATGGTTTCGCCTATCCTTGGGAGGTAGGTTCGGTCTAACGCAATGATCGAAGAAACAATCATCTCAAAAGCGATAATAGAATCTTATCTGAACGAACTACTCAATTCAGTTGAGAGTGATGTCATAATCGGCGGCGCCGGACCTTCTGGATTATGTGCCGGCTACTATCTGGCAAAAAATGGCTACAAGACCTTATTATTCGACCGAGCTCTCAAACTCGGCGGAGGGATGCCCGGCGGCGGAATGATGTTTAACAAAATCGTTGTCCAAGATGCAGCACGAAAAATACTAGACGAGTTCGGTATTCGCTACACTGAGTACGGAACTGGTTACTACGTTGCCAATTCCCTGGAGGCTACCGCGGCCCTGACGGACAAAGCCATTAAAGCAGGTGCAAAGATATTCAACCTCATCACAATCGAAGACGTCATTGTGCGCAAAGACGTGGTTGCGGGTGTCGTGATCAACTGGTCAAGCGCAGAAATGGCGAAACTCCATATCGACCCGATTTCTTTCAAGTCGAAAACTGTCATTGATGCCACTGGACATCCGAGCGAAATTGCCCATATAGTAGAACAGAAGAGCGGTGGCGCGCTCCTAACACCGTCAGGCAAAATAGAAGGGGAGAAATCAATGTGGGCAGATGTGGCCGAGCACTTCACGATAGAAAATACCAAAGAGGCTTATCCAGGACTATTTGTCTGCGGTATGG
>Ga0209635_10000688_pt1 | contig 23938 bp, 20 predicted proteins | sample DeeMarSWOR230_32_FD_187463 | JGI IMG/M metagenome (GOLD analysis project Ga0209635, IMG submission 187463) | Marine sediment microbial communities from White Oak River estuary, North Carolina - WOR-2-30_32 (SPAdes) (version 2) | ecosystem: Environmental > Aquatic > Marine > Intertidal zone >...
TCACCTTTATCATCATATAAAACGTCGTTTATAATTGCTTTTGTTCCATCTTTATCCAATTGAGTTACATAAATTACCTGCTTTGCTTTGAAATTTTTTTCAATTGGCTGACGTTTAGATATCAATTCATCTATTCGACTAGGTAAATTAAAAATATGTTCATTAGCTGAAATGACGCTGTTTTTCTCCCAATAATATACTTCTCCCTCGTCTTCCCAAATATATTCTTCAGGTAATATAGTGTCCTCAACAATTTCCATAGGAATTATATAAAAATATGTTGTAAGACTTAGCACAATTAAGAAAACCCCTATCACCATACCAAGTTCTTCAAATTTCCGAATTCTAATTAAGAATATTGCAATTAGAGTAGGAATTAGAATCGATATTCCAATAACAATGCCAATTGTATCTAGTGGCAATGTATTCAGGGGCAACATTTTACTCCTCAAACACATTTTAGAGTTTTATTTATAAAGAATTTGTTGTACAGTTGTTATCTAAAATCTTTACTGGTTAATATATGAATATAAAGTGTTTGGCAAACATATCTATTTATATCTAATTTCTGCATCTATTATATGCACTATTTGGTCAGTCCTAGGTGATAATTAATGTTAAAAATTCAAGACGATGATATTTGGAGAGAGCCAAGAAAAGAATATGAGAAAACAATGAAACGTAAGATTAAAAAAAAGGTAGGCACTATAACAATAGTTATAACTGAAGATGCATATGATAAAGCATTGACAGCATTTAATATTGGGGTTGGAGGGATTCAAATGGGAATGAAAGTTCATATGTTTTTTACATCAAGAGGAGTTAACGTATTAAAAAAATCGTATAAACCAAGACGTGCACGATGGGGAGAAGCACCAATTGGATGGAAAGAAACATTTATAAAAAAAAGAGGTGGCCCAATACTTGCAAATTTGATGTACCAAGCAAAGGACATGGGTATAAACCTATATATTTGTTATACATCTATGATTTCTTTAGGTTTAAAGGAGGAAATGTTCATAGGTGGTACAAAAACAATAAGAATGGCTGAATTTTTAGAATTTGCATTAGAATCTGATGCCCATTTTGTTATAGGTTAAGGGAAAAAAATGGATTTAGAACAAGTTCTCAGAGAAAGGGCAAAGATTTTTGATAGTGCTTTGAACGGAAATCTTTCACCTAGAGATCCAAAGATATTTTATGAAGCTCTTAGATGGATTCCATTATCTGGCGGAAAAAGACTTCGGCCAACTATTACTATGCTTTCATGTGAGGCAGTTGGTGGTGTCCCTGAAACTACAATACCATTAGGAATAGCATTGGAGTATATGCATAATTCAACATTGATACATGATGATATCGTTGATAGAGATAAATGGCGAAGAGGACTTCAAACTACGCACGAGAAATTCGGTTTATCTCTAGCAATTATAGCAGGAGATGCACTCATTGGTGAAACCTATAGAATGCTTTCATACATGGCTCCACCAGAAATGGAGTCTGTGACATATAAAGAGATTATCAGATCTATCGCGGATGCAGCAAAGAATTTCTATGAGGGTGAGGCTATGGATATAGAATTCTCATCACGATTTGATGTTACCCTCCCTGAGTATATGATCATGGTAGAGAAAAAAACTGCTCAGTTATATTGGATAGCTGGAAAAGGTGGAGCTTTAATTGGTAAAGGAAATAAAACTCAGGTAGAAAGCATGGCAGAATATGGAAAGTTATTTGGTTTGATGTTTCAAATTAAAGACGATCTTTTAAACATTCTTACAGACCAAACTGAATTAGGAAAACAAAAAATTGGAAGTGACATTTTAAATGGAAAACGTACCCTTATGATTGTTCATGCATTATCAAATGTAACAGATAAAACAAAAAAAAAGATGATGTCAATTATTGGAAATGAAAATTCAACTCAAAAAGACATTATGGAAATCATTGATATTTTTAGAGAAATAGGGTCAATTAATTATGCACAAAATAAATTAATTGAATTAAGAAGAAAAGCAAAATTATGTTTGGATGTTTTAAAAGAATCAGAGAGTAAAGAAATTTTAATGGCACTAACAGATTATAGTATCACAAGGAACTACTGAAATTTCTTAGTATAAAAAAATAGCCCATATTATAATAATTAATGCCGCTATGACTATGATGCATGCAATAGTATAAGGATTATAAATTATCATTCTCCAATCCATAATAGTAGATTTACTCATTTCAATATAAACATTTTGTTGTTGAAGTTGAAAATTATAAGCATTGCATATTACATTAATCATATTATAAATTGAAAAAACTTATTTGTAACGAATTATTACTCCCAAGATAACGAATATTTATGAAGAAATTGCCCTTTAAAAAATATTTAAAAACTGCAAAATATGCTTTTACAAATTATTTTTCAGGAGAAAATATATATCCTTTTTACGCCTCATTTAAAGTAACGCATAAGTGCTCTTTAAAATGTAGCTTTTGTAATGTATGGATGGAAAAAACTCCAGATTTACCAAAGGAAGATGTGTTTAAAGTATTAGATAACATTGCTAACTCAAGTATTATTGTATTAAGTCTTGAAGGTGGCGATCCACTTGTTAGAAAAGATCTTGGTGAAATTCTTGAATATGCACATAAACTACCTTTTTACTTATTTTTCACAACTAATGGGCATTTATTAGATAAAAGACCAATGAAAGAATACGGGAAACTGATAGATTATCTTCATATAAGTATTGATGAAGGACATGAAAACCTAAATTTTTTTAATAGATTAGAAGAATTTCAAAGTTATGGTCCAGAGATTTGTATACAAATTGTGGTAACGAAAGATACCATATCAAATATAGAGGAAAAAGTAAAGAGAATATATAATGTTGGAGCAAGAACTGTTATTATGCCAGCTTGTCATCTCGATGGTACAGATGATTATTATCCAAATCCTAAGAAATTTCGAGATGAAATACTCCGTCTAAAAAAACAATATAAAAATACTATAACTACACCAAAAGGGTTTTTAAATAACATCAATAAACCACACGGCTGTTCTACATCATCTATAATTATAGATTCTGATGGGGGTCTCTTTTACCCATGTAGAACGGTGGGAAAAAGGCTTTTTAACTTTACAGATGGATCATTTATAGATTTTATTAAATCAAATAGTGCAAAACAGGCAAGAAAGGAAATGGAGAGATGTAATAGATGTTGTGGTTGGTATCAATATTTCGCAACTGATGTTTTTGCTTCACCATTTACAATCTTTTCCTCACTTAGCCCTTATCTTAACTATTAATATTTTCTTAATTATTTCAGTAACAATTATTTATCAATCATTGAATTACAAATAAAATAAGGATATAGATTTCAATGAGAATATTATTTGCAACAGAATCTTACTATCCTAATATTGATGGAGGAGCAATTGCCCAGCATCGACTAGTTTATGAACTTATTAAACACGGGAATGAAGTGGGTGTAATAGCACCAGGATTTTCATTTAAAAACACTACCGAGCAAGATAAAGGGTCAACAATATTTAGGACAAGAGGCCTGACTTTACCATTTTATATGGACAATAAATATCATTTTTCGCCATTTCCAATTTTTCAAATAAATAAAATTTTTAAAACCTTCAAACCAGATGTTGTTAACGTTTGCTCTCCATATCCCATAGGTACATGCACAATTATTTGTGCTAGAAAATACGGAATTCCAATTGTTGGTTCAATTCATATTTTACCCGAAAACATGCTATCACCCTTTTTAAACTCCCGATTCTATAGAATTCTTAACAAATATGCATGGTCTTATCTTGTTTATTTTTTTAATATGGTAGACGTAGCAACAATACCAACAAAGACTGGTGCAAAAATGTATTTTGAAAGAGGTTTAAAAACAACAATTAAACCAATATCCAACGGTGTTAATACAGAGATTTTCAAACCCGGTAATGACGGTAACTATCTCAAAAAAAAATTTAGAATTCCTAAAGAAAATATAGTATTGTATACAGGCAGGATGAGCAGTGAAAAAAATCTAGATATATTAGTTAAAGCAATTCCATATGTACTTAAAGAAATAGACGCTCACTTTCTATTCTGTGGTTCAGGCGGCACTTATAAACAAAAGATGCAAAAGTTGTCAAAAAATTTGAATGTATTTGCTAATACAACTTTTATAGATTTTTTGGAGTGGGAGGATTACATAAATATATATTCATTAGCTGATTTGTTTGTAATGCCTGCAGAAGCTGAGCTACAAAGTATTGTTACAATGGAGGCAATTGCTTCCGGATTACCGGTTGTAGTCGTTAATAAAGGCGCAGTACCTGAACTTGTGAGTTTAGATAATGGTCTTTTATTTGAATCAAGAAATAGCAGGCAACTAGCAGGAAATATTGTTAAAATATTATCGGATAATAATCTAAAAAATTCCATGAGTAAGAATAGTCTAGAGCTAATTAAAAAGCACTCAATGGAATATATAGGCAGACAATTTGAAAAAGTTTATGAAGATTTAATAAAAAAATAAATAAAGTCAATTTTTTAATAAGAAATGCTCGATAAACGTCCAGTTAACATAATAAACTTCGCTCCAATGAACTTCTATCATATTTTCGTTTAAAGTAGTATTTCTATATACAAGTTCAAAAGGTTGTTTTGAGAATTTTTCATAAGATTCATTGGTCATGTAGAATATTTTTCCAAAGCCTACATGTACCACTTTATCTTTCATAATATCGTCTATTATTACATGGGTAACTCTGCTATGATTTTTACCAATTCCTTCTAATTCACTTAGACAATCTGTAAAATTTTCGCAAATCCAAATAATCGTTGATTCATCTAAAGTAGTGTTGAAATCTACCGCCTCTGTAACTCTTGCAATTCGGTGATCTGAGGCAATAATGCTATTATTTTTATTACAATTATTATCCATCCATTCGATTACCGAGAAATCTTCCTCTGTTATTGCTTCATATGATGCGTTTAGTGCCACGTGTGATGGATAGACTGAAACCGCATTTGATGTTACAAGAGATAAGATTACAACAATATATGGAATTCGACGTTTTTGTAAAAGAAAAGATTTACTAAAGAAATAAAAAGTCGGTTTTTTGAAATATCTATACCTCTTTGTAAATTCAGAAATTTTATCATATTTAATATTTAAAAATATTAATCTAATGCCAAATATCGAAATAATACTTAGTGGTGCCATAAGATATTCAAAATGTCTATGTGGTAATATTATTGAGCTGTTTGTTATTAGACCATATGCAAGGGAGAGGAGTATTGCTAGAACCCATCCTCGAATAAAACCGCCATTTTGAATAAATCTTGTCTGTCTAATACCTGCAAACCCAAATGCAAAAATACAAATTAAGGGCAGTGAATATATGATGGATAATGGTGTAAAACTAAAATTTGTCCATGGTATTTTTACTAAAGAAAACACCCCCATAATTAACAAAATTACACTAATAATGAAAGCAAATCTAATAATAGCGGTTTTTGCAGTAGGTTTTCCCCTAATAATAAAAAGATTGAATCTCCTTTTTAACCAAATAATTCCAAACATTAATATGAATAATATGTAAAATAAGAAAATTGAATAATTTGAGCTTACGTATATAGGTCCTAACTTAAGTCCCCATCTCATAAAATCTTCATACACTGGTGTGGCAATATAAATCCAATATGAAAAAATTATTACACTCGTTATTAATATGTAAATAATATCTTTTTTTAATGAATCAGTCCAAACCCTTTTACTTGCATTTTCAACAAATACGACAAATACTAATGTAATTAGGAAAAAATATGTCGTGAGATGATGGGACATAATAAGTAGTGTTGTTGAGATTAAAAGGGGAAAAATATATCTAGTATCATCCCTAAATCTTAAAAAAAGATAGATTGAAAGCATCATGAAAAAATGACCTATCGTTAAGGGTGATGCATGACTTGTTTGATAAACATGAAATGGCATGACTGCGAGAAAAAGACTAGAAAGAAGAGCTATTTTTCTATCACCTAATAGTTTGTTAACGACAAAATAAAAAATTAAAACAGATAAACCACCGAAAATTGGTGCAAGTTTAGGCATAATTGTTAATATATCTAAGCCTGTCAGCCAATGAGCTATACCAGTTATAGCATATAAAACTGGAAAATATTGATATGATCCACCCCATCCGTAATATGGATTGAATAATTCTTGATTTTTAACAAGCGAGTTTGTGAGGCCATAATAAATTCCAAAATCACATCCCCATGCTGCGTTTGTCCAAGCGGGGATTGATCTTATAATTATTGCCAAAATAGTGATTATAATCAACCAGAAAATCCAATTCTTTATTAACTCATTTGGTTTTGGAACCACCTTTAGCAACATCTTCTACTAGTATATCAATTATATTATTTAAAATCGTTAGGGCACTTATAATTAGGTTGAATAAACGATATCCATGAGGCTATCAACTGTTTTATTTACATCACATGTTCTTGTGATCCCTGTAGTATTTTTTATTTTTTCAAGGTCCCGTTTAAGATTTACATCACTTTGTTTAGTTGAATAAAACGTATCCATTTTGTTATGATATTCTGATAGATATTCTTGCTCGGTTTGACCTGGTGTCGGAATCAATAAAGCTTTTGCATTCATTATAGCTAAATCCATTATAGTAGAATAACCGGATCGGGAGACAATTATTTTTGCTCTATTTAAGAGGTCTTCTCTTTTTTCTTTTGATAGAAATGAATAGATAGTAATATTATCTTTTTCTAATTTTGATTGTTTTTCAGTTTTTCCTAGGGTCATAACAACATTTCCATCTAAATCTTTCACTTGAGAAGCTAATTTATCTTCTAGCATACTTCTTTGAGGTTCAGGGCCAGATATTGATATTAAATAATCGATATTTTTTTTCATCTTTTTCTTTTTAAAGTCAGAAAGCACCCCAATATAGTGGAGTTTTTTTTCATCAATTCTTTTTAAATTATGAGATAAATCACCTGATAAATCATTTTCTTTGTAATCTGGTACTATTACTTCAGAGAATCTTTTAAAAAAGAAGAGGTTGAATAATTCACTACCCGATTCAAACATTTTTATTCTAAGAGGATTCATTATCCGCATCTGATGCGAAATAAAATAAGATGGAATTTTTTTACTATACATATCATACCTTGCATCAGAAATTATTTTATCATATTTTTTTTCTTTTAATATTTCTGCAAGTTTAATCAAACCCGACTCTATTCTCTTAATAAATAATGGCCAATAGATTACACTTTTTGCCATGAATTGTCTTGCATTTTCAGATAGTAAAAGAGGATAATCTGGTATATCTCTATAAGATACATTTTCTCCAAGTTCTTTTCTTAATAATTCTAAAGATCTACCACTTGAAATTACTGTTATGTTGTTATTTTCTTTTATAAGCCTTCTTATTATTGGTAAGGATCTTGTTGAATGCCCTAGTCCCCAGGAACATATTGCATAAATTATTTCCATTTAGAATTTGTATTTGTTAAATCATTAAATAACTATCTGGATAGCATCTTTTTATATACTTTATACTATTTGGCTAGTTTGTATGAAATTCAAAGATAAATTCTTAAACATATCTAATAAAAATAACAGTTTACTTTGTGTAGGATTGGATATAGACGAAGAGAAAATGCCAAAATTTTTATTTAAATCAAGTAGACAACCATTTTTAGATTTTAATAAATCGATTATTAATGCAACTAAAGATATTGTTTGTGCATATAAATTAAATATGGCTTTTTACGAGGTTCTTGGCAAGAAAGGTATTGATTTATTAGAAAAGACAATGAAACATATTCCTAAGGATATAGTTATTATTTTAGATGGAAAACGTAACGACATTGGCAACAGTGCACGTAAATATGCCCAATCATTATTTGATAATTTTAAAGCTGATGCAGTTACAATAAATCCTTACTTAGGTTTAGATAGTATAGCTCCATTTTTAGCTTATAAAGATAAATGTAGTTTTATTCTTTGTAAAACTTCCAATGCATCCGCTGTAGATTTCCAAGATCTTAATGTATCTTCTAATCCACTTTATCAAATCATAGCAAAAAAAATTAAAGATTGGAATGAAAACGATAATTGTGGAGCAGTCGTGGGTGCCACATATCCTGATGAATTGAAAACAATCCGAAACATCCTTGGTGAAAACATTCCCCTTCTGATACCTGGTGTAGGTAAACAGGGCGGCGATGTTAAATATACTGTAAAACATGGAACAAATAAAAAGGGGGAAATGGCGATTGTTAACTCTTCTCGGGGTATAATCTTTGCTGGAAACAACGAAAATTTTTTAGATATATCTAGGCATAAAGCGTTATTACTTCGTGATGAAATTAATAATTATAGGGATAAATGAACGCAAATTTAATTAAGAACTTGTATCATAATTTTATTATCCCTGATTCGAAGATCTCTATGATTTGTGATTGGAGAAGCAATATCAGGGTAACAATTGATATCGATTAGGGTCCCTCTTTGATCGAATAGACGAAATGTCAAGAAGTGAAAAAGAGGACAACCACGGTATCAAACAACAGTCGCGAAATGTACTAAAATACCATTCTACTGCTGCTTTATTAGGATGGTTTTTTAGTCACACCCAACCTTTTTTAGTGTTGGGTGACAGCGACAAATTCAAATTTTTTTTATTGAAGAAATGTTTTAGATTTTAGATAAAATTATATTCTAGTAAAACATACAGAATAAAAGTTGGTGAACAGCTATTCCGTTAACAAAAAGGAGTGCATTGTTGAGCCAATATTACCTAGAGTGAGGAGTAAAAGATAACGTCCCTCCATAGTAGTATAAACTAAAAAAGAACAATTAGTGGAGAAACTAGGTTCTTAGTGATGGGTCGAAGAAATAAACTTGAAAAAACAAATAAAAGCCGTTAAATCAAGAAAAAAAGTTACAATATAATAACTAATAGTTTAGAAATTAAACTGTTCATATTTGGTGAGGAAAAACAACAATGAAAATTGCAATGATAGGATGGGAATATCCTCCTTTTAAGGTGGGGGGGTTAGGTACCCATTGTTACGGGCTTACTCATAGTCTTGCTGATAAAAACTTAACTATAGACTTTTATATGCCAAAAACTAAATATAAATCGCGTAGTGATAATAAAAATCTAAATATAATAGAAGTTGGAGAAACAGAAATTTTTCCATATGACCGTCCTGAAGCTAAAGAACTTGCTGGTCAATTCTTTGAAAGCGTCAGCCGTTATAATGATCTTTTAGTTCAAAAGATAAAAGGAAATTACGATTTAATACACTGTCATGATTGGCTAACAATGAAAGCAGGAATTCAAATAAAAGAAAAAACAGGTATTCCTCTTGTTCTTACAGTTCATTCAACTGAATATGATAGGTCGGGTTGGCTTTATCCAAATGAATGGTTTATAAATATAGAAAAATATGGCATGGAAAAAGCAGATAGGATCATTGCTGTAAGTCATTTTACTAAAAGAGTCATTGTCGAAAAATATGGAATAAATCCTGAAAAAATATTTGTTGTTCATAACGCTGTGTATCCGATTGGGGAAAGTGAAAAAAAGAATATTGTATTATTTTTAGGTAGATTGACCATCCAGAAAGGTCCGGAATTTTTCCTAAAGGCGGCTAAGAAAGTCTTAGAATATGAAGATACTAGATTTGTTGTTGCTGGAATAGGTGACATGCTACCGAATTTAATAACCCAAGCAATAAATATGGGAATTTCAAATAGGGTAATTTTTACAGGTAGACTTACTGAGGAAGAGGTAAAGCATATTTATAAAATTTCAAGTGTTTATGTAATGCCGTCAGTGAGTGAGCCGTTTGGTATTACAGCACTTGAAGCACTTTCTGCGGGAACACCTACAATAGTTTCAAAAACAGCAGGTGTTTCGGAGGTATTTCGTAATTGCTTAAGAGTAGATTTTTGGGACACCGACGAAATGGCTAATAAGATTATTGCTTTGTTAAGATATAGTGCTCTTAGTAAGACAATGAGTGAGCAATCAAAACGAGAGATAGAATTGTTCACTTGGGATAGGGTTGCTGAAAAAACAATTGATGTCTATAGAGGAATAGTTTGATGACATCAGTATGTTTATATTTCGAAGTTCATCAACCAATGAGGTTGAATCGTTTTTCTGTTTTTAATATAGGTAAAGACAATGATTCTTTTTCCACCTATTTTGATCATAAACTTAATCAGAATATTTTTAAAAAAGTAGCTGACAAATGCTATATACCTATGACTAAATTGTTACTTGATTTAATAAATAAATATGATGGAAAATTCAAAGTTTCATTTAGTTTAACAGGAACATTTGTTGAATACTGTGAAAGATTTATGCCATCGATTTTAGATATTTTCAAGGAATTGCTTAAAACCGGTTCAGTTGACTTAATTGAAGAAACCTATTTTCATTCTCTTTCTGCTTTATTTGATTCTTTAGATGAATTTGAAGAACAAGTACAAATGCATCGACAAATGATGAATAGAGTATTTGGTTATAAACCTAAGATTTTTAGAAACACAGAAGCAATTTATGATAATCGTATTGCTAAGAAAATTGAAGAATTAGGTTACAAAGGAATTATTACTGAGGGAACAGAAAAGATTTTGGGATGGCGTTCACCTAATTTTCTTTATAAACCAGTCAATTCAAATATAAAGGTTTTATTAAGGCATTACAAACTCAGTGATGATGTTGGTTTTAGATTCTCAGCACATGGTTGGCCTGGTTTTCCTTTAACAGCTGATAAATACTCACATTGGTTATCAAATTGCGAAGGAGACATTATAAATCTATTTATGGATTATGAGACATTTGGGGAACATCAGTGGACAGAAACAGGAATTTTTGACTTCGTTAGACATTTTCCTGGAGAAACTTTAAAACATAAAAACCTTGATTTTGTAACAGTCGGTGAAGCAGTTGAAAGATATAATACTGTTGGGGATATTGATGTTCCTTGGGCTATATCATGGGCTGATGAAGAACGTGATGTTTCTACTTGGCTTGGTAACGATATGCAGGTTACATGTTTTAATGAATTAAAAGATATAGGCCAACGGATAAAAGAACAAGGCGATAAAGATTTATTATATGTTTGGCGGCTTCTTCAAACCTCTGACCATTTCTATTATTTTTCAACTAAAGGATTTGAAGATGGTAATGTTCATGCCTATTTTAGCCCTTATGATGTTCCCTATGATGGTTTTATTAATTATATGAACATTCTCCAGGATTTAAAACAAAAAGTACTTTAAAAAAATTAGGTCAATTTGAGGACTATGAGGGAATGGTTAGTTACAAATGGTCTAGGTGGCTATGCTTCTTTAACAAATTCTAGTGAAAATACAAGTAAGTTTCATGGACTATTGATAGCAAGTTTGAATCCCCCAACCAAACGATGGATGTTCGTTTCAAATATATTTGATAAAATCATAGTTGATGATAGGATTTTTAATTTAAGAGATTATAAATGTAAATTTATTTTTGATATGTTTCCTTCGTTTCTCTTCGAAATTGAAGGAATTAAGATAAAAAAAACAATTTTTATGGAATATCAAAAAAATACTACTATTGTAAAATATGAAATTACAACCGATAAAGCAATATCAATTATTCATACTCCAATAATAAATTCTAGGCATTTTTATGATGTAACTGAAAAATATTCTATAAATTTTCAAAAAGATAATTTTGAAGATAGAGTATATTTAAAACCGAATAACATTGAAAAAATTATTAAAATAATCCTGAAAGATGCGATATATAAACCAATAGATAACTGGATAGAATTTAATTATGAAAAAGATCGCATAAGGCGTGATTCTTGGGTAGATCATGGTATTGTTATTGGAGATTTTTATAAACCTTTGGAACGTTCAAGTGATTATTTCCTTATTTTGACTGTTGAAGATAATTTTAATGACGATCCTTTAGAAACACATATAAAAGAAATTCAAAGAAAAAAAATGTTACTTGAACAGGCAAAACTCCCTAATAAATTTGAAAAACTAGTTTTATCATCAGATAATTTCATTGTTAAAAAAGAAAATAAAAAGTCGATAATCGCGGGTTATCACTGGTTTGCAGATTGGGGAAGGGACACATTGATATCGCTTCCGGGTTTAACATTAATTACAAATAGATTCGATGATGCGAAACTGATTCTTTTAAACCTTAGTAAACAATGTAAGAACGGCTTAATTCCAAATGCATATATGGACAAAGATTCAAACGCTGTATATAATACAGTTGATGCATCTTTATGGTTTATAGATAGAATATATCAATATTTAAAATATACAAATGATCTGGATTTTTTAAAACAAATTTGGAAAATATTGCAATCTATTGTTGATAGTTATTGTAACGGAACGAATTACAGTATACATATGGATGATGATTTTCTAATAAGTCATGCTGAAGGGGTTACTTGGATGGATGTAAAGATAGATGAATACTATCCAACTCCTCGATCAAAAAAAGCTGTTGAAATTCAAGCATTATGGTACAATGCACTGAAAATCATGTCAAAAATCGTCATCATACTTAACGAGGAGGACTTATATTCCGATCTTTCAGTGAAAGTAAAGGAGAGTTTTAATAATCAATTTAAAAAACAATACGATGTGATAGATACAAAAGATACGTCGATTAGACCAAATCAGATCTTTCTCGTATCTCTTGATTTTTCTATGATAAATAAGTCTTTACAAGAAAAGATTGTTAGTGACGTTCAGAACAATTTGCTTACTACTTTCGGATTAAGAACTCTATCACCAAGTGATCCAAGATACAAAGGAACATATTTAGGTAATTATCACAAAGATCTTGCTTATCATAATGGGACTGTTTGGCCTTGGCTATTGGGACCATTTATCAAAGCATTTGTAAAAATTAATAATTATGAATTTCAATCGAGAGAATTTGCATATAATAATTTCTTAAAACCAATGTTAGATGAATTTGGCGATTCTTGGGATGGTTCAATACATGAAATATTCGATGGCAATCCACCACATCATCCAAGGGGATGTATATCACAAGCATGGAGTGTGGCGGAGATAATACGTTCCTGGGTAGAAGATATTGATAACATTTCTCCTAAATTCGAGAAAATTTTTTTACATGAAATAGGCGTTTAAAACATATTGTTGAATCATTCTATTTGTGTTAAAAAATGATGCGTTTATAGCTATGCAACTTCTCATTGTTCTTATCCAATTGTCTCTGTCATTGTAGAATTTTGGTATGATCCAATTTTCAAGTTTTTTATATAAGTCATTTCTGTCTACTTCATCGTCTGATGCTTCATCTACAGTTTTTTCTGGACCTATTGCCCATCCAGTTATATTTTCAACACATCCTTCAAGCCACCATCCATCTAATGTACTAAATTGGGGAACACCATTATGAGCTGCTTTCATTCCTGAAGTTCCTGATGCTTCTTTTGGTCTCCTAGGAGTATTCAGCCATAGATCAACACCAGCCGTCATTAGTTTTCCAATTGTAATGTCATAATTGTGGATATAAGCGATTTTTATTTTTCCATTAATTTTTTTCATAATGTCAAAAATTTTTTTGATCGATTCTTTTCCAGATGTGTCTCGGGGATGTGCTTTCCCGGCATAGATAATCTGTATAGGTCCAGTTTTTTCAGCAATATTCATAAGTCTTCCTGGATCAGATATTAATAAATCAGGTCTTTTATATGCTGTTTGTCTTCTAGCAAATCCTATTGTGAAATCGTCATAATTCATGCCAATATTGTATCTGTTGTTAACAAAATCTATTAAATTCTTTTTTGCTTCAATGTGTGCAGCCCAAATTTCACGTTTATCAATACTAAACGTAGCTCTGAGGATATATGGGTCAGACCGCCAACCTGGTAGATGTTTGTCAAATACTCTTTGAAATGGTTCAGAAACCCAAGTTGGAGTATGAACTCCATTTGTAATAGAGTCTATAGAGTAACCAGGAAACATTGATCTTGATACTTCTCCATGCTTTTTTGCTACACCATTAACATAGTGACTGAAAAAGAGGGCAAGGCGGGTCATATTAAGTTTATTTTCAAAAATAATCTCCTCTATAATTGAATCTGGAAGTAAATCTCCTAGCATCGGTTTTGCAAAAGAGAGATCAAATTGATCATGGCCTGCGGCAACTGGTGTATGTGTTGTAAATACACATCTTTCTCTAACACTTTCAATATTTTTTAATTCTCGAAAAAGTTCTAGGGTGCCAAGAGCTGCGTGGCCCTCATTCATGTGGTATTTGTCAACTGTTTTGTAACCTAATGATCTTACTGCTTTTACTCCGCCAACACCAAGAACAATTTCTTGAGCAAGACGATATTTGTTATCTCCTCCGTAAAGGTATTTTGTTATTTCTCTATCTGATTCGCAATTTTCTTTAAGGTTTGTATCAAGGAAAAAAACTGGGACAATGTAGTCGTTTAATCCTTTTATTAGATAATACCAAATGTTTATTACTACCTTTCTCCCCTCGATTTTTACACTGGTTTTACTTGGTAGTAGTGTAAGAAAGTTGTTTGAATTAAAAATAATTGGAAGTTCAATCTGATTGCCATGTTCATCAATTTTTTGGTAAAAATATCCGTTTTCTGAAAGTAAGGTTATTCCTACAATTGGTACATTTAAATCTGCGCATGATTTTAATGTGTCCCCAGCTAATATACCTAGTCCACCACTATAGGTGGGGATATTATTATCTAGTCCAATTTCCATTGAGAAATAAGCAATTTTTGGTTTTCCGCTATGTTTTAGCTCACTTTTTGTCTCTTGAACAGTTTCCAGATTCGACACAGCGTTTTCTCTCCTTTCACACTAAATAATATTCATTCAATCTCAAGTTATTATTTATTACAAAATAATTTATTAGTTTATCTTCTTTTTCAATTCATTCAAATTTTATAGAGAAAATCTATAAAGGCTGTTTCTCACTAAGAAAACATTATTCCTTCATATTCATTAGGCTGTTTTTTGTTCTTCCCTTTATAATGTTTTATGAACTTCTTTTGTCTTTTTTTTCCAACAAAACTAAAATCATTTCTAGTTAGTCTAATATATGTTTTATCTGGTAAAGGTTCTAGTTGTACGATACCTTTTACTTGAAATTTTTGTAAAACTCTAATAACAATTTTACGGGAAATAAGAAGTTCTTTTTCCACATCTTTTATTGTTATTGGATATTTTTTCTGAAGTAACTTAATTATTCTTTCTTCTATGGTTCCATTTGTTATTTCTATCATTTAATTACCTTAAATGCTAGGAAATTACTTCATATGCTCTAATACCTCTTCTGTCCTTGTTGAAGAGTTTTATTACATCTTTTTTCATTTCTTTAGGGTAACCATCTGGGAAATCTATACATCCCCGGCATGTATCAAGTCCTATTGCTTTCTTCAAGCCATCTATGCTGATATATGATAGTGAATCTGCACCTATTTCTTCAGCAATTTTATCCCATTCTTTAATATTCCCTGCGGTGTCTCTGGCAATAAATTCTTTTTTACTTCGCATGTCTATTCCCAGATAACATGGGGCTATTAGTGGTGGGCATCCGATTCTTACATGGACTTCTTTTGCACCTGCGTTTTTTACTCCATTTACAAGTTTACGAATATTTGTTCCACGCACGATAGAATCGTCAACCAACACTACTCGTTTTCCACCTAAGACAGAACGAATAAATGACAACCCCTCCTCAACCACCTTATCCCTACTTTCTTGGGTTTGTTGAATAAAAGAACGTTCATCTTTATCTTTCATTATTCCGTCATCAATAGTGATTTTCGATTCTCTGGAAAATCCAAGAGCATATCGTCTTCCGGATTCAGGAACAGGGATAACAATATCGGCATCCGCAGGTTTTTCTTTTGCAAGTATCTTGCCTATCTCGTCTCGTACTTTGTGTACTGATCTGCCGTTTATACGGGAGTCGGGTTTAGCAAAATAGACGAATTCAAACATGCAGGGAAGTTCTGGTTTTTTAAATATTTGTTTTTCATGTATGTTACCTGTTTTATCAATTATAATTATTGATCCTCCAGGTATATCTTTAACGTATTCAAAATTAATTTTTTTAAAAACTCGTGTTTCAGAAGTAAGACAATACATCCCATCTGATTTGCCAAGTACTAATGGCCTAATTTTACGAGGATCAGTCATTGCAAAAAGGTATGGATTATCACCCGAATCTGCTAAAAATAAAACAGAGTAACTACCTTTTAACAGATGCATTATTTCTTCGCATGCATGAAATATCGTCTCTACATCTAGCTCCTTTTTGTACAATTTATCTGCTATAGGTAATAGCAGACACTGAATATCGCTATCTGTTCTTGGTTTTCGTTTTGTAAGTTGTTTCATTTCTGAGCAATTGTAAATATTGCCGTTGAAAACAGCTGCAAGAAATGGATTAACCAAATACTCAGGTTGGGCATTATTTTTCAACGATTCAATATCATCTAAACCTGCGGTAGAATATCTTGTATGACCTATTCCTGCATTTCCGGGTGTATTAATTCTTTTCTCATCGTTAAATACCTCTCTTACTAGACCCGCGTCTTTATAAACATGTATATTTCCGTCATAGGTTAATTTACCAGCGGAAGATTGACCACGATGTTGTATAGAAAATAAACCGTGATAGATAATACGAGAAACTGGTTTTCCCCCAATAATTCCAATAATCCCACACATTCTAATTCAATGAATCAAAATACATTATTTATAGGTTTTTTATAAATTAATAGATGTTGACATATTTATATTAATATAATATTGAACGTAAAGACCAAGACAGTTTTTTATTAGAAAAAGAAAAAAATTTTTAGCATATTAGAAAAATTTTCTAACGAGAATTGCATCGCTATCGTAGTTACCCGCGTTATCATATGCAACTGCTCTTACTATGTGCCAATATTGTATATTCAATATAGACCCTCGTTTCCAGGTCCAAATATATGGCTCATCATAGTCTACTATTTCAGGGAATCGATTGTTATCAAGGTAGAAAGCAACGTTATCGATTCCAGATTGGAGATCAGATGCCTCCACTTTTATTTCTATTCGGCCAAGTATTATTATTCTAAGCGTAATCAATCGTGGTAGTAACCGATGATTCATGATGTATAATCCATTCTTTGGTGAAATGATTTTTACAATTGGCGGAATTGTATCCTCTCCAATGTAGGGTTGTATTAGAGGGTATCTATCTTTATTTACTCCATCAGGAGGAATGGGATAAGGTATATCGCCAATACCATCTTTATTTTTGTCTTTCCCTTTATAATCGTCCCAGTAGTTGCCACCCGAGGGGTATCCATCATCCCATATATTGTTTGAATCATCATATGCATTAAGTCTGTTTCCTAAGAAGTTGTTATGATATACTTCATTTTGGGATGCATCAGTTATTCCTATACCTGCATAGTTGTTGTTTTCAAAATTGTTTTCAATAATGATATTTCTTTTACAAAATTTGTTCATATAAATCCCATTCCAATCATTATTTCGAATGATATTTCCTGAAATAATATTGTCATTAGATGAGTAGCAAAAAATCATTCCATTATAGTTTTTTTCTATTATGTTATTTGTAATATTAACTTTGTCTGAATCTAGTAATATGCCGGCATAATAGATATCGCCCCCGGCGTTTCTAATTGTGAAACCAGAAAAAGTTACCTCATCCTTGGATATTTTTATAGTATTACCAAATTCTCTTGCATCAATTACCGTTTCTTGTTTATTTTCTCCAAGAATGTTTAGAGCTTTACATATATGTATATGTTCAAAATATACATCGTTTTTAACAAAAATTGTATGACCATCTGTAGTTTTAAAATCTTTTATTGCATAATTAATCGTTAAAAAAATCTTGCCCGTATCAAGATTTTTCACTGATCCATATAGATGAAGTAGAGGTCGAAAATCTTTGTTGCTTCCGCCGGTTATGTTATAAGATGTATCTATTATTCCATCTTCATTATCATCTTCACCAAAGTGCCCTTCCCAAAAATTGCCACCACCGGGGCAAGGTTCATTCCATATATTATGGCACTCATCATAAGCATGTTTTAAATTATCAATGAAATTGTTGTATAATATTTTATTATTTGATGAATCCAACCGAATGCCGTAATTGTTATTAACTATGTTGTTGTATATTATAAGATTCTCTTCTGAATTAATAGAAATTCCTGCGTTATTTGGATTGCTTCCACTATTTTTAATTGTAAAACCTGAAAGAGTTGATTGGTTGACTGTAATTTTCACTACGGTTCCTTGTTGCATCCCGTCAATGACTGTATGTTGTTTTGATTCTCCTTCAATAGTTATTTGTTTGAAAATGACGATGTTTTCATAATAGGTTCCATTAAAAACGTAGATTTTTTCGTCATTATTTGCATTATCAATTCCATCTTGTATGTATTGATAGGGATAATCTTTGCTTCCTTCCCAAGGACCTTCAATATTGTCGTCATCTACGTATATAATGTTGATACCCGTTGAGGAGGGAGGTGTAGAATTTCCAAAATGTCCTTCTTTTAATTGTTTTAGAAAGGTTGCCGACCCTGACGTTAGAAATGTAGATGCAACAAATATCACAACTACAATTCTTAAAAAATTTGTAATTCTATAGTTATTTTTCATTTAATATTCCTCCCATTTGAATTTTTATATTACTAAATATTTTATAATTAGTTATATTTACTTTTATATTTAAATATTTCCAGATAAATAGATTATTTTAAAAAATTAAATATTTAAAAACTTTCCATTTTTATAAATTAACTCTCCATCTGCATAAACTTCGCCGTTTTTACGCAAGTCACACATCATGTCCCAGTGTAGACTTGACTCGTTCTTACTTCCCGTTTCAGGATATCCACTTCCAACAGCGATATGAATCGTGCCACCGATTTTCTCATCAAATAATGTATTTTTTGTGTACTTTTTAATACCATAATTTGTGCCAAAGGAAAATTCCCCAATCATACTCGATCCTTTATCCATATTAAGCATAGAATTCAGAAATTTTTCACCTTTAGAGGCCTTTGCTTTGACTACTTTTCCTTTGTTAAACCATAATTGTATATCATTTACTTCTCGCCCACCATGGGATGCTGGAAATGAATAGCTGATATATCCTTCTGCTGATTTTTCAATAGGTCCAGTAAAAACTTCACCATCAGGAAAATTTTCTTTTCCATAACAGTTTATCCATTTTCTACCATCAACGGATAATATAAGATCTGTGTCTTTTGCTTTAATCTGTATTTTTTTCTTTTTTTCTAGGAGTTTTTTTATTTTCTCTTGTTCTTTAAAAACGTTTTTCCAATATGCAATAGGATCTTTTTTATCTACATGAGCTGCTTTAAAAATAAAGTCCTCATATTCTTCTAATGACATTTCTGCATCTTGGGCAGATGCGTTTGTTGGGTATTGAGTAATACACCAGCGTAGTTCTTTTTTAGCGGCTCTGTCAAGAAAAATTTTATGAATTTCTTTGTTAGCCACACTAGCCATTGCCTGTTTTTCAGGGTCGATATTTGTCATACTTCTTGTATTTTCTGGGCTGATAATTCCAAGTCGCGCATCAATATTTTTTATTTCGAATTTTCCAAGAGGGGACATGTATTTAAGTTGTTTTTCTGATGCATTTTTAAAAAATATCTCTGCTAACCCTTCAATTGCTATTCTAACATGCGGATTGGCACCAGCTTTTAATGATTGTTTATAAACCTCTGTTATTAAAGGAGCTGTCAGTGGACTTCCAACAATCATAAATAAATCATTTTTTTTAATTTCTAGAGAATGATGAATCAAAATATTTGCTAATTTTTCTAATCTTTTATCTATCATAAAAATCTTGAAAGGGAGAATATTCAATATGGTAAAATAGTTTTCTTATAAGTTTTAGATATTTTCCCAATCTTTTAGAACTGATTGCCATTTGAAATCTTTTATTTCTTCTATTGATTCGAGTTTTCGTAAAATATTCTCATATCCTTTTAACAATGTTCTTGTTCTAATTTTTATTATAACATCGTATTCACCGGCAACTGCACAAACTCTGTTTACCCCTTTGATGTCCCATAGTTTTTGCATTGTTTTTTCAATTGGGTATCCTGGTTTTAGTTTAATGAAAATATAAGCTTTTACTAGAGTTAGTGCAAATGAGATGATACCAAGAATAATTAAAATGATTCCTATTAATTTAATAAGAACTAGAACAGGGTCCGTTGTAATAGGATCAATATATCCAAAGTAGGCAAGGGTTATTGAAACAGGAATAGTGAAAATAATAACAGAAGATCTAACAGCTTGTGTAACACTTGCTTTTCCAATTCCAAGTGCCCTTATATAAAAAACGAATGAAAAAAACGTTCCAGAACCAACTAAAATTAACCATCCAAATTGGTTAAATAATGAATATACAGCTTCAATTAGATTATTAGTTCCATTTAAATAATCAAATATTAAAGTAAAAATTGCACAAAATAAACAGGCAAAAATCACGTTCCATAATCTAATATTTATCGCATCATTTGGTTTGTTATCAATTCTGATTGTCTTTAATTTTCTTTGATTAATTGAAAGTAAAACCCAACCGGGATTAATTACTAGAAAAACTATCGCCAACGCCTGTAGGCTTATTGTCCCGGAAAGACTTATTGATCCAAGTATTGCTCCAAAGGTAACAATAATTGAAGATTGTACTTCCACAAGAGTTGGAGTATTTTTTTCAGTCACTGACTCTATTATCACTAAGTATAATATTACAACTTGAGAGAATGGTAAAACAATAGAAGGGTCTTTTATAATTATTAGTAATGCAAAATAGCCTAGTGTTAAAATTGCATTTCCTGCACCAGCAAGCAGATGGTATTTTAATTCCACTCTTTTAAATAATCTAATTCTTTTAAATGTAGGATCAATAGTTCTAGCACCTAAACTTTTTCCTTTATAAGGAATAGAAAAAACTAATGTAAAAATAAAAGACATTAAAACTCCGATATAAAAAATGGTTAATCCAAGAACCCAAGGATTTTTTAGGTATTGCTCTAAAATTACATCAATACCTGTTAGTAATGCTGCAATTATTGACGAAGTAAACGCTAATAAATAAAAAAGATATTTTTTTCTTATTTTCATAATGCAATTTCTTTCTCAATTACTTGAGTTGTTGTTTTATTTACCCCTTTTATCATTTGAATTTTATCTGTAACTTTTAAAAGTTTATCAAGGGTTTTTGTTTCTACTCTGAGTACGATATCATATTCTCCAGTGACTATTGAGATTTTTTGAATGTTTTCAATTTTCCTCATTTCTTTTATAGCATTATCTGAATTGCCTGGTTGCATATTTATTAGGATGTAAGAAGTTATCATTTTTTCACCCAATTCCCACGCCGTATATGGGTTTATATTATAAATCTATGTATTTAAGATTCCGATATGGCATTTTGTGTTAGGATGTGTTAGGACAAGACACATTTCACCCTTGCAAAAAATAAATTATAACCTCCATGACAATAACCTTTTTTAATAGAAGTAATGTTCTAATTGAATTAATGTTAAACGTATCAATACTTGATGGATATGTAGATGAACCTACTTGCTTAGGTGTTCCACCTTTTATAAGTCCATATCCTCGTTATATTGCTGGTGCTATTTGGTGTTATGATAAACACGCTAATATTTTTTATTTCACTATTGATCAAATTCGTAATGATAAAAAACTTCTAAATTTTTTTTTAAAATCAGATTTACTTGTTGTAATTGCTGGTATGATTGTCCCTGGAAGATATTTGTCAGGTTACCCTGTAAGCCCAAATGAAATTTTATTTTTATTGCACAATTTGAAGAAGCCAGTCAAAGTACTTATTGGCCCTGCTGCAAGATATGGTTTTGGACTATCTGGTGGTAAAAAAACTATAAACACAACAGTTGTCAAAGACGTTTTTAATTTGGTTATTTCTGGCGATGGTGAAATTGTTATTTTTGAGTTGTTAAAAAATAATCTTAATTTAGATGTAATTAATCCTTCTTTATTTAGATTAAATCCTTCTGAAATAAAAAAATTTGCTATATATGGTTCAAAAATAGTTAATCAACACCCTTTCTTTCCCGAATATTTGATTGCAGAGATTGAAACATATCGTGGTTGTCCAAGAAGTATTGTTGGCGGATGTTCATTTTGCAGTGAACCAACCAAAGGCTCACCTAGTTTTCGAAGAATTGAAGAAATTGTTGATGAGATTGATTCACTTTATAAAATAGGAATTCGACATTTTCGTATTGGAAATCAACCATGTATTTTTTCTTATATGGCAAAGGATGCAGGAACTCAAGAATTCCCAAAGCCAAATCCAGTAGCAATAGAGAGCTTATTTAAAGGCATTCGAAGTGTGGCACCGAGTTTAAAAACATTACACATAGACAATGCAAACCCTGGAGTTATTGCTCGATATCCTGAAGAATGCAAAAAAATTGCTAAGAGCATTATAAAATATCATACTCCTGGTGACGTTGCAGCTTTTGGAGTGGAAAGTGCTGATCCTTCAGTTATTAAAAATAATAATCTCAAAGCATCTCCTGACGAAGTATTATTTGCAATTGAACTTTTAAATGAGGTGGGTTCAAAAAGAGGAGACAATGGTTTACCTGAATTGCTTCCAGGTTTAAATTTTGTTTTTGGACTTATCGGCGAAACAAAAAATACTTTTTTTATTAATTACGAGTTTTTAAAGTTAATATATGATAAAGGGCTTTTGATCAGAAGAATAAACCTTCGTCAAGTTTTACTAATTCCAGGTACAAAGATGTTTGAATTTGGAAATAAGAATATTGTAAAGAACAAAGCTGAGTTCTTACGTTTTAAAAGAAAACTCCGAGAAAAAATTGAGCGACCTATGTTGAAAAGAATTTTACCACAAGATACCATTATAAAAAATGTTTTTACAGAAATCTACAAAGGAAAAGTAACATTTGGGCGACAGATTGGAAGTTATCCTATACTCGTTGGTATGCCTGGTGTTTTTCCACTACATAGATTTTTTGATGTAAAGATTGTTGAACATGGCTATAGATCTGTTACCGCATTACCTTTTCCTATTGATATAAACAATGCATTCATCGAAACTCTAGCTGCAATTCCTAGTATCGGTAAAAAAAGAGCTGTAAGAATAATAAAAAACAGGCCTTATACTAATAAAAATGAGATAATAAAATCGATTGACGATCCTAAAATTGGTAAGAAAATATTGAACTATATCAATCTTAAGTGATAAATTAATTTAGGGTTATTGTTATACTATTTTATTATGAAAAAAAATGATTTAACATTGCTTGAGAACAAAATAGGATATACATTTCGTAATAAAGAATTATTAAAAAATGCTCTAACCCATAAAACATTTGCTTTTGAAGCAGAAATTCCTCTTGAATACAATGAGCGATTGGAATTTTTAGGTGATAGCATCCTTAATTTTATTGTAGCTGAACAACTTTATAATAGTAATCGCTATTTTTCAGAAGGTGAACTTACCCGCAGAAGATCTATTGGAGTAAATAATAATTTTTTAGCTAATGTCTCTAAGAAATTAGATATTGGCAAGTTTCTACTACTTGGAAAAGGTGAAATTAAACAAGATGGAGCGAACAATAGGACAAATCTTGCAAATTCATTAGAAGCATTGATTGGGGCTATTTATCTTGATTCAGATATTAATGCTGTTAGAGAATTTATTCTATATAAAATTTTCAATAAAAAATATGAATTTTAATTCTAACATATAAAATTGTTTTTAATAAAAAAATTAAAA
>Ga0209635_10000691_pt1 | contig 23924 bp, 32 predicted proteins | sample DeeMarSWOR230_32_FD_187463 | JGI IMG/M metagenome (GOLD analysis project Ga0209635, IMG submission 187463) | Marine sediment microbial communities from White Oak River estuary, North Carolina - WOR-2-30_32 (SPAdes) (version 2) | ecosystem: Environmental > Aquatic > Marine > Intertidal zone >...
CATCACCGCGTCATTAGCAAGCTCATTTACCGCGCGGGCTTTTTCCGCTTCTTTTTCCTGAACAGTAAGCGCCTGTACACGCTGCGCCTCAAGCTGCTGCGATATCTCTGCCCGTTGTGCTGCATTCAGGTCCTTCTCTTCTATCGCCACAACAGGCGGTTGTTCTCCGAAGTCATAGGTTGCCTTTTCCCATATCCCGTCATCATATACCCAGAAAACCCTCCCGGTAAAATTGGGGATGTGGTTCCCGTCTACATCAAGAAGAAAAGCGGGGTGAAGGGCGCCCTTTTCTTCTGATAGCCTTTGTATTTCCTCATCGGTTTTCGCTATCTCGTACCGCGTAGGCTCGAAATATACCGGCCTTTCCCGGGTCAATTGCTCAATTCTTTTTTTCCTGTATGCCTCAATATCCACCAATTCCGATTCTATGCCGCGTATCTGCTCTGCGTATTTTTCAAGCTGCCCCGTCTCTTTTCTATTCGGCACGGCAGGAATGCGAACTCTTACAACTTTCATAATCTCAGCTATCGCCTTCCTTACCGTGCTCGCATGTGTAGTAAGATCGCCTATCCTTTTGATACGCGAGTCCTCCGCGATAAGCGGGGCAATTGCCTTTTTCGTTTCGGCTGGATCTATTGAAAGTTTTCCGAATCCTGTAATTATATTGTATCCCTTAATTTCCCTGTATATAACTGTCTGCATGATTCCCTCCTTAATACCTGATACCGAATTTTGTGGCAACGTTCACCATGCGGGTTTCGGTTGCTGTGTTAACGACCGTGGAAGCGTCGAAAGTGACCGTACGAATGAGAGTTGATCCGGTAGTAGACACATCGGACGCGGATCCTGCCGTGGTGAATGCGAAGGCCCCGATATCGGATCCGCCGAGAAGACTATTGAGTCTTGCATCGAATGCACCCGTAATATTTTCAATCGCGAAATCCTGAACACTCCCCAGGTCACGGCTTGCCCCGTCAGGGTCCACGCTTGCGGCTACATCGAGCCCCCTGAGCGCATAGCCCCTGGTATCCGGTAGAATAAGATAAGCCCCCGATACATTACGTACTACCCCAGAGGCATCGTCCGAACGATAAAAAGCCGACGCGGTTGGGTTCGCGGTATCACCGACATACACCGCCGCGTCAAGTTCCGGGTAGTTGGCCCTGAGTATTCCCTGCCCGTTCAACAACAACACCCGGTCCCCGGTAATACTCGGATCGTCATCCTTCCACCAGATAACACCCTCCCCAGGGGAACCTGATATTTTCCGTATTGCATCCAGGAGCTGTGACGTTCCCGGCGCCTCCGTTACCGCGTCCGGGGTCAATCCCGCCGCGTCCATCAATGCGTAGCGTCCTCCCCAGATGTCGTCAATTAACGCCTTTATGATCTCGGTACCATCTGCGGTACCTGCGCCGGTTGCGTTGATTGATAACGTATCCGGGAAGGCTGCCCCGTTTGTGTATGTAAAAGTTGAAAGATAATTTATCATAATTTTTTCCTCCTTATAACCAGCCCGTTGCCTGGTCTCGTAATGCACCGCCGGCAAGTTTATTGTAGGTGTATCCATCGGTTAATATGTCCCCGCTATATATTCCTATCGCTCCGCTTGAAACTATATCCGTCGTATTGGAACTGAAACTATTAGTATTAAACACACGTATAAAAGACGAGTCAAAAATAGCAATAGCCCTGTCCATATTATTAAATGTACATGTACTTACACCACCTTGGCAGGTGAAAAACGAAAACCTGCCGAAATTATTAAAGTTGGCAGATGTGGCTGTAATATTTTCGAGATTAACACTGTTTACATTTTTAATGTTTAAAATATTAGTAGTTGCCGTATAAGAAACCGATGATGAAAAAGTAAAATTGTCTATAAGCACATCTGATGAACACGAAAGAACAACAAAGCTTTCTATATCAGCAACAGACGTATTGATTATTGCCGGCTCTCCCTTTATTATAAGGTTACCGCCGCAAAAACCAACAAAGTATAAACTACTATCTATGTTATGCGTGCCGGACTTGAAAGTAAAGGTAAGGGTCTTATCACATAACATTTTCGGCTGTGCGTCAATAAGCGCTTGAATCTGCGCAACCGTCAACCCGGTCGCGATCTCAACCTCCTTATCCGCTGTAAGAAAAAAAGCATTCCTGAAATAGGTTGCATACTTCGATACGGGCGCATTGTGTTCTTTCGGACTTAGAGAGTCCCTTGAAACATAACACAAGTCAGTGCTCTGTAGGTCTCCTGGTAATGGTGGAAATTGGAATAATGCTTCCTGTGCCATAATTTTTCCCTTTCTATACGTACACGACTACTAAGCCCGCCCATGTGAAAAGCGGCTTGTAAGTCAATATTATCGTCTCGAATTCCTGTCGCCTGTTCGCTGGAATTTCCACCGGTTCTATAGACAGCAATTGCCCTTGTTCGGACGTGGTAACCTGAACGCCTGTTGAGGTTACCACGTTTTTCCCGTCGGATGTGACTACTTCCACGACATCCGCCCTGGTTGCATCGCCGCCGACGAAAAAAATAAAAGGCCATGAATCCGGGTCCGTGGGTATATTATATGTCTTTTCTACCGGTCTTAATCCTTGAAAATATCCGGTGACCGCAAGCGGATCGCCCACGTAGGCATTGGGATCGCCGAGGCCAAGGTATACCGGCACCCCTGAATAGATAGGGCCATTAACAAGCAGATATCCCCCGGCCTGTCCACAATATGCGCCCGGATCCCCGACATACGCGTTGAGGGGGTCACCCGCAACAAGCTGGTATGTCTGGTTAAGAATAATATTCGGATCCACTGCCGGTGAATTCTGATGAACCTGGACGTCGAATCCGGCCCGCCGCAGGGCGCTTTCAAGGTTGTCCTCGCTGCCGGTCCCGCCTTTTTCATATATCTTCACGGCAAGGGCGGCGATTCTTTCCTCTTCGGTGAGCGTGTCCTTGGTGATTATTCCATATTCCCTTTCAAGGTCCGAAAGTATCGGTGTGTTGTATGGATCCCTTATGTATTTAAGCTTTTCGAGAAAAACCCGCGCATCTTCCATGGACAGCGACAAACCGTCAAAGAAAAGGTCCAGGTCCCCGTCTTTTTCCGGGACCCATAGCGGGCCGGGCGGCAGAAGTCCGTCAATCATCCTGCGTGAAACGTTAGACAGAGACATACGACACCCCTCCGTTTTTTCCAAGTTCGCCGGGTCTCATAGCATAGATAGAAATCGGAACGCCCGGTGTAACGGCAAAGCCTACACCTTCCACACTTCCCCCGTAGCTCCTGACAACCTCATGAACAACACACGACACCGACGTGGTGGTAATTATATCATTCCTATCCACCTCGGAGTCAAGCCCGGTCACAAAGGGTCGTATATTCTGGAAGTACTGTGACACCCCGGTTTCTATGTCTGCCTTGACCTGTGCTTCCAGTGCCGGGTCGACCTGGAGATTAACCACGGTGACGAAAAATGAAGTCCTGGAAATCGATATGACAAAAAGCGTATCATTCGTAAGCCCCAGCGGTTGGTTTGCAATCCCGGTCACGGGATCCGTAATTATTGCCGCCTCGACCTCATCAAGCAGGCTTTGTGGTGCTATCCCGTCCGGATCAATATCCTCGGTAGCTTGTACGTATACCGTACGCTCCGGAGGGACACTTGAGCCGTCGTCGGTTGCAAGGTCAACAGGATTTCCCGAATAGGGATACGCCCGCTCTACACCTGCGACCACCTCGGCCCATTCTCTGTAATCTTTCGCGTTACCACCGCCGCCGGGTGCGCGTATTTCGTTAAGTATACGTTGCCTGTACGCGTCGTCACTTTCTTGTTCAGCTCCTGTGTTGACTATTGCGGTGACAGCCGCGGTCCGTTCGGCCCCTGGAATCTGAGTGCCTATATTGAGCGTATCGCTTATATTCAGATTACCGGAGGCGCCGGTATCCTCGCACCGTACGTCATGAACAGCCACGCCGCCCGCTGCTATAGCCTGGGTCTGCGGGAAATACTGCAAGCCGTTCGCTTCGGCTGTGTAATCCACGGTCACGGGGATTATCGTTCCGTTTGTGGCGGGTAGGGAAATAGTCAATATTGCGGCCTCGGCTGGCTTTCTTATTACCCCGTAATTGATACCTATTGCGTCCAGGTCCTGCCCGGTTGCGGTAAGTGCAAGGTTTTGAAGCGTTGCCTTGGCCCCGTACTTGTACAACTGCGTGAAGGCAAGGGATACCATTACAGCTACAACGACGTTATACGCTTTATCGGCGGCGGGTGTTTCCTGGTTGAGTTTCTGCTCAAGATATGCGATGCACTGGTCAACGAGTTGTTGTGTTGTCGGTATCTGTAATGCCATAGTTATATTCTCCTGTATGCCGGGTCTTTCGCCTGTGCAACCCAGTTTCCCCGGTTCCTTATGAGTGTGAGGACTTGAATGTCTTTCCCCGGGGATTCGACTATTGTTTCAACGTCCAGTCGGTCGCTTGTTGGGTTGTTTACGGTCGTGGCTATCTTTCCAAATGCCTGATTTTTCAAGGCGTTCTCCGATGCCTGCCGTATATCATTAAGCTTATCAATTGTGATTGCTCCCCGGGCCGTGACGAGGAAATTGCTACCTATCCGCCTGTCGGTCGGTAGAAAAACATTTCCGCACCACCCCTCTTCTGTAAGGTATTGGATCTGGATCTGGTTTTCAAGCCCTTGGTCCATTACAGGCTGCCCGCCCTTATATACAAGGTAGCTACCATTTTCACCGAGGACAAGTTTCGGATCTCCCTGGTATCTATTCATTTTATAAGCCCCACGTCAAGTTCGCCTATGAAATCAATAATTTTTTCAAGGATGTAAGTAGACAGTCCTATGTGTGTAACTGGAAAAAAATCATAACGGCCGCTTAAATTCTTAATTTCGCCTATGTTATTGTTTACTTCTTTATCCCATACTATGTACACTGTATTTATATTAATATTTTTTTGGTCGTCACTTACAAAGATTTTGTAATCTTCATTTTCTTTAAATGTTTTTTGCATCTCATAACTCCATTCTTTTTAATAATTCCCGGATTACATACCTACCCCCATGATTGGGAAACCACTTGTCCACTCCATGAAGTTTTCCGAAAACCATATATTCTGATACGTGGTCAATTTTTACAACCATACATTCTTCGGGGACATCCGCATTTGCAATTTCTGCTTTCTCAATATTTTCCATCCCATGTGGCCTAAATATTAAAACTGGCTCTCCCCGTTCTTTAATTATTTGATCTTTAGTATAATAAGTATTCATCTTCATAACTCCTTATGGTAATTTCACCTCGTCCACCTTGGCCCCGGAAATATCCAGGGAGGTACCAGGCCATGATCCACCAACCCCGGTAAACGCTGCAGCAAGCTTCGTGTTAAGATCGGTAATGAATGCTTGCAACCCAGTCTCCAGGGCTGTGAACCGAACGGCAAAGTCATTATTGCCATTCAATTCTATTATACCAGATTTTAACAACAAAATAAAGGCTTTTATGGTGTCATTTTCCTGCGAATATATTTCAACTTCACCCTCGTCAACAGACGGGGGGATATTGTCACTTTCTGTAATCCCTATTTTCCACGACGGGGTGACTTGTACTATCAGAACACGCGCGCCTACCGGGGGGATTGCGTTATACCCTGAATTGCTCATGAGTTCTACGGTCTGGATGTCGTCCTTGTCCGTAATCCGTACCTGAAGTAATACGACATCCTTGGTGCCGGTCTTGTTTTTACCGATTTCGTGGCCTGTGATAATTCCGGTCGTGGGCATTTTAAAACCCTCCCCTGTTAATTGTCAATAGATCCGACCTTGATCCTTTGACGCTCCATGGGTCTGTCAGTGCTTTTCCAGTGTATACCGCCGGGGGTACTATGCTCAATATTGCCTGGATCCCGGAAGACTGGAAGATAAACTCTACCGACTTAATGAGCATGTTGATTCCGGGACGCGGTAAGCTCAAGGTATCCGAAATTATTGTAATTATTTGGTCCGGCGCCCACAACTTCCCGCTGGGTGAATACCAGGTAGTAACCGGCAGGGACGTGGTGAGAATATCGGCGAGCATTTTCGTTCTTTTCCAGTTGGCCGCTTTCTGGATATCTCCGGGCGTTGTCTCGTTCGCGGTGAAGGTGAAAAGCCGGGATAACGGGACGTTATCATCCCGCGCGATTGCCGTTTGCGCGTCGGCCCCTGGAGACTGTCCTATTGCCTTATAAGCAGAAAATCGGCGGCGCCCGTCATAATTGGCAGACCACGACAAAACGGGCGGCCTGCCCTCTTCCAGGGTACCGACATTTTCCCCGGATCCGGGCTGGTAGTATAGTACTTCCCCTTTCACGGTATTGGAGAGGAGAATCCCGCGTTGTGACGCAAGGTCAGAAAGGTGGTCAAAAATCTTATCCTGTGGCTGCGCTGTCACCCGCTCAAATCTACCCCCGGGGCTGACCTCGAAAACAGATTTTACGCCTATCTGTTTTAATACAGAGTCTGAAATCTGTTTAAGGGTCATGTTGTTTCGTTCATACGGGGGGCGGATGTTATTGTCTATCATTTCGGTGGTGAGGGATGAGCCGGAAAGGTTTTTCTTTGTGCCCCCGGAATCAGTAACCGGATTCACGCCGTACAGGTAGCCGGTGAGTTGTAATTCATTACCGAGATACACTTTTATTTTCGGGTACCTAAAGGGTAATAACAACTCATCCAGCTTGCGGTCCAGCCCTGGAAACCATGCAATGGTCCCGGAAAATCCATCCGACACGGTGTCTACCGTCCGGATAAGTTTTCCAGAAACAAGGGGAATTTCCCGGTCTTCTATTACCAGGGTGAAATCGTCCGTCTGCTTATTTCCCAGCGGTCTGTCGTTTCGTACCTCAGCTATTCCCCGCCTATTTTTCACCGTGGGGATATTGAGCGTTTCACCTTCTATCAGTTCTGGCAGACCCTGGCTATCCTTGCGGCGTGTAGATAATACCGGGTTCGATGCCTGAAGGTTGCTTGTATAATCAGAGGTGCCGTAAGCTTTCACGGACACCCTTTTCAGGTCATCGCCTTCTTGTACGATATACAAGCGGTCTATTTTCGGAAAAATAAAAGGTTCAGACATATACCACCACCTCTCGCCCGGCTGGAAGTATTAGTATATCATTCCCTTTCAGACCGTTTGTCGCGATGAATAACTCCAGGTTTTCGTCATTTTCTCCGGTGTTGCCGTATTCTGTTATGACTATTTCTATAGGTGCGCGGTCCTTTTCCAAGGTGAAACGTTTTTCTATTTTCAGGTCAATTGATGCCTCAAGTAAGTAGGCCGATGTGTAGGCTATAAGCAAGGCGGCATTGGAAAAAGATTGACTCTGTGAAAAATATTGTATGTCTATCGGATTATCTGAAAAGTTGGATTGTATGGAATCAAGGGTTTCGGTGATTGTCAAGAAAAGGTTGTTAACGTCTTCTATCGCCTGGATTGCCTCCGGCCTGGTCTGGAAATCCGCGGTAATGGCAATAATCCCGGTCATGCCTATTACAGCGGAAAGAAACACCTCTTGAGTGGATACCTCGTTGATTCCCTCGGTGTCGGTTGTGTCGGGGGATAGGTTGAAAATCGAGGTTGCAAACGAGGAGTATGATTCCAGACGGGAAAAGAAATCATTTACAACAAGTCCCGGTAATTCGATGAGGCTCTGGACCTGTCCGGCGAGGGATTGTATATCAATTACCGGCTGTATTATGGTATCCTGTATTTCTTGCTGTATTGACGCCACTTGTTCATTGATGTCCGCGTTAAGCTCTGCAAGGTTCTGTAATGTCTGCTCATACGCGGTGAGGGATTCCCCGGTCAACTTAGTCACCGCAAGTCTTTCGGCTGCCGTATCTTGTGTGACATTCTGTTCGAACTGCGCGGCAGACTGTACGCCCAGCTGTTCTTGTTGCTCCTGGATTCGTTGTGCGAGTTCCTGGACTGACAATATAAGCTGGTCGCTTATCGGTTCGACCCATTCGGTCGTGACGGCTGTTATGTTGCCACTTCCCACAGGGTCGATAAGCGGAGAAAATGAAAGGGGTTGCAGTATTTTTTCACCGAGGACCGGGTGAACTACGGTCCATAATCCGGTCTCGTTGAATGCAGCTTGAAAGCGTTGTGATTCGATATCGTTATCCGGGCCCTCGAAATATATTGTCATGGGGTACCGTGAACTATTGACGTCAAGGTCCTGGACTATTGAGCCTTTCACTTTCGGATAGTTGAAAATTGCAACGGTCTTTTCCTGTGGTACCGAGTTGCCGCGCCATAGCCCTTCAAAAACATTTCCGTCCGGCGATGTGAATTTTATTACTTCGCGTGATCGTATTTGCCAGTTGCTCATGGATTAAACCCCAGTCCACGGATGTCGATAGGCGGTGCGGAATCCATTTCGAATTCCGCCGTGGTGCCTTCCGGCGCGTTGGAAAAGTCTATCCGGCCCCTCATGTTGACCGTACGCCCTTCGGCTTCGGTGCGGTTTGGCGCTTCCCTTTTTTCTTCACCTGTAATACTTTCCCTTATATCACGTCCTAAATTTTGCCCGGTTTCAAAAGTTTTCACGAGCAAACCCATGGCTCCCTCTGCGATACCTTTTCCGAAATCCTCTACTTTTTTTCCTATTCCTGAAAAAAATTCTCCGATTGGCTTTAAAATATTGTTGTATAAATCAGTGAAAAATTTCTTGATTGGCTCCCAGTGTTTCACGATAAGTGCGGGTACCGTTATAAAAGGAGCGAATAAAGTGCCAAGCGCCACAAAAAATGGATTGTCCAGGAGACCTGAAAACCAGTTCCATATTTTTCGCACACCGTCCTTTATCCCCTTGGTAAGCTTTTCCCAGTTGGTGACCACCCAGCCTATGGCCGCGATGAGCAGGCCGATTCCTATAATTATTAAGCCTATAGGGTTTGCGCTCATGGCGATATTAAGCGCCCACTGTGCGGCGGTCCATATTGCGTATATTTTCACGATTGGAATGAGGATGGGGGACAATATTTTCAATCCAGCGGCAAAGCTTTTCACTACCCCAGCGATGAATCCAAATATATCAGCCAACGTCTGAACGATGTCAATATTTTTTTCAGTGGTGCCGGTGAGTTCTTGAAAGGCTACTTTTAAGATATCCATTATCACTTTTCCGAGGTCCATGACCGTCGAAATTAACACCGATATAGGCTGCGCTAATCTTTTCAAGTCTTGCATTATTTCGCGCATGGGGATTGCACGGACAAATTCGGTAAGCTTAGTTATTGCGCCCCCTGCGAATTTTTCAAATGATTCTATGAACTGGAAACCTATTTCTATGGCTGCGGATTGGAGCGCGGCTATTCTGTTTTGTAATGATTCCCGCATGGTAGCGGCCACTTTTTTCGTGGTGCCGGCTGCGTTTTCTAATTCGGTGCGGAAATTGCGTATATTTTCGGTACCGGTCTGCATGATAATATTGATTCCCGTAACCGCGCGTGCGCCGAATACAGTGGATAAGGCGGCGGTTTTTTGTGCCGTCCCCATTTTACCGGTTGCTTTTTCAAAGTCGGCCATGATGTCGATTACATCGCGAAAGTTTCCTTGTTGGTCCTTGATCTGGATTCCGAGGTTCTGAATTACCTCTGCGGCTTCTTTCGACGGATCGGCAAGGCGTAGCATCATATTACGGAGGATGGTCCCGGCCTCACCGCCCTTGACACCCTTGTCTGCAAGTTTTCCAACAAGGGCTTGAAAGGTTTCCATTTTTTGCCCGGCGGCGGTAAAGGTTGCGGCGCCTTTCTGGATTGCCCCAAACATCATTTCTATATCGGTGTTGGTGGAGTTCATCACCTTAGACATAACGTCTGTCATGCGTGTGAAATTCTTTTCAAGCTGTATGGTATTTTCAGTCATAAGACCGAAGGCACCCATGGAATCGGATGCGATATCGGTTGTACGGGCGAGGTCTTTATTTGCTACCGTTGCGATGTCCACGGATCCAGGAAGAAGTGTCATGGCCTGGGCGGCGTTGGCCCCGGCCATAGCCCAGAAACCCAGACCGGCGGCGGCTTGCCCGGCTGTTTTTTCTGTTAATGCCCCGGCTTCTCTGGCTGCGTCTTTCAATCCGGCGAGTTGTTTTTGTCCTTCGGCGGTTTCAAGGTTCAGACCCTTAAACTTTGCACTGGCTTCGGTGATCGCCTGATTATAGCCGATGAATTGATTTCCCACATCGCGCACGCCGTTGGAAATCATATTAATCCCGCGCTGGATGAATCCGGCGGCGAGTATGCCTTTCAAGACATTGCCGAATCCGGTACCGGCGCGGGAAGCCTTTTTAAATGCACTGGATGATTTATCGCCGAAAATTCCGGCATTGCGGGCCATCTTGTTTAATGTGTTGCTTACTTGATCGCGGGACTTAAAAGCTGTCACTATTGCCCAGTCAGGCATTCTTGAAACCGTCCTTTATTCTTTTTATTACTCGGTCGTCTTCGTCCTGCATTCTTTTATGCCACCCGTGCCAGTATCTCAATTCAGTATATGTCATTCCGTATATTACATTAACCGGTTGGCCCCGGTAGAACATTTCACCCATGTACTGGTCTATTCTGCTTTCGACTGAAAAAGTTTTTTTCTTTATGCGAGTAAAAAAGTGTTACCTAACACCTCCAATACCGCGAGGTCGTTCGAGTGAAACTTTTTTATACTTTCGATGTCGAGATTTCCAAGTGAACCCATAAAGGTGTAGATTCTTTCATAGGTGTCGTTATTGTCGACCTTGTCAAGTTGCATTTTTGTGGTGGCGGTTGGTTCTCCGTAGTCGACAGTGGTACCGCTCCGCAAGGTCTGGATTACCTTGAAACTTTTTTCATCCTTCCGGTTCTTCAGCTGGCCTTTCCGGTAATAGTTTACAAGGGCTTTGAGGGTTCGCTCTCCTGCGAATTCAGTGTCCTTTGTCATGTCGAATGTTTCAATGTCTATGTCATAATAGTTAAGTAATTCAACTACTTGGTTTTCGGCGGCTTCTTTTGATATGGTTTGCGTTTTGTTAATTTTTCCATCTTCAATTTGTTTTGCGATAAGCTTACCGGTTAAGCTTTTTAATGTTTTCATTTCATAACTCCTTTAAAAAATATTTATGCCACGAACTGCACCCACTGCTCGCGCTCAAAAAGTTTCACGGTGCATGAGTTTTCCATGGTTGTGTTATTTTCGAACTCAATCCATCCGGACGGTGTTCTGTATTGGGTTCCGTCCGCGAGCGTGTATGACAGTGGTACAAGTGCGATGTCATCCGCGAGTTGTTTTAATTGTGCGCGTTCTGCAGGGTTGGCGGTTATAACCACACCTTCCCTTGTTTCGGCCCGCTTGGTCATTTTCCGCATGTTTGGCCCGCTTGTGGGGATTGTGTCGTTTTCGTACCTTGAGCCGGTTTCGGTAATGTCGGCGTCCGCCTTGACGTTAAAATTAATACCGTTAATCTGTAATTTTCTTATTGAGCCTGCTACATCTCCCATGTGTTACTCCTTTTATCCCAGTATTGCGATACTGGTGTCTATGTTAGTTTCGTTATTGAGAATATTACCCTCGCCGGATAATATCACTTCTGAATTTGCGTCGAATCCGTCGGTTCCTCCTCTTATTGTGACGGCACCGGGGGTACCTATAACCTCGAACGCGCGGGCGGTTTCGTATATCCATGCGAGGTTGTACCATCCCTGTATAAGGTTGAGCCATTCGTCGACCACTGCGTCGATGTCGCGGACCTTTTCCTTTGCGTCAGTATTCCCGACCAGTGTGGCATCCTGAACGATTGTGAAGTTTTTCCATTTCGGTGTGTTGAATGCCTTGTACTGAGTGTCCAGGATGTTCTGCATAATCGCAAGGTTTCTGAATGATGCGTAGGCGTTGGAATTGATGGGCACGCTTTCAGGGCGGTAGAAACTTACGACATTCTGTAAGTAGACGGTATTATTCCGGACTACTGTCGGGGATACGCCGCCTTTCACTGCCGTGTCCCGGTTGGCGTAATCATTTGTCCAGCGGTCCGCCTCATCACCCGGGTCGATTCCGGTGAGAATTATGTCAACATAGTTTTGTTCAGGTCTGGAATTTGCGACACGGGAACGGTGTCCCATGGTGAGGGCTGCTATTTCGGAAGGGTGGGAAAGTGATCCGGCAACCGCGATATAACCGTTTGCGCGGTCGGTTTCCCTTCTGAGTTCAGCGGCAGCAAGTACTGCGGTAAGCCCCGCGCTTCCGGCTCCGACGTCTCCGTATAACGACTGGAAAGGTTTGTGGACTGTCTCGGCGTACAAGCCGATTTTTTGGTCACCCGGGCCTACATAGGTTAATATGTCGTCGAATGCGAGTGAACCGTACCCGTGTATAAACTCAGTGAAAAACTTTTCATTTGCGTTGTCGCCCGTGCCCAGTGCATCGAGGGCGGTGGTTATGTCATAGCCTCCGGAGCCTCCGGTCATGGCTGTGATTACGGCGGTAATTGATGCGGGGGTTTCTTCCCCGGGACGTCTGGAAAAAGCGATTGTGATGCCGTTTCCCCATACGTCCTTACTTTTCGCGGTGATGTCGCATATTTCAGGTGTCACGCCGTTTATAGCGGCAGTTACGGGTAGCTCCTTTATTGCGTTAATCGCGTCCACGGTGCGCGAACATATTTCCGCGTCGTCGGCTGCGTTGGCAAGTGATATTGCAATGGGGCGGTCAAGGATTCCTGAAATGTAGAGGTATAGGGTTTCATTCGATGCCGTGCTGCCGGTGAAGTCGATACTTCCGGCGGCGGCCACTGCTGTTCCGTTCTCATCCTGGGGGACTATCCAGGTTTCAATGCCGGCGCCGGATCCCTTGAAACACTGTTCTGCAAGGCGGTGAATCATGAAACCAAACCCGCATTTCGCGCCGACGTCTTCGGGAGAAAATACCTGAATTGGTACATCCGCCACTATGTCGGTTTTCAGCGGGTCGAATGTCCCTATTATTACATTTTTTCTCGGTACCACTTCCGGGGTAAAGGTGAAGGGTATGTTTTTCACCGATGAGAAGGTCCCCGCTGCTTTCGAGTTGGCTGTTACTATCATATATTTCCTCCTGTATTATGCATTGTCTATTAGTACCCCGGTTATATTTTCGGTATTACCGGGAATATCCAAGGTGTTGTTGATTATATTCGCACCTTCGACCCCTGGATCTCCGGCAATCTGTTCGGCTGTTCTTAGAGTCAAGGTTGCGGCGGCTGTTAACTGGACAAGGTCGCCTTTCGGCCTTGGTTCGTCTTTCTGAAAAGACGGGATCCAGCGACTTGCGACGGTGCCCACGGGGAGCCCCATGTCAACGTTCCGGGCGTCCATGAGGATCTGGTATACTATTTCTATCAGTTCGTCCATGGATCCGTCTGCACGTTGGGCGGCTTCCTGTAATGCCGCAAGGGCGGCAAGTTTCTGAGCCGGTGTGCTTGCCGGATTGTTTATCGTCGCTATGTCTGCCGTGGCTGGTTTCGCGACTAATAGTTCAACTCTGAAAGTGATATCGTGTTGAACGGGTCCGGTAAGTCCGGCGGATGTTTTCGGGAAATTGCCGGCGCTGTAAAATACTGTCACCATTCTGCTATTATCAACCGCCTCTTCTACCGCCTTAGTCTGTCGCTGGAATCCGATTGTCTGGAATCGTCCAGCTTCGGCGAGACCGAGGATATTGATAATAGAATCATGGATTAACCTAAAATTCATCATGGCGATTGCTCTACTTTCTGCAAGTACAGCCGTATCTGTTCAAGTGATTTTCCGCCTTCCGGTGCCCTGGTTGGTGAAAGCACATAATCGACAAGGGTCTCATTGGTCGGGCTTTCCTGGATCCTGATTGCCCAGTTTTCACCGGCCTGCGGTATTCTTTCCAGGGACAACCGGGAAAAACATGATATAGTCTCGGATACTATCAAGTCTTCCCCGGTTTCTGGGATTATACGGGTACGGTCATAAAGTTGCTGGGTAGTTCTGAGTGGTTCGCCTGTCTCTGCGTCTGTATTATAGACTATTCCATCAGGACCGACCAACTCTGCGAGCAGTCCCCAGTCTTTTATGTTAAGCGTCTTCGCGTCTTGTGCCGCCCGTACCCGTAGATTTGACATTATTTTTTCTTAACCTCTTCTTTATCAGGGATGAAAGTTGTTTTTATCTCTTCGGTTTTTTGATCCGCTTTCACTTTCACTTTTTTCAAGAAGGATTCAAGGCTTTTCGGGACTTCATCTCCGGGCTTGTATTTTCGCTTTCCTGAGTGAAATGTTATTCCTTCGGGGACTTTCATTCAGCACCCCCAGTTTTTAGTTTTTCGATCTGTTCGATCAATAAGTCGTTTTCGGTTTTCTGGTCTTCCAGTTTTCCTTCAAGCACGCGGACTTGAGCCTCAAGTTTTTTAACCAGGGCCTGGAGGTTCTGTTTTTCGGCGATGGAGGTTTTTTCTCTGGGTTCTCCGATTTTGCGGGCAAACCGTTTCATGTCTTTCTCTGAAAAATCAGCCGGGAGGGGATCTCCTGGATTAAGTCGATCTTTTCCAGTTCCGAGAGTCCCGGGGCCAAGCCATACCAGGTTGGTTTTTTCTTTCTTTGCCATAATCAAGTACCTCCTTTATGGTGTTATAAGGTCTTCGAGCACTACGATTGCATCGGTTTCCGTTGTTGCGAAAATAGGTGCACTCTGACACCGATATACGGTTGACTTTTTCCCCTGTCCTTCGTAGGCATCGAAGAAAAAAGCCTCCGGAAATACGACGCTTCCGATGTCCTTTATCATAGGCGGCATAGGAGGCGTGTTCATGGAAAAACCGAAATACTGCTGAAACCATAACATTTCAGAAGGGGTCACCGGGTTACGGTCGCGAGGTCCGAAGTATCTGTCGAATCGGGCCATGCTGCTTAATAATATCACCTTGTCGGTAGGCATCCATTTTTCTTTCGTCGAGGTGGTAGGATTAATGAAACTTTCGTTATTGACAAAAATCCACAGACTCCTTCCCTGGTAAGTGAAAAGCTCGCCTACTGCCGTCCAGCCGTTTTTTATGTATCTGTTATATTTTTCAGGTACAACGGTGTCTTTCCCGGCCCTTACGAACTGATAGCGCAAATTGTCGGCGGTTGCTATGACTTTTGTGTCTTCGAGGAACGCTGTCCATGCGGCGGCTCCGGCGAGCATTACATCCGGTGTGCGGCCTGTTTGGTCTTCGACTTGTTCGCATCCGTCGTCTATGTCGGCGATTATATCCGCGCTTCCTGTATCCCATGCAACCGGGACGCCGATTGTGTTTCCGGCGGAACGGTAAAAATTGTATATGAGCATATCGTTAGACGTTCCGATAATTGACGCTTGTTTTCCTTCAATTACCGATTGCCGCGCGTAATATTCCCATGTCCTGATTGAACGCGTCACGAATTCCATAAATGCGTCCATGGCTATTTTACGGTTTCGGGCAAGCTGGGTCCTTCTCTGGTATGGATTATCACCAGGGAGCCTGTCAAGTAATTTGCTCGAATTGGAATTCCCTGATATTTCTACAAGAGGCCACTGTCTGCCGACGTTGGTGTATTGATAATTAGTAATGTTATCCTCGTCAATAGGGCTTGACACTTGTCCTCTTATCACCGTAGCGGCAAGTTTTTTGCCTGCGTTTTTGATAATGTCAATTTCGACCAGTTTCTCATCTTCTGAAAAATGAGTCACTGAATTTGACCCGGGATTTCCGAAGATTGATTGAAAAGCACTCGGCACCGGGAAGTTGTATCTGTTGTCGAAAGATTCGATAAAATAACGACTAAATAAGTCAGTTGGATTTGCTGTCATTCTGTTTTCCTCCTTACGCCGGGTTCTCGACCGCTGAGCCGGAATCGGTGTTCTGTGGGATTAGTGATATTTTTTTCAGGGCTTCTTCTACCGTCTGCGCGTTGACGGTTGTCGCCGCGATTATCGTTCCCAGTGTTTTTGAATTTTCAATAACCAGAAGGTCCCGGTCAAATAGCGCTCCGAATATAAGGATCGGCAAGTCTTCCACGTCACCGGCCTGGATATCGGCTTCGGCTATGGCCCCGAGGTTTCCTTCCGGGTCATAGATACCGGCGGGGATTGCGGTCCCGTCGGTTGCGGTTTCGTCAGTGTAGGTTACCCATTTTCCCGTGGCTGCTATTCGTGCCATGAGGGTCCGGGGTTCTATGTCGCCGGACCGGCCTGCGTCCTGTAATAGGACGGCATTATCCAGCCGCTTGCATGAGGGTAGTTCTTCAAGGACAAACGGTCTTGTGTCAATGTCAAGTCTGGTCTGTAATCCCATTATGCGCCTCCCTTCATCCGGGCGATTTCGGCCGCCAGAGACGCCTCGTCGGTTATTTCGCCGTTTGCGTTTCCGGTGCTATGCTGCCCCGGTTGGGTATCACCGATTTTTTCTGTTTCGTTGGCGGCCTGGTTGGATTTTTCTTTCTCGGTTCTTGCGTCGTACAAGGTGACGGCTGCAATCATTTCCCCGGGCGTTACTTCCCCGGCGATTGCTTTCGCTGCGAGTTGTCTCACGGCTCCGTCGTACTCTTCGGACGTGAGATATGGGACGACCTTTTCAAGTTCGGCCCTGAGTTCTTTTTTCCCCGCTTCTTTTCCCTTGTCGTGTTCGGCCTTGAGCAAGATGTCATGCTCTGCCTTTGCGGTGGGGTTTTCTGCGAGAAATTCTGCTAATGTAGGCATTTTTAAAACCTCCTGTTTTATGTTTCCCGCGTTTGAAACGGGGTTATTTTCTATTTTTTGGGCTTGGGTGGTTGCCCGTGAATCTTCTTCGTCGTCTGGACATTTTGCGGTACCGACTGCGTCGATCATTTTCGCGTCAATGGCATCGTATCCCCCCGGATCCTGTGCCACAAGGACATTACCGCGCCCGAAGTTTTTCTCTACGTACTTGACCGACAATCCGCGCCCTTCTGCAATCCTGCCGGTGAATACGCGTTCTATCTGGTCGGCGAGTTTCTGTAATGCATCGATACCAGATTTTTTGTATATATCAGGGCGTTTTTCCGGTGCATTACGAGAGACTATTTCCACGATACGGACGCCATAATTTTCATAATATTTTTTGAAGTCCACGGCTGTTATGACTACGCCTATTGAGCCGGTAAGGTTTACCGCGGATTCGGAGATTATTTCCCCGGCCTGTGATGCAAGCCAATATCCGGCGGAGGCAATAAGCCCCTGGTTAATCGCGGTGACTTTTTTCTTTTTGGATAATTCCGCTATGGCCTGGGCTGCGCTGTCTACCCCGAGTACTTCACCTCCGGGCGTGTCCATGAGCAATTCAACCCGGGTGACAGATTCATTCTCCATAATTTCCGCACATGCATCGACTATATCGCCGTATGCTGTGCCATCGTATCCGAAAAATCTATCGAATGCGTCGGGACCTTTCTGGGAAAGGATACCTTTGATTTTTATTTTTGCGGTGCCGTCTTCTATCGAAAGGATTGACTCGGGGACTTCTTTTCCGAATATATCAAGGGCGGCTTTTTTTTCTTCGAGGGTTATGTTTTCCAGTTTGGTTTGGTATTCGAGGAGATAATTTTCTTTAAAAGCCCATACTTTCTGCATTGGTTTCCCTATATCATATTTTTAGGATAATGTCAAGCTTTTTATGCTTCTTCTATCCCGGTTTCTTTTAATAATCGCACCCACGGGAATACGTCAATACCCTTTCCTTTTTTCACGTCAACTTTCCCGGATCTGATATAGTTCCCGTTTTCATCCTTCAGAAATATTCTTCTTACCTTATCATACCTCGCGACTATACTGCTGTGATCTGTAAGCTTTATTCCGGGCCAACGCCCTGCAATATCTATGCATAGATCAATGAGAGCCACAATTTCCGCCTCGGGCCATCCGTGTGACATAGTCGGCTCCTCTCCGATTCTTTTATAAGCCTTATTGACATCGGTTGGCGGGCCGCTAATTTCTATTCCAATCGCGCAAGGGTTGAGCGAGTGCCAGTCTACATTTTTGCCCCGATATGGCCCGTAAGTACTATAACCCCGTAAAATCGAATATCCCGCATGATGGGCGATGTATTTTTCATCGAGTAGTTGATACACTTTACCGGTATGGGATATTATATAATGAGCCGACTTGATAGCGTTCTCATGCTCGAACGTGCCAAATCCACAAATATGATTGCCGGCAATCCAGTGTACAACTATCAGTTTTTTCTCTGTTTCCTCTTTGGTGTATGCGCTGGGTGGTAATTTTCTTCTTTGTATTATTTCCATTTAAATTCCCTTTCCTGCTAAAAAACACAGAACGCCTATCGCGCCCCATATGATATAATCAATTATCCCCGGCCAGGATCGCTTGGTCGATTTCTCGCTGTCTTCTGATAGTTTCTTCAAGTCGTCGTATAATTTCTTGAGATTCTCGTATTTTTCTTTCTCTATCGCTAAGGCTCTCCCTTTCTCTATCAAGTCTTTCTCTTTCTCGACTATTTCGGCGTTTTTCTCTTTCAATAGCTGCGCTCTCTTCATCGAGTCGGCTTCGCTCTCTTCCAAGTCGGCTTTCCTCTGATTCCAATTCTCTTTCGAGTTCTTCAATTCGTTTTCCGTCTCCGACCATATCGCTTTCAAGTTGTTCACTAAGCTCTGTTGTTTTTCGTACAAGTTCTCTTTCTCTGTTTTTTGCTGCTCGGTAATTTGGAATAAGCCACACCAGAGCGGTGATGAGCAGAGCGCAAGCAATAGAAAGTATAATAATAGCTTTTGTCGCATTATTCATTTTTCCTCTCAATATATTTCGTGAGTAGTTTTTCTGTTGTCCGGGCTGCAAAAACCATGCCGGAAACTATAAGCCAAACGATGGGGGTTATTTTCCCCATGAATAACAGAACGGACGCGCTGCCATACCAGAGAATCACTTTTATGCTGATAAGTTTAATAAAAAAATCCTTTATGCGTTTACTCACTTTACTTTTCCCGGATCTATGAGACATGTTTTTATCATCTCGAATTTACTTTGGTATTTCAATAATTTTATGTTTAGTTCTTCCGGGAAAACTATATTGTTTTCTGTCAGCGTTTTCCCGATAAAAGGGAGTAATTCCATTTTGTAAAAATCGTTTGTTTCCTGATAAGTATCGAAAACACAATCCTTGAAATCATCGATTTTCCGTTGCTCCTCGATAGAATCCTCTATTGCTTCGGTGAGTCTCTGCTGGTTGACATTTCCCCAGGTCATAAGAGTACCAAAGAATGCCATCATTGAAATTACAATAACTGCGATTGTAATGAAAGCCTTTCCAGATATGCCGCTATTACTCCAGCTTTCTGTCACTGCCTCAACTGTTTTTCCATTGTCCATAATTTATAACTCCTATCATTTTATTATAATATTGATTCAAATTCCTTGCTCAGGTGGAGGTACAATACCGCCGCCGGGACGAGACATTCGTTCGGGCCGCCTGGATCAAGATATTCGGTTTTAAACGCTATATTTCCGTCTATCGCTGCGATACAAAAACATATCTGCTCATTCCTTTGCATTTTTTTTACGCCGTTCCATTCCACTTGTGACGGCTTAATTGCGGTAAGGACGCTTTTTCTACCGAGACCGGGAACCCATCCGGAGCCTGAATTGAATTCGGGTATTAGCTGCAATTCCGCACTTGCGTGATCGGCTTGTACATTAAGGGTTGCGAACATGGAAAGGAATCCCTGCTCTAAAACGGTGATTGCTCCCGTGTTTTCATCATAATTAATCAAATTGGTTAATTCGGGCGTAAATGTAAGATTGGTGAAATTTGTCGCATTTACCGTGGTGAATGTGGAGGGGATATTTATTGAATTGCCGGTAATTACAAGCTGTGCGCGTCTTGCGTTTATTTCTCCGTTTCCGATGAATTGTGTCATATCTGTCATTCCTCCTAATTAAAATGTAGCACGGTTAATGCCAGCCCGGGGGACGCTATGGTCTGGACCGGGTGACCGACTTCAAGAAAATGCTTATCCGTTGCAAAGGGCGGTGATGGTAATGGTTCGGCTATTGCCTGCCCTGGGGTTGCGCTTGGATCGGATCCAATAGGAACACGAGCAAATGTCCCACGATTGACCGGGGTTGAATATAGCACCTCCGCGATACCGGAAATTACTACTCGCATTATCCCGCCTTGAGGGACGCCGCTATCATATACCACGCCACAGGGGTCTGGGTCGTCTATTGGGACGAGCGAGACCCCTCTGTCGACATTAGACGAGGCGTGAACAACGGTTCCTTTTACGCTCGCGACCCCGGTATCATTTACCACCCATGTGTAATACCCGCCCTCCGGGGTAAGGGATGTATAGGGGAAAAGGTCGCCTATGAACTGTATCATGGTATGTCTACCCTCACCCTGCCGGCAGCACCTACCGGGAATATGTATACATCGATTGGAGCCGTGGCGGAAATGGGAATATTATTATTAGCCGTAAATATCTGGACCCCGTCTTCCTGGTCGGTCGGGGCTGGATTAGCTGGATTAGTAGTCATCCGGTATGTCTGGAGATATACCGGACCGAGTTTCTTTCTCCATAATTGTCCGGTTGTGATCCCGGTTGCCACTTTTGTCCATGCATCGGCTGGACAATCTACATATACAGGATCTGCCATATATTACGCTCCTCCTCCCGTTTTTGCAAACGGGAACTCTGGTAATTCTTCATATTCTTTTTTCAATTTCGCCCGGTTGGCTTTTCCGGACGATCCGTTCAGGTTTCTACTTTCACGGTCCATGGTGGTGAGGCCCATTTTTACATTAATTTCGTTCGCCTTTGCCGCCCTGAACGGGTCGATTTGCGGCATGGGTGAACCTATCCAGTTTCCCGCGAGCCATGCGGCGCGGAGGATTGGATCGCTCCACCCGGGAGCTGTTATCCTGCCGGCTGCAATTTCTTCACCGAGCCACGCCTCGAAAGTTGGGTTCAGATAGTCGGCGGCCATTTCTTCCCGGTATATCATGGCGATTCTCCAGAAAATCAGCATAGTTGCACGGGATGCGGAATAGTTCTGATTGAATTTCATCAATAGCATTTCAACCGGCATTCCCTGGCTTGCCGAAAGGTAAGACGTGAACGAGGTCACAAAGGAATCGAATGTTTCCGCCGTGGCCCTGTTCTCGTAGAATTTCAGCTTGTCGCCCTTCTGGAGGTTGAAAATTCCCGCTGCGCCCGGGGTGTCGAAAGTTGCCTCTGGTATCGGGCAATAAGTCACCCGGTCGACGGCGGTCTCTGTCGTAGTTGCGAACTCGGTGCCGGTATCTGTGACAATTGGTCCGGCGGGTACCGCTGAGCCTATATTTTCGAATGGATTAGAGGGGGCCATCTGGTCATTTTCCACTCCCATCACCACCGAGCTATGAGAGATGGCTTTCCGGATCACTGATTCTTTGAAATCGGTTATATCCTCAAATTCTTGCAGCGCGGCGGCAAATGGGGAAAAACCCCTTGTTTGCCCTGCGTATTCCGGCTTGAACCCGTGGAGCATCATGCGTTTTTTCGATTTAGCGCCCACTGCCGGGACTTCCACGTCCTTATATTGGTAAGCTTCCCCGGGGACCTGGATCCATACTTTATACGCTTTTTCGGTGCCGTCAGGGTTTTTTATGATTCCGTCATAATTGCCAACATCCTGATAACAGCTTGTCGTGTACGCATCTCCCCGGATCTGGTTGGGTTCGATGAATTCGAATTGCAGGGGGTTAATAAGCCCCTTGAGGCGGGAATAATAGAACCGTGTGAAAATATCGTTGTCCCGGAACATCCAGCCTGCGTAGAGGTGTTGTGATTGGTTGAAGGTATATTGACCGGAGCGGTGTTGTTTTTTCGAGTTGGCCCATAAGGAAAAGCGGCGGTCTGTATTTTCGGCCCACTTTTCGCCCTCTTCCGGTGTAATCCCGAGGATTGTCACGTCCGGGGTAGACTCTCTTTTCATGCCCACGTCTGCGATAGTGTCGGCGTATCTGTTCATCATACCACGGCACACGGTTGAATCGTGGGTGGCGGCCCTTACGTTCTGTCGGGTCGAGTAGTGGTCTATTGCTATGCCTGAGCCGGGGGCGGATAGGCCATAAGGCCATTTTGCGCCGGAATTGATACCGGAATAACCACCGTACCCGCTGCCGCTGTATCCTGAATAGCGGGCTTTCATCTGATTTCGATAATTGGTGATGTGAATGTTCGCGATTTTTTCGGCGAGATTGTTGGAAATTTTCTTAATCTGTTTTCCAAAGAGAAAATTGATTATTCCCATATCAGCACCGCCGCCTGGGGGCCGGACATGAGTGCTGGTATGTTTTCCGCCTTAAGACTATGTTTTGCAGCCCTTTTCCACCGAGGATTCGAGAAAGGCGTTCAATTTCCGCCTCTACCCGGTCGATTATATCCTGTAATTCTTTATAGTCGCGGTACTTGGTCTGCTGCATTCCTTCCCCGGAATCGAACTTATAACTTGCCACGCCGTCGAAGGTGTCAATTGCGGTGTACAGATTGCTCAGTTGGGTTTCTTTCCGGGCGAGTGTTGCTTCTAATCTGGCACGCCTTTCGGCAGTCAAGCATGGCATAGGGTAGGGTATCATAGCGGTGCGATATTGTCAAGAGGAAAATAAAAACCCTGCCGGTGGGTAAAGGCTTGAATTTCCAATATTAACGGTATTTCAAGCCCGGCAGGGTTTTTAAAGCGTGTTTCCTATACTGAATATACCAAATATTTACAGGGGTGTCAAATCTTTTTCACATATTCCTCGTATTCCCCGAATCCCTCAAATCCTATTATGTGCACTCCATCATTCCAGTGCCTCATCCATTCCCCCTCGTCGTCATAAAGCCCTATTTTACCGCGATTGAATTTTATTGCTCCTTCCATTCCGTTCTGGTATTCGGTCCAGGTGTACGAATCCTCTGGGAGGTTACAAAAAACTATTCTGTCACCGACAGAAAGCTCTACCCCGTTAATATCTTTAATTCCTAATTTCATAATTTATAACTCCTTTATCTTAATATAATAAAAATTACCATGCCCCGGTCAATCCGGCTTCTCTTTTCAATCGCTGGATTACCCACCCGCGGTTAATCTTTTCTACATCCTGTCTGCTTGCGCCTGCCTCTTCCGCTGCTTTCCGGTATTCCTTAACCAGATTATACAGGTAGACATCGCCGGCACATAGGGCATATACGCGGCAGTCCAGGGCTTCATTGCGGCGTCCGCCTGCCTCGAAGCGTCCGTCTTTCATTTTTTCCTCAGCGGATAGCATTTTGAAATAGTTTTCGTATGGGGTTCCGGATTGTCCGTATTCGAAAGGAAAATCACAAAAACCTGGAGGGGGTATGCTTTCCTCTGTCCTTCTGATTTTCAGATTATTGTATATTGTGGTCTTGTAGAAATTGGTTGATATTGTGAACAACCACAAGCCCTCGTCTATTTTGGTGATTCGGTATCGGGTGAAGTTTTCCCGGGTGATCGGGTCCCCTTTTTCCGGGGCTTTCAGGACATTTACTCCCTTGATGGGGAATGTTTGGGTCCATTCCTGGGTGAAGGCATATACGGTACTTGTGAGTACGCCGTCCCCGGAATCGATGAATATCATAACAGGTGACATCTGGGTACCATTTTTTTTCTTGTATTTTAAGCCCCCTGCGAGTGCCCAGTCATTCAGTTTTTTCCATGCGCCTGCCCTGGGGTTAGTCACCTCCCCCTCAAATCTCTTGTAGTCTATGGAAAAGGTACGGTACCCGGGGCCTATTCCAAGGACTTCCAATTCTATGCGCGGGGGATTTTCGGGATCCTTTCTGGATCCTCGCTGGACATCTGCCCCGATTGTGAGAAAAAGCACGCCTCCTGGGATCGTACCAGCG